>Ga0126306_10002179_pt1 | contig 10944 bp, 10 predicted proteins | sample Plot27_FD_92592 | JGI IMG/M metagenome (GOLD analysis project Ga0126306, IMG submission 92592) | Serpentine soil microbial communities from UC McLaughlin Reserve, CA, USA - Plot27 | ecosystem: Environmental > Terrestrial > Soil > Grasslands | place: USA: UC McLaughlin Reserve, Lake County... | reverse complement strand
AGATCGGCCCGGAGCCGTTGCGGGAACCTGCCGCTGGATGGGGGAGGCGACGCTGTGCCGCCTCAGGGCCGATCGTCGCGCCCGCTGGCTCGTGCTACAGGACGCGAAGTCCGCTCGCGTGAGCTGGCGCGGAGCCAAGGGGCTGGCCCGCGCGCTGGCGTCGCGCCTCCGGGACGCCGAAGCAAAGGCGGGTTCGCTGATCGTCCGCGTGCGCTCGCGTGCCCACGCCGAGGCGGTCGTGCTGGCCGTGTACGCGTCGGCGCGCGCGGCTCGGGAGAAGGCGTCCAGGAGGGCGCGCCGCGCGCGCGCAGCGGCCGCGGCCGCGCGTGCGGCCACCGCCCGTCGTCAGGAGCGCGAGCGCGTGCGGGCGGCGCGCATGCGCGATCCCGGGCTGACCGAGCCGGCCGTCGCCTCGGCACGGGCGGCATGCGCCCTGCAGGTCGAGGACAGCGATCCGTACCTGTTCGGCTTCGGCATGCAGGACGCGCTCGGCGCGGCCGAAGGACTGATCGCCGCGCGCGCCGCGCTGACCCGACGGCTGATCGGCTCCGCGCAGGACGGCTTCGACCGGCGCAGGCTGCAGCCGCTCGTGCGAGCCGTGGCGGAGGGCAACCGCGAGCTCGCGCGCATGGCCGCCGCCGAGGCCGCCGGCGACTACCGGGCCGCAGCCCGCCTGGTAGCGCGCTTCGACGCGCGCACCGAGCCCGAGCGGGCGCTCGCCCGGCGCCTCGATCTGGGTGAGTGCCTCGTGCGGCCCGCGCGCTAGCCGGGCCAGTCGTAGAGGTGCTCCGGCCGCCCGGTTCCTCCGTAGCGCATCGAAAGCGTGACGACACCCTGCACCGCGAGGTGCTCGAGGTAGCGGCGCGCGGTCACGCGCGACAGTCCGCAGCGGCCGGCCACCTCGGACGCCGTCAGCGGCGTTCGGGCATCGCGCACCGCATCGCGCACGCTGTCGAGCGTCGTCGCGTTGAGGCCCTTGGGCAGCGATCGAGCCGTCGGAGCGCGCAGCGTTCCCAGCAGCGCGTCCACCTCGGCCTGATCGGGCTCGGCGGTCTCGTCGACGTGGGCCCGATAGCGCGCGTAGCGCTCGAGCTTGTCCGCGAACGTCGCGAAGGCGAACGGCTTGACGAGGTACTGGCTCACGCCGTGTGCGATCGCCTGGCGGATCGTCTCCGGGTCGCGCGCCGCGGTGACGGCGATCACGTCGATCGGCGCGGCGGAGCGCGCGTGCAGGGCGCGGAGCATGTCCAGGCCCTTGATGTCGGGCAGGTGGAAGTCGAGCAGCACGAGGTCGACGGGACGCGACGCGAGCAGCTCGAGCGCCTCGGTCGCGCGATGCGCGACGCCGGCGACGGCGAAGCCGGGCACGCGCTCGACGTAGGAGGCGTGCACCTCGGCCACGAGCGCGTCGTCCTCGACGACGAGCGTGCGGATCATCGCGCACCCACCGGGCCGCGCGACTGCGCCGGCACGTCGACGGTCAGCACGGCTCCGCCGTCGTTGGCCGCCTCGACCCGGCCGCCGAGCCGCGCCGCCGCGGTGCTGACGAGCGCCAGGCCGAGTCCGCGCCGCCCGGCCGCGATGCCGGGCTTGGTCGACCAGCCGGCCTCGAAGAGGTGCTCGAGCGCCTCGGAGGGGATGCCCGGACCGTCGTCGCGGACCTGCAGCAGGACGCGGTCGTCCTGCGCGTGCAGCCGCACCTCGATGCGTCCGCCGACGCCCTCGTGCAGCGCGTCGAGCGCGTTGTCGACGAGGTTGCCGACGATCGTCACGAGGTCCTCGGATGGCACCAGCTCGCCCGGGAGGTCGCTGCTCGGGTCGAGCGCGAGGTGGACTCCGCGCTCGCGGCAGGCGGCGGCCTTGGCGAGCAGCAGTGCGACGAGCGCCGGGTCGCCGACGCGCTGCTGCACGAAGTCGACCTCGTCCTGGGTCACGCCGATCCTGCTGGTGGCGAAGGCGACCGCGTCCTCGTGACGGCCGAGCTCGACGAGGCCGACGACCGTGTGCAGCTCGTTGGCGGACTCGTGCGCCTGGGCGCGCAGCGCGTCGGCCAGTCCGCGCACGGTGGCCAGCTCGCGCACGAGCCCCTCGAGCTCGGTGCGGTCACGGAGCGTCGTCACGGTCGCGATCTGCCGGCCGTCGCGCTCGGCCGGCCGCTGGCCCGTGACCAGCACGCGCGTGCCGACGACGTGCAGCCCCTCGCCGGCGGCGGAGCTGCCACGCATCGCCGCCAGCAGCGACGGGTCCTCCACGAGCTCGGCGATCGGGCGCCCGACGGCGTCCTCGGGCAGCCCCAGCAGCCTGCTCGCCTCGCTGTTGGCGAGCAGCAGCCGGTCGTCGCGTCCTACGACCACGATGCCCTCGCGGATCGCGTGCAGCACGGCGTCATGGTGGTCGTAGAGCGCGGCGAGCTCATCGGGATCCAGTCCACGCGTCTGGCGCCGGACGCGCCGCGCGACGAGCAGGGACAGCAGCGCACCCACGACGACGGCGATCGCCAGGGAGGCGAGCAGTCCGGGAAGCTGATCGCTCACCTGGTCTGAGATCGCCTCCTGGAGGACGCCGACCGAGACGAGGCCGGCGACGCGCGAGCCGTCGCGGATCGGCGCGACCGCGCGCACCGACGGGCCCAGGGTTCCGGTCGTCGTCTCGGTGAACGCCCGGCCGGAGCGCGCGGGCGCGATGGTGCCGACGAACCGGCCGCCGATCCGGTCCGGCTCGGGGTGCGAGTAGCGCACGCCGGCGGGGCTCATGAACACCACGAACCCCACGTCCGACGCGCGCCGCACGCGCTCGGCTAGCGGTTGCAGCGCCTGCGACGGATCGTCGCGTCGCAGCGCCGCGCGGACCTCGTCCGACAGCGCCAGCGTCCGGGCCAGCGACAGCACGCGCTCCCGCTGCTGCTCGGTCGCGCGGTCGTCCGCCGCGCGGACGGCGATGGCACCGGCCACGACGACGGCGACCACGACGACGACGAGCTGCAGCAGCAGGAGCTGACGCGCGAGGCTCATGCGGAGCACGGCCCCATTGTGCCGCCTGCCACGTGGTCCGTCAGGCGAGCGCCGGGACCGGCTCGGACGGCCTGCGAGCGGGCTCCGGCTGGGCCGCCGGCTCGGCCGGCGCGGGCGTCGCGAGCGGCCCGAGCTCCGGGTCGGCAAGCGACGGATCGGCGAGCACCGCGTGGAAGCGCTCGTCGTCGCGCTCGCCCTGCCAGCGCGCGATCACCATCGTCGCCACGCCGTTGCCGATGCAGTTGGTCAGCGCGCGCCCCTCGGACATCACGCGGTCGATGCCGACGACGAGGGCGATGCCGAGCGCGATCGACTCCGCCGAGAAGAACGTGCCGCCGAACGCCTGCAGCGACGCCGTCAGCGTCACGAGACCGGCGCCCGTGATACCCGCCGCGCCCTTCGATGTGAGCACCATGAGCGCCGCCAGCGCGAGCTGCTCTCCGAGCGCCATGTCCTGCCCCGTGGCCTGCACGATGAAAAGCGCGCCGAGCGTCAGGTAGATGCACGTGCCGTCGAGGTTGAACGAGTAGCCCGTCGGCAGCACGACGCCGACGCTCTGGCGCGATGCGCCCGCGCGCTCCAGCTTGACGAGCAGCCGTGGCAGCACTGTCTCCGACGACGACGTGCCGACGATGATCAGCAGCTCGTCCTTCAGCAGCCGGACGAACTTGAGGATCGAGAAGCCGCTCAGACGGGCGACCAGGCCGAGCACGCCGAAGACGAAGATCGCGGCCGTGCCCCAGAACGTGGCCATCAGCAGGGCGAGGTTCTCCAGCGCGCCGCTGCCGAACTGCGCGACGGTGAACGCCATGCCGCCGAACGCGCCGAGCGGCGCCGTCCACATGATCAGCCGGATGACGCCGAACACGATCTGCGAGGCGACCTCGAAACCGCCCAGCACACGTGCGCGCAGCGAGGGCGCCAGCGCGGTCATCGCGGCCGCGACGAGGATCGCGAGCACGAGGACCTTCAGGACCTCGTTCTCGACGAACGGCTGCACGAAGCTGGTCGGCAGGAGGTCCTCGGTGATGAATCCGACCAGGCCGTGCCCCGCGTCGCCGGCCTCGGCGATCTTCTCCTCCGCCGTCGCCGCCGCATCGGCCGTCGGTCCGCCCGCGAAGCCCTCGCCAGGCTTGACGAGGTTCGCGGCGAGCAGCCCGAGGCCCAGCGCGACGACGGTCGCGCAGAAGAAGTAACCGAGCGCCCGCGCCGCCAGGCCGCCCGCCTTCGCCATGTCGCCCAGCGAGGCGATGCCGACGACCACGGTGAGGAAGATCACCGGCGCGGTGATCGTCTTGACCAGCTGCAGGAACGCGTCGGCCAGCCACTTGGCCTCCTTCGCGGCATCCGGCGCGGCAAGCCCGAACAGCGCACCGGCGCTGATCCCGACGACGACCCAGAACCACAGTTGCGACGCCACGCGGCGGCGCCGACCCGATGGGACGGTCTGCATGACCTGCTCCTCTCCTCTTCGAGGATCCGGCCGCACCCCCGCGGTACGACCACTCGGGGCCGACCGTACGCGTGCGCCACGACGCAGTCACGCTTGCGGTCGCATCGGTCGTTTCGGTCGTTTCGGTCGGCTCAGCCGGTCTCGAACACCAGCCGCCCGCCCTCGCGCCGCACGCTCGACCCGACGGCGGCGCAGCGCTCCTCGAGCAGCGCGAGCAGCAGCGTGGCCTCGACGTCGCTCGCCGGGCGCGTGTGAGCGAAGTCGAGCTTCACCGGGACGCCCTCGACCCGCAGCGGGCCGCCGGCGTCGAGCGTGATCAGCCAGAGCAGCCCGAGGTCGTTGCGCAGCTGGGCGTGGACGGCGTAGTCGTCGATGAAGTCGCCCAGGTCGAACAGGGTGCGCCCGCTCGGGCCCTGCGGGACGTGCGCGGAGTGGCCGGCGACCAGCGTCGCTCCCGCCTCCTCCAGCGCGGCGGCGGCGCGGCGCACGTGCGCCACCGGCTGTGCGCGCATGTTCGGCCCCCAGTGCGGTGAGACGATCACCAGATCGGCGTCGGGTCCGGGCGCGGAGCGCTCGCTCAGCCACGCCGGGATGCCGTCGCGGAGCAGGTCGGCGAACGCGATCCCGGGACGTCCCGGAGCTGCGGCGTAGGCGGACGGATGGTCGGTCGCCGCGACGACCCGGATCCTGAGCCCGGCGCCGTGCAGCACGACCGGAGCGCGCGCAGCGGCCACGTCCGGCCCCGCCCCGACCGCCGCGACGCCGGCCGCTCGCAGGTGGCTGAGCGTGTCCAGCAGCGCGTCCGGGCCGAAGTCCAGGACGTGGTTGTTCGCGAGCGTCACGCATCCCACGCCCATCTCCGCGAGCCGCTCGGCAGCCACCGGCGGCGCGCGGAAGAAGAATCCCTGCTCCGGGTCGCGCACGCGCTCGCCGCGATCGGAGATGCAGCACTCGAGGTTGACGATGAACAGGTCGGCCTCACGTGCGATCGCCTCGAGCTCGGCGGTAAGCAGCGCATGGCCGGGATCGTCCGCGAGCCGCTCGGCCACTCCGCGGCCCAGCATCGTGTCGCCCGCCAGCGCGAGCCTGACGGCCATGGACGGACGGTAGCGCCCTGAGCGGCTCAGTCCTGCGTCGCCAGCCGTTGCTTGGCGGTCTCCTTCTTCGGGTCGATGAACGGCATCTGCACGACGAGCGCCTCGCGCCGGGCCTCCCCGACGTCGACCTGCAGCTCGGTGCCGAGCTCTGCGAGCTCGACCGGCACCATCGCGTAGCCGATGTTCTTCTCCAGCCGGGGCGAGTGACAGGCCGACGTGACGCGGCCGACCTGCTCCCCGCGGTGGTGAACCGGGAAGAAGTCGATCATGGAGCCGTCGTTGTAGGCGCCGAGGCTGTCGCCGGAGATCTCGACGCCCACCAGCTTGCGGCTCGGTCCGTCCTGCTTGATCCGCGCGAGCGCCTGCTTGCCGATGAAGTCGGACTTCTGCTCGAGGTCGACCATCCAGTCATAGCCCATGCCGACCTCGTACGGGTTGGTGTCGAGCCACATGTCGGCGCCGTATGCGAGCATCCCGCCCTCGATGCGGCGGATGTGGCATGGGCCGATCACGGCGAGGTCGTGCGGCCGGCCGGCTTCGAGCACCGCGTCCCACAGCCGCTCGCCATGCCGGCTCGCCTCGAGCACGTAGATCTCATAGCCCAGCTCGCTCGTGTAGCCGGTGCGCGAGACGAGCACCTGCATCCCGGCGAGCTCGTAGCGGCGCAGGAAGTAGTACGGCACCTCCAGGACGTCCTCCCCGAACAGGTCGACCATGACGTCGCGCGACCTCGGGCCCTGGATCTGCACCGGTCCGACGTCGGCCTCGCGGATCGTCACGTCCAGGCCGGAGCCGTGGGCGACGCCGAGCGCCCACAGCAGCACGTCGGCGTCGGCGAGCGAGAGCCAGAAGTGGTCCTCGGCGAGCCGCAGTAGCACGGGGTCGTTGATGATCCCGCCATCGGGAGCGGTCACGAACACGTACTTGCACTGGCCGACCTCGCACTTGGCGAGATCGCGCGCGACGAGCATGTTCGTGAACGTGAACGCGTCCGGTCCGGTGATCTCGACCTGGCGCTCGACGCCCACGTCCCACAGCGTCACGCCTTCCAGGAGCCGCCAGTACTCCTCGATCGGGTCGCCGTAGTGCCGCGGGTGGTACATGTGGTTGTAGACGCTGTACATGGCGACGCCGTGCCTGCGCGAGGCGTTGAAGAACGGCGACTTGCGGATCCGCGAGTAGAGCAGGATCTCTGGGTGCTCGATGATGGGCGACAACGTGCGCTCCTCCCCTCGTGAGCTGACGCGCCGATCTTCGCGCGGCGTGGCCCGCCCGCGCAAGCGCGGGCCTGGGATGATGCCGCCAGATGCCGAGCCTGGACCTCGAAGGAGGGACCTGAAGATGCCGCCCATCTCACGCGGATTCGGCGGTCGCCGGCGGCCCGAGGCCGACGCCGGCCGGCTGCCGCCCGGCCAGTATGAGACGCGTGACTTCCCGGTCCTCTCGGCGGGTCCGACGCCGCGCACGCCGACCGAGGAGTGGAGCCTGACGATCCAGGGCGCGGTCGACAAGGTGCGCTCGTGGACGTGGGACGACTTCCTCGCGCTGCCGATGGAGACGTTCACGGTCGACATCCACTGCGTGACGAAGTGGTCCAAGTTCGACACGACCTGGACCGGTGTCTCGCTCGACGTGCTGCTCGATGGCGTGGACACGGGCGGCGACTACGTCGAGGCGTGGTCCGATGGCGGCTACACGACCAACCTCCCGCTCGGGGACGTGACCGATGGCAAGGCGTGGGTCGTGCACGCCTACGGCGGCGAGCCGCTCGAGCCCGAGCACGGCGGCCCGGCGCGGCTGCTCGTGCCGCACCTGTACTTCTGGAAGAGCGCGAAGTGGCTGCGCGGCCTGACGCTCACGGTCGAGGACGCGCCCGGGTTCTGGGAGTCCGTCGGCTACCACAACTACGGGGACCCATGGCGCGAGCAGCGCTACTGGAGCGATTGAGCCGGCGCTCGCCGCTGCGCTGGCATACCGCGACGGTCCGCAAGGTCGTCGTCGAGTCGCCGCGCGCACACACGCTGGTGCTCGACGTGCCGGAGTGGCCCGGGCATCGCCCCGGACAGCACGTCGACGTCCGGCTCACCGCGGAGGACGGCTATCAGGCGCAGCGCTCCTACTCGGTCGCCTCCGCACCCGAGCGCGACGCACTCGAGCTGACCGTCGAGCTCGTCGACGACGGCGAGGTGTCGCAGTACCTCGTAGAGGAGCTGCGCGCCGGAGACCGGTTCGAGCTGCGCGGACCGATCGGGGGTCACTTCACCTGGTCGGTTCCGGACGGCGGACCGCTGTTGCTGCTCGCCGGTGGCTCCGGGCTCGTCCCGCTGATGTCGATGCTGCGCCATCGAGCGGCGCGCGCCAGCGACGTGCCCGCGCACGTGCTCGTGTCGGTTCGCGGCGCCGAGGATCGCCTCTACGGCGCTGAGCTCGACGCGCTCGAGCCGCGCGCGGGACTGCGGGTCGACTGGACGTACACACGCACGCCGCCGCCGGGCTGGGACGGCTGGGCCCGTCGCATCGACGCGGCGATGCTGGGCGAGCTCGGGCCCGGCCCCGCCGCCCGGCCGCTCACATTCGTCTGCGGTCCCACGGCGTTCGTCGAGCACGTCGCGACGCTGCTCGTCCAGGGCGGTCACGACCCGAGCGCCATCCACGCCGAGCGCTTCGGCCCCACCGGAGGATGAGATGAGAGACCTGCACACCGACGGCAACGACATCGGCGGCACGCTGCTCGAGTTCCTCGCGGCCGACCCGACGACCACACGACGCAGATGCCACTCCTGCGGCAACGAGCACCCGCTCGCCGAGCACCGCGCGTACCGTGGCGCCGGCGTCGTGCTGCGCTGCCCGAGCTGCAGCGACGTGGCGATCCTGATCGGCGAGTGCGGGGACGAGCTCGTGCTCGAGCTGCGCGGGGCGTACCGCACCCGCAGGCCCGGGTGATGGCCGCGGCGGTGGCGCTTCACCACGCGGCGGCCGGGCCGGAGGACGGGCACGTCGTGCTCATGGGCGGCTCGCTCGGCACCACGCTGGACGTCTGGGACGCGCAGGCCGGTCCGCTCGCCGAGCGCTTCCGGGTCGTCCGCTACGACCACCGGGGCCACGGCGGCTCGCCCGCCCCGCCGGGGCCCTACTCGATCGCCGACCTCGGCGGCGACGTGCTCGCGCTGCTGGACACGCTCGGCGTCGAGCGCGCGTCCCACTGCGGCCTGTCGATCGGCGGGATGATCGGGATCTGGCTCGCCGCGCACGCGCCGGAGCGGATCGACCGGCTGGTGTCGATCTGCACCGCCGCGCACCTGCCGCCTCCCGAGGCGTGGGCCGAGCGCGCGGCACAGGTCGAGGGCGCCGGGAGCACGGAGGTCGTCGCCGATTCGGTGCTGGCCCGCTGGCTGACACCGGAGTTCGCGCGCGCGCATCCCGAGGCGCGCGAGTCGCTGCGGGCGATGCTCGTCTCCACCTCGCCGGAGGCCTACGCCGGCTGCTGCCGGGCGATCGAGCGGATGGACCTGCGCGCCGACCTGCCCCGGATCCGGGCGCCGACGCTCGTCGTCGCGGGAGCGCAGGACCCCTCTACGCCGCCCGAGCACGGCGAGGCGATCGCCGCGGCGGTCCCGAGCGCCCGGTTCGAGCTCCTCTCACCGTCGGCTCATCTCGCCGCGGTGGAGCGCGCGGACGACGTCACCCGGCTGATCCGCGAGCATCTCGATCCCGTTTCCTGACAGCCGTCGCGGCGCGCTCGCGAGCAGCGGCTCGTACTCGTCGTGCTCGGGCACGTAGCGGTAGCGCAGGCCGGGTCCATAGCGGGCGATCCCGGCGAGCGCGTCGATCAGCAGCTCCACGTCCTGCGCCGTCGTGCCGAGGCCGAGGCTCGCGCGCACGGCGCCCGGGAGCGGTGGCCGCCGGCCGGCGCGCAGCTCGTCGCGCAGGCGCCCCAGCTCGGCAGCCGGGATCCCGAGCAGCCGCGCGATCAGCGGGTGCGCGCAGAAGCACCCGTGGCGGACGCCGATCGCGTGCTCCGCGCTCAAGATCGCCGCGAGCAGCGGGTGGCGGTAGCTCGCGAGGTTGAACGTCGCGACGCCGACCCGGTCGACATCGCTGCCGCGCCAGAGCGCGAGCGTCTCGAGTCCCGGCAGCTCCGCGAGTCCGATCCGGAGCTGCCGTGCCAGCACCCGCTCGTAGCGCGCGACGACGTCCATGCCGAGCGCGAGCAGCTTGCGGCACGCCGCGCCGAGCGCGACGACGCCGACGACGTTCGGGGAGCCGGCCTCGAAGCGCTCCGGGGCGCCCGCCCAGACGACGTCGTCGAGCGTCACCAGCTCGATCGCGCCGCCGCCACGGAGCAGCGGCGCCCGGTCGCCCAGCCGCGAGGCGTCGCCGATCAGCGCTCCGGCGCCGAACGGCGCGTAGAGCTTGTGGCCCGACAGCGCGAGGTAGTCGATGCCGGTGCCGGCCATGTCGATCGCCCGGTGCGGCGCGAGCTGGGCGGCGTCGACGAACGGCCGCGCGCCGTGACGATGCGCGAGCTCGGCGAGCCGTGCCAGCGGCCACACCTCGCCGGTCACGTTCGACGCGCCGGTGACCGCGAGGAGGTCGATCGGCGGCCGTGCGGCGCGCAGCACCAGCTCGGCGGCCGCGCACAACTCGTCGGCCGAGTCCGTGAAGGGCAGCAGCTCGAGCGTATGGCGCCGCCACGGCAGCATGTTGGAGTGATGCTCGACCGGGCTCGAGAGCACGTGCGCGTCCACGGGCAGCGCCTCCGCGAGCACGTTGATCGCCTCGGTCGTGTTGCGCACGAAGACGACGGAGTCGCCCGGTCGGGCCCCGACGAACTCGGCGACGACGTCGCGCGCGCCCTCGAACGCCTCGGTCGCGAGCTGCGACTTGACGCCGCTGCCGCGGTGGACGCTGCTGTACCACGGCATGAAGGCCTCGACGGCGTCCCAGACCTCGGCCATCGCGGGCGTGCTGGCCGCGTAGTCGAGGTTGACGTCGCGGCGCGCGTGTCCGTCCGCGCACGGCACCATGGTGTCGGCGCCGAGCACGCACAGCGGCGCGGGCGAGAGCGGCATGCGCCGATCCTCTGCCCGCGGTCCGGCCCTGTGCACTCCCCCTAGGGTGGAGCCGGGCACACCGGGCGGCGGCGTGTTGCGGTCGGTATCGGCGGTTGCCGGCGCCGGCGGCGGGCTCGCTGGTTTACGTCAACGGCGGCATTTACGGGGTGGGGTCCGGGGGGGCCGGGGCGGCGCGCGTGAACGCCGGTCGGTGCGGCGCGGGGAGCGGGCGTGCGGCGTTCACGGCGACATACGCCGTCAACGCCGCACACCCGGGCCGAGACGGCGGGCGTGCGGCGTTCACGGCGACATACGGCGTCAACGCCGGT
>Ga0126306_10002178_pt1 | contig 10944 bp, 11 predicted proteins | sample Plot27_FD_92592 | JGI IMG/M metagenome (GOLD analysis project Ga0126306, IMG submission 92592) | Serpentine soil microbial communities from UC McLaughlin Reserve, CA, USA - Plot27 | ecosystem: Environmental > Terrestrial > Soil > Grasslands | place: USA: UC McLaughlin Reserve, Lake County... | reverse complement strand
TGAGCGCAGAGGACGTGGCCGAGGTGGTGCTGTTTGCCGTGACCCGGCCGCGGAACCTACGCATCCTCACGACCACCTTCCGCCCGATGAGTGAGGGCTCCGCGGGCTAGGTCGAGCGCCTCGCGCGCCTCGCGCGCCAGCGCCCGCACCAGCTCGCCGGCCGGCAGCTCGGCGGCCAGCGGATACGCCTGCCCCGCCCACAGGTTGAAGCCCTCGGCGTCGCCCTGGCTCCGGGCCGCGCCGCGCACCGGGGCCGCGAGGTTGTGGACCTCCGGGTAGGCGAGCGGGGCGTCGCCCTCGTGCTCGCGCATGAAGCGGTTCTCGATGCCGCGCGCGGCGCGGCCGGTGAACGCGCGCGTGACCGCGGTGGGCGCCTCACCGCGTAGAGCCTCCCGGTGTGCCTGCGAGGTGGCGGCCTCGGGGGTGAGCATGAACGCGGTCCCGAGCTGCGCCGCGGCCGCGCCGGTGGCCAGTACCGCGGCCACGCCCCTGCCGGTCGCGATGCCGCCGGTGGCGACCAGCGGGCGCTCGGTCACATCCCGCACCAGCTGTAGCAGCGCCAGCAGGCCCACGTCGGCCGCCGCCCCGGGCTCGTGCGAGCCGCGGTGCCCGCCGGCCTCCACGCCCTGCACCACCAGCGCGTCGGCGCCCGCGCTCGCCGCGGCGATCGCCTCGGCACTGCTCGTGACGGTGACCCAGATCTCGCAGCCGGCGTCGCCGAGCGAGCGGAGGACGTCTGGGGTGGGGCAGCCGAACGTGAACGCGACGACGGGCACGCGCTCCTGGCACGCGAGCGCAAGCTTCGCCTTCCAGTGGTCGTCGTCGTAGCGGGGCTCGCCGAGCTCCACGCCGTAGCGCTGCGCCTCTCCGACGAGCCCGTCCGCGTAGCGCGCCAGCCCGCTTCGATCGCGGCTCGGCGGTCCCGGAACGAACAGGTTCAGCCCGTACGGGCGGCTCGTGATGCGCCTGAGCTCCTCGAGGTCGGCGCGGACCGCGTCCGGAGTCCTGTAGCCCGCCGAGAGGAATCCGAGCCCGCCGGCCTCAGACACCGCGGCCGCGAGCGCCGGCGTCGATGGGCCCCCGCCTAGGGGCGCCTGGACGATCGGATGCGCGAGCTGTGAGAGCGAGAAGGGCACCCATCAGAAGATAAGGTCACGGCGATGCGAGTGGGTGTCGTGGGCGGAGGTCTGATGGGGTCCGGGATCGCCGAGGTCTGTGCTCGCTCGGGCGTCGACGTGACGGTGGTCGAGGCCGACGACGCCGGTGTGGCCCGCGCCGAGGCGGCGATCGGGCGCTCGCTCGACCGCGCCGTCAAAGCCGGAAAACTCGAGGCCGCCGAGCGCGAGGCGGCGGCGGACCGGCTCGCCTACACCACCGCGCTGGCGGACCTGGAGGGCGCGGACGCCGCGCTCGAGGCCGTGGTCGAGGACGAGCAGCTCAAGCGGGAGGTCTTCAAGCAGCTCGACGCGACGCTGCCGGACGCGCAGTTCCTCGCCTCGAACACCTCGTCGGTGCCGATCATGAAGCTCGGCGCCGAGACCTCCCATCCCGGCCGCGTGATCGGCCTGCACTTCTTCAACCCCGTGCCGGTGCTGCCGCTGGTGGAGGTCGTTCGCTCGATCATGACCACGGAGGAGACGCTCGTGAAGGCCACGTCATTCGCCGAGGAGACGCTCGGCAAGACGACCATCCACTCGCAGGACCGCGCCGGATTCGTCGTCAACGCCCTGCTGATCCCGTACCTCCTGTCCTCGATCCGCATGTACGAGTCGGGTTTCGCCTCCAAGGAGGACATCGACGAGGGGATGATGAAGGGCTGCGCTCACCCGATGGGGCCGCTCCAGCTCTCGGACCTGATCGGGCTCGACACGCTCCTGGCGGTCTCGGAGTCGCCCTACGAGGAGTTCCACGACCCCGCCTCCGTGGCGCCTGCGCTGCTGAACCGGATGGTCGAGGCCGGCCTGCTCGGGCGCAAGTCCGGCCGCGGCTTCTACAACTACACGTCCTAGTCCGGAAAGCTGTCCGGCTCCTCGACGGCGCGCCGGTGCAGGTCGTCGTCGATGTTGCGCCCAGTCACGATCAGGACCGTCGGCTCGTCGTCGGGCGGCAGCTCGTGGAAAGCGGCCAGCGGCGCGGCCGCCGAGCCCTCCACGCGGATGCCCGCGGCCGCGAAGTCACCGACCGCCCGCGCGATTGCGCGCTCCGAGACCATCATCATCGGCGTGCCGCGGCGCAGCTCCTCGACCGCCAGCGGGATGGCCACGCGCACGGCCATGCCGTCGGCGAAGGTCGCGCAGCGGTCGCAGTCCACCGGATGCCCGGCCTCCACGCTCAGCGCCATCACCGGCGCCTCCTTGGCCACGACCCCGAGCACCCGGCCGATCCCGCGGGCCACGCCGATGATCAGCGCGCCGTTCCCGACCGGGACGATCACGCGCGCGGGCGGGCGCCCGAGCTGCCCGAGGATCTCCTCACCGATCGCCGCATAGCCGTCGAACTGGGCCGGCTCCGCGCCGTCCTCGAAGAACGGCAGGCCGTTCGCCGCCGCGTGCTCCTTGGCGAGCTCCTTCGACGCGTCGAGGTCGGCGCCCACCCGGTGCAGCTCGGCGCCGAGCTGCTCGAGCAGGCCGAGCTTGGCCTCGCTCGCCGCCTCGGGCACGAACACCACCGCCCGCACGCCGGTGCACTTCGCGGCCCAGGCGCTGGCCGCGCCGTGGTTGCCGGTCGAGGCCGTGACCACGCCCTCGGCGCCGCGGGCGCGAAACGCCTCGAGCACCGGCAGCGCCCCGCGCCACTTGAACGCGCCGAGCTCGTGCACGTCCTCGCGCTTCAGGAACAGTGGCCGTCCGTCGGCAAGCGCGGGCGGCGCCTCCTCGAGCGGTGTCGGCAGATCGGTCATCCGGGAGATACTGACGACTCGTGACCGGGCTCGAATACATGAAGGCGATCGTGGACGGCTCGCACCCGCGGGCGCCGATCCAGGACCTGATGGGCTTCGACATCGTGGAGGCCGAGGAGGGGCGAACGGTGTTCTCCTCCATCCCGGGGCCGCAGCACCTGAACCCGATCGGCGTGGTGCACGGCGGCTTCGCCGGCCTGCTGCTGGACTCGTGCATGGGCGCGGCGGTCCACACCACCTGTGCCGAGGGCGAGGCCTATTCCACGCTCGAGACGAAGTTCAACCTCGTGCGGGCGATCACGCCCGACGCCGGCGAGGTGCGCGCCGAGGGCCGGGTGGTGCACCGCGGCCGGCGCGCGGCCACCGCTGAGGGATTCGTGCGCCGCGCGAGCGACGGCAAGCTGCTCGCGCACGGCACCTCCACCTGCTTGATCCTCGCGGGCGACGGCGCTGGGTAACCTCGGCCGGGTGAGCGCCACCACAGACGATCAGCTGGAAGCCGCCTCCTGGGACCTCGAGCCCCTGGTCGAGGGCCGCGGCCCCGAGGCGGTCGAGGAGATGCTGACCGCGGTCCTGGGGCGGGCCGAGGCGTTCTCCGAGCGATACAGGGGCCGCGTCGCGGAGCTCGACGTGTCCGAGCTGGTGGAGGCGATGACGGAGCTGGCCGGGATCCACGACATCGGCGGACGCGCCGGCTCCTACGCCGTGCTGAGCTACTCGCTCGACACCGCCGACCCAGCGCGCGGCGCACTGCTGCAGAAGGCCCGCGAGCTGAGCGCGGCCATCGAGACGAACCTGCTCTTCTTCGACCTCGAGTGGAACCTCGTGCCTGACGAGGGCGCGGAGGAGCTGCTCGCTGCTCCGGAGCTCGCGTTCGCCGCGCACCACCTGCGCACGCTGCGCCGCTACCTCCCGCACCAGCTGTCCGAGCCCGAGGAGCGCGTGCTCACCGAGACGAACGTGACCGGCGGCTCGGCGTTCCAGCGGCTGTTCACCGAGCAGACGTCCGCCCTCGAGGTGCCGCTCTTGGACCGCGACGAGCCCGCGCCGCTCGAGGAGGGCCTGTCGCGCCTCCAGGACCCCGATCGCGAGCGCCGTGCCGAGGCCGCCGCCGCCGTGACCGAGTCGCTCCGCCCCGGGCTCCGGACGCGGGCCTTCGTCTTCAACACGCTGCTCCAGGACAAGGCCACCAAGGACCGGCTGCGCGGCTACCCGCACTGGCTCGCATCGCGCAACCTCGCCAACGAGGCGAGCGACGAGTCCGTGCAGGCGCTGATCGAGGCAGTGCAGGGCCGCTACGACCTGGCACGCCGCTGGTATGACCTGAAGGCGCGCCTGCTGGGCCTCGACAGGCTGTCCCACTACGACCGCATGGCGCCGGTGTCCGACAGCGACGACCGCATCCCGTACGGCGAGGCCGAGGAGATCGTGCTCGACTGCTACCGGAGCTTCTCGCCCGAGCTAGGGGAGGTGGCCACCGAGTTCTTCACCGGCGGCTACATCGACGGCCCGCCGCGCCCGAGCAAGCGCGGGGGCGCGTTCTGCTCGTACACGGTCCCCTCGGCACATCCCTACGTGATGCTCAACTACACGTCGCGGCCGCACGACGTGCTCGTGATGGCCCACGAGCTGGGGCATGGCGTGCACGCCTCGCTGGCCCGGCCGCAGGGGATCTACCACTTCTCCACCCCGCTGACCCTGGCCGAGACCGCCTCGATCTTCGGCGAGAACATCGTGCTCGAGCGGCTGCTCGAGCGGGCCCCCGGTCCGGCCGAGCGGCTCGACCTGCTCGCGGGCGCGCTCGACGGTGCGGTCGCGGCGGTGTTCCGCCAGGTGGCGATGAACCGCTTCGAGGACGCGATTCACACGGAGCGCCGCCAGACCGGCGAGCTGCCCGGTGAGCGCTTCGGCGAGCTCTGGCTCGACACTCAGCGCGACCTGCTCGGCGACAGCGTCGAGCTGGACGACGACTACGCGCTCTGGTGGTCCTACATCTGGCACTTCGTCGACGCGCCGGGATACGTCTACGCGTACGCGTACGGGCACCTGCTCGCCCTGTCGGTGTACCGCCGCTACGAGGAGGAGGGCGAGGGGTTCGTGTCGTCCTACCTCGACCTGCTGAAGGCCGGCGGCTCGCGGCCGCCCGAGGAGCTGGGCACGATCGTCGGAGTGGACCTCGCCGACCCCGGTTTCTGGAGCTCGGGGCTCGAGCTCGTCGAGCGCCAGCTCGACGCGGCCGAGGCCGCCGCGCGCGATGCCGGGCGCCTCGAGTGATCGCCGAGCGCATCCCGTTGCCGGGCGGGGAGGTCGAGCTGATGCGGCCGCCCGATGCCGAGGCGCTGATCAGCGAGGAGTCGTTCAAGCACGACGAGTTCCTGCCCTACTGGGCGGAGCTGTGGGCGAGTGCCGTGGCGCTCGCGCACGACGTTTCGATCCGCTCGCTGCGGGGCAAGCGGACGCTCGAGCTGGGCTGCGGCCTCGGCCTGCCGAGCATCGCCGCCGCGCGTGCGGGCGGGCGCGTGCTTGCCACCGACTGGTCGCTCGACGCCGTGCGCGCCACGGCCACCAACGCCGAGCTCAACGACGTGGAGATCGAGACGCTCCGTTGCGCGTGGGAAGAGGCCGACCCCCTGGTCGCTCGCGGCCCGTGGCAGCTCGTGATCGCCTCGGACGTTCTCTACGAGCACCGCAACGTGGACCAGCTCCTCGAGCTGCTCCCCCGGCTCGTGGCCGAGCGCGGGCTGGTGCTGCTGGCCGACCCCGGCCGGGCGCCGTCAGGGCGCTTCCTCGAGAGGGCGCGCGACGAGGGCTGGATGGTCCGCAGCACGCGCAGCCCGCGAGCCCAGCGAGTCTGGATCCACCGCCTGCGACGCGGCTAGACGAGTTGCACGGTGTGGCCGCCGCGGTCACTAACCGCGTCGGCGGCCTCGAGCGCCGCCTGGAGCAGCGCGGCCGGGCGGCGTACGCCGCTCGCTGAGCAGGCCGCGCCGATGCTGGGAACAACTGGGATGCCGCCGGCGCCGAGCGGGCGGGCAGCCACCTCGCGGATGCGCTCCGCGATGCGCGCCACCGTCGTGTCGTCGTGAACCCCCGCGCAGATCGCGGCGAGGCGCTCGTCGTCGAGCTGTCCCACGAGGTCCAGCGGCCGCAGCACGGACGCGATGTGCCTGCCGATCTCGCGCAGCAGGAGACTCGTGGCCGGGCGGCCGCGATCCTCGACGAGCTTCTCCATGCCGTCCACGCGGACCACGATCACCGCGGCGGAGCCCGAGCCGGCCGGGTGCAGCGCCCATGCCAGGCGATCGAGCAGCGCGAAACGAGTCGGAAGGCCCGTGGCGGGATCGATCTCGGCAGCGGTCTGGGGCTCGGCCCCGACCACGTCCATGCGGCGCGTGACCCACTGCACCTCGGGCCCGTCGCCGGCCACGAAGGTCGTCTCCACGGGGCACCAGCCTCCGCCGGAGGCGAGCAGCCGGTACTCCACCGTCGCCGCTCCCGGGCCGCGCATCCACGCGCGGTGGAGCGCCATCACGCGCTCGCCGTCCTCTGGGTGGATCAGTGCCTGGATCGGGCTGCCGACGAGCGTGTCGCGCGGGACTCCCGTGAGCTCGGACACGAGCGGCGAGGCGTACAGGAACGACCCGGCCGCGTCGTGGAGCGAGATGAGCGCGCGCACACTGCGCGCGAGCAGCCGAAAACGCTGCTCCCAGGGGTCAAATTCGAGGCGTTCGCCGTCGACAGCCTTCAGATGACGCTTCGGAGGGCTCACGCTGCTGTTATCGGCGGCGTGAGGAGGAGCCTTAGCGCGCTAGGTCCGCCAGCGAGCGATAGAGCTCGCGGGCGGTCAGCTCGCCGAGCCTGAGGCTCTCGAGCCTGTAGCTCTCGTTGGGGGCGTGGAAGGCATCCGCACCGAGCGCGAAGCCACTCACGATCGTCGGCGTGCCCTGCTCGGCGAGCACCGCCAGCAGCGGCAACGTTCCGCCCAGCCGCACGAACGCAGGCGGGGTCCCGCAGGCGCGCTCGAACGCTTCCGCGGCCAGCTGGAGCGCAGGCTCGCCGGCGTCGAACAGGGCCGGATCCGACAGGTCGAGGTCGATCGAAACCTCCACGCCCTCGGGCGCGGCGGCGCGCAGCAGCCGCTCGAGCTCCGCTGCGATCTGCTGGGCACTCTGTCCCGGCGCCAGCCGCACGCTCACCTGGGCCCGCGCCACGGACGGGATCACCGTGCGCGGCTCGCCGCCCGTGAGCATGTTCACGTCGAGAGCGGGCTCCGCCCCGGTGCGCACCCAGAACTCCTGCGCCGCTCCGGCCGTGACCTCCGCGGCTCCCGCCTCGGCGAGCATCTCCTCCCCGCTCGGCAGGCGCGCCCACGACTCCTGCTCCTCCTCGCCGGGGGGCGCCACGCCGGCGCGGAACTCCTCGCGCACGCGCCCGTCGGGGCCCGGGAGCACCTCCCGGAGCATGTCCATCAGGACGTGGTTGGCGTTTCGCACCGCGCCGCCGTAGAGGCCCGAGTGCAGGTCCCGCCGCCCGGTGCGCACCTCCACCGGCCCCTGGACGAGGCCGCGGGCGCCCGTGTTGATCGCGGGCGTGCGCTCGTCCGCCATCAGCGAGTCGAAGACGATCGCGGCATCGACCTGGGGGGGCTGGTCGCGCAGGTAGTGCAGCACCGAGCTGCTGCCGACCTCCTCCTCCCCCTCCACCAGCAGCCGCACGTTCACCGGCAGCTCGCCCGCGCGCGCGAGCTCGCAGGCCACGTGCAGCAGCGGCAGGAAGTTGCCCTTGTCGTCCGCGGCGCCGCGGGCGTACAGGCGCCCGTCGCGCTCGGTCGGATCGAAGGGCGGCGACTCCCACGCGTCGAGTGGCCCCGGGTCCTGCACGTCGTAGTGGCCATAGGAGAGCACCGTGGGCGCGTGGCCCCGCGACGCGCGCAGCTCCCCCACCGCCATCGGGTTGCTCCCGTCCACCACGACCCGCTCGGCGCTGCCGCCAGCCGCCTCGATGCGCTCCAGCACCCAGTCGCACGCGCGGCCGAGCGCGGCCGCATCGCCTCCGCCGGTCGAAACCGACGGGATGCGCAACCAGTCCTCCAGCTCTGCTCGGATCGGCGCCACGTCTCACGTAGCATCGTATGGATGCGCCGGCTCTTCTGGCTCGTCGCCGCGGTGGTGCTCGTGGACACCATGTTCTTCGCCGCCGTCGCGCCGCTGCTCCCCCACTACTCCGACGAGCTGGACCTGTCGAAGACCGGCGCGGGCGTCCTCACGGCCGCCTATCCGGCGGGGACGTTCGTGGGCGCGCTGCCGGGTGGCTGGCTCGCCACGCGCTGGGGCGTCAAGCCGACCCTGATGATCGGGCTGGCGATGCTCGGGGTCACGAGCCTCGTGTTCGCGTTCGCCAACCACATCGTCCTGCTCGACGCCGCGCGCTTCGTCCAGGGGATCGGCGGTGCGTGCATGTGGGCCGCCGGAATGGCGTGGCTCGTGTGCGCCGCGCCCACGGACCGTCGCGGCGAGCTGATCGGCGCGGCGCTCAGCGCGGCGATCGTCGGCGTGCTGCTGGGTCCCGTGCTTGGCGGTGCCGCCACGCTGCTGAGCCCCGAGGCCGTGTTCAGCTCGGTCGCCCTCGTGGCCGCGGTGCTCGCGGCGTGGGCGTGGTCGATGCCGGGGGCGGAACCCGAGGAGAGCCCGGGGCTGCGAGCAATGCTGCGCGCGATGCGGCGCCCGGCCGTGATCGCGGGGTTCTGGCTGTTCACGCTCCCGGCGCTGTTCGCCGGAGTGGTCGAGGTGCTTGTGCCGCTTCGCCTGGACGATCTCGGCGTGGCGGGAGCCACGATCGGGGCGGTGTTCCTGGTGAGCGCGGCCGTCGAGGCGGTGATCAGCCCGCTCGCGGGGCGCGCGTCCGACCGCGTGGGCCGGCTGGGACCGATCCGGGTGGGCCTCGTCGCCGCCGCGGGCGTGGCGATCCTGCTGCCGCTGCCGTCGAGCGCGTGGCTGCTCGCGGGCACGGTCGTGCTCGCGTTCAGCGCGCTCGCGACGTTCTGGGCACCGGCGATGGCATTGCTCTCGGACGCTGCGGAGCACGCCGGGCTCGACCTTGCGCTCGCCTTCTCGATCTCGAACCTGGCCTGGGCGGTCGGTCACGTGCTCGGGGCGGGCGTGGGCGGTGCGGTCGCGGAGGCCACGTCCGACGCCGTGCCGTACGGCGCGCTCGCCGTGACCTGCGCGGCGACCTTCGTGGGCCTCACGACGCACAGGCGCCGGGCGGCCGCGCCGGCGGGCTAGGCGGCTAGCCGCAGTTCGGCCAGGGAGCGGTGCCCCGCAGCCGGTACAGCTTCAGGGCCAGCCGGTCCTGCTGCCACTCGGGCGCGTCGGCCGGATCGCCTCTGCCGCCGAGGGTGCGCCAGGTCTCACGGCTGAACTGGTACTTGCCGCGGTACTGGCCGCCCGGCGAGACGGCTCGCGGGTTGCCACCGGACTCGCACTCCGCGATCCGCAGCAGAATGGCCGGCACGCGCACGCTGCGGCCGCTCGGGCGCCGCACGGAGCGGCTGCTGAACGGCTTCAGCCCGAGGGCGCCACGTGTCAGGGGACCGACGATGCCGTCGGGCACGAGGTTGTGCCTGCGCTGGAAGCGCTTCACGGCGCGCTCGGTCTGCTCACCGAAGACGCCGTCCGCGGTGATGCCGAGCTCCTGCTGGATGCTCCGAACGGCGGAGCCGCGGTCGCCACGCTTCACTACGACCTCGATGGAGGCGCTGGCGCCCCCGGAGGCCGAGGCGCCAGGATCCGCGAACGCGGGCACGGCCGCGACAACCATCACGGCCAGCACGAGCAGGGCCGCGAGATGCGTCCCACGCACGGCGTCGAAAATCCTTGCCACCTGACGTTTCCCCTTTCCAGTGCCTACGGGGTGAGCTGACGGGCTCGCGCCGGAAAGTGGCGCTACGCGACACGGCTGTCGCGATTCGCCCCAGCGGCCTCAGTGGCCGCAAGTGGGTCCCCCGTTCCTCGCTGTCGGGACAGCGAGAACTCGGCAATTCGAATCAGAAGTCGTACATCCAAGCACATCGGAACGTTGCACGCTCCGCTGTATCACCCGAATGGGGGTACTAGTGCGCGGCGCCGAGCAGGTCGTCGACCACCGTGACGATGTCGATCGGCTCGTATCGCCGCTCGAGCTGAGGCGGCGGAGGCGGTGCCGCGAGGGCCACCCTCTGGGTCGCCCTGCGCTGCAACCAGACGGCCGCCGCAATCGCCCCGACGAGGAAGGGCGCCATGCGCAGAAGCAGCCGTAGACCGGGCATCGGCGCGACCCTACACCCGCGCGCGGATACTCTGCGAGTCATGGACCTCGGCCTGGAAGGCAAGGTCGCGCTCGTCACGGGCGCCTCGCAGGGCATCGGCTTCGGGATCGCCCGGGAGCTGGCTCGTGAGGGCGCGCGGGTGGCGGTCAGCTCCCGCACGAAGGAGAACATCGAGGCGGCCGCCGCGGAGATCGGCGCGCGGCCCTACGTGCACGACACGCTCGACCTCGACGCGGCCCCCGAGCTGCTCGAGGGCGTGGAGCGCGACCTCGGCCCGATCGACATCCTCGTCACGAACACGGGCGGCCCCGCTGGTGGAGGTGACCCGCTGGAGTTCACGAGGGAGCAGTGGGAGGCGGCGCACCGTGAGCTGGTCGTGGCGCCGATCGAGATGATCGAGCGAGCGGTGCCCGGAATGCGCGAGCGCAGCTTCGGCCGCATCGTGAGCGTCTCGTCGTCGGCGGCACGCGAGCCGATTCCCACGCTGATGCTCTCCAACTCCCATCGACCCGGTCTGCTCGGCGCGTTCAAGACCCTCGCCCGCAAGCTGGCCGGGGACGGCATCACCCTCAACACGATCCTTCCCGGCCGCATCGCCACGGACCGGATCGCCCACCTACACGGCTCGATCGAGGAGGCCGAGAAGGTGGCGCGCGACGAGATCCCGGCGGGTCGGCTCGGCACGGCGGAGGAGATCGCCGCCGCCGCGGCCTTCCTGTGCTCCGAGCGGGCGAGCTAC
>Ga0126306_10002177_pt1 | contig 10945 bp, 9 predicted proteins | sample Plot27_FD_92592 | JGI IMG/M metagenome (GOLD analysis project Ga0126306, IMG submission 92592) | Serpentine soil microbial communities from UC McLaughlin Reserve, CA, USA - Plot27 | ecosystem: Environmental > Terrestrial > Soil > Grasslands | place: USA: UC McLaughlin Reserve, Lake County... | reverse complement strand
TCCATCCGGGCCGGCTCCTTGACGAACACCACCCCCTTGGCCTTGAGCCGCTCGGCGTCGCCGGCGCAGTCGCTGGTGGTGAGCGAGATCACCGGCCGGCCCTGCTCCCGGCTGGCCTGCCGGAACGCCCGGGCCGGCTCGTCGGTCAGGTGCAACACCAGCTCCACCCCGTCAGGGTCCTCGGGCGACACCACCGTGAGCCAGCGCTCGCCGGGGCCGTAGGCGGCGCTGGTCTTGACCTTGAGCCCGAGCACCTCGGTGTAGAACCGCTCGGCCCGGTCCTGGTCGTCGACGAAGATCCCGGTCAGCCCGATCCGCATGCTCCCGTCCTCCCTCGCCTGCGGCTTTCGGCCCTTGGGCGTTCACTGCCGGTGAACCGTCGTTCAGGCACGGGTCCGGTCGGCGATGAACCCGCGGACGGCGGCCCGCACCCTGGGAGCGTCGTCGCCGAACTCCAGCAGGCCGGTGCCGTGCCCGCCGCCCGGGATCACCAGCAGGCGCTTGTCGTGCACTCTGGCCGCCCGGTACATCACCCGGGCCTGCTCGGTGAAGTGCTGGTCATCAGCGGCGACCACAAACAACACCGGCACCCGCAGCCGGGCCATCGCCCCCTGGGCATCCACGCCCCCGAACCCCGAGGGGCCCGACAGGCTGACCACCCCGGCGACCGGCGGGCGGATCCGGGTGGCGGCCGACAGCACCGCCGTCCCGCCCATCGAGGAGCCGATCAGCACGATCCGGTCGGCGCCGTGGCGGCGGAGCTGCTCGGCGGCCGCGACCACGTCGGTGTCGACCCTGGTGTCCGCCGGCCCATGCTGGGAGTCCCCGAAGCCGGCGAAGTCGAAGACGAGCGCCCGATAGCCGCGCCTGGCGAACGCCCGCGCCTGGGGCAGCCACTCGCACAGGTCGCTGCCGAGCTGGTGGCCGAGCACCAGCCCCCGGCGGCCGGTCCCGAGCATCAGTCCTACCAGGGTCGCCCCCTCGGCGGTCCTGAAGCGGACCAGCCTCCCATGCTCGGCCGGTTCCAGGCACGGCCTGGCCGCCGCAGCCGGGACGGTGGTGGTGCTCGGCGCGGACGCCCCGGGCGCCGGCGTCGAGGGTCCCCCGCCCCCCTTCCCGCACCCCGCAGCCAGGGCCACCACCAGCGCGACCACAGGCGTCCACGCCCCGCGCCGACGCCGTCCGGCGGGCCGGGCGGTCAAGTCGGCTCGCCCCGGTCGGCGGCGGTGCGGTAGCGGAGCAGCACGATGCCGGAGCGGAATGGCCGAGCCTCGGCCAGGCGCAGCCCGGGCAGGCCGATGGCGTCGGCGAACAGCCGCCGGCCGCGGCCAAGGACCATCGGGTAGACGAACAGGCGGTACTCGTCGACCACGCCTCCCGTGATCAGCTCCGGCATCAGCGACATGCTCCCAGTGACGACGATGCCCTTGCCCGGCTGCGACTTCAGCTCGCGGACCGCATCCAGCAGCGGCCCCCGCAGCACCGTCGTCCGCTCCCAGGACGGGTCCTGCAGGGTCCGCGACAGGACATACTTGGGAACCTGGTTGAGGTGGTCGCGGACGCCGGTGGGGTCCTCGGTCTGCAGCGGCCAGTAGCCGCGCAGCTGCTCGAAGGTGACCCGCCCGACAAGCAGCGCGTCGGTGGTCGCGATCTCCTCCTGGACCGCCTCGATGACGTCCGACTGGTCGGTCCCCTCACCCGAGACGTCGAACCAGCCGCCGGCGGCGTCGATCACGCCGTCGAGGGTGATGTTCTGGGTGACGATCAGCTCCCGCATGGGTGTAGCTCCTTAGCACGTACCGGTCGACCAGGTCGGGACGCATCAGCGACCGGACCAGCTCGCCGATGCCCCGCACGCCGATGTCCTTGCCCAGCTGCCTGCATCACGCCGCCGAGCGTGAGGTGCTCGGTGACCACGACCCCGCGCATGCGTTGCTCCGTTCATCGGCCTTCGTCTGTGTCTCCGCCCGCGACCAGCTCCGAGAGCACCCGCAGCAGCTCCAGCCACCCGTCGAAGGGCAGCGGCTCGGCTTCCTCGACCGCCGCGGTCCCGGCCAGCGGCTGGGTGCGCTCGACCCAGATACGGATCAGCACATCGGCCGCTTGTCAGGAGTTCCTCGGCCAGGCACCGCGCCTCCTTCCCGACGGTCGTCCACCTCCGACGAGGCGTTCACCGCCGGTGCACCGTCGTTCAGGCGGGGTGCGGAGCGCCAGGATCAGCGCTCCCACGTGATGGGGACGCGCGGGTCGGGGATGTAGGAGCAGTAGCGGCCGGTCCGGATCGTGGAGGACAGGTGCCGGCCGAATGCGGGATGGGCCCGGGCCAGGTTGGCCATGGCCGTGCGGATCGCCCTGGTGACGTTGAGCCGGGCCCGCTCGGCGTGCGATGCCGCCCGGCGGTCGCGGCCGCCCAGCCCGACCGCCCGGGCCAGCTCGCCGACCAGGAAGTCCAGCTCGGCGCGGGCCTTGGCCGCCCGGGCCGGGTCGTTGAACGCCTCCGCCTCCTGCAGCTCGCCTTGGAGCTCGTCCAGCCGGGCCTTGTAGGCGGCCTTGGCGGTGGCGTCCAGCAGCTCGCCGGCGTCCCCCAGATCCGGGCGCAACTCCAGCTCCCCATCGCCGCTGTGCCGCCTCGGCCCCGTCGGGGCCGCCGGCGCTGGTTGACCCGCGGCCGCCTCCAGGTCGATGGCGTGGAACTCCCGCCCGGGATGGGTCAGCAGCCGGGCCAGGTGGTGCAGGCCCTTGGCGTCCTTCAGGCGCACCACCACGCCGTCGTAACGGACGGTCCAGTACTCGCCTTCCCGGCGGAACAGGTTGCCGGCGGCCGCAGGCGGGGCACCCTCGGCCCCTGGGGCGCCCGCCTCCGACTGGAGCGCCCGGACCTCCTCGGCCACGGCGGCCAGGCCATGCCTGCCGGCGGTGGCCAGCGCCTGGTCCAGGAGCCGGAGCGCCCGGCCACGGTCGCCGGCCCGACCACGAGCCAGCAGCATGCGGGCGTACTGGCACTGGGTGCGAGCCAGCAGCGGACCGGCCCCCAGCCGGTCGTGGGCGGCGAGCGCCGCCTCGAAGTGCTCGGCGGCCTCCGCCCAACTCGGGGTCACCGTCGCCAGCAGGCCCAGGTAGAACGACACCGACCCGAAGCACACCACCGGGTGGAGCAGCGCGGCCACGATGACCTGGGTCCGGTAGGGAAGCAGCGCCCGGTAGAGTCGGTCGGCGGCCTCTGGCTCGTGGAGTCGTGCCGCCACCAGGGCGGCGACGGCCATCGCCGGCGGCCAGGGGCCGTCACGGCGTCGCCTGGTCAGCTCGGCGACCACCGACTGGAGCGTCCCGCGGGCGGTGACCTCCTCGCCGAGGTCGGCGTCGCTGAGGGACAGCCAGAGCCTCGGCCAGACCAGCCAGGGGGTCTGCGCCATCTGCTCCCGCCAGGCCGGGCGCAGCTCCTCGAGGCGGTCCTGGTCCCAGCAGAGCAGCTCGATCAGGTCGTGGTAGGCGAACCGGGTGCTCGGTGCGTCCGGCTGGAGGGAACGGGCCTGTTCGGCCAGCGTCTCGGCCTCGTCCAGGGATCCCCGGAGCTGGGCCAGCATGGCCCGCATCGTCGTCGCCGTCCACCGATGGGCCGGGAGCTGGAGCTCGTCGGCCAGCCGGGCGCAGGCGGCGACGTCGGCCTCCACCTCCCGGATGTCCCCCGACTGGAGCGAGCTGGTCGCCCGCAGGCTGCGGCCGGCCAGCTCCAGCTCCCGGTCGCCGGCCGCCCGGGCCAGCCCCAGCAGCTCCCCGGCGATGGCTGAGCGCTCCTCCAGCCCGTCCGGTCCCCACACGGTCATCCATCGTGCCCGGAGCGCGGTGCCCAGGGTGGCGGCCTCGCCGAGGCGCCGGGCCACCTCGACCGCCTCCCGGCTGGTCGGCTCGGCCAGGCCTGCCTCGTCCGAGAGGGTCAGCTCCAGCGACAGGCGTGCCAGCAGCCGAGCCCGCAGCGGGCTGTCGGCCACGGGCAGCTCCTCGAGGGCTTCTCGCAGCAGCGCGATGAGCGGCCGGTTGGCGGCCTCGCCCCTGAGCTCCTGGGCCCCGAGGGCCAGGGCGGCGTGGGCCAGGCGCTCGCTCGAGCCGAGCCGCCGGCTCAGCTCGGCCGCCTCCAGGCAGCTCTGCTCCGCTTCCCGGCGGCGTCCCGCCCGGGCCTGGGCCGCCCCCAGCCGCAGGAGCAGCTCGCAGCGGACCGGCTCGTCCGGGCCGGCGAACCGCAGGGCCTGCAGCGCCCGCCGGTACTGGTCGGCCGCCTCCTCGTAGGCGTGCAGGGCCATGGCCCGCTCGCCCGCTTGGCGGGCATAGACCAGCGCCTTGGCGGCCGCACCGGCGGCCGCGGCCTCGCCGAAGTGGTACGCCAGCTCGGCGACATGGGCGCCCGGCCCGCCGCCGTGCTGGCGCTCGATCGCCTCCCCGACGCGCCGGTGCAGGTCCATCCGGACCGGGATCGGCAGCCGCTCGTACAGCACCTCCCGGATCAAGGCGTGGGAGAAGCGGTAGCGGCCGGCGCTCTCCGTCTCGGCCACCACGTCCAAGGCCACCGCCTCCGACAGCCCGTCGAGGATCCGCTCGATCGGCAGCTCGCAGGCGGCCCCGACCAGGGACAGGTCGAACTCCCGGCCCACCACCGCGGCCGCCGACAGCACCAGCACGGCGTCGGCGGACAGCGGGGCCAGTCGCCGGCCGATCACCGTCCGCACGCTCCCCGACAGCGGCACCCGAAGCCGGCCGGGGTCCTCGAGGGTGACGTCGGTGGCCAGCAGCCGCACGGTCTCGCGGACGAACAGCGGGTTGCCCTCGGTCGCCTCGTGGACCGCGGTGACCATGGCCTCGGACGGCTCGGCCCCAGAGAGCGCCTCGACGAGGTCGCGCACCTCCCGCCGGTTCAGGCCCCGGAGAGTGAGCAGGTGGCCATCGTGGACCAGCTGCCCCATCGCGTCGCCGATCCCGTGCACGCGATCCGCCGCCAGGTTGCGATAGGTGCCCAGCAGCAGCAGCCGGCCGCCGCGGAGGTCACGGGCCAGGAACTCCAGCAGCAACAGGGAGGAGGCGTCGGCCGCCTGCAGGTCCTCCAGCACCAGCAGCAGCGGCTGAGCCGCCGCCGCCTGCCGCAGGAAGCCCGTGACCGCCTCGAACAGCCACAGTCGCGCCACCTCGGAGGCGCGCGCGGGAGCCGGTGGACGCCCGGTCGTCCCGAGGCGCTCGCCCAGCTCCGGCACCAGCTGGGCGACCTGGGCTGCCCCTGCCCCCAGCCAGGTGGCCAGCGTCTGGTCGTCGACGCCCTCGGCGAGGATGCGGAGCAGCTGCGTCCACGGCCAGAACGGCGGAGCACCCCCAGCCTCCCAGCAACGGACCCAGAGCACCCGGGCGCCTCGCTTGGTCGCGTGCTCGGCCAGGTGCTCGGCCAGCCAGGTCTTGCCGATCCCGGGCTCGCCCGTGATTACCAACAGCCGCACGCGCCCGGCGATCGCGTCCTCCAAGCCGGCCACCAGGTCGGCCACTTCCCGGTCCCGGCCCACAAACACCTGCTCCGCCCCCCGAGGAGCATGATTCCCCATCTCCACCATCGCGCCGACCAGCCTAACGCGAGACCACGACGCCCGGAACGCCCACCCGCCTGCACAACCGTTCAGTCGTCTTGAACGCCTCAAGTGCAGGACGCGCAAGCCCCCGAGACGGACGGAGCGAATGCACAACACCTCGAAGCGGCTCACCCAACGACGAGCCCTGGCGCTGGCTGCTGCCCTGCTGTTGTTCGGCTGCTCCGACGGTGGCGGCACGCGGTCGGCGGCCCGGCCCGCCGCGACGCCGACGACCAGGGCGGTCGCTCCGCCCGCCCAGCCGTCGCGAGGGCCGGGCGGAAGCCAGCGACGGCACGCCGGAATGCGCAAGACCAAGCTCAGCGGCGGGCCGGGCACAGTGGAGATCTTTGAGCCCGCCCAACCCACACCCGCACGCGCCCCCATGATCGTATTCACCCAGGGTGCTGGCTCGGAGCCCTACCGGGGCTGGATCGATCATCTGGTCGGCCGTGGGAGCATCGTGACGTTCCAGAATCAGCCGTTCCGGCGCATCAGCCTGCAGCAGCGACGCGCGGGCCCGGTGGCTGGGTTGCGGGCGGCCCTGCGGGAACTCGCACGGCCGGGCCATGTGCGGCCGCGGCTGGACGCCGTGGTCCTCGTCGGCCACTCCATCGGCGCGATCATGGCCGTCCAGCTGGCCGCCGATGCCGCCGGCCAGCGCCTGCCGCGGCCCAGGGCGGTCTTCGCCCTGCAGCCACCGGAGGAGGACGAGTCTGGCCTGCGGCTGCTGCGCCGGATCCCACCCTCGACGCTGGTGCTCGTGCTGGCCTCTGACCAGGACGACCGGGTGGGTGAGGAGGGCGCCAAGGCGCTGTGGGCCGCACTCGGGCACCTCCCGGCCGCCAACCGGGACTACGTGCGGGTCCGCAGCGACCAACGGGACCAGGTCGCGCTGCGCGCCGACCATCTCTTCCCGCTCAGCTCCGCGGACAACCCACCCGACGCCCTGGACTACTTCGGTCCCTGGAAGCTGCTTGACGGGCTCCAACGCTGCGCGACCGTGCGGCGAGACTGCCAGGTCGCGATGGGCGGGACCATGCAGCAGCGCTTCATGGGCAGATGGAGCGACGGCAGACCCGTGCTGCCCCTGGAGACCGAGGGGTCTCCCTGAAGCGACGCCGCCCGTGAACCTTGAACAACGGTTCGGGCGGATTGAACGCGCGAGGGTCCGGAACCCCGCGGTCGCGATGAGGAGGTCGCAGAACGTGCCGGCTGACGATGCTCCAGGGCGCCGGGCGACGCGAGTGGCTCGGGCTGGGCGTGCTCGCCCTGGCGTGCCTGCTCTACTCCATGGACCTGACCGTGCTCTACCTTGCCCTGCCGTCCCTCGCCGCGGAGCTGCGGCCGACCAGCGCACAGCTGCTGTGGATCACCGACATCTACGGGTTCCTGCTGGCCGGGTCGCTGATCACCATGGGCACCCTCGGCCCGGGACACGCTTGGCGGCGCCGTGGCGGCCGGGCAACTTCCCAACCGGCTGCAGGCGACACTGCTGGATACCACCCGCCAGGCGTTCACCCAGGGACTGCAGGTCAGCGCCACCATGAAGAACGGAGATGGTGCGTAAGGACACAACCGACAAGAGCCACTCGCCATGCCGATCTCGAGGCAAGAAAGGAAGAAACATGGTCGACAACAGCAGCGCTCCATCGCGGTTCGAGATCGCGCCGCCCGACCCGGAGCTCAAGCGCCTCCTGCCGCTTCTGGGCACATGGACGACGCAGGAACACACACGGGACAGCGTGCTCGGCCCCGGCGTCCCGGTGACCAGCACCGAGACGTTCCGCTGGCTCGAAGGCGGCTACTTCCTCGCGCAGACCTATGACACCGTCTTCGGCGACGAGCCAGCCCAGAAGGGCGTCAACTACTGGTACTCCGACCCCGAGGCGGAGAAGTTCCGGATCATCTTCTTCAGCAACAACGGCAACTTCACCGAGCACGGCAATCGCTACGAGGGCGAGGCCGCCGGCGGCAAGCTCACCTTCCAGGGTCCCGCACGCTTCCAGTACGAGCTGGACGCCGACGGCAGCATCAAGCTGAACGCCGACGGCACCGTCACCGTGGCCTGGTGGCTATGCGGCGAGGACGGCGAGTGGCATCCGTGGATGAGAAACACCTTCACCCGAACCGATGGGTAGGCCAGCCAACTCTCCCAGAGACGCGGCGACTGACGTCGGTCGCTGCCGGCCGGTTGGCTTCGGTGGCGAACTCCTTGGTCAGGTCGACGTGTCGGGCTCCAGAATTCAGTTACGCGGCCTGCTCGTACTCGTTGATCAGTCCGCCAAGGATCCGACGTCGACGGACGTTACCCAGGGGCGAGTTGGCGGCACCGTCGACCGATGTAGGACGCGGATCGGGCGGTCGCTGACCGAAGGACCGGTGCGGCCGATGGGCGTTGTAGTGCGCCACATAGGCAGCCAGGACGGCCTGGAGATGACACCGGCCCACGATGAGTATCCGGTCCAGGCACTCGCGGTGAACCGTGCCCACGAACCGTTCGGCGTAAGCATTGGCGCGCGGTGCCTGTATCGGGGTCTTCACCACCTGGGTACCCACCGCTGCGAAGACGGCGTCGAACACCAGCGTGAACTTCGCGTCCCGGTCCCGAATCAGGAACCGGAACCGGTGAGCACGGTCGTCAAGCTCCATGAGCAGGTTGCGGGCCTGCTGGGCCACCCACTGCCCCGTCGGGCTGAAGGTGGCTCCAAGGACATGGACGCGGCGGCTCCCCAACTCGATGACGAACAGCACATACAACCGCTGCAACAGCGCCGTCTCAACGGTGAACAGGTCACAGGCGAGGATGCTGGCGGCCTGGGCGGCGCAGAACTCCCGCCAGGAAGGACCAGCACGCCGCGGCGCCGGATCGATCCCGGCGCGATGCAGGATTCGCCACACGGTACTTGCCGACACCTGCTGACCGAGCCCGACCAGCTCGCCGTGGACCTCCGGTAGCCCCAGGTCGGATTCTCCGCGGCGAGCCGAAGCACCAAGTCCCGGACCTGTCCCGCCGTGGACGGACGGCCCGGCCGTGCGCGGGTAGGTCCACCTGCGGGCCACCAACTCGCGGTGCCAGCGCAGCAACGTCGCCGGGCGCACGAAGAACGCTGCCCAGCGCCGACGTGGGAGCACCCGCGGGAGTGCCGCGAGCAGGGTTCGATCCGCCAGCTCCAGACGAGGACGGGTGACTTGTCGGCGCAACACCATCACCTCATGGCGCAGTACCAGGATCTCCAAGTCCTTGGCGGCTCCCACTGGCCTGAAAGCCACGGGCGCCATAGCCGTCCGAGCCCTCGGCCCCAGCGGCGGACTGACGCATCCAGCCGACGACCCTGGATCGACAACCGTCCGCTGACCCCGCGCCTCCACCCGAACTTCATATGGATCGAGCCATCCTTGCCACGTAGTCGGGATCGTCCTTGCTATCAGCGGCCGGGTCGGAATCTGAGGCGATCTCGTGGATCCGCCAAGGGTGGTGGAAAGTTCGCCTTCGTCCTAGGCCGGGATGACGAACGGGTCACGGCTCACGTCGATGCTGTCCAGCACAGCACCGCGATCACCACGAACACCAACGGCACCGGCAAACGCAGGAGGCTGGAGGGACGGCGGCGCGCGTTCCAGCAGGCCAGCGCCGTCGCGGCAAGCCAGAGGGCGGCAAACCAGCGCAGCAGCAGGGTCTTCGGATCGGCGCCCGGAGCCCAGGCGAGCGCCATGAGGAGGATGCCGAAGCCCGCGAGCAGGACGCTGACGACGAGCCAGGTGAAGCGCACCATGCCGAGCGTCATCGAGGGCGAGCCAAACGGGGTGCTCGGCAGGCTCCCCTTGGTGAGGTTGGGCAGGACCCAGCGCAGACCGATGGTGGCGTGGCCGAGGGCCAGGACGAGGCAGCCCAGCGCGGCGATCGCCAATTCAACGTTCATCCATCTCACTCCTTCTCACCTCAGCCTGCGGCTGGTCTGCTCGAGGAGGTGGCGCACCACGTGTCGATGTCCGGGCGTGGCTGCGGCCCACACTGCGTGTGCGATCGAGTGCTCCAGTGGCACTTGACCAGGACTTCTCTCAGCCCCAGGGGGAGCCGGCAACCAGGAGCACGAGGTCCCGGATGCTGCACCGCACCCAGCCGAGACGGAGTGCGCCGGAGCAGGCCGATGCCGGCGTCCCGAATCATGGTTGGCGCCTCCTCCACCGGGAAGGCCCTCCTCGCTGGCTTCGTGTACTATACATACATGCGTGTACGTACGCTACCGTCGATGAGCCGCGCAACCGGGTTGCCAACCCGCCCGCGGCCAACCCAAGCCGAGCGCCGCGCGCGTTCGCGGGCCGCGTTGCTGGAGTCGGCCGCACGGGGCCTGTCCCGCTCCGGCTACGGCAACCTGGTCCTCGAACAGGTGGCACGCGAGGCCGGCTACACGCGCGGCGCCCTTTACCACCAGTTCAAGGACAAGGAGGAGCTGGCCCTGGCGGTCCTTGAATGGGTCAACGAGACCTGGTGGCGCGAGGTGGGGACGCCGGCCGAGCAACAGCCCGATCCGGTCGCCGCGCTGCTCGCCCTGGCCCGCGGCCACGCCATCTACTGCCGGCGAGACGTCGCCCGGGTCATGATGGCCCTCAGGGTCGAGTTCAGCGGCCAGGACCATCCGGTCGGACGCGAGATCAAGCGGGCCTCCCAGAGGTTGATGAAGCGCTGCGCCCGCCTGATCGAAGCGGGATGCAACGACGGGTCGATCCCACCCGGCCCGCCGGCCACGGCGGTGGCGCTGGCCTTCTGGGGAGCCCTGGAAGGGGCCGTGATCGCGCTCGCCGGGCAAGCCCCGCACGACGAGCTGCTGGCCGCCCGCGCGGTCGCCGGCGTACTCGGACTGGACAGTCCGCCAGTTCTCCCGTCCCCTGAGCTTGTTCCCAGGGCGTCCGGCGATGACCTGTATGGGAGAGGCGATGGCGGAGATTGAGCTGTCGGCCGGATCGATCCGGTATGAGGACAGCGGCGGCGAGGGGCCGGTGGTCGTCCTGTGCCATGGGCTGCTGATGGCGGCCTCGCTCTGGGATGAGGTCGTGGAGGAACTCGGGCCGGGCGTTCGCTGTGTCCGGCCCACGCTGCCACTGGGCGCCCACCGACGACCGATGCACCCAGAGGCCGACCTGTCGCTGCGCGGCCAGGTCCGGCTGCTGGCCGAGTTCCTTGAGCGGCTGGAGCTGGAGGAGGTGACGCTGGTCTTCAACGACTGGTGCGGCGCCCAGCTGCTGGTCGCCGAGGGCTGGGATGCCCGGGTCGGGCGGTTGGTCCTGGCCTCCTGTGAGACCGACGACAACTACCCGCCCGGCCTGCCGGGCCGCGTCGCCGC
>Ga0126306_10002176_pt1 | contig 10950 bp, 12 predicted proteins | sample Plot27_FD_92592 | JGI IMG/M metagenome (GOLD analysis project Ga0126306, IMG submission 92592) | Serpentine soil microbial communities from UC McLaughlin Reserve, CA, USA - Plot27 | ecosystem: Environmental > Terrestrial > Soil > Grasslands | place: USA: UC McLaughlin Reserve, Lake County... | reverse complement strand
GGGTTGGAAGCCGAACTGGTGAGTGCGGTGTCTCGAGGCGCGTCGCGGTGAGGGGCGCACGTGACTGCCATGGGCCGAACGCCCGCTTCTAAGTGTCCCTACGTATGAAATTCCCTGCTGCGCGTCGAAAAATTCCCTGCTCCGATGCTTAGGGAATTGGTGCGTAAGCGACTGATCTTGCTTGTCAATTTAGGCCCAAAAAGCGCGCTGTGACTCCAGATTCCGGAAAATTCCCTGCTAATTCCTTGCTACCAGGGAATTTTGAGGCTGAGACGGTTCGCAGGTGACTGCCCCCACCACCGACGCATTCTTCGACGAAGCCCGTCATTCCACCGGTCTGAGAATACGTGGTCGTTACCGAGGCTTAGCCACACGAATCCACCGTGACCGTTGTGTCCGGGCTGAGAGCGCGGCATCTTTCGCGAGCTTGCCCCCTGTCTCCGGTCCGGAGAAACGTGCTTGGTGTACGGCGAGCGGAGACCGGCTTGCAGACGGCGCGCTCTCCGGATTCGTTGGGGTAAAGCGGCAGCAGCACCTGGCCTTTGCGGTGTTGACGGAAACGCTTGCGCAGGGCGGCCCAAATGCCACGCCCCCGACAGCACTTCCCCATTCCGATCCCACCGAGCAGCGCGCGCCGTGACCTATCGCAGCTCCGTCCTTGCCCGCCCAGGAACAAGGCGGAGCTTCAGCATTGACCGCCGCTCCACCCTGTGGACAAGATGAAGAGCGCCGCTGGCCCTCTGCATCGGCGCTCCGCCGCACGGTTACGTCGCGCGGGAGATCGCCATGCCGTCCACGGGCCTTCCCGAGCCGTCTCGGGTTCGCGGCGACTCGTCTTCCGACGAGATCGACGACGAGGCGCTGGAGCGCGTCATGGCGGAGGTGCCGCGCGGCGCGCTGGCGCTGTCGGGGCTGACCGTCGGGCTGCTGCTGCTCGCCTGGTTCTTGATGTACGTCTTCGTGTTCCTGCCCCGCGGGCCGGTGGGCTGAAGCCATGCCTGCGACGGAAGCGGCAATTCTCAGATCGGAGCTCGGATGGGCCGCGGTCTCGGGCGGCGTCGTCACGATCATCATGCTGGCGATCATCTACGCCGGCGTCGTCCACCACATCAATCCGCCGAGCAACATCGAGACCGTCGATCCGAAGACGCTGCATCTCACCGGCGAGTTCACCGAAGGAAACCTCGGCACGAGCGTCGACGCCTCGGGCCAGGTGACGAGCCGGATGGTGGCGACGCAGTTCGCCTTCCAGCCGCAATGCCTGCTCGTTCCGGCGAACCGCCCGGTGACCCTGCGCTTTGCCACCCCCGACGTGATCCACGGCATCCTGGTCACGGGCACGAACATCAACACGATGATCATCCCGGGCTACGTCAGCCAGGTGCACACGGTCTTCACCAGGACCGGCGACCTGCTCATGCCCTGCCACGAATATTGCGGCCTCGGGCACAGCCAGATGTGGGCGACCGTGAAGGTCGTGCCCGAGGCCGAGTTCAAGCCCGGCGCCGACGGGAGGGCGACCTGTGACGTACGCTAGGCGCCTCACCCTCGCGCATATGTGGTTCGCCTTCGCGGCGTTCGCGGTCGCCGTGGTGCTCGGCGTCTGGCAGATGTGGGCGCGAAGCCCGCTGCCGGCGCCCTTCCTCACCGCCGAGACCTACTTCACCTCGGTGACGGCGCACGGTGTCGCGATGGCCTACGTGCTGCCGACCTTCGTCGTGATGGGCTTTGGCTACTACGTCGCGGAGACGGCGCTCGAGCGCCCGCTTCCCTACAAGAGCTGGGCCTGGTTCGGCTTCGTGCTCGGCGTCGTCGGGTCGGCGATGGCGGCGCTCACCGTTTTCGCCGGCCGCGCGACCGTGCTCTTCACTTTCTACCCGCCGCTCGTCGCCAGCCCCTTCTTCTACATCGGCCTCGTTCTCGTCGTCGCGGGCTCATGGATCTGGTGCCTCGTGATGATCCTCGCGATGGCCGAGTGGAAGCGGGAGAACCCGGGCGCGCCGGTGCCGCTCGCGATGTTCGCGACGGTCGCGAACGCCGTCATGTGGCTGTGGACGACGGTAGGCGTCGCGGCCGAGCTCGTGTTCCAGATCATTCCGGCCTCCCTCGGCTACAATGGCTCCATCGACGTCGGCCTCTCGCGCACGCTGTTCTCCTGGACGCTGCACGCGATCGTGTATTTCTGGCTGATCCCGGCCTACATCGCCTTCTACACCATGGCGCCGCAGGCCGCGGGCGGGCGGCTCTACTCGGACACCATGGGCCGGCTCACCTTCATCCTGTTCCTGATCTACTCGCTGCCGGTCGGCATCCATCACCTCCTCATGGACCCGCAGCAGTCGAACGCCTTCAAGTTCCTGCAGATGAGCTTCACGGCGCTCGTCGCCGCGCCGACGCTGCTGACCGTGTTCACGATCACCGCCTCGATGGAGATCGCGGGGCGCTTAAGGGGCGGGCGCGGCCTTTTCGGCTGGATCTGGGCCCTGCCCTGGGAGCGGCCGATGGTGCTCGCCACGGGCCTTGCCTTCTTCATGCTCTGGTTCGGCGGCGGCGGCGGGCTCATCAACATGAGCTACGGCATGAACGCCATGGTCCACAACACCTCGTGGGTGACGGCGCATTTCCACCTGATCTTCGGCGGCACCGTGGTGATCATGTACTTCGCCATCGCCTACGCGATCTGGCCAGTGCTGACGGGGCGCACGCCGGTCTCGCTGCGCAACCAGCGCCTCCAGCTCTGGCTCTGGTTCGCTGGCATGATGGTCATGACCCTGCCCTGGCACTATCTCGGCCTGCAGGGCCAGTGGCGTCGGGTCGCGACCTTCAACTACGCCGACCCGATCATCGCCGCTTGGGGGCCGTGGGTGATCGTCTCGTTCTTCGGCGGTCTCATCCTGCTCGCGAGTGCCGTCCTCTTCGTCTGGAACCTGCTCGAATTCCACCGCGCACGGACGGTCGTCGCCGCCGGGCTCGAGCCGCTGTACGCGGTCGCGGTGCACCCGCCGCTGCGCGTTCCCGCGAGCCTCAACGGGTTTTCGCTCTGGAACGTGCTGGTGCTCGTGCTGATGCTTGCGGCCTACGGCTATCCGATCGCGCAGTTCTTCATCCTGAAGCCGCCGCAGGCGATCGTGCATCGCGTCGACGGAACGGGGTGAGCCCAATGACGCCCGCCGAGCCCGACGCTCTCGACAAACCCTGGCGCCTCTGGGCGAGCGTCGCGATCATCTCGGTGCTCGCCTTCTCGGTCGTGTTCGGCTTCCTGATCCTTCCGGTCGTGCAGGGCCGGGCGGCAGGGATCGACGCCTTCACGGCGATCTGCCGGGCGGTCGGGATCGCGGCGGGCTCGCCCGCTGCGCTGCAGCCGACGAGCAGCGCCCGGGCGGAGCCCGCCACCAAGGTCGCCTGGAGCACGCGCCTGTTGGGCAACCTGTCGCGCCGGACCGAGCTCGGCGCCGCCGTCGCCCAGGCTTGCGTCGGCTGCCACGGCGAACGCGGCATCGCCGCCGATCCGCAGAACCCGAACCTCGCCGGCCAGTCCGCCGCGGCAATCTACAAGCAGCTCCACGACTACAAGAGCGGCAAGCGTGCCCACGAGGTCATGGCCCCGATCGCGCAAGCCCTCGAGGACCAGCAGATCGTCGACGTCGCCGCGCATTTCGCGGCCGCGAACCGGCTCTCCCTCGACCCGACCACGGCGGAAGTTCCCGACCCGGACATCAACCGCCTCGTCGAGCGCGGCGACCCGGCGCGGAAGCTGCCGGCCTGCAACTCGTGCCACGGCTTCAACGCCGGCGGTCCGATCGAGACGCCGACCCTGTCGCACCAAAACAAGGAGTATCTCGCCCGGCAGCTGCGCGCGTTCAGGGACGGCAGCCGGCGGAACGACATTTATACGCGGATGCGGAGCGTGGCCGAAAAGCTGAGCGACCGCGAGGTCGAGAGGCTGGCGACCTTCTACGCCACCACATTGAGCTATTAGGCTAAGACCATCCCTGTTACGGCCCAAAACAGCGAAAATTCCCTGTTCTTGGAGGTGGCGACCGGTTCGCAGCTGGCTGCTCGCTCCACCAACGCCCTTGCAGCGCGGCTCGGCTTTCCGGCGTCACGGTCCAAATCGCTGCCGCCGCATGATCTCGCCGATCAGGCAATTCATGCGCTCCCGCTCCTGCGCCGGCTTGATCAGCGGCTCTGGCTCGAAAACGCCGGCGATCTCCCGGACGAGCTTGGTCCGGACGGCTTCGGCGAAGTGACGCGCCTCGCGCACCGGCACGATGAACGCGCCCGGCCCGCCGATCACGCAGTCCTGGTAGTAGAGATCGAGGTTCTCGATGTCGCCGTAGCCGGTCGGGCGCTTCAGCATGAACGGAAGGCCGTTGATCGTCACGCCCTGCCGGACCGCCTCGTCGCGGGCGAGCGTGACCATGCGGCCGGTGTTGTTCGGGCCGTCTCCGGAAACGTCGATGACGGGGGGCATCTCCACTCTCCTCATGCTGAGGTGCGAGCGGAGCGAGCCTCGAAGCACGCACCGGCCGGTCGGGCGCTGCGTCGGCAGGGTTGCGTCCTTCGAGGCTCGCTTCGCTCGCACCTCAGGATGAGTACTTGGGAGGACGGCCCCTGAATTCCGGTTGTGAGAAGGAGAGCAATCCTTCGAGGCTTGCTTCGCTCGCACCTCAGGATGAGGACTTGGGAGGACGGCCCCTGAATTTCGGTTGTGAGAAGGAGAGCAAATGATCAGCGCCGATCTTTCCGGCAAGACCGTCCTCGTCACCGGCGGCTCGTCGGGCATCGGGCTTGCGGCCGTCGAGCTGTTCGCGAAGAGCGGCGCCGCCGTCGCCATGAATCACCTGCCGCAGGACAACCGTGCGCCGGGCGCGGGACTGAAGATCTCCAATCTCCTCATGCTGAGGTGCGAGCGGAGCGAGCCTCGAAGCACGCGTCGACGGACGGGCGCGGCATTGATTGGGTTGCGTCCTTCGAGGCTCGCCTTCGGCTCGCACCTCAGGATGAGGACTTGGGAGGAGGCCCCTGAATTTCGGTTGTGAGAAGGAGAGCAAATGATCAGCGCCGATCTTTCCGGCAAAACCGTCCTCGTCACCGGCGGCTCGTCCGGCATCGGGCTCGCGGCCGTCGAGGTGTTCGCGAGGAGCGGCGCCGCCGTTGCCATGAACCACCTGCCCGAGAATAACCACGCGCCGGGCGCGGGGCTGCCTCGAAGCACGCAACGGCGGCGGGGCGCTGCGTCGGCAGGGTTGCGTCCTTCGAGGCTCGCCTTCGGCTCGCACCTCAGGATGAGGCGCTTGGGAGGACGGCCCCGGCTAGCCCTGAAAGGAAAGCGATGATCTCGGCAGACCTCACCGGCAAGACCGTCCTCGTCACCGGCGGCTCGTCCGGCATCGGGCTTGCGGCCGTCGAGCTGTTCGCGAGGAGCGGGACGTGTCTGATCTACTCACGCGAACCGGGCATGCCCCGCATGCGCTCGTACTCGCTGACTTCAGAATTCCAATCGCCATATTCCTCCTCCGATACCGGAAAGCTACAAGGCGGCGTCGGTCGTCAGGATCGGTCTGAAAGACAACGTAGTAATTCCGCTCCAGCATAGCCGGTGTATGTGGATATTTGTAGTATAACGGCTCTCCTGGACGAGGCTGTCCCGGCCGACCAAAATACAAATGAACCCGGGAACCAGGCTTTATATCACCGCGAATGACCTGCAAGACGTCCATTTTCGCATAGAATAAGTCTTTAGGCAATGGCTGATGACGGCCGATTAGATATGTAGCTCGACCAATCAGTCGCACCTTCGCGACCATCAGATCTGCTGCGTTTGGAATAATGTTTAATTGGTTTGAATTAGGCGGCTCATCCAGGAAAAACTTCGTCGCAAAAGGCCGGTCGTCATTGCCCGTTTGCCCGCGCACCGCTTTGCCGTCCACCGCAGCGAGCGCGAGTCCGCAGATGATCGCCCGGAACGCAGCCTTTGCAAGCCGGCCAGATCGGAATGCCGATTTGCTCATAGCGGCACGCGGAGGGCCGGGGCGCCCGGTTGGTTGCCGGAGAACGGCGCATGGCAGCAGGAGGTGACTCGACGGAGGGCAAGCCTGCGCAGGGCAGCCGCTGCGATAAACTTCAGCAAAAGATCCATCGCTCGCCGCAATGCCTCACAGCGCATCGAGCGGCCGCATCGCTCGAATCTTTTCGATTCTACGTCTTCCCAGCTCACCAATGCCTTCCAATGAAGATCATCTAATCAGGGACGAATAATCACTTTTCCGTTGCTGGCCTCGACCGAATTGCTGCTGATGTACCCGCGCACTCCCACCGCGAAAGGGAAGTCGCAGCTGCTTCCTGGAATCAGGAGGCGAACAATCTCGCCGGTACTCACGCCTTTGATCCCTCGCAGGACTTCGGCATCCGCCTCGTAGGCGCGCTCCGGTCCTTCTTCCACGCCACGCCAGTCCTTGTACCTGAACGGACGGATCAGCGTCGTGATCCTGATTTCCGCCACGGCCTGGTAATCGCCTCCGGGCTGCTCGCTGAAGATGTGCCAGCGCATATCGCTCGCCACTCGGCATGAGTGGGCTTCCCGAGGCACCGCAAGTACGAACAGCAGCGATGCCGCGATCAGCCATGCAAGCTTTCCTCGGACCACGAAATCTCGATGGAGGGCAAGCCTGCGGAGGGCAGCCGTCGCGGAAATAGTCTTCAGCGAAACATACATGACTCGCCGCAATGCTCACAGCGCTAAGATAACTTAATTGGAAGTGAACGATCTATGACCATTCCCTCAGCATGCCTCACGCTACAAGCCGCGCTTGCACTGTCAAGCGTGGGATGGCTGATGTTCGATTCATCGGTTGCGCCAGCGGCCTCACGGATGCGATGTGCTCTCGGCGAAAGGCGCCGCGCACCGTGGATCGTGCCTTAAGGAGAGCAAATGATCAGCGCCGATCTTTCCGGCAAAACCGTCCTCGTCACCGGCGGCTCGTCCGGCATCGGGCTTGCGGCCGTCGAGCTGTTCGCGAAGAGCGGGGCCGCGGTCGCCATGAACCACCTGCCGCAGGACAACCGCGCGCCGGAGGAGATCGCGCGGCTCGACGGCGCCGGGCTCAAGGTGGTCCCGGCCCCCGGCAACGTCTCGACACCGGGCGAGGCCGAGCGGATGGTCGGCGAAGCGGTCGCGGGGCTCGGGCGGCTCGACATCCTGATCAACAATGCCGGCACGCCGGGCTCGCTGCAGCCGATCGAGTTTGCCGATCTCGACGCCATGACGGAGGCGTTCTGGCAGCTCATCCTGTCGACGAACCTCATCGGCCCGTTCCGCTGCGCGCACGCCGCCGCGCCGGCCCTCAAGGCGACGCGGGGCGCGATCGTCAACACGGCGTCGGTCGCCGGGCTCGGGCGGCGCGGCAGCAGCATGGCCTACGGCGCCTCGAAGGCCGGCGTCATCAACCTGACGAAGGGCCTCGCCCGGGCGCTCGCCCCGGAGGTGCGCGTCAACGCCGTCGCGCCGGGCCTCGTCGCGACGCCGTGGACGAACCCGTGGCCGGACGAGCGCAAGCAGGCGACGCTCGAGCGCACGCTCCTCGGCAAGGTCGCGCAGCCGATGGACATCGCGCAGGCGATGCTGTTCCTTGCCGTGCACGGCCACATCACCGGCGAGACCATCGTGGTCGACGGGGGATTCAGCTAGAGCGCGATGACTTCTCGTTGAGTCGTCATCCCGCTCTATCTCTTTGTTTGAGCATGATCTTTTCCGAAAACCGGTAGCCACTTTTCGGGATCATGCTTAATACGGAGAATACGTAACGCGGGCGGCGGGATTGCGGGAAAACGGGTTGGGAGTGGAGAGAACATGTTGCGGAAAACCGTCATCACCTGCGCGCTCACCGGCTCCTTCGACACGCCGTCGAAGAACCCGGCGGTGCCGGTCACGCCGGTCGAGATCGCCAATTCCGCGCTCGACGCGGCGAAGGCCGGGGCGGCCGTGGTGCACATTCATGTGCGCGATCCGAAGACCACGAAGCCCTCGATGGAGCTCGCGCTGTACCAAGAGGTCGTCGACCGCATCCGCGACAAGAACGGCGACGTGGTCCTGAACCTGACGACCGGCGCCGGCGGGCGCTTCGCGCCGGACCCGGCCGAGCCGAGGAAGGCCGGCGAAGGCACGACGCTGACGACGCCGGCCGTCCGCATGCGCCACATCGAGGCGATCAAGCCACCGATCTGCACGCTCGACGTCGCCACGATGAACTTCGGCGAGACGATTTTCGCAAACACCCCCAGCCACTTGCGCGAGATGGCCGATCGCGCGAAAGCCGCCGGCGCGAAGCCCGAGATCGAGGTCTTCGACCTCGGCCATATCGAGCTCGCGAAGCGTCTCATCGCCGACGGCCACCTCGCCGAGCCGCCGCTGTTCCAGATCTGCCTCGGCATCTCCTATGGGGCGCCGGCGACGCCGGAAACGCTCATCCAGATGCGCGACCGCCTGCCGAAGAACGCCGCCTGGTCGGCCTTCGGCATCGGCCGGACCGAGTTCCCGATGGCGGCGGTCGCGGTCGCGGCCGGCGGCAACGTCCGCGTCGGGCTCGAGGACAACCTCTATCTCGGCAAGGGCCAGCTCGCGCCGAGCAACGCGGCGCTCGTCGAGCGCGCCGCGACCATCGTCGAGCTGCTCGACGCGTCGGTCGCGAGCCCGGCCGAGGCGCGGGAGATCTTCGGGCTTGGCTGACCCTTCCGCGGAACGCTCTCCGTCATGATGAAAGTGTCCGATCATCATGACCGGGGGACGCTGGAATCGCAGGCGAATCCGATCCGGTCATGATGGCGATGCGCCGGCCTCTCCGGCTCGGTAGAGGCGGTACGCGGCGAGCTGGCGGATCAGCACCGGCACGACGAGCGCGGCGCCGAGGAGCGACGAATAGAGCTCCGGCGCGACGAGAAGGATCGCCGCGAGCCCGAGCAGCAGGCGTTCCCAGGTCGCGGTGCGGGTCAGGAGCCAGCCGGTGATGCCGGCGGCAAGGCAGCTGATGCCGGCGACGCAGCCGAGGAAGGCGAGCCAGAAATCCGGCCAGTTGAAGCCCTTGGCGACGAGGAGAAGCGAGGGCGAGAACACGAACACGAACGGCACCAGCACCTTGCCGAGGCCAAGCCGGAATGCGGTGTTGCCGGTCCGGAAGGGATCGGCTCCCGCCATGCCGGCCGCCGCATAGGCGGCGAGCGCCACCGGCGGCGTGATGTCGGCGAGGACGCCGTAATAGAAGACGAAGAAGTGCGCGACGATCGGCTCGACGCCAAGGAGGCCTAGCGCCGGCGCGGCGATCGTCACCATGATGATGTAGTTTGCCGTCGTCGGTATCCCGCAGCCCATCAGGATGCAGACGACGCCGGTCATGATCAGCGTGAAGAGCAGCGTCAGGCTCTTCGGGTCGGCGAGGAATGCCGGAAGCAGCGCACCCGCCGCGGACGCCAAGCTCGCCGCCGCCGAGGTCACGATGTAGGAGAACTTGAAGCCGACGCCGGTGAGCGTCACGACGCCGACGACGATGCCGACCGTCGCGGCGGCGGCGCCGACGGCGAGCGCATATTTCGCCCCGTCGCGCAAGCCGTCGAAGACCTCGCCGAGGCTCATCCGCCGGCGCGGGTTGAGGAGGCCGACGGCGATGCACAGCGTGATGCCCCAGAACGCCGCCATGTAGGGCGTGTAGCCGGCCATCAGGACGCCGATCAGCGCAAGGAGCGGGATGACGGTCGGCCAATCGCGGCGGAAAGCCTCCCTCAGGTCGGGCATCTCCTCCGGCCGCAGCCCGCGCAGCCCGTTGCGCTTGGCCTCGAAATGCACCTGCATGAAAACGCCGAAGAAGTGCATGAAGGCCGGCACGATCGCCGCCAGGATGATGGTGGTGTAGGGCAGGTTGAGGAACTCGATCATCAAAAACGCCGCCGCGCCCATGATCGGCGGCGTGATCTGCCCGCCGGTCGAGGCGGTGGACTCGACCGCCGCCGCGAAATGCTTCTTGTAGCCGAGGCGGATCATCGCCGGGATGGTCAGCGAGCCGACCGTGACGGTGTTCGCGACCGACGAGCCGGAGATCATCCCGAACAGGGCCGAGCCGAAGATCGCGACCTTCGCCGGCCCGCCGGCGTAGCGCCCCGCAACCCAGGCGGCGCAATCGAGGAAAAGCTGGCCGAGGCCGATGCGGGTCGCGAAGACGCCGAACAGCACGAAGTGGAAGACGTAAGTCGCGACGACGCCGAGCGCAATGCCGTAGATGCCTTGGGTGGTAAGATAGAGGTGATCGATCACCTGGGCGAAGCTCGCGCCCGGATGCACCAGGATGCCGGGCATGAGGCGCCCGAAGACCGCGTAGAGGATGAACAAGGTCGCGATGATCGGCAGCGGCCACCCGACGGAGCGGCGGGTCGCCTCGAAGAGGACCAGGATCAGCACGGCGCCGAGCGCCACGTCCATCATCGTCGGGTTACCGACCCGGAAGGCGAGATCGTCGAGTGGGATCAGGGGAACGTGTGCGACCGCGACCACGGCCGCGAGCGAGAGCACCCAATCGACGAGCGAGATGCCGAAGGGCCGCCAAGCGCTTCCCTCGGCCGGCCGGTCATAGCCGCGCTTGGAGAAGGGGAAGACCAGGAAGATCAGGCCAAGCACGAAGGAGAGGTGGATGCCCCGGTGCACCGTCTCCTGCAGGAGGCCGAAGCCGGCGGTGTAGCAGTGGAATAGCGACAGCACGACGAGCAGCGCGCCGACGAGCTTGCCGGCCGGGGGCGCGAGCGGACGGAAGCGGATCTCGGAGTCGAACTTCTCCTCGAGGGCGCGGGCCTTCGCCTCGTCGAGTTCCATCGTGGGCATGACGGCTCCATAGCGCGCGAAGTGCCATTCCGGGGCGCGCCGCAGGCGTGAGCCCGGAACCCATAAACACTTGCGGCGCCGATCGC
>Ga0126306_10002175_pt1 | contig 10954 bp, 9 predicted proteins | sample Plot27_FD_92592 | JGI IMG/M metagenome (GOLD analysis project Ga0126306, IMG submission 92592) | Serpentine soil microbial communities from UC McLaughlin Reserve, CA, USA - Plot27 | ecosystem: Environmental > Terrestrial > Soil > Grasslands | place: USA: UC McLaughlin Reserve, Lake County... | reverse complement strand
GGCATCTCGCGGCATCGAGCACAGGGGCGCTCGTGCCCAGTCTGCGAAGGCCCGATCCACGATCTCTGGGCGCTGCCGGACCGCTACGCGTATCTCCTTGGTCTGTATCTCGGAGATGGCTGCCTGTCGGAGCAGCGACGAAGCGTGTTCAAACTGCGGATCTCGCTGGACAAGCGGTACCCGGGCATCATCAGCGAGTGCGTCGCAGCAATGCAGGAAGTACTCCCGCACAACCGTCAGCTCGTTCAGCGAATACGTGGGATCAGGAGCAGTCGAGGTGAATACGTCCTCGAAGCAGCTTCGGTGCCTTTTCCCACAGCACGCCCCCGGCCGCAAGCATGAGCGGCGGATCGCGCGAGCGGATTGGCAACAGGACATCGTCACTAGACAGCCGCACCTGCTGCTCCGCGGGTTGATCCACTCGGACGGCTGCCGTTGCCTGAACATCATCCATCACCCCAAAAAGACGTACAGCTATCCGCGTTACACCTTCACCAACCGCTCGGATGACATCCGACGGATCTTCTGCGACACGTGCGATCTGCTGGGCATCGAATGGCGCATGGAACATCTCGGTCGCGCGGCGAGATTCGGTCGCGAGGATGGACGAGTTCGTCGGCCCGAAGGTTTAGCGGGTTCGGCCTTCCGGCAGGGCGGGCATAAGCCGTCCGCATGGGGGCTTCTCGCATCGACGCCTTTGCCGAGGCAGAGGCGCTCGTCGACGAGTTCGGGTCGCGGCCGCCGGGCAGTGATGCCGAGCGGCGGGCAGCTCAGCATCTTGCGCGGCGGCTCGAGGAGCTTGGGCGTGAGGTTCATCTCGAGGGGTTCTCCGTATGGCCGCAGTGGGCGACCGCGTACGCGATCAACGCGGGCCTCGCGGTCGTCGGCGGCGTGCTCGCGGTGTACTCCGCCGCGCTCGGCACCGGCCTCGTCCTCCTCGCCCTGATCCTGACGTTCCTCGACGCCGCCGGGATCACGCCCACCACCCGGCGGCTGCTCGGCAGGCGGGCGTCGCAGAACGTCGTGTCGTTCGGCGAGCGCGAGATGCCGGGCGCGCTCGTCCTCGTCGCGCACTACGACAGCGGGCCCACGCGCACCCGTCCGCTCCCGCCCATGTTCATCTCGATGCTGATCGTGCTCGTCTGCTGCGTCGCGCGCGTGGCCGGCATGAGCGGCGTTGCGCTCACCGTCGTTCAGTTCATCGCGACCGTCGTCCTCATCGTCTACGTCGCGCTCATGCTCGACATCGGGCTCTCCCCCACATCGCAGGGCGAGAGCGACAACGCGTCGGGAGTCGGCGTGGTTCTCCGGCTCGCCGAGCGCGTCACCGACCTCGACCACTTCGGCGTGCACGTGGTCTTCACCGGCGCCCAGAAGGCCCGCGCCCAGGGCATGCGCGCATTCCTCCAGACTCACCGCATGCAGTTCGCGCCCGGCGAGACGATCGTCATCAACGTCGACGCCGTCGGCGGCGGCGAGCTCCGGGAGACGAAGAAGGAGGGCCCGCTCCTCACCGTGAAGTCGCACCCGCAGCTCACCGGCAACCTCGAGTCCGAGCCGTTCGTGAACCGCGAGCCGAGCGACGGCTACGCGGCCGCGTCGGCCGGCCTCCCGTCAGTGACCTTCGCCGGCACCACCGACCGGCTCGAGGAGGACAACCTCACCGAGACCGAGGAGGTGTGCGTGCGGCTGATCGAGGAGATGGACGAGGAGCTCGGCTAGCGCGGACGGCGAAGTCCGCGACCCAGTCGAGCGCCTCCGGGTTCGCGAGCGAGTCGCGCGACGCGGCGCTCTCCGGCGCCGCACCGAGCAGGATCTTCTTCACCGGCACCTCGAGCTTCTTGTTCGAGAGCGTGCGCGGCACCTCGGGAATCTGCACGATCCGGTCCGGCACGTGCCGGGGCGAGCAGTGCTCGCGCACGCGCCGGCGGATCTCGGCGACCACCTCGTCGGTGAGCTGGTCGCGCACGACCACGAACAGGATCATCTCGTCCTCGACGTCCACGACCAGGCTGTCGAGCACGTCCTCGACCCCCTCGACCGCGCTGTAGATCTCGCTCGTGCCCATGCGCACGCCGCCGCGGTTGATCGTCGAGTCCGACCGCCCGTAGATCACTGCCGTGCCCCGGTCGGTGACCTTGATCCAGTCGCCGTGGCGCCACACGCCCGGGAACATCTCGAAGTAGCTCGACCGGTAGCGCGACCCGTCCGGGTCGCCCCAGAAGTAGATCGGCATCGACGGCATCGGCTTGGTGATCACGAGCTCGCCCACCTCGTTCACGAGCGGGCGCCCGTCCTCGCTCCACGCCTCCACCGACGCGCCCAGGCAGCGCGCCTGCAGCTCGCCCGAGTAGACGGGCAGCAGCGGGCAGCCGCCCACGAACGCCGTGCACAGATCGGTGCCGCCGCTCGTGGAGAAGAGCCAGACGTCCGGGAACCGCTCGTACACCCACTCGAAGCCCTCGACCGGCAGCGGCGAGCCGGTCGACCCCACCGCCCGCAGCCCCTCCCACGGCTCCGGCGTCACGCCGGCCTTCATCGACGCGCCGATGAACCCCGCGCTCGTGCCGAAGGTCGTGACCCGCGCCTCGGCGGCGAAGTCCCACAGCCGCGCCGGGTCCGGCTGCCCGTCGTACAGAACGATCGTGACGCCCGCGAGCAGCCCGCCGAGCAGGAGGTTCCACATCATCCAGCCGGTCGTCGTGAACCAGAAGAAGCGGTCGCCCGGCGACAGGTCCGAATGGAGCCGCGCCTTCTTCAGATGCTCGAGCAGGATCCCGCCCTGCCCCTGCACGATCGCCTTCGGCAGGCCGGTCGTGCCGGAGGAGTAGAGCACCCACAGCGGGTGGTCGAACGGCACACGCTCGAAAATCAGCTCGGCCGGCTCGGCGAGCAGCTCGTCCCAGCCGCTAGGCACGAGCACGGTGTGCTCGATCGACGGGATCGCCGCCACGATCTCGGCGACCCGGTCCCGCCGGTCGAAGTCCTTGCCGCCGTAGCGGTAGCCCTCGGTGGCGATCAGGACCTTCGGCTCGATCTGCTTGAAGCGGTCCACCACGGTCGGCGTGCCGAACTCGGGCGCGCAGCTGGACCAGACCGCGCCGATCGACGCGCACGCGAGGAAGGCGACGACCGTCTCGGGCACGTTCGGCATGTACGCCGCCACACGGTCGCCGGGCCCGACGCCGAGCCGCCGGAGACCGGCGGCGCAGCGCGGCACCCGGTCGGCCAGCTCGTCCCACGTCATCTCGGCCAGCGGCGACGACTCGGTGGCGTGCACGATCGCCGGCTCGCCCGGCTGCGCCGCGGCGAACAGCCGCTCGGCGTAGTTCACCGACGCGCCCGGGAACCACTCGGCCTCTGGCATCTCGGCGCTGCCGAGCACGCGCCCATAGGAGCCCTCGATCTCGAACCACTCCCAGAGCGCGCCCCAGAAGCCTTGGATGTCCTCGACCGACCACCGCCACAGCTCGTCGTACTCGGAGAAGCCGCGCGCCCGCATGAAGCGGGCCATCTCGCTCGCGTCAGGGTCCGACGGCGTCCACAGAAGCTGCCCCTCCGGCATGGGCGCGTGATTCTAGGCGCGCGTGCCGGTCCCGGCGGCGTCTCCGCTCGTCCTCGACGAGCGGCCCGAGTAGCGCGCGGGCGACCAGGGGCGTTACGCCCATGACGAAGAAGACGGCGTGCCACGACACCGCCGAGGCGAGCACGCCGAGCCCGACCGGAACGCCGGCGGCCACCACCCGCATCGCGGTGTTCTGGATCCCCATCGCCTTGCCGGCCTGGCGCCGGCCGGAGATCTCGGCAGCCGCGGTGAACGACAGCCCGTTCCAGCTCATCGCCGCCACGCCACCGGCCATCAGCAGCGGCACGGCGACCGGGCCGCCGAGCGACGCCGCCAGCAGGAGCACCCCGGCCGCGGTGGCGAGCCGCCTGAACGGCTCGATCCGCTCGTCGCGGACATCGGACCACCGCCCCGCGGACACGCGCGCCACCGCGGCGCCCACCTGGACGAAGCCGAGCGCGAGCGCCGCGTGCGCGGCCGTCCAGTCGCGCTCCGTGTACAGGTACAGCACGAGCAGCGAGGTGAGCCCCACCTGGCCGATGATCATCAGCGAGGACGCTGCGCTCAGCCGCCAGATGCGCGGGTCGCGGGCGGCGTCGGGAGCCGGCGCGGCCGCGGATGCGACCCGCGGCCCGTCGCGCATCCAGACCGCGGCGGCCACCGCTCCGACGAACATCAGGCCGGCGAGCGCGTACAGGGGCGCGTGGACGCCGGCCGCCGAGGCGAGCGGCGGCAGCGTGAACGACGCGAGCGCGGCGCCCGCCGGGACCGCCGTCTGCCGAATGCCGAGCGCTAGCCCGCGCTCGTCACGCGGGAACCATCCGAACACCGCGCGCCCGCTCGCCGCGATCCCGGCCGAGCCGAGCATGCCGGCGAGGACCATCCACACGAGCAGCGCCACGTACCCGTGCGAGCTCGCCGCGGCGAACAGGGCGACCGACCCGCCGCCGAGCCCTGCCGCGATGATCGTCCGCTCGCCGCGCGCGTCCGAGGCGACTCCCCAGGCGAGCAGCGTGACGACCGTGCCCACCGCGAAGGCCGTGAAGACAGCGGTCACCTGCACGAGCGTGAGCTCGAAGGCGTCCTGGATCGCCGGCGAGACGGCCGGCAGCCCGACCTGCACGGCCGCCAGCGATGCGGTGGCGAGCGAGCCCACGCCGAGCACCACCCAGCGATAGGGCAGCGGCTTGGCGGGAGGGGCATTCACCCCTTCGAATCTAGACGGGCGTGACGGGGTTCCGCTTCTCGGGCCACGTGCGGTCGCGCGACGCGTACGCCGCGAAGCGCTTCACCAGCTCGCGGCGCAGATCGCCCGGCTGCACGACCGCGTCGATCACTAGCTCCGAGGCGAGGTGGAGGATGTCAATCTCCTCGCTGTACTCGGCGCGCAGCTCCTCGGTGCGCTTCGCGCGCTCCTCATCGTCCTCGATCGCCTGCAGCTGGTTGAAGAAGACGGCGTTGATCGCCGCCTGCGGGCCCATCACCGCGATCTTCGCGTTCGGCAGCGCAATGCACGCGTCGGGGTCGAACGCCGGCCCGGCCATCGCGTACAGCCCGGCCCCGTAGGCCTTCCGCACGATCACGGACAGCTTCGGCACCGTCGCCTCCGACACCGCCGAGATCATCTTCGCGCCGGCGCGGATGATGCCCTGGCGCTCGACCTGCGTGCCGATCATGAAGCCGGGCACGTCGGCGAGGAAGAGCAGCGGCACGTTGAAGGCGTTGCAGGTCCAGATGAACCGCGCCGCCTTGTCGGAGGAGTCCACGAACAGCACGCCGCCACGCTGCTTCGGCTGGTTCGCCACGATCCCCACCACGCGCCCCTCGATTCGCGCGTAGCCCACGATCAGCTCCTTCGCCCAGCGCTTCTGCACCTCGAGGAACGACTCGGCGTCCACGAGCGCGTCGATCAGCTCCTGCATGTCGAACGGCTTGTTCTCGTCGGCCGGCATGTCGGGCAGCTCGGCCGCCGGCTCCGCGGGCGGCGCGACGGGCGGCTGCTCGCGCCAGTTCGAGCCGAAGTAGCCGAGGTACGCCTTGGCGAGGTCGATGCCCTCCTCGTCCGACTTGACGAGGAAGTGGCCGCAGCCCGACACGCCCGTGTGCATCCGCGCGCCGCCCATCTCCTCGAGCGTGACCTTCTCGCCGATCACCATCTCCGCCATCCGCGGCGAGCCGAGGTACATCGACGCGTTGCCGTCGCGCATGATCACGATGTCGCAGAACGCCGGGATGTAGGCGCCGCCCGCCGCGCTCGGCCCGAACAGCACGCACACCTGCGGCACGACGCCGGACAGCTTCACCTCGGTGTGGAAGATGCGCCCCGCGCCGCGGCGGCCAGGGAACATCTGCACCTGGTCGGTGATGCGGGCGCCCGCCGAGTCGACCAGGTACACCATCGGCACCAGGTGCTCGAGCGCCTGCTCCTGGATGCGGATGATCTTCTCGACGGTCTTCGGCCCCCAGGAGCCGGCCTTCACGGTCGGGTCGTTCGCCATCAGCGCAACGGGGCGCCCGCCGATCGCGGCCATGCCGGTGACCACGCCGTCGGCGCCGAAGCCCTCCTGCTCCCAGTTCGCGAGGAGCGCGTCCTCGACGAACGAGTCCGCGTCCACGAGCCGTGCCACGCGGTCGCGCACGGGCAGCTTGCCCTGGTCCCGCGACTTCTCGTGATGACGCTCGGGCCCGCCCCCGCGCGCTCGCTCGAGCGCGTCCTTCAGGTCTGACATGGGCTCGAACGTATCAGCGGGCGGCGCGCAGCTGCGACCGCAGCGCGCGGCGAATCAGCTGCAGGCGGCCCCTGCGCACGGCCAGCCCCACGACCGCGCCGAGCAGGGCCATCCACATCGGCGCGAGGAGCGTGGTGCCGAACGCCAGCAGGCCGATGCCGAGACCGACCTCGAGTCCGATCAAGGTCGCGGCGATGTCTCGCGTCTCCATGCGGGGTCGGTTCTCCTTCACGCCGACCCCTCCTTCCCGCTGCAATAGCCTCCCCAAACACCATGGCACTCGTATTGCGGGAAGACCGCGGGGCCGTCCGGCACCTGGTGCTCAACCGGCCCGAGAAACGGAATGCACTGAACGGCGATGCGATTCGCTCGCTCGGCGAGGAGATCGAGGCCGCCGCGGCCGACGAATCGGTCCGGGTCGTGGTCGTGCGGGGCGAGGGGCCGCTGTTCTCGTCGGGCATGGACCTCAACGACCTCCGCGAGCTGTCGGAGAGCCCGGCCAACCTGCGCGACTACCGCCGCCCGATCCTGCAGTGGTGGAACCTGCTGGAGGAGATGCCGAAGCCGACGATCTGCCAGATCCACGGCGCGGCGCTCGGCGGCGCGTTCGAGCTGGCGCTCGCGTGCGACTTCCGGGTCATGGCCGAGGACGCCGTGGCCGGGATCATGGAGGTGCGCGTTGGCCTCCTTCCCGACGTGGGCGGCTGCTCGCGCCTGCCGGCGCTGGTCGGGCTCGGGAACGCGAAGGAGCTGATCATGACCGGCAAGGTCATCGACGGCCGCGAGGCGCACCGGATCGGGTTCGCGAACCGGATCGCGCCCGCCGGCGAGCTCGACGACGCCACCGGCAAGCTGGCGAACGAGCTGCTCGCGTGCGCGCCGCGGGCGGTCGGCCTGGCGAAGCGGGTGATGGACGCAGCCGCGAAGCCGGCGCTGTCCGTGACGCTCGAGCAGGAGGTGGCGGCGCAGGAGGTGTTGGCCGCCTCGGAGGACTTCGCCGAGGGCGCGCGGGCGTTCTTCGAGAAGCGCGAGCCGGACTTCGCGGGCCGTTGAACGCCGCGGTCTCCTGACTACAGCGGTGACGGACCCGCTTTCCGCGGAGGTGGTCGGGAATCGTTCCGTTTTCCGGTACGAATCCCTACCACCTGGCCGGACGCCCTCAATGCCGTCTTTCGGACCCAGAAATGGCCCCAGGAACGCGACGGGCCCGGATGCCGTGGTCCGGGCCCGTATCGCTAATTGCCGGGGCAGGGTCGGGGGAACCCATATGTGCCGAAAACCGGCCCCGGCGGCTGAGTTTGGGTTTTACCCGGGCCCCACAGGTCAAACCCTGGAACCGGCGGCAATGGCCGTCTCGCGGCGAGCGAGCCACAGAACACCGGCCGAAAGCAGGGTCATCGCCGCCACCGCGGTCCACGCGGTGCCGTAGCCTGACGTGTGGGCGAGCGCGCCGAAGGCGGCCGGGCCGAACGCCGCCCCCACGTAGATGCCGGTCTGGCTCACGCCGCTCGCGCTACCGGGCGTCTCCCGGTTCGAGTCGACGACAGCGAGGTTGAAGAGGCCGGGCCAGCCCCAGCCGAGCGTGAACGCCACGAGCGCGCCGAGTACGAAGACGGCCTCCGCGTGGCTCGACATCAGGGCGAACCCGGCCGAGCCCGCCGCGAGGAGGATCACGACAACCGCGAGTCCGTAGTCGTGGCGGCGGTCCGCCCGCGCGCCGAGGGTCACGCGGGTCGCCAGCGACAGCGCGCTCGCCCCCGCGGCGAGGAGGCCGGCGGTCCCCTCGGCGATGCCCACGTCCACCGCGGACGCGACGAGATACGCGCCGAGTGCGCTCGGGCCCGCCGTACCGAGCGCGGCGCCGAGCGCCGTGAGCAGCAGCGCGCGTGACGGCCGCCGCGACGCCGGGCGGCGCGACACGTGCACGCCCTCGCCGCGCGGGAGCGCCAGCCCGACCGCCAGCGGCGCAAGCGCGCACAGCGCCAGCGTGACGCGCCACCCGAGCGGCAGGGCGAGCACAGGCAGCGCGAGCCCGCTCACGAGGATCGCCGCCGGGATGCCCGACTGCTTGATGCCGAAGCCGAGCCCCTGGCGGTCGGCCGGGATCTGCTCGGCGACGAAGAGGTTGATCGCGGGCTGCGTGACCGCGTTGGCCACGCCCGCCACGGCGAGCAGCACGAAGAGGAGCGGAAGCGACGGCGCGAGCGCCGCGGCGGCCAGCGCGCCCGCCGTGACGAGGATGCAGCGCCGCATCGCGCGCAGCGCGCCGATGTGGTCGGCGAGCCGCCCGCCCCACCCGGCCGCGAGGGCGCCGGCGAGAAAGAAGACCGTGACCCCGGCCGCGACGGCCTCGACGCCGGCGTCGAGATCCTCGTGGATCTGAAGCGCGAGCGCCCCGACGAGGAAGCTTGGGAGCACACTGGCCGCGCCGGTCGCGACCGAAAGCGCTAGGCGGGGTCCCACTCCACCGGGCCGGCGGTGAGCACGTGGCTTCCCAGCGGCCTGCCCAGCACCTCCTGGGCCCCGCGGGCAGCCTCGACCACTCGCTCGAGCTCGATGCCGGTCTCGTAGCCCATCTCGTGCAACATCGACACGAGGTCCTCGGTCGCCACGTTGCCGGTGGCGCCGGGCGGCACCGGGCACCCGCCGAGCTCGCCGAACGAGCTCTCGAAGCTCCGGACACCGGCGCGCAGCGCACCCACCACGTTCGCGAGGCCCTGCCCGCGCGTGTTGTGGAAGTGGCCGGTGAGCTCCACGCCGAGGTCGAGCCCGTCGAAGAAGCGCTCCACCTGAGCCGGGTTCGCCATCCCGGTCGTGTCGCCGAACGCGATCTCCTCACAGCCGGCGTCCATCAGCCTGCGCGCGATGTCCAGCACGCGGTCGCGCGGCACCTCGCCCTCGTAGGGGCAGCCGAACGCCACCGAGATCACGCCCTCGCAGCGCAGGCCCTCGTCGCGCGCGCGGCCGATCACCCGCTCGAGGCCGCTGAGCGACTCCTCGATGGAGCGGTTCACGTTCTTGCGGTTGTGCGTCTCCGAGGCCGAGAGGAACAGGTTCACCTCGTCGAAGCTGTCGCGGAGCTGGAGCGCGTTGTCGAGCCCGCGCTCGTTCGGGATCAGCACGGTCACCGCGACGTCGTCCGGGATGTCCGCGCGCCGCAGCACCTCGGCGCCGTCGGCGAGCTGCGGGATCACGTCGGCGCGTACGAAGCTCGTGACCTCGAGCCGCTTCACGCCCGTGCGCGCGAGCAGTTCGACCAGCCGCACCTTGTCGTCGGTCGAGATGACCTCGGGCTCGTTCTGGAAGCCGTCCCGCGGGCCGACCTCGCGGATCCGAACGTGTTCGGGCACGTTCAGATTCTGGCAAGGCCGCCGCTCACGCCGAGCGACTGACCCGTCACATACGACGCGTCGTCGGAGGCGAGGAAGGCGATCGCGGCTGCCACCTCGTCCGGGTGGCCGAGCCTGCGGAGGTTCGTCGAGCCGATCATCGCGTCGACGATCCGCTTGCCGATGTCGCCGAGCTGCTCGGGCGCGGCCATCAGAAGCGGCGTCTCGATCGGCCCGGGCGCGACTGCATTCGAGGTGATCCCGTAGCGGCCGTTCTCGATCGCGATCGCCTTGGTGAAGCCGAGCACCCCGCCCTTGGCGGCCGAGTAGACCGCCGAGCCGCTCGACCCCACGCGACCGGCCTCGGACGACACGTTCACGATCCGCCCGCGGCGGCGCTCCTGCATCCCCGGGAGGACCGCGTGCGTGCACGCGATCACGCCGACAAGGTTCACCTCGAGCACCCGCCGCCACAGGGCCTCGTCGGTGGCCGTGAACCAGTTCCACTCGTCGTAGCCGGCGTTGTTGACGAGGATGTCGATCGGCCCGAGCTCGGCCTCGGCGCCCTCGACCGCCGCGCGTACGGAGTCGCCCGAGCGCACGTCGAGCTCGAACGCGCCGCCGTCGATCTCGTCCGCAATCGCGCGCGCACCGTCCAGGTTCACGTCGGTCACGGCCACGCGGGCGCCCTCCGCGGCGAGCCGGCGGCAGGTGGCCGCCCCGATCCCCGAGGCTCCGCCTGTAACGAGCGCTGTGCGTTCTGCGAGTCGCATCGGGCCGCCGGGCAGACTACCCGCAATGGATTCGGTGGTGCTGCTGTCCGGCGGGACCGGCGGGGCGAAGCTCGCGCGCGGGCTCGCGGACGTCTGCGACCACCTGACCGTCGTGGCGAACACCGCCGACGACGTGGACGTCTACGGCGTCCACGTCTCGCCGGACCCGGACCTCGTCACGTACTGGCTCGCGGACGAGATCGACGAGCGCGGATGGGGGCTCCGCGGCGACACCTGGCAGGTGATGGACGCGCTCGCCGCGGCTGACCGGCCGCACTGGTTCCGGCTGGGCGACCGCGACCTCGCCATGTGCCTGATCCGCACCGAGCTGCTGCGGTCGGGCGCCTCGCTCACCGAGGCGCACGCCGCGGTGGTCGAGGCACTCGGGGTGGGCGCGCGCGTGCTGCCGATGTCGGACCAGGCGGTGGAGACCTGGGTGACCAGGAATGGGCGCGCCCTCCCCTTCCAGGAGTTCATGATCGCTGGGCGCGCCGAGGGGCCGATCGAGGCGGTCGAGCTCCGGGGCCTCGAGCGGGCGCGCCCGTCCGACGCGGTGCT
>Ga0126306_10002174_pt1 | contig 10956 bp, 12 predicted proteins | sample Plot27_FD_92592 | JGI IMG/M metagenome (GOLD analysis project Ga0126306, IMG submission 92592) | Serpentine soil microbial communities from UC McLaughlin Reserve, CA, USA - Plot27 | ecosystem: Environmental > Terrestrial > Soil > Grasslands | place: USA: UC McLaughlin Reserve, Lake County... | reverse complement strand
TCACCCGACCGATGCAATCCAATCCCGAACGGGCGGCTGCGACTCCGATCTATCTCGCCACATCAAATGAAGTAGCAGGAGTGACAGGCGCCTATTACGCGAACAGGCATCCACTGGAGGTAGGTGGACTGGCCACTGACGCGAAGCTCGCCCGAAGGCTTTGGAGCGTGAGTGCGCAAGCGCTAGTGAGCCGTCGACTGGCGACTCTCAACGAGATGATCGCCTTCGGCGGATCCTGAGCTCGGCGGATTCATGGATGACGGCATGAATCCGCCCTCCCTGTCTGGATCGTTTCCGCGCACAGGGTCGCGACTGGCGTCCGAGTTGCCCGAATCAGGGTGTCTTTGCGGCTTTGTGCGCAGAAACGCAACGATCATCGTGGAGCGAGCTCAGGTGACGGTGAGGGTATCTCCGTCGACCTTGATCGTCTTCGGGGGCAGTGGTTGGGGTGCAGGAGGATTGACCACCGAACCATCGGTGATCGAGTACTTGCTGCCGTGACAGTCGCAGTTGATCGTGTCGGTGACCGACGCCACGGGACAGGCCTGATGTGTGCAGATCGAGTTGAACGCCTTGAATTCCCCTTCCTTTGGTTGCGTGATCACCGTTTCGGCATCGGGAAAGATCTTGCCGCTCCCGACAGGGATATCTGCCGCCGTGGCTGTCAGTCCATTGGCTGCTCCGTTGCTGGCGCCACCTGTGGCGCTGCCCGAAGTGGTAGCGGCGGATGACTCGGTCACCGGTGCGGTTCCATAGTTGGTGCAGGAACTGAGGCCGGCGAGGGCGGCGGCCGCCAGCCCGGCGTTCATGATCACCGTACGCCGAGAGATCGGCAGGGCGTCGGTCGGTCGGTCGTATGGTTGCATATCTGCTCCGTCTGGTTGGGAACCGCTGATGATCAAACAAGGAAATACAACACCGCCGTCGACCAGAGGGCGGTCAAACCACTAAACACCAGGCCTCCGGCCAGTGGCAGCGCCCACCCCGGTGTGTCATCCCGGGTCAAGATCAACATCTTGAAGGTAAAGGCTCCGTAGAGGAAGCAACCGAACAGCGAGTGCGCGATGACTCGGCCATCAAATGCCTGGAAACCCAGTGCGTACAGACAATGCACAGCAACCGGAACCGAGATCAGGACTGCCAGCCGCCCGGACCAGCGATGTACCGGACTGACCCAGCCGCCACGCAGTGGGATCCGTCCGTACACCCCCAGCGCGGTCACAATCTGCACGATCGCCAAGCCCATGGCGACACTGGCCAGCGCCGCCTTGGCCGCGGCGCCGCTGGAAAACCCTGCGATGTTGACCGCATAGCCCGTCGGTGTATGCAGTCGCCCGTATACGCCCAGCCCGATGGAGACCGCAGTTCCAATGGCAAACGCGATTACCACCGGGCCGATCTTGGTGCCGCTGGGTTCGGCGGCAGGAGCGTCTGAGGCGGGAGCCGGGATGCTGGTCATGGGTCTCCTCTGCTCAAAGATCTTCGTCACCGTTTACTGCGGCTGCATCGAGACTTTCGCCGTCAACCATGACCTGCGGATTCTCGGGGTCGAGCTGAGGCGCTGCCGAGGAGTCCGCGCCGGTGGTCTGGACTCCTACCTGCGACCCATCCTCAAGCACGATCCATCCGATGGTCGTCTTGGAGCTACGCGCCCGGTAGAGGCCTGCAGGCTTGCTTGCCTCATTGATCTCGAATTTCTGGGTTTCGTTCTTGATCTGCACAGTGCCTTTGAGGTGGTCGCCGTCAAGCTCGGCCTGCAGCGTCTCTCCGCTCTTGCTCTTCAGTGAAAGGCGTCCGGCCTCGACCGTGCCGCGAAACCAGGACTCGACCGTGCGGCCGTCGCATACATAAGCAGCGGCCTGGTTGCCGAGCACCGCGACGGCGATCGCTGCCGGGCCATCGTCGGTACGGCCGGCGTAAACCACCTTCTCGGGGAACTCGCTGTCTTCGGCGGTTTCGCTCGCGCTCGCTGAGGGGGTGGCGGGTGCCGTCTGCTCCGGGGCTGCGGCCGTCGTTGCCGCCGCTGATGGGCCTGCGGTTCCAGTGGACCTGCTGCTGGGTGGGCTGCTCAACATGTTGACGGTGAACATGATGGCGAAGGCCAAGACCACGGCAGCAAGTGTGATCAGAGGGCTGCGATGCTTCACGGCATCTCCTCCGCCGAACGGCTATGCATGCGGTGGATGAGTGCCCCTCTCGTCGTTGGATTACTCAACGCCGACATTCTCACGCGATGCTGGGTGCGCCACAATGGCCGACACGAATTCGCGCGAGGAGGAGTCTTATGTCGGAGCTGCCGTACGCCAACCGTCCTGTTCGGGTCGGAGTTCAGCTGCAGCCGCAGCATGCCGACTATGCGGATCTGCGGCGCGCAGTCGAGGCCGCTGAGGATGCAGGCGTCGATGTGATCTTCACGTGGGACCACTTCTTCCCGCTGCGCGGCGATCCGGAAGGCAAGCACTTCGAGTGCTGGACGATGCTGGCCGCGTGGGCCGAGCAGACCGAGCGCGTCGAGATCAGTGCGCTGGTGACATGCAACTCTTATCGCAATCCTGACCTGCTGGCCGACATGGCGCGCACAGTTGATCACATCAGCGACGGTCGGCTGATACTCGGGATCGGCGCGGGATGGTTCGAGAAGGACTACGCCGAGTACGGCTATGAGTTCGGCACACCGGGCAGCCGGCTGGCTGCCCTCGGCGACTCGTTGCCGCGCATTCGCTCACCCATGAGTCGGCTCAACCCACCGCCGGTGAGACCGATCCCGATTCTGGTAGGCGGTGGCGGCGAGCGGAAAACACTTCGGCTGGCCGCGGAGTACGCGAACATCTGGCATGGGTTCGGAGACGTGGAGACGCTGGCTCGCAAGAACCACATCCTCGACGAATGGTGCGCCAAGCTCGGCCGGGATCCCGGCGAGATCGAGCGCTCGACCTCCGCACGCCGTGGACCTGAAGGGCTGGGCGAGCAGCTGCTGGCCATCGGGGAGCGGCTGATCACTATAGGCACTGACGGTACCTCCGGTTTCGATCTTGCCCTGACCCGCGACTGGCTTCAGTTCCGCGATGAGCAGAACGTCGAAATAGGAGCCTCATCCCCTGGTCAGAACCTATGTAAACATAGGTTTCTGGCGCGATGCACAGGTTGCAACGTGTGTGAGGCGTATGGAACCTGGGTTAACCCAGTTTTCCGACAGAGAGGGCGCGACCGGTGTCCATGCAGATGACGTATGCGGGCCTGGCTGGGTTGGGTTTTTGGTGATCGCCACACTCGCTGAGGCGCTGCGCGCCGGTCCGGTCGTGCTCGATGGGGGCTTGGCGACCGAGCTCGAGTCCCTGGGTCACAACCTTGACTCGGCGCTGTGGTCGGCGCGGCTGCTCCATGATGATCCGGATGCGATTGTTGAAGCGCATCTGGCTTATTTCGCCGCTGGTGCTCAGGTCGCGACCACCGCGTCATATCAGGCCTCGATAGGCGGGTTCACACAAGCCGGTATCAGCCAGGCCGAAGCCGCACAGCTGATCCGCCGCAGCGTACGGCTTGCCGAGCAGGCTCGGGCGAGCTTCGAGGACGGCAACGAGCGCTGGATCGCCGGCTCGATCGGACCGTACGGCGCGGCGCTGGCCGACGGTTCGGAGTACCGAGGCGACTATGACCGCACCGTCGAGGAGCTGCGAAGTTGGCATCGCCCAAGGATCGAGTTGCTTGCCGAAGCCGGTGTCGACATCCTCGCCCTGGAAACCATTCCATGCCTGGCTGAGGTTGAGGCGCTGCTCTACGAGATCGACGGCAACGGCCAGCCGTGCTGGTTGTCGATCACCTGCGCAGCTGACCGGACCCGAGCCGGGGAGCCGGCGGCTGAAGCATTCGCGCTCGCGAGCGATGTCGAGGAGATCGTCGCGGTCGGAGTCAATTGCATCGACCCGGCCGACGCGTACGCGCTGGTCCGCATCGCCAGCGAATCCAGCGGCAAGCCGGTCGTTGTTTATCCCAACAGCGGCGAGCGCTGGGACGCCTCAGCCCGAGCCTGGATTGGTCCCGCAACGTTCCAGACCAGGGATGTCGCGAGCTGGATCAGCGGCGGGGCCCGCCTCGTCGGTGGCTGCTGCCGCGTCGGCCCAACGGAAATCCGGACAGTTCGTGATCTTGTCGGTTGAGAAGCACATCAATTGTGCAGCACGGCAGCTCCGCTGAACCGCCCATTCTTGAGGTCTGCCAGTGCCTGCGGCGCCTCGCTCATCGGATAAGACACGGTCGTGGCGCGTACGCCGAGCCGCTCCGCCAGCCTCAAAAAGGTCTCGCCGTCAGCCCGCGTATTCGCTGTCACCGACCTAAGCTGTCGCTCCTGGAAAAGCGTGTCCTGATAAGTGAGGACAGGGATGTCGGACAACCAGATGCCGGCGACGGCGAGTGTCCCGCCCCGATCGAGCGCTCGCAACGCGGTCGGTACGAGGTCCCCGGCTGGAGCGAACAAGATCGCCCCATCCAGCAGTTCAGGCGGCGCGTCGTGGGCGTCGCCCACGGAGTCAGCGCCGAGTTCGGCCGCCAGTTTCCGGTTGGCCTCGCCCCGAGTCAGGACGTGGATGCGCAGGCCCTGTGCCAGCGCCACCTGTGCGGTGAGGTGGGCGCTGCCACCGAAGCCATAGATACCGAGCGAGCCGCCGGGCGGAACCGCCGCGCAGATCAGCGCCCGGTAGCCGATGATGCCTGCGCACAGCAGGGGAGCCACGTGCGGGTCGTCGATACCGGCTGGAAGCGCGTACCCGAATGCCTCGTCGACGAGGCAGAAGTCTGCGTAGCCGCCATCACTATCCCAGCCGGTGAAGGTCGGCGCGACGCACAGATTCTCGGCGCCGCGGCGACAGAATCTGCAGCTGCCATCGGTGCCGCCGAGCCAGGCGACGCCGACCCGGTCACCCAGCGCAAACCTGCTCACGCCGTCACCGAGCGCGTCGACAACACCGACTACCTCGTGGCCAGGAGTGATATTGGGATGTTTGGGGAGAAGGTCCCCCTCGGCTAGGTGAAGATCGGTGCGGCAGACTCCGCAGCAGTTGACCTTGACGCGAATTTGCCTAGCAAGCGGGGTTGGCTCCCTGCGCTCCACGCGCCGCAACGGCTCGCTCGCGATCGGCCCTGGTTGGTGGACGGCCCAGGCGTTCATCTTGCCATTCTGACGAGTCGGCGGTGGCGAGGGGAACCGTCTGCGGCCCGTCTAGCGCTTGGGCAAGCGAAGCCGTTTGTCCTGCACGAGCTTGATCAGGTCGCCGCGGCTGATCTCCAGCATCTGACCGCGCTGGGTGTTGCGGGCGATCACGGTAACCACCACATCGCCTCTGGGGTTGTGCTGAACCTCGATGCCCCGGCCCTTGAGCGTTGAGTCGGTCATCAGGTACGAATTGCCATCCATGAACCGAATGAAGATACACTCCTGGCCGGTTGTGGCACCGCAGCGTACGGCGAACTTGCGGCTGGTGGCCACTTGCAGGTAGACCTCCGTCGCGCCCTTTTCGAGCCGGAACATCTCGAACGCGAGTGCACCGCCCTGGCCTGACCAGAAGCTCGGCATGTCGTAACGGGTGTCGTAGTAATAGCCGAATCCGCTGAAGTACTCCCCCCTGGGATCCAGATAGGACGAAGCGACTTCGGCCATGTCGGACCGCCATTCGAACAAGATCTTCGAGCGGCAGACCGGGTTGCTCGCTGGATCGCACTTCTCCGACGGTGTGGAGATCGGCACTGAAGATCCAACTTGTGGTACCGATCGCACTGACTCGACTGCTCGACGCGTCGGGAGAAACACCCCTGCAGCGACAACGAGCAATAGCACCGCGACGAGCGCCGCCGATCCTCGCCGCAACCAGCGGCGATGGAGGAGCTGGCGACCGTGGGCCAAGTCATCAGTGTTCCGGTTGGGCTCGAGCAGGTCGTGCGGGATCGCATCTTTGAGTTCCCGGGCCAATGCATCGTCACTCGTACGCTCCGGATGTCCAGCGGCCAGTGCAACCTGTGCCCGCTGCGCCAACAGGAGCAGGTCGTCGACCGGGCGCTGCAGAATTTCGGCAATCTGGCCGCTGGACAATCCCGCGTAGCGGACCAAGATGATCGCAACCCGCTGTTCGTAGCTGAGCCTGCCAAGGTCGGAGACGATAGGCGCGACAGCGGGCACGCGCGGAGGCCCATCCATCAACTCAAAGCGCATTCGGTGCTCCCAGGGCACCTTGATGGGGCCGCGAGCGGCCCGTACCAGGGTCTGGAACGCCTCGAGGGGAGGATGTGGCACCCTGGGCAACCGCCCGTAGAGCTGCGCGAAGACCAGTTGGGCGAGCCGCTCAGCCCGGACCGGATCACCCGTGAGGAGGTAGGCCGTGGCCTGAATCAGCGGACGCTCGCGCTCGACCACGGCGGCGTACTCCTGGTCATGGGTCGCCGTCATGCCTCACCTCAATTTTGATAGTAAGTCTGCTATCCGACCCACGAGTTGTCAGCGTCGGTGGTCGCCAGAGCAGCCACCGACGCTGACAAGCCGGTGAGCGATGGAGTTGGATGATCTTGACGAGCGGGGTAACAATCAGGGCGTGACAGCATTTCGCCGCTATGTGGCGATCGGCGACTCCAGTACGGAGGGACTGGAAGATCCCGACGGAAACGGAGGCTACCGCGGTTGGGCGGACCGGCTGGCGCAGCACATCGCCGATAATCAAGACGAGCCGTTGGAGTATGCCAACCTCGCCATCCGCGGCATGCGGATGCGAGAGATCCGAGTCGGTCAGCTGGACGACGCCCTCGCCATGCGGCCGGACCTGCTATCTGTGTTCGGCGGCGTCAACGACATCATTGCGGGCCCGTGCAACTTCGACGCGATTCGCGCCGATTACGTGATCATCTTCGGTCAGGCCCGGCGCCAGGGCGCCACAGTTCTCACCTTCACCATCCCGGACCCTACGGCTATCAATCCACTTGGCAGGTATTGGCGGGAGCGAGCCGCCAAGCTGAACGAGATCATCCGAAGCGAGGCCGAATACTACGGTGTCGTGGTGATGGACTTCGAGCCATACCCGGTGGCCGAGGATCCCCGGCTGTGGTTCGAAGACCATCTGCACGGCAACGAACTCGGCCACCAGGCGATCGCGGCCGCCCTGGCCTGGCGGCTCGGCATCGAGGGCTTCGACGAGCGCTGGGCTGACCTGGAGGGTGCGCCAGCGAGGCTGAGAGGTCGCGAGAAGCTGAGGGGGGACATCGAGTGGGCCAGGCACTACATGGCGCCTTGGCTAGGTAAGGGCATCCGCGGGATTAGGCAGGGGCGGGGGATCCAGCGCAAACGACCCATTCCCGAAGTTTTGCCGAAGTCCTACCAAGAAAGTGGTCGGAAACAACAACAAATCCGGTCGGATCCGCGTGGTTCTTGACGGTTTCCTGAGAGAGCGAGCTCTAAGTGAACAAGGCCTGGCCGACGTACTCTCCTTGGGCGATACCAGGGGGGACTGCAAAGAGTGCCGAGCCAGTGTCCTCGCTCAGCCTGTCACCGAGCCCAAGCTTGGTCTGGATCGGAATGAACTGGGTACGCGGGTCGCGGACATAGGCAAGGAAGAACAACCCGGCGTCCATGCGGCCCAAGCCGTCACTTCCATCGACGAAGTTGTAGCCCCGGCGGAGCATTTTGGCGCCGCCATTGTTGCTCGGGTGCACCAGACGTACATGGGCGTCGGTTGCAACAATTGGTTCTCGGGTGCTGCCTTTGAGGTTGAAGTCAGGCTGGCTGAATTCGCCACCGCCCGTTAGCGGCGCACCCTCGGCCTTGGTCCGGCCAATGACCTGTTCCTGCTCGCTAAGCGGCTGCCGGTCCCAGGTCTCGATGGTCATATTGATCCGGCGCACCACCAGATACGAGCCGCCGGCTAACCATTTCCCCTTACTGTCCCCATCGGACGGCACCCAGACATGCTCCTCGACGGCGGCGGCGTCCTCGGCTTTGACGTTCATGGTGCCGTCTTTGAAGCCCATCAGGTTCCGGGGTGTCGCCTGGCTGGTCGATGTCGAGGACGTCCGGCCGAACCCCAATTGGGACCAGCGCAGAGACGCCCGGCCGAAGGCGATCCGGGCAAGGTTGCGGACGGCATGCATGGCAACCTGCGGGTCGTCAGCACAGGCCTGGACACACATGTCGCCGTCGGATCTTTGCGGGTCGAGCTTGTCGGCCGGAAAGTGGGGGAGGCGCTGCAGTGCGGCGGGCCGCCGGTCAGCGAGCCCGAACCGGCCCTTGCCCTCGCTGCGGAACAGCGTCGGACCAAATCCGAAGGTGATCGTTAGACCCCCCGGGGGCAAGCCGATCGCCTCGCCGGTGTCGTCCGGTGGTGCTGCGTACGGGCCCGAAGTCGGTCCGAATTCCCCCGCAGCAAGGCCCTGGGTCATTCGTGCCGCGGCTGCGGTCCAGTCTTTGAGAAGTTGCACCAACCCCTCGCGAGATTCTGTGATGACGTCAAATGCAGCGAAGTGCAGCCGATCCTGCATGGGGGTGAGGATGCCCGCCTGATGCGGGCCATAGAAAGGATAAGTACGCAAGCCTGGCATTGGCGCTTGCGTCGGGGCGGGCTGCTCGCTTCCGAGTGCGAAGCCGCCGGCAGCGCCCAACGGCCAGCCCGGCCAGGCCAACTCCGGCCGTGCTGAGCAATCCCCGTCGGGAAACCGCCGATCGGCGCACGGGTGGCTCGGCGGGGGGCGGCGCGAGCGCCTCAGTTTCATTGGGCTTCTCGCGAAGGTGCTGAGTCGTTGTCATAGCTTCAGATTCCAGACTCAGACGACTGCGGCAGCCAGCTTGGACAACGGCTCCGACAGCGCGTTCACTGCGTCAGAAAGCTCCTTGACCTCAGCCTGAGTCAACTCGTCGTAGCTCTTGAACCCAGCACCCACGCGCTGAGCGTCCAGCAGTGCCTGCACTGCAGCGAAGCGCGTGCTGGCCACAGGTCCTTCTCAAGCCGATGCCAGCCGGTCCACTTCTGACCGGGCTCGAAGTCGGCCTCCCGGAGGTCGAGCTTCGGATCGAGGTCGCCAAATGATTCGGCGACGGTCTCGATTCGCTCCCAGTGCAGGCGAGCGACAGGGTAGATAGCGCGGGCCTCGTCGTCGTTGCCTGCCTTGTAGGCAGCCACGAAGTTTGCCGTCATCGAGACCAGTTGCTCGCTTTGGTCTTCGACGTAGGTTTGGTAATTCTGGTTCGCCTGCTCGACCAGCTCGACATCGTTCCCCGCCGACCCCTGCTCGTCGCCCGAATCTGAGACCGAGAAGGGTGCCCTCAGGCCGTCGCCGGCCATGCCAGGTTTGCATGCCGTGATGTAGCTGCCGGGCTCGACCTTCAGCACCAGCTCGCGCGTGATGCCGGGGCCGACGTTCTCCACCTCGCCGATGATGCGCTTGCCATCCTCGCCGTACAGATGGAACTCGGTTACCTTGGTGCCGCCGTTGGTTACGGCGAAGGTGAGAGTGCTCGAAGGGGCGCTGGTCGCGGAAAGCCTGCACTCAGAGTCCGTCGCCTGCACCGTCAGGACGCGCGGATTCGCGCTCGCCGTGGCACCGGAGGTGCCACTCGGAGCGTTGTCGGTGCATCCGGCCAACAGCGGTAAGGCGATGACTGCGCAGCTCGAGGCGAGTACGAGGGCGCGTGCGGGCACGGCGAGTTTGCCGGCCCGACGGCTGGGTCGGGTCATGATCATTTCCTTCCGGATGCCCCAACTGGCTCGGGTGTGCGACGCGACGCAGCCTGCTCGCGCTGGCGTTTCTGGTACAAGAAGATGGCGAGTGTCGGGACGAAGTAGAGCAGCCAGGCGGTTGCCTCGAGAACGGTGGTTGCGGGCGAGAAGTTGAACACGCCCTTCAAGAGCGTTCCGTACCACGAGGTGGGCGGGATGGTCTCGGAGACATCAAAAGCCAGGTTGTTCAAGCCGGGCAGGAATCGAGCCTCCTGCAGGTCGTGCACGCCGTAAGCGAGCACTCCGGCCGCAATAACGATCAGGAATGCGCCGGTCCAGGTGAAGAAGCGGCTCAGGTTGATCTTCAGCGCACCGCGGTAGATCAAATAGCCCAGCACGATCGCGACCAGCAACCCGAGGGCGGCACCCAGCAGCGGCCCGGCAGTCGTGCCGGCGCCTTGCGCCGCAGTTCGTGTGGCGGCCCAGAGGAACAAGGCCGTTTCCAAGCCCTCACGGCCGACAGCCAGTAGGGCGATGATCACCAACGACCAACGGCTGGCGTCGGCGGTCTTGTCGATCTGGGAGCGTAGTTCGCCCGATAGCGACCGCGCCGCTCTTGCCATCCAGAAGATCATCCACGTGACGAAGCCGACGGCAACGATGGAGAGCAAACCGCCGATAAGTTCCTGGGCTTCGAAGGTCAGACCCTTGGGACCGAAGGTGAGTGCAGCGCCGAAGCCGAGTGAGATTGCGACCGCGATACCCACGCCGATCCAGATCTGCGGCAGCAGATGGCGGCGATCGGACTTCACCAAGTAGGCGACGAGGATGCTGACGATGAGCGCGGCCTCCAGGCCTTCGCGTAAGCCAATCAAGAAGTTGGCTAACATCTCTCCTCGTTCCCCCGCAGTAGCGTGGTGCCTCCCTCTGAATGCGCCGTTGCAGTCCAACTTACATAGGTGAGGCTCGCCTAACTTAAGTCAGCCTTACCTTCCTTCGCAAGGCGTTGCGCCAAGATTGGTTGAGCTCTTAATCACATCGTGAGCGATCCGAGACGGGTCTGGGCGATGTCAGTGGCGGATCTCTTCGAGGGTGATCATGAGCAGGTGCTGCAGGCGCTCGCGTACCACTTCGGCAGTGAGATCGGGCCTGTGACGGATCAGCGCGGCAATGATCACGGCGGGGTCGGGCAGGAAGCCCAGGATGTCGCTCACGGCCCAGAAGAGCTGCGCGTCTTGATCATCATCGAGCATGCCGCCGTGCCATCGAT
>Ga0126306_10002173_pt1 | contig 10958 bp, 10 predicted proteins | sample Plot27_FD_92592 | JGI IMG/M metagenome (GOLD analysis project Ga0126306, IMG submission 92592) | Serpentine soil microbial communities from UC McLaughlin Reserve, CA, USA - Plot27 | ecosystem: Environmental > Terrestrial > Soil > Grasslands | place: USA: UC McLaughlin Reserve, Lake County... | reverse complement strand
GATCCTGCGCACGCACGAATGGGACGACGCCGTCATCGATGCCATCCGCAGGGACCTCGAAAGCCCCGGTCAGGAGGACGACACGATGGTCAGGAGGCTTCGGCGGGAGCTGAGGTAGCGGGCTGCTCGGCGCCGGATCCCGGGCCGACCGCCGCGGGCGCCTCGCTGTCGACCATCAGGTTGCGCCCGTCCTCGGGATCGAAGAGCTGGAGGTGCGTGGCGTCCACCCACAGCTCCGCCTCCTGGCCCTGCCCGACCTCGCTGGCCGGGTCGAGCCGGGCCACGATGCGGCCCTCCTCGCCCTCCATCGGGATCTCGCCGCCGCCCGCGTCCTGAGCGAGCTCGCGCAGCTCCTGTGACTCGATCGTCGCATCGGATGCAACCGTGAAGTGCGCGTACAGCTCCGAGCCTAGCGCCTCGAGCACCTCGATCTTCGCGTTGAACGTCGTGCCGCGATCGCGCGCCTCGCCCGTGAGCCTCGCGTCCTCGAAGTGCTCGGGGCGGATGCCCGCGATCAGCTGACGGCCCTCCGTCCCCTTCACTCGATCGTGGAGCTCGGGCGGCAGGCGCACGTCCCCGAACGGCAGCTTCACGGTGTCACCCTCCACGCTCGCGGGCATGAAGTTCATCGCGGGCGAGCCGATGAAGCCGGCCACGAACAGGTTCACCGGCTCGTTGTATAGCTCCATCGGCCTGCCGACCTGCTGAAGCACGCCGGACCGCATCACCGCGACGCGGTCGCCGAGCGTGAGCGCCTCGGTCTGGTCGTGCGTCACGTAGATCGTCGTTGTGCCGAGCCGCTGCTGGATGCGCGAGACCTCGGTGCGCATCTGCACGCGCAGCTTTGCGTCGAGGTTCGAGAGCGGCTCGTCCATCAGGAACGCGGCGGGGTCGCGCACGATCGCCCGGCCCATCGCCACGCGCTGGCGCTGGCCGCCCGACAGCTGCGATGGCTTGCGGTCGAGATGCGGCTCGAGGTCGAGGATGCGAGCGGCGTCCTCCACCTTGCTGTTGATCTCCTCCTTGTCGAGGCCGCGCAGCCGCAGGGCGAAGCCCATGTTGTCGCGCACGCTCATGTGCGGATAGAGCGCGTAGTTCTGGAACACCATCGCGATGTCGCGGTCCTTCGGAGACAGCTCGTTCACGACGTTGCCGTCGATCTTCAGCTCACCGTCGGTGATGTCCTCGAGGCCGGCGATCATCCGCAGCGCAGTCGACTTCCCGCAGCCCGACGGGCCGACAAGGATCATGAACTCGCCGTCCTTGATCTCGAGGTTCATGTCCCGGACCGCCTCGTAACCGTCCGGGAACCGCTTCGTCACGTGATCCAGCTGGATGTCGGCCATTGCGGAGTTGTACCCCCTTTCTCAACGCGACAACCCCATCGTAATCGCGCCCGAGTGGGCGGCGAGCGCGCCAGCGCGAAGGGCGCCGGGCCACGTCTCCAGCACGGGCTCTCCGGTCGCCGGCGCGGGCCGCTCCTCCGCCGTCGTGTTGATCGCGACTGTGTGCTCCCCGCGGCGGTAGGCGAGCACGCCCGGCGCCGCGTCGACCAGCTCGAGCCCGTCGGCCAGCACGCGCCGGAGCGCCAGGAGGTCGCGCACGAGCGAGACCGTCGAGCGCGGGTCCTCGCGCTGAGCCTCCACGTTGACGCGCTCGGGCTCCACCGTGGGCAGCCACGGCTCGCCGGTCGTGAAGCCGCCCGTCGGAGAGCCGTCCCACTGCATCGGGTGCCGGTAGCGGTCCCGCCCCGCGCGGTCGAACTTGCGCTCACCGCCCGGCCCGTCGCCGAGCCCGATCTCGTCGCCCTGATACAGGAATGCCGGGCCGGGGAGCGTCAGCAGCATCAGCGCCGCGGAGCGCGCGTTCTCGGCGCCGAAGCGGGTCACGAGCCGCCCGAAGTCATGGTTCGAGAGCACCCACGCGGCGCCGGCCCGGCGCGTGGTCGCCTCGATCGCCGCGCGCAGCACCGACGCGTCCCAGTCGGCGTGCAGCAGCTCGAACGCGAACGCAGCGTCCAGATGCTCCAGGTAGGGCTGCCACTTCGCGCTCGGGAGATAGACCTCGCCCACCAGGAGGTGGTCGTCCACGGCGTCGCGCATCCGCGCCAGCGCCACCCCGGTGTCGGGCGCGTTCCGCGAGTTCGTGAGCGCGAGCTTCGTCTCCTCATCGGAGAGCGGCAGTCCGAACGGCCCGCTTGCGGGCGGGTCGTCGCGCAGCTCCGGGTCCTTCAGCAGCCGGTCGATCGCGTCCACCCGATAGCCGGCCGCCCCGCGGCCGATCCAGAAGGCGAGCACGTCCTGCATCGCGGCCACGACGTCGGGGTTGCGCCAGTCGAGGTCGGGCTGCTCGGGGTAGAACGAGTGCAGGTAGTAGCGCCCGTTCAGCCTGCTCCACGCCGACCCGCCGAACGCGGACAGCCAGTTGTTCGGCTGGTCCGCCCAGATGTACCAGTCGGGATGCTCACGGAACCAGGGGTGCTCGATCGACGTGTGGCACGGCACCAGGTCCAGGAGCACGCGCAGGCCCCGCTCGCGCGCCGCCGCGGCGAGGCGGTCGAAGTCCTCGAGCGTGCCGAAGACCGGGTCGACGCCCTTGTAGTCGGAGACGTCGTAGCCGAAGTCGTGCATCGGCGACGGATAGATCGGCGACAGCCAGAGCGCATCCACGCCCAGCCAGGCGAGATGGTCGAGTCGCTGCTCGACGCCGGGCAGGTCGCCGAGCCCGTCGCCGTCCGAGTCCTGGAACGAGCGCGGGTAGACCTGGTAGATGACGGCGTCCTGCCACCACATGATGAGCGGCGGTCCAGACTAGGGCAGGCTCTCAGCCCTTGACGGCGCCGGCGGTCAGCCCGGCAACGATGCGCTTCTGGAAGATGATCACGGCCAGCACGAGCGGGATCGTGATGACGACTGATGCCGCGCTGATCGTCCCGAGCGGGATCTCGAACTTCTGGCTGCCCGTGAAGTTCGCCACGGAGACGGGCACCGTGAACGCCTTCGGCGAGCTCGTGAGCGTCTGCGCGAGCAGGAACTCGTTCCAGACGAAGAAGGCGGTCAGGAGGCCGGCGGTCACGAGCCCCGGCGCCGCCAGCGGCAGAATCACCTTGCGGAACGCCTGGAAGTAGGTCGCCCCGTCGACCAGCGCCGCCTCCTCGAGCTCCTTCGGGATCTCCTTAAAGAACGAGGTGAGGATGTAGATCGCGAGCGGAAGCGCGAAGGTGAGGTACGGCAGGATCAGCCCGATGTACGTGTCGTAGAACCCGATCTCGGTCCAGAGCTTGAAGATCGGCGCGGCGATCGCGATCGGCGGGAACGTCGAGATCGACAGGATGACCGCCAAGAGCAGGAACTTGCGTGGGAAGCGCAGGCGCGCCAGTGCGTAGGCCGCGAACGAGCCGACGATCAGGGCCAGGATCGTCGTGATACTCGTCACGATGACGCTGTTGCGCAACGCCGATGTGAAGTCGCCGTTCTTGAAGATCGAGTCGTAGTTGTCGAGCGTGGGCGACGGGGGGAGGAGGTCGGATTGCGACAGGTCCGATCCCGTCTTCAGCGACACGTTGATCAGCCAGTAGAACGGGAAGAGGCAGAAGATGCAGATGAGAACGACCGCCAGCCACATGAGCAGCGGCCGTATCCACCTACGCCCCGGCCCGCGCCGCTCGAGCGCGCGGGCCTCCTCGCGCTCCTTCTCCTTCTGACGCACGTCCGTGCCGGGGGTGACTACTCCGCCAGAGGCCTCCATCACGTGTCCTCCGCCAGCGACTTGATGTTCCCGCCGACCGTCCGGATGTAGATGAACGAGACACCCATCACGATCACGAACGTGAGCACCGACAGCGCCGAGCCGTACCCGATCAGGTTGTTGGTGGTCAGCTCCTGCTGCGCGATCAGCGACAGCGTCGAGGTGCCGTTGGTGCCGCCGGTAAGCACGAACGGGAGGTCGAAGATCCGCAGCGCGTCGAGCGTGCGGAAGATCAGCGCGACCAGGATCGCGGGCATGAGCAGCGGGATCGTGATGCGGCGAAAGCGCTGCCACGTCGTGGCGCCGTCCACCTTCGCGGCGTCATAGACGTCGTCCGGGATCACCTGGAGTCCCGCGAGCAGCAGCAGTGCCATGAACGGCGCCGTCTTCCATACGTCGGCGAGGACCATCACCGCCATCGCGTAGCCTTCCTGGCCCAGCCAGACGACGTTCTCGCCTATGCCGATCTTCTCGAGGACCGTCGGCGCGAGGCCGAGGTTCGGCTCGAACAGCGTCCGCCACGTGATTGCGCTCACGACCGTGAGCACCGCCCACGGCACGAGCACCACGGTCCGCAGAAGCCCACGGCCCTTGAACGCGGCGTGCATCGCGAGCGCCATACCGAGGCCAATCACCAGCTCCAGGGACACCGATAGGCCCGTGAAGAGGAACGTGTTCTTGACCGCACCCCAGAACTCGGTCGAGCCGAACGCCTCGGTGTAGTTGTCGAAGCCGGCGAAGCGCCACTTGCCGGGCTCGCGGAGGCTGTACTCGGTCAGCGAGAGCCAGACGGCGTAACCGATCGGATACGCCGCGACCAGGGCGATGACCACCATGGCCGGCGAGAGGAGCAGCGTGGCAAGACGCCGCTCCTCGCTGCCATAGCTCTTCTCCCTCTTGCGGCGCCTGCCGCGCCCCAATCTCGCCGTGGCGGCTTCCATGCCGCTAGAACGTCTCCAATGCCTTCTGAATCTCGTCGTTAATCTTGCTGGCCGCCTCGTCGGGCGACGCGTTTCCTTGCAGCGCGTCGTAGACGTTGTTGTAGATCGCCTCGCTGATCTGCGGGTAGACCGCCGACACCGGCCGCGCCTGCGCCTGCTCGATCGCGCTCCGCAGCTGGTCGGCGAACGGCATCGCCTTCTTCACCGCCGGGTCGTCATAAACCGACGCGACGGTCGGCGGCAGCGACGCCTCCGTCGCCATGATCTTCTGCTGATCCGGCTTCGTTGCGAACTCGATGAACGCCAGCGAGCCCTCCGGGTTCTTCGCGTAGGCCGAGATGCCGAGGTTGTAGCCGCCGACCACGCCGGCGCCCTCGTTGCCCTTGAAGCCCGGGAACGTCGCGATGTCGAACTTGTCAGCGATCTTCGAGTCCTTGCCGAGCGCATAGGCGTACGGCCAGTTGCGCATGAAGCTCGCATTGCCCGACTCGAACGCCCGCCGCGACTCCTCCTCCTTGTAGGTGGTGTTCGCCTTCGGCGCGGCGCCGTTCTTGATGCCGTCGGCCATGAACGTCAGCACGTCCTTGACCTCCTGCGAGTCGGCGGTCGCCTGCTTGCCGTCCTCGGCGATCACGCTGCCGCCCGCGCTGTACAGCAGCTCGAGGAAGTTCACGGTCAGGCCCTCGTAGCGGAAGCCCTGGTAGACCACGCCGTTGTCGGCCTTGGCCTCCTCGTAGAGGTCCTCCCACGTGTCGGGCGCCTTGTCGACCTGGTCGGTCCGGTAGTAGATGAAGCCCGCGTTCGAGTTGAACGGGACGCCCCAATTCTTGCCCTCGAAGTCGGTGGTCTCGACGGTGGACTCGATGAACTGGTCGCCGTTCTGCGACATGAAGTCCGAGACGTCCTTGAGCCAGCCCTGCCCCGCGTACTCAGCGGTCCAGATCACGTCCATGCCCAGCACGTCGCACTCGGTCGACTTTGCGCGCAGGCGCTGGATCTGAAGCCGGCGCTGCTCCCCCGCGTCCTCCGGCAGCTCGAGCAGTTTCACGTTTGCCTTCGGGTTCGCCTTGTTGAAGTTGTCGACGACCGTCCCGAAGGCGCCGCTCGTGTCCTTGCCGATGCACCAGGTGACGTCTCCGGACGCCTTCGCCTGGGTCGCCTTCTCGGCTTCCGGCGCCCCGCCGTCGTCGTCGTCGTCACTCCCGCATCCGGCGATCGCGAGCATCAGAACAGCGGCGAGTGCGGCGAGCAACCGCGGCATCTTCATCATTCGAGGTTCCTCCTCCTCGGGCAAGTTCACGTTCGCACTACCCGCTAGTCCGCGGATTTATTCGAATTGGCGGGTTCGCAACCGGCGCTTAACGGGCTGCCGTGGCGCGCTGGCGCTCGTGGCGGCCCTCGCAGATCTCCTCGGCGAGCTTGTCGCAGAACGCCGGCAGATCGTCGGGCCTGCGGCTCGACACGAGGCCGTTGTCGACCACGACCTCCTCATCGACCCAGTTGCCGCCCGCGTTGCGGATGTCGGTTCGCAGGCTGGGCCACGACGTGATCTTGCGGTCGCGCAGCACATCAGCTTCCACGAGCGTCCAGGGGCCGTGGCAGATGACCGCCACCGGCTTCTGCGCCTCGAAGAACGAGCGCACGAACCTCACGGCGTCGTCGTCCGTGCGCAGGAAGTCCGGGTTGGCGACGCCGCCGGGCAGCACGAGTCCGTCGTAGTCGCCCTCACTCGCCTCCTGAACCGTCTTGTCGACCTGGAACGTGTCGCCCTTGTCGAGGTGCTCGAAGCCCTGTATCGCGCCGCTCTCGAGCGAGACGAGCTGGGGCGTGCCGCCTTCCTTCTCGACCTTCTTCCACGGCTCGGTCAGCTCGACCTGCTCCACGCCGTCCGCCGCCAGAAAGGCAACCTTCTTGCTGTCAAGTTTTCCCATGCCGCGCTCGTACCCGGCTACAGCAGCTCAAGCACCTCAGCCGCCGCCGCGTCGCCCGAGCGGACCGCGCCGTCCATGTAGCCGTTCCAGACCTGCGCGTATTCCGCACCGGCCCAGTGCAGCGGGCCGATCGGCGCGTGCAGGGCCGGGCCATAGGCGGTCCAGGCGCCGGTGGGCATGTGGCAGCCGCAGCAGCCGCGCGTCCACTCCTCCTCGGCCCAGAGGCGCTCGATGTAGTCGTCGGGGCGGGCCGCCCGCGGCCCGAACATGCGCGCGAAGCAGTCGATCACCGCGGTGCGGCGCTCGTCGGGTCGCAGCCGCCCCAGTTGACGCGCGTTGCGGCCCTCCAGGAACCCGAGCAGGACGCCCGGCGACCCCTCGGGAGGCGAGTTGTCGAAGGCCAGCCGCACCGGGCCGCGGTCGCTCATGCCCTGGCCCGAGAGGCCCTCGGCGCGCCAGAAGGGCTCGGCGTAGACCGCCATGCACTTCGCGACCGTCCCGAGCGGCATGCGCTGGGTGAGCTGGTCGCGGTAGCCGGGCAGCGGCGGGTCGTAGGCGATGCGGCCCGCGAGTGTTGGCGTGATGGCGATGATGGCCCGGCGGCCGCGCCCGACGGCGGAGTCACTGTGAACGGTCACGCCGCGGTCCGCGCTGTGCTCGACGCTCCGGACCGGTGCGCCGAGTACGAGCCGCTCCTGGCCGAGCTCCTCCGCCATCCGAAGCGCGATCAGCTGGGACCCGCCCACGAAGCGGTCCTGCTGCGCTCCGCCCTCGGTGTCGAACAGCAGCTCGAGGCTGCCGGCCGAGTGGATGTAGAACAGCACGTGCAGGAGCGACATGTCCTCCGGCTGCGCGGCCCAGACCGCCTCGATGCCGAGGCCGAGCAGCATGCGACCGGGACTTCGTGGCGAGATTGCGGCCCAGCCAGGTGGCGGCCGTCTGGCCGTCGAGCTGTGCCGCGTTCGCAGCCTCCCAGGGCGCGTCCAGCGGCACCTTGCGCGCGAGCCGGTTGAGGCGCCGCTGCGCCTGCTCGACATCGACGAGGACGGCCGGGTTGATGCGCGGGATCGTCCCGCGGTAGCGCCGGACGCTGCCCGCGTACTCGAGCAGGTTGTAGCCCTCGGCGTGCGTCGCGAAGGTGTCGACGCCGAGCTCCCGCGCGAGCGCGGCGAGCCGGTCCTGAGTCGGGCCGATCCACTGGCCGCCCACCTCGACGACCTTGCCCTCACCCAGGTCGTGGTTGAGGAGTCGACCGCCGACACGGTCGCGCGCCTCGAGCACCACCACGGCGGCCCCGCCCGCCGTCAGCGCGCGCGCGGCGGCCAGCCCGGCCAGCCCGGCGCCGACGACGACAACGTCCGCTTCGTGAGTCTCCGGGGCGGCCACGTCGGCAGCCTAAGGGCATCGCTGCGCAGCGGGCACCGCCCGCTGCTTGCGCAACTTCGCGGCATCGCCGCGCAGCGGGCGCCGCCCGCTGCTTGTGCCACGGCCTCGCTACCCTGCCCTATTCGCATGCCTCCCGCATCTCACTCGGTTGAGCGCGAGGAGGAGCGCCGCCTCAATACGCGGACGCTGGCGATCGCCAGCATCGCGTCGGCCACGGTGGCAGCCGTCACCTCGCAGCTCTGGATCGCCGGCACATGGATCGCCGCGGCGCTCACGCCTGTCCTCGTGACACTGATCAGCGAGGCGATGCACCGCCCGACGGAGCGGATCGCGCGCGCCTGGACGGCGGAGCGCGACGCGGGCGGCTCCGGGGCGGTCTCCCCGACCCGCACGGAGCCGACCGCCGTGACCGGGACGCCCGGCCTGGTGCGCGTCTACCGGGCCGGCGACACCGGCTCGCGCACCACGCTCACGCGGCGGCGGATCGCAATCGGCACGGTGGCGGCGACCGCCGCGATCGCGTGCGCGATCGGGCTGCTGACCCTCACGACCGTCGATCTCGTGAGCGGCGGCTCGGTCGGGAAGGGGTCCGGGCGCTTCACGTTGGGCGGGAGCGGGAGCAGCGACGCGAACGACGAACAGAAGGACGCGACTCAGCAGCAGCAGCAGCAACAACAGCAGGAGCAGCCGCGGTCGGATCAGCAGAAGACCGCGCCGAGCGACCAGCCGCCTGACACCACGGAGCCGGCCCCGGATGAACAGCCTCCGTCGGACACCGCACCGGTGCCGCCACCATCCGAGACGCCGCCGGGCGAGCCGGTTCCGGACACGGGAACGCCCTAACCGGCCGCGCCCGCAGCACGCCCACCTCGCCTTTAGCGGCCGCTGCGCCGGGTAGGCGTGAGGGACCCGACGGAGGAGACGACATGGCTCAGTGCAAGGTCTGCGGGAACGAGTACGACAAGACGCTCGAGATCACGCGAGGCGGCGAGACGCACACATTCGACAGCTTCGAGTGCGCAATCCACGCGCTCGCGCCGACCTGCGGGCACTGCGGGATCAAGATCATCGGCCACGGGATCGAGTCCGACGGCGCGATCTACTGCTGCGCGCACTGCGCGCAGGCCTCAGGGGTCGAGGGCGCGCGCGACCGCGTCGAGGCCAGCTAGCGCTCCGCGGGCGAGCGCGCGCCTGGCACGTCCGTGCGGGCGCCCACGCCGCTCGCGAACTCGCGCGCGCGCAAGGGCCCGGCGCCGCCGGGCTCGAGCGGCGGCGTGTCGAGCCCCGCCCCCTCGTGCAGCCCGTCGAGCAGATCGAGCAGCGCCTCCGACGAGCTCCGCTTCGGCTGCCAGCCGAGCTCGGTGCGTGCGCGGGTCGTGTCCATCACCGGCACGGCGAACGCCATGTCGACCCAGCCGGGCTCGCTCGGCTGGAGCCGCAGCCCGTAGGTGAGCGCTGCGCCGCCGCGCAGGAGGCGGCCGGGCACACGCACGGTGCGAGCGCCCAGCGTGCGGGCAAGCTCGGGCGGGTCGAGGACGGGGTCGGCGGCGATGTTGAAGGCACCGCGAGCGTCGTCGTTGACGAGGGCGAGCCGGTAGGCCTCGCCCACGTCGTACGAGTGAACGGCCTGGAAGACCAGCCGCCCGTGCGCCGGAACCACTGGGATCAGCCGCCGCTGCACCAGGAAGTTCGGGAGCAGCGGGCCGGCGAACAGCCGCCGGATGCCGGAGGCGGCCTCGCGCTTGAAGATCAGCCCGGGGCGCAGGCGCACGACGCGCGTTTCCGGATGCTCATCCTCAAACCGGTCGAGCAGGCGCTCGACTTCGGCCTTGTGGCGCGCGTAGAAGGAGGTGCCTATCCCGGTGGTCGGCCAGCTCTCGTCGACGCCCCGGTCCTTGGGGCCGGGCGCGTAGGCGCCGACCGACGACGCGTACACGAGCGCAGGAACGCCCGCGGCCGCCGCGGCCCTGAACACGCGCGCGCTTCCCTCCACGTTGACCTCGTGCAGGCGCTGCTTGTCGCGGCCGGGCTGGATCAGCCAGGCGAGGTGGACGACGGCGTCGGCGTCCTGGAACAGCGGCCGCAGCGGAGAGCGCGAGATGTCGGCCTGGCGCCACTCGGTCTTCGGGAACTTGCCGTTCGGGATTCGGCGCGCGATACCGAGCACCGAGCCCACGGCCGGCTCCGACGCCAGTGAGCGCAGGAGGCTCGTCCCGACGTTACCGCTCGCGCCTATTACTACGACTCGCATAGCTCGCGGCAGCCCCGCCCCGGCTGGGTGCGCATGTGCCACTCGAGCCACCAGCCGGCATGCAGCAGCGCCGCAAAGCCGAGGCTCGCGCCCTTCATCGCCACCTCTCTGGCGCCGCTCATGGAGCGTCCGTACCCGCCTATGCTCAGGACAAACTGCGCCATGCACGACCACGGGCACACGCACGTCCGGACTGACGACGCCACGCGGCTGACGCTCGCGCTGGCGCTGATCCTCGCGTTGATGGGCGCCGAGGTGGTGGCCGGCATCCTGGCCGACTCGCTGGCGCTGCTCTCGGACGCGGCCCACATGCTCACCGACGCCGGCGCCATCGCGCTCGCGCTGTTCGCGGCGCGGCTAGCGCGGCGGCCCGCGCACGGCGGCTTCACGTTCGGCTTCCGGCGCGCCGAGATCCTATCCGCCCAGTTGAACGGCGCAACGCTCGTCGCGCTCGCCGTGGTGATCGTCGTCGAGGGCGTCCGCCGGCTATTCGACCCGCCCGAGGTGGAGGGTCTCGTCGTGCTGCTCGTGGCGCTCGCGGGCATCGCGATCAACCTGGCCGCCACAATGGTTCTCGCCGGCGCAGAGCGGCGCAGCCTGAACGTCGAGGGCGCCTTCCAGCACGTGCTCACCGACCTATTCGCGTTCATAGCCACCGCGATCGCGGGCGCCGTGGTGCTCGCCACCGATTTCTCGCGCGCG
>Ga0126306_10002172_pt1 | contig 10958 bp, 10 predicted proteins | sample Plot27_FD_92592 | JGI IMG/M metagenome (GOLD analysis project Ga0126306, IMG submission 92592) | Serpentine soil microbial communities from UC McLaughlin Reserve, CA, USA - Plot27 | ecosystem: Environmental > Terrestrial > Soil > Grasslands | place: USA: UC McLaughlin Reserve, Lake County... | reverse complement strand
TCTTGGACTCCAACCGCTCGCGCTCGAGCATGTTGTAGAAGTCCATGTTCCCGCCCACGTTCAGCTGCGACGTCCGCTTGAGCTGCACGCCCCGCTCGTGGAACAGCCGGGCCAGAGTGCGGTGCACGATCGTCGCGCCGACCTGCGACTTGATGTCGTCGCCCACGATCGGCAGACCGGCCTTCTCGAAGCGGCGCGCCCAGTAGTTCTCCTTGGCGATGAAGACCGGGATGCAGTTCACGAAGCCGCAGCCGGCCTCGAGCACCTGCTCGACGTACCACTTGGTGGCCTGCTCGGAGCCGACCGGCAGGTAGGAGACGACCACGTCGGTCTTGGTCTCCTTCAGGATCCCGACGATGTCGTCGGTCTCGCCCGGGGCCTTGGTGATCTTCTCCTTGAGGTACTTGCCGAGCCCGTCGTGGGTCATCCCGCGGTAGACGGGCACATCGAGCTTCGGCACGTCGGCGAACTTGATCGTGTTGTTCTGACCCGACCAGATCGCCTCGGAGAGGTCCTTGCCGACCTTGTCGGCATCGATGTCGAAGGCGGCGGTGAACTCGATGTCGCTCACGTGGTAGCCGCCGAGGTCCACGTGCATCAGGCCCGGCACCGACTTGGCCGGATCGGCGTCCTTGTAGTACTGCACGCCCTGGACGAAGGACGAGGCGCAGTTGCCCACGCCCACGACGGCGACCCGGACCTTCTCGGTCTGGTAGCGCGAGCCGCCGTTCGTAGCGGTCGAAGTTTCAGTCACAGACAAAGCCTCCTCATGAAGACGGCCTCCCCGCGGGAGGCCGGCACGGCAGATCAACCCGGCAGGGCCGCCGCGGTTACACCAGGGCCGCCAGCTGCCGCCTCACGTGGAAGATGCGTTGGAACGTCGTGAAGATCGTGAGCGCGGCCATCGCGTAGATCGCCGGCTCGAGCAGGTCGAAGTCCGGAACGATCTCCCCGTCGGCGAACAGCAGGCCGGCCGACAGGATCACTACCCGGACGGCGCGAGAGGCAATCCCCACCTTGCACTCCACGCCGAGCGCCTCCGCGCGGGCCCGCGTGTAGGAGACCATGTAGGAGCCGACGACCGTCAGAACCGTGGCGCCGACCGCCAGCTCGTCGCCGGTGTACGCGAACCACGCTGCCACGGCAGCGAGCACCACGCCCTCCTCGATCCGGTCCAGCGTGGAGTCGAGGAACGCGCCGAAGGGGGTGCCCTTGCCCGACATGCGCGAATAGCGGCCGTCGAACATGTCGCAGACGGAGCCGAGGACGAAGGCGATGCCGGCGAGCACGAAGTGGTGCTCGAGGATCAGCACTGCCGCGATCAGGTTCCCGACCAGGCCTGTGATCGAGATCGCGTTCGGCGTGAGGCGCGACTCGATCAGCCGGTTGCGCGCGACGGCGCGCATCTCGGCCCCCGTGAGGGGACCGCTGCGGCCGTTCGCTCGCGCACGCCGGGTGCGCTGCTCGACTCCGTCGCTCACACGGAGGCCCTGGCCCCCGTCCGCCAGGCCCAGGCGTCGGGACGGGCGCGCGCGAAGGCGTATGAGGCGGCCGACGCGGACGCCGCGGCCACAACCGCGCCGAGGGCGGCGTCCATCCAGAAGTGGTTCGCGGTGGCCATGACCACGAACGTCACGATCGCCGGGTAGACGGCCCAGAACGCCTTCAGGACGCGGTTCCTCACGAGGACGAACGCCGGGATGGCGATCATCAGCGCGAACGCCACATGCATGCTCGGAACCGCAGCGAACGGGTTGTAGAGCACGTCGGCGCTGTTCTCGGCGCCCTCGCCGACGAAGGCCGCCACGGAGTCGGTGAAGCCCCACTCGGGGAGGAAGCGCGGCGGCGCGGTGGGATAAACGAGATAGCCGGCGAGGGCGAGGCCCATGGCGACCATGAACATGTTGCGCACGTAGTAGAAGGCATGGTTGCGGGCGATGTACAGCCAGATCAGGAAGGTCGTGGTGACCACGAAGTGCGAGTTCACGTACATCCAATTCGCACCGGCGAGCAACCACTCCTGACCGCGCGCCCAGGCCTGGAGGCCGGGCTCGAAGAAGAGACCGAGCGACCGCTCGAAGTCCACGAGCGTGCGGGCGTTCTCGAAGGCCAGCCCGGCCTGGCCGTCCACGAAGCCCCGGACCAGGCGGTACAGGTAGTAGGCACCGGCGAAGAGGGCCAGCTGGCGGATGGCGTCGAGCCATCCGTTCGGAAGCCAGCGGCCGCTCAGCCGCCAGACCCGCGCAAGATGGCGATACAGCGGGTGGGAGCGGGGCACGGGCGCCAAGCCTAGCGCTCGGCCGGGCGGCCCGGCAGTGGGGCTAGCCGCACCTGAGGTTTGCGATGGCCTGTGACCAGGTAGGGTGCTTCTCGTGAGCGTGGAGGCCCGACCCGGGCCGGAGGACATCGAGCCAGTCCTCCATGAGACCCGGGACCGAATCATCACGGGCGTGGTGACAGGTGCTCCTGTCGTCGCGCTCGGCGTCGTGTGCTGGCAGGCGTGGGCTGACTTCCTGCGCTGGAGCGACGTGATCGTGTTCGCGATCATGTACGTCGCGACGGGGCTTGGCGTGACCGTCGGCTTCCACCGGCACTTCACGCATCGGAGCTTCAAGACGAGCCGGCCGGTCCGGGCCACGCTGGCGGTGCTCGGCTCGGCCGCCATCGAGGGGCCGGTGATCTCGTGGGTGGCCGACCACCGCAAGCACCACGCCTTCGCGGACCAGGAGGGCGACCCGCACAGCCCGCACGTCGGTCACGAAGGCGGCTGGCGCGGGGCGCTCAAGGGCCTCCTGCATGCGCACATGGGCTGGCTGTTCATCCACACGGAGCGCGGTGCGCGCGACCGCTACGCGCCCGATTTGGTCAAGGACCCGGTCGTGCGCTTCGTCGACAGGACCTTCCTGCTCTGGGCGATCGGTGGGCTCGTGATGGCGTTCGCGCTCGGCTGGGTGATCGGCGGCGAGTTCTACGCGGCGCTAACCGGCTTGCTGTGGGGCGGGGGCGTGCGGCTCTTCGTTCTCCACCACGCGACCTACAGCATCAATTCGCTCTGCCACTTCTTCGGGCGCCGCCAGTTCGACACCGACGACGAGTCCCGCAACCTGCTCTGGCTCGCGCTGCCCACGTTCGGCGAGGCCTGGCACAACAACCATCACGCGTTCCCAACCTCGGCCGCGCACGGCATGCGCAAGTGGGAGATCCTCGACCCATCCGCGCTGGTGATCCGCGCGTTGGAGAGGGTCGGGCTGGTCTGGGACGTGGTGCGAATCGACCCCGAGCGTCAAGCGCGCAAAGCGCTGGCCTGACGCCCGGGGCCGAAAGCGCTACCTGAGCCTGGTCTAGATCGTCCGGACGTTGACGGCCTTGGGGCCCTTGTCGCCCGGCTGGGCCTCGTACTCCACACGTGCGCCCTCGGCAAGCGAGCGGAATCCCTCGCTGTCGATGTCGCTGTGGTGGACGAACAGGTCCTTGCCCGGCTCATCCGGCGTAACGAAGCCGAAGCCCTTGTCGTCGCTGAACCACTTGACGGTTCCGGTGGCCATGGGTACCTCCCACGTCTGTGTGCTGCGGACGCGGGACGTGCGGTGAAGCAACGACTGCGAGCGCTAACACTTCTTGTTTGCAGCCCAGACACCTTGACTGGGCACTGAGAACGCTAGCACCGCAGCGCTCATCCGTCGTCGCAGCGGCGCCCGCGCGACACCAGTCGCTCCGGTGAGAAGCGCGTGGAGAGGCGGACGAATCCCTCCTCTGGGGCGATCACGCGCGTCCACTCGCCGTCCGGCTCCACGCAGGCGTTCGACGCGTACCAGTAGGGCGTCCACCGCACCTTCACGATCGCCTCGCCCGGTCGCTTCACGTCGAGCAGCAGCTCGTCCGACCCGAACTGCTCGAGCACGATCCGCGAGTTGCCCTGCGAGACCACGATGGGGGTGGGCAGCAGGACCTCGTAGACCCGCCAGTCATCCGACTTCCAGCGCAACCGCAGGTATGGGAGCCCCTTCTCGATTAGGGCGCGCTCGCCGTAGGAGCTCTTGTCCGGCTTGGCGCTCGGCAGCGCCACGTAGCGCACGGCGTTGTCGGCGAGCCAGCTGGCGTAGGTGAGCCTGTTGATCCTGCCCTTGTAGAAGATCGGGTTCAGGCCGGTGTCGAGCTGGCGTAGCCAGCCACGCGCGAGCGGCACCTGCATCGCGATCTCGGCGCCCTCCCAGTGGCTGCGCGTGAAGGGGATCTCGATCCGCCGCTGGTCCGGCAGGGTGTAGAGGAACTGGCGCAACGGCTCGAAGTAGTCGGACTTCGCCGCGGGATCCTCGAGGTACTTGATCACGTCGCGCACCGCCGGCGACCACTGCCAGAAGGCGAGCGCCGCGAAGCCGAGCGCGAGCAGCGGCGCCACCCAGAGCTTGCGCCAGAACGGGCGGCCCCAGAGGGCGCACAGGAGCACGGGCCCTCCGAAGAGCGCGCCGAGCCGCACGGCGTTGCCGCCCATCGGCGTCTCGAGCGGCAGCGCCACGGTAGCGCCGAGGCCGTAGAGCGCGGCCCCCCAGCGGAGGGCCCGCTCCTCGCGGGGCAGCACGATCAGGCAGGCCAGTGCGAACAGCGGGACCGGCAGGTACGCGGTGGACGGGAAGGGCGCCCAGCCTCCCTCGGGGAACGCCCACGACAGGAACGCAGGGGGGATGAACGCGGCCGCGGCGATGGCGAAGCCCTCGAGCCGCTTGCTTCGATCGCCGTTGGCGGCCAGGGCCACGGCCGCGCCCGCCATCGCGAGGAACAGGCCCGCCACGGGGCTGCCGAGCGGACACAGGATTGCGAACACGATGGCCCACGCGTAGCGGCGGCGCTGGAGGGCCAGCAGCGCCGCCAGCCCGAACGCCACGCCGATCGCGAACGGCAGGCGAGAGGTGAAGAGCAGGGTGGCCGAGCCCACGCCGAACCAGATCGATCCCCAGCGAGCACGCTCCTCGCCGAAGGCCCCGCGGGCGAGCGGGGGGAAGAGGGCGGACGATGCCACGGCCGCCAGGGCCAGCGCCACGGGGGGACTCAGGATCCATGCGAGCGGCGGCGAGATGATCGAGTAGGCGGGCGTGTGATGCCCTCCATACCACTGGCCGTTCCAGATCGTGAAGCCCTCCTCGCCGAACAGGTCGGCGCGGAAGGTGTGGGCGGCCAGGTCGACGGTCCGCGGCTCCCAGATCAGGTAGACGATCGCCGCCACGACGGCCACGGCGATCGGCGCGACGTGCCACGGGTCGATGCGGCGCAGCCAGCGCCGTGCGCCGGTTACCGGCTCGCGAATCCGCGACGGGGGAGGCGCTCCGGGCGGTCGGCCGCGCGGGGGCGCCGTGACGGCGGCGAGGACGGCACGGAGCACGGGATGGACACCCTAGCGCTCGTCTGCGGGTCCGAGAAACTCCGCGACGCGCTCAACCAGAGCGGGACGGTCGAGCCAGGGCCAGTGGCCGGCGTCGATCGTCTCGAGCGTCGTCTGCCCGCCGAGCGCGTCGGCGTAGCGCGGCCCGAAATCAGGGGCGATGTATGGATCCCGGGAGGGCCAAAGCACGAGCGCCGGGCAGCGCAGCTCGCCGAGCCGCTCGCCATGGCGCGGCAGCTCCTCGGCCGGGACCGAGCGGTAGAGCTTGAGGATCGCCCGCTGCGTGCCGTGGTCGAAGTCGTCGTAGGCGCGGTCGGCGATCTCGCTCGGCAGCGAGCGCCGGAAGCCCCAGCGGGTCGTGAAGCCCATCGTCAGCTCGCCCAGCACGGGGGTCCGCCAGGCACGTGCAACGCGGTGCCAGTGGTAGCCGGGCACGAGCGGGAGGCACGAGAACAGCACCAGCCGCTCGATGCGCTCGGGGAAGCGCTGCGCCAGGACGAGTGCAAGGCCACCGAAGTCGTGCACGACGAGCGAGAAACGCGCGAGGCCGACCTGTCCGCAGAATGCCTCGAGGTAGCGGTTGTAGCCGTCGATCGAATAGTCGAAGTCTCCGGGCTTGGCGGAGCGGCCGAAGCCGGGTAGGTCCGGTGCGATTCCGCCGGTGCGGGCGAGGAACGGCTCCCAGTCCCAGCCCGCGGTGGGCACGCCGTGCACGTAGAGCACCGGCGCGTGGCCGGCCTCCCGCCAGTGCGTCTCGATCCCGGCGACCTCGCCCTGGCGCTCCGCGATTTCCACGCGCGATTCATAGCATCCGCGTCCTCCCATGGCCGACCGCCGCAGGCTGCGCAAGATCACCGACAAGCTCGCCGCCGAGTACGGGCGCCCTCAGCTGCGCCCCCACGGCGCGCCGATCGACGAGCTCGTGCTGACGGTGCTGTCGCAGAACACGAACGACCGCAACCGCGACGTCGCCTACGGTCGCCTGCGCTCGCGCTTCCCGTCCTGGGAGGAGGTCGGCCATGCGCCCGTGGTTGAGATCGAGGACGCGATCCGACCCGGCGGTCTCGCGCCGACCAAGTCGGTGCGGATCAAGCAGATCCTCGAAGCCATCGGCGACGACGACCTGTCGTGGCTGGCCGACGCCCCGCTCGACGAGGCCCGCGCCTACCTCTTCTCGCTCCCGGGGGTGGGTCGCAAGACGGCGGCCTGCGTGCTGCTCTTCTCGTTCGGCCGTCCCGACGTGCCGGTGGACACGCACGTCTACCGGGTGGGCGGCCGGCTCGGGCTGTGGGCCCAGAACGCGCCGCTGGACAGGGCCCATGACGAGCTGCTGCGGCTGTGCGGGAACGACGGCGAGTACGCCTACGAGACGCACGTGCTCCTGATCCGCCACGGCCGGCGCACCTGCGTGGCGCGCTCCCCGCTCTGCGCCGAGTGCCCGCTGCGGCGGATGTGCCCCGAAGGCCGCCGCCGACTCGCGCGAGGATGAGCGAGGTCACGCTGAGACGCGCCGCCGAGCTCGCGCTCGTCGGCATCGCCGCCGTGTGGGGTCTCACCTTCGTGATGGTGCAGGACGCGATCGAGCTCCTGCCGACCATGGCATTCCTCGCCTACCGCTTCCTTCCCGCCGCCCTGCTCGTGGCGCTCGTGTTCTGGGGGGCGCTCCGGCGCCTGCCGGCCTCGGGCTGGCGGGCCGGGGTCGTCATGGGCGCCTTCCTCACGGCGGGCTACACGCTCCAGACGCTCGGCCTCGAGGAGACCACCGCGTCGAACACCGGCTTCATCACCGGGCTCTTCGTGGTGTTCACCCCGTTGATGGGCGCGCTCTTCCTGGGCGATCGTGTGACCTGGTTCGCCTGGGTCGCTGCCGGCGTTTCGGCGTTCGGCCTGTACCTGCTGTCGGGCGCCGGCGGCGAGCTCGAGCTGCGTGGCGACGGGCTGGTCCTCCTCGCCTCGCTCTCGTTCGCCGCGCACATCCTCGCCACCGCACGCGCCGTCGGCACCTACGACGTGGGCGCGCTTCTCGCGGTGCAGCTCGGGGTCTGCGGGATGGTCTGCCTGCTCGTGGCCGCCGTCGCGGGTCAGCTCGAGGCGCCGGAGGGCCGCACCGTGTGGTCGGCGCTGGTGGTGACCTCGCTGGTGGCGAGCGCGCTCGGCTTCTTCGTCCAGACCTTCGCGCAGCAGCACGCCCCGCCGGCCAGGACGGCGCTGATCCTCGCCTCCGAGCCGGCCTTCGCCGGCCTGTTCGGATGGCTCCTCGCCGACGACCGCCTCTCGCTCACCGGGTGGCTGGGGGCCGCGCTCATCATGGCGGCGATCGTGGCGATCGAGGTGGTGCCGCGCCTCCGGCCGCCGCGACCGCTCCCGGAGGGTTGATGTACCGGCTGCTGCTGGCCGTGCCGTTCCTGATCGGCATCGTGGTGCTCCGGGGGCTGACCGTGGAGATCGACACGTTCCACGGAAGCGACGCGCGCGTCTACCAGCTGCCGACCATCCTGCAGTTCCGGGATTCGCTCTCGCTCTCCGACTACCCCTCGGCTCAGACGCCGCTCTTCCACCTGGTCATGGCTGCCTGGGGGAAGCTCGTGGGCTTCGAGCTCTGGAAGCTGCGCCTTCTGAACGTGGCGATCTCGTACGGCGCCGCGCTGGTGCTGCTGCGCCTGCTTCGCCGAGCGACGTCGCTGGACGAGCTGCCGGCATTCGCCCTCACGCTGGCGTTCGTGCTCTCGCCGTACGTGTTCGGCGCGTCCTTCACGTTGCTCACCGACAACCTCGCGCTGCTGTTCGGACTGGTTGCGCTCGAGCGGGTGCACGCCTACACGCGGAGCGGCTCGCTCGGCGCGTTCGCGCTCGCCTGCCTCGCGATCGCGGGTTCGGTGCTGACCCGGCAGGCATTCCTGTGGCTCGTGCCGGTGGCCGCATTCTTCGTGCTGTGGCGCCGCGAGCCCCTCCGCCGGCTGGTCGCGGGCGGTGCGCTCCTCGCCCTGGCGCTCGTCCCGCTCGCCGCACTCGCGATCGAGTGGAACGGGCTCGTGCCGCCGAGTGCCGACCCCGCCTCGTGCGGCCTCTGCACGGACCGGCCCGGGGTGGGCCGTGACGCCCTCACGCTGCGAACCGTGGGCTTCACGCTGGCCCTGCTGGGTCTCTACGCAGCGGTGATCCTGGGTCCGCCGGTCGCCCGCCACGCCCGCGATCTCCATCCGCCGCCACGGCTCGTGCTCGGCGCGCTCGCCGTCGGTGTGCTGCTTCTCCTCGTCGAGCCGCTCGAGTACATCCCGGTCGTGCCGGGGCTCGCCGGGGATGCCGGCTACCTGTGGCGCGTGTCGGACTGGGTGCCCACGGCGTTGGGCTCGTCGCTCTTCTTCTGGGCGCTCGTGCCGCTCGGGGCCGCCACGGGCGCGGTGCTCGCGCGGCGCGCCGGCTGGAGCTCGCTCCCGAGCGTGTACCTCGCCACGTTCCTGCTGGCGGAGCTCCCGGTCCGGCTCGTCTACCAGAAGTACTTCGACCCGTTCATGCTGCTCGCGGTAGCGCTGTTCGCCCGCCCGCCCGACTTCCGCACCCGCTGGGACTATGCCGGCGTCGCACTGGTGTGCGCCGCCTCGGTGACGTACGCGCTGAGCTTCGCCGGGTGAGCGGCTAGCGGATGTCGAGCAGGTCGACCATGAACACGAGCGTCTCGTTTGGGCCGACCGCCGGTGGCGAGCCCTGGGCCCCGTAGGCCTGCTCGGGCGGGATCGTGAGGATGCGCCGGCCACCCTGCTTCATCCCGACGAGGCCCTTGTCCCAGCCCTCGATCACCTGCCCGCCGCCGAGCTGGAACGAGAACGGCTGACCGGAGTTCCAGGATGCGTCGAACTCCTCTCCGGTGGAGAAGGTGACGCCCGCGTAGTGCACGGTCACGACGTCGCCGGCCTTCGCGGCACGGCCCTTGCCCCTCACGATGTCCTCCTTGGCAAGCCGGCGTGGCGGTGAGCCCGATGGCCTCGGAATCTCGGGCCGCTGGCTCGTGTCCTCGAGTGCCTCCCGCTGCGCCGAGGGGCTCGTCTCGGTCGTCTCGGTGGCCTCCGAGCTGGTCTCCGCCGAGCCTCCGCCCTCGTCGTCGTCGCCGCAGGCTGCGAGCGCCGGTGTCGCAAGCAGCGCGAGCACTAAAGTCAGACGGAGCAGGCGGGCGCCCATGGGCGCGCGGAAGCCTAGTGCACGACCGCGCGAGGCCTCCGGACCGCGCACTCGGCCTTGGCGCTCCAGAGAAGATCTGCCATACTCACGCTTAGATTTCTTTCGACTCGATCCCTAAGCGATAAAGGAGCAGGTACAAGTGGGCAAGACGATCGGCATCGATCTTGGCACGACCAACTCGTGCATGGCCGTCCTCGAGGGCGGCGAGCCCACCGTGGTCGAGAACGCCGAGGGCGCGCGCACGACCCCCTCGGTGGTCGCGTTCACGGAGGGCGGTGAGCGCCTGGTCGGCGCGCCGGCCAAGCGCCAGGCAGTGACCAACCCGGAGAACACGGTCTTCTCGATCAAGCGCTTCATGGGGCGCAAGGAGGCCGAGGTCAAGGAAGAGGAGAAGATCGTCCCGTTCGAGGTCGTCGCCGGCCCGAATGGCGACGCGCGCGTGAAGGCGGGTGGCAAGGAGTTCGCCCCGCCGGAGATCAGCGCGATGATCCTCCAGAAGCTGAAGGCTGACGCCGAGGCCTACCTGGGCGACACGGTCGACGCCGCGGTCATCACTGTCCCGGCGTACTTCAACGACGACCAGCGCCAGGCGACGAAGGACGCCGGCAAGGTGGCCGGGCTCGACGTCAAGCGCATCATCAACGAGCCGACCGCGGCCGCGCTGGCCTACGGGCTCGACAAGGAGGAGTCCGACCAGACGATCCTCGTGTTCGACCTCGGCGGCGGCACATTCGACGTGTCGGTGCTCGAGATCGGCGACGGCGTGTTCGAGGTCAAGGCCACCGCGGGTGACAACCACCTCGGCGGCGACAACTTCGACAAGGCGATCGTCGACTGGCTCGTGAGCGAGTTCAGGAAGGCCGAGGGCGTGGACCTCTCGCAGGACAAGATGGCCCTGCAGCGGCTCTACCAGGAGGCCGAGAAGGCCAAGACCGAGCTCAGCTCGGCGCAGGAGACGCAGATCAACCTGCCGTTCATCACGGCGGTCGACTCCGTTCCGAAGCACCTCAACCAGCGGCTCACGCGCTCGAAGCTGAACGAGCTGACGGCCGACCTGCTCGACCGCGTGGTCGGGCCGACGAAGCAGGCGCTCTCCGACGCGGGCGTCGAGGGCGGCCAGGGCATCGACCACGTCGTCCTCGTGGGCGGCATGACGCGCATGCCCGCCGTGCAGGAGAAGGTCAAGGAGCTCACCGGCAAGGACCCGCACCGGGGCGTCAACCCTGACGAGGTCGTGGCCGTCGGCGCCGCCATCCAGGCCGGCGTGCTGGCCGGCGACGTGAAGGACGTCCTGCTGCTCGACGTGACCCCGCTCACCCTCGGCATCGAGACCAAGGGCGGCGTGATGACGAAGCTGATCGAGCGCAACACCACGATCCCGACCCGCAAGTCGGAGATCTTCTCG
>Ga0126306_10002171_pt1 | contig 10958 bp, 8 predicted proteins | sample Plot27_FD_92592 | JGI IMG/M metagenome (GOLD analysis project Ga0126306, IMG submission 92592) | Serpentine soil microbial communities from UC McLaughlin Reserve, CA, USA - Plot27 | ecosystem: Environmental > Terrestrial > Soil > Grasslands | place: USA: UC McLaughlin Reserve, Lake County... | reverse complement strand
GGAATTCACATTGGGGGCGCAGAGCGGCAGTGCGGCCGCCATATAGCGCTGCAGCCCGCCGATATGGTGGAGGAACAGCTTCGATGGCTTGCCGTCCTTGCCGGCAAAGACATTGCGGCCGGTTTTCGAGTTCATGACCGACTGATGAATGTGCATGGACGAGCCTGGCTCATTGGCATGCGGCTTTGCCATGAAGGTGGCGTACATGTCGTGCTTGAGAGCGGCCTGCCGCACGGTGCGCTTGAACAGAAACACCTGGTCGGCAAGCTCCAGCGGGTCGCCGTGATTGAAATTGATCTCGAGCTGAGCGGGACCGCTCTCGTGGGAGAGTGTATCGATGTCGAGCTCCTGGACTTCGCAATAGTCGTAGATGTCCTCGACCACCGGATCGAAATCATTGGCAGCATCGATGCCATAGGCCTGGCCGCCGGGCTCCCTGCGCCCTGATCGGCCGATCGCCGCCTCGACCGGATAGTCCGGATCGAGGTTTTTTTTCACGAGGTAGAATTCGAGCTCAGGGGCCACCACGGGGCGCCACCCTTCGGCTTTGTAGAGTTCGAGCACGCGCCTCAGCACGTGGCGAGGCGAGATGTCGACCGGCTCGTCGTTCAGGTGAAAGGCGTCGCAAATGACCTCTGCGGTTGGCTCGGTATACCAAGGCACAAGGCGCACCGTTTCCGGGTCGGGTTGCAGATAGATATCGATCGCGCTATCGCTGACGGCCGATGTCTCCCACACAAAACGGCCGGTGATCGTAAGGGTGAAGATCTCCTCAGGAATGCGAAGCCCGTTCGACCGGCTGCCTTTCAGGAATTTGCTGGGCGGCAATATCTTGCCCCGGGCCGTGCCGGACATGTCGGCGACCAGGCATTCAACTTCCGAGATGCGCCTGGACGCGAACCATTCTTCGAACTTCTGAGACGACATGATCAACCATGAACTTTCGGGGGATTCGGCCTATCTGAGCCAGCTTCTAACCTACGCTGCCGCCTTCGCAAAGGAAATGCTGGGCCAAATCCGTAGTGAATGAATTTTTATACTGAGGTTACAAGAGGTTACATGATCAAACCGAGTGAGGGACTCTCGTGGTATCGAGCTACCGCCCTGCCCTCGCCTGAATATCCCCAGCTTGCCGGGGACCGGCAGGCGGATGTGTGCATCATCGGAGCCGGATATACGGGGCTCTCGGCCGCGCTCGAGCTTGCCAAGGCCGGCTACCGAGTGGTGGTACTGGAAGATGTAACCGTAGGTTATGGAGCTTCGGGCCGCAATGGAGGCCAAATCTGCACCGGCTTTTCGCCGGGACAAGCCAAGATCGAAGCTCAGCTGGGCCGAGAGGATGCGCAGAAGTGCTTCGACATGGCAGAGGAGGCCAAGGCGCTTCTCGAGGAGCGCATCGCGGAATACCAGATCGACTGCGATCTCACCTGGGGATATCTGCATGTCGCGTCCAAGCCGCGCAAGGTCAGAGACCTCGAGCAGATGCAGGAGGAATGGGCGGGCTACGGCTATTTCGATCATCACCTCCTCAGCAAGGCGGAGCTCGAGGAAAAGATCGGCACGAATGTTTATCACGGTGGCCTGCGGGAGGGCCGCGCCGGGCACTTCCATCCGCTCAATTATTGCATCGGGCTTGCCGGGGCGGCACGGCGGGGGGGCGTCGAGATCTACGAGCGTTCGCGCGTCCTTCGCTGTGAAACGGACGCTGCGCCGATAGCCTGGACAGAGATGGGATCGATTGCGGCGAAATACATGATCGTCGCCTGCGATGCCTATGTAAACCGGCTGGTCGACAAGCTCTATTACGCGATGATGCCCGTGACAAGCTTTGTGGTGGCGACGGAAAAGCTCGGAGCCGACCGGGTGAGAAAGCTGATCCGGGACAATGAGGCGGTGGCGGATACGAATTGGGTTCTGGATTATTTCCGGCGCTCGCGCGACGACCGGCTGCTGTTCGGCGGCCGGGCCTCCTATTCGACGCTCGAGCCCAAGAATCTCGCCGCCAACATGAAGAAGCGGCTCATCGGCATCTTCCCGCAGCTCGAGGACGCAGCAATCGAATATTCCTGGGGCGGTCCGATCGGCATCACTTACAGCCGGCTTCCCGATATGGGACGCATCGGCGCCAGTACATATTATGCTCATGGCTATTCGGGCCAAGGCGTGGCGCTGGCCAATCTCTACGGCAAGCTCATGGCTGAAGCAATCCGCGGACAGGCAGAGCGGTACGATCTGCTCTCGCGCTTCAAGCACCTGCCGTTTCCCGGAGGCCCAGTCAGGTTGCCGATGCTCGTCGCGGCCATGGCCTGGTACCGGCTCAGGGATGCTTTGGGCTGATCCGGAGAAAGTATCCCGTCATGTGCGGGCGTGACCCGCGCATCTCCTCGTGCGGCGAGATGGCGGAATCAAGTCCGGCCATGACGATCTTGCAAAGAATAAGAGGCGATCGAGCTGTCGTCCGTCTTCAGCGTCCATTGCACACCATCGGCTGCGAAGCTGAGTTCACCCGTGCCGCCCAGCGCGCGCGGTGCCAGCTTCTCCAGCACCTGGATGCCGAAACCCGATGCCGCCCTCATCTGCACGGGCGGCCCGCCGGTTTCCTTCCAGATCAATTCGAGCAGGTAGCCGTCGGGCATGGCGGGGTCGATCGTCCAGCTCACCTTCAACCGCCCCTCCTCCACCGACAAGGCGCCATGCTTTGCAGAATTGGTGGCGAGCTCATGAATCGCCATGCCGAGATATTGCACGCCCATCGGGCGGAGAAGGACCGATGGACCGCCGACCTCGCAGCGCGCGGTCGTGCAAAAAGGCTCGAGCTGTGCCTTGACAAGGTCGGCGATGGAGGCACCGATCCAGTCGCCCGAGACAAGCAGGTCATGCGACTTGGCAAGCCCGGCGATGCGCGACTGAATTTGAGCTTCGAACGCTTCAGCAGTCGGAGCTTGTTTTGCTGTTTCGCGAACGATGCCGAGGATCACCGCATATTGGTTCTTCACGCGATGGGCGACCTCGCGCATCAATTCCATGATACGGCTCTCGTTCTCCTTTCGCCTCGTGATGTCCTGCGTGATGCCGATGATGTGCTTGATGCCGTCGAAGGCAACCGCGCGGCTGTTTTCCAGCCATACGGTGCGTCCATCGGGACGCCCGACCCGGTATTCGTCCTTCTTGGAGGGGTTGCCGATGATATTCTCCCAGGTTCCCCTGAGCTTCTGCCGATCGTCGGGATGAACGAGCGCCATGAACAATTCTATCGAGGATTCCTGGGACGCTGGATCGACACCGATCATTTCGGCGAACGACCTGTCCCAGGTGAGCCGATCGGGCGGCGACCATTCCCATGCACCGGCATCGGCGGCGCGCAACGCAAGCTCAAGGCGCTCACGTTCATTCTGCAGGCGGCGAACGGCTTCATCCAAAAGGCCGACGATGAAGAGCATCAGTCCGCCGACCAGGAGATAGGCAATCAGGCTGACGCCTTCCCAATATTCCAGCCGGCCTTCGGGCTTCGAAAACATGAACCAGGCAAACACGAAGCCGATGACCAGGGCCGCGAAGCCTTGAGTTTTTCCCCCTAAGAAGGCGCTAAACAAAACGGCCGGATAGATGGTGACGAAAGGCGGCAGCTCCGGAAAAAACAGGGTCAGCAGCATGGCCACGGAGATGAGACCGGTCGCAATGAGGTAACCCAAGCCTTCATTACGGCGCAGCGCAGGCAGTCTTTTATTGATCCACAATTCTACCTCCAGCCGCGTCGAGGCAATTCATCGAGAGCTCGTTCACCTTCTCACTCGGGAAGTTGTTGGGGTTTTGCGCCCTTAGCATGAGCTTTCAGGCAGAGATAGTCGAGGACGAGAGTTGCGCCGGCAAGTGCTGTAATATCCGACTGGTCGTAGGGCGGAGATACCTCGACCAGATCCATCCCGACGAAATTTACCTCCTTAAGATTGCGGAGGATCGACAGGGCCTGATGGGTCGAGAGTCCCCCCGGCACGGGGGTGCCAGTGCCCGGCGCGAAGGCTGGATCAAGACAATCGATGTCGAAGGTCAGATAAGCGGGATTGCCGCCAACCGCCGCAGCAATCTCGCCGGCGATCTCACCGGGAGCGGCGGCGTGGACGCGATCGGCGTAAATGATGTTCACCCCGTAGGTGCGTTCGCCCTGATAGGTGGTGCGGATGCCAAGCTGGACCGATCGGCGGGGGTCGATCAGGCCGTCGCGGATGGCATAGTTGAACATGGTTCCATGATCAATGCGGCCGCCGGCGTCGGGCTCGACGTCGCGATGGGCGTCGAAATGGACAAGCGACAGAGGACCGTGTTTGGCGGCATGAGCCCGGAGAAGGGGATAAGAGATGAAATGGTCGCCGCCCAGGGAAACAATCGAGACGCCCGCATCGATGATTTCCGCCGCATGCTGCTCGATCCTGTTCGGGACATCCTCCTTGCGGCCCCAATCGAAGAAGCAATCGCCATAATCGACAACGGCAAGGGTATCGAAGGGATCGAAGAACCACGGCCAGTAAGGACCCCAGGCATGCTGATTGGATGCGCGGCGGATCGCCTCGGGGCCGAAGCGCGTGCCTGGACGATTGGTCACCGCCTGATCAAAGGGAATGCCGGTGACGGCGATGTCGACGCCGCGCAGGTCACGGGTAAATCTGCGTCGCATGAACGATTGAGCGCCGGCATAGGTCGCCTCGACCTCGCTGCCGAAATGGCTGTCGCGGCGAAAGGCGGCGTCGCCCGGCAGGCGGTCGCGCCCCGGTTCATGCGCCATGGGCGGCTACTCCGTCAGGACGAGCGTGTCGCGGGGAAGCCAGGACACCCAGATATCCTGGCCCTGCCGAACACCGCTGCCGCCGGTGCGACTGTCGTTTTGAACATTGATGGACAGCTCCACGCCGTCCGCGCTGGTGACCACGACATGGCTCGTATCGCCGTAATAAGCGACGTCGCGGACAATGCCCTTGACGATGATGAGGTCCCGGCCCTTGGGTTGCTTCTCGGCGAGCTTGAGCTTTTCCGGCCGCACCGCCAGGGTGACACCGCCTTGCGTGTCGCCGTCCCACGGAATCTCGATGTGACCGAAGCTTTTGGTGTCGACGACAATGCGGCCGTCCTTGGAATCCTTCACATTGGCCTCTATGAGATTCACCTTGCCGATGAAGTCGGCGACAAAACGGCTGGCGGGATGCTCATAGAGCTCGGTCGGACCGGCGATCTGGCTGACCCTGCCGAGATTCATCACAGCGATGCGATTGGCCATGGAGAGCGCTTCATCCTGGTCGTGGGTCACGATAATGAAGGTGATGCCGACGGTGCGCTGAAGCCGTGTCAGTTCGAGCTGCATCTGCTCGCGAAGCTTGGCGTCGAGAGCGGAGAGCGGCTCATCGAGAAGCAGCACCTTCGGCCGCTTGACCAGAGCGCGAGCGAGGGCAACACGCTGCCGCTGGCCGCCGGAGAGCTGGTCGGGCATGCGCTCGGCGAGGTCACCGAGCTGGACCATGGCGAGAGCCTCTTCGGCGCGTCTTCGGGTTTCCTCGCGCGGCGTGCCGACAACTTTCAGGCCATATTCGACGTTGTTGCGCACCGACATGTGCGGGAAGACGGCGTAGGACTGAAACACCATGTTGACGGGACGCTGATTGGGCGGAACGAACGCCATGTCCTGGCCGTCAATGACAATCTGGCCCTCGGTCGGTGTTTCGAGGCCGGCAATCATGCGGAGCAAGGTGGTCTTACCGCAGCCTGAGGGACCGAGCAGGGCGAAGAACTCGTTGGGCGCGATGTCGAAGGATACGTCATCGACGGCAACAACGGGTCCGAAACGCTTGGTGATATTGCGAATGGAGATGATCGGCTTGGTCAATTAAGATCGCTCCTCAAACAGTCGTCGGCCGCGCAGGCGCCTGCAGCCGCATGGCGATGATCGTCGCCGCCACCGTAATGACGATTAGCGCTGTCGAAACGGCATTTATCTCAGGGGACACTCCGCGCCGCACCAAGGAATAGACTTTCACCGGAAAGGTGACGGTTTCCGGGCCCGATGTGAAGAAGGTAATGACAAAATCGTCGAGAGACAGGGTAAAGGCCAGGAGGGCGCCGGCAACGACGCCGGGTTGCATAAATGGATAGATGACGTTCCAGAAGGTCTGCCATTCCGATGCGCCGAGGTCCTTGGAAGCTTCCTCGAGCTCGCGGTTGAACCCCGCCATTCGGGCGCGAACGACGATGGCGACGAAGGGAAAGCAAAAGGCCACATGTGCTATGATGATGGTCGAGAGGTTGAACGGCCAGGGCAAAGCGGCGACGGCCTCCCACCAGCCCAGCCTGGCGAAGAATACCAGAAGCGAGACACCCATGCAGATTTCGGGGATCACGATGGGCAGCGCCATGAAGCCTTCATAGGCGGGTTTGCCGGGAAAACGAAATCGCCAGAGCAGCATGGCGACCATGGCGCCGAGGACGGTCGATATGACCGTCGCGAGGATGGCTATGACGAGTGAATTGGTAAAGGCCTCGAGGAGGGCCGTGTTTTCCCAGGCACGGACATAGTTGTTCAGCGTGAAGCCGCGCCAGACAACATTTCGCCGGTCGGTATTGAAGGAAAAGGCGACAAGCGTGACGATCGGCGCATAGAGCAAGATGAAGATCGCCAGGAACAGCAGCTTGAGCCAGCGCCGCCGGCCATAGTCGAGGGGTCCCTGGCGGGCCTTGGGCAATCGCTGTGTCAGCGCTGGCTGGGGCTTGCGCTTAGACATCCACGCCCTTGCTGTGCCGGGTCAGCAGGGCGCGTACCGCCAGGGCGGCGAAGGTCGCATACATGAGCAAGAAGGATAGAGCGGCTCCGAAGGGCCAGTCGTTCGCTGCCTTGAACTGCCGCTCGATGATATTGCCGATCATCGAGGCGTTCGTGCCGCCGAGGAGGTCAGGTGTCAGAAACGAGCCGAGGCAGGGAATGAAGACGAGAATGATGCCGGATATGATGCCGGGCATGGTGAGCGGCACGGTTACTTTCAGGAACGTCGTCGACTGGGAAGCACCCAAGTCGAGACTTGCCTCGAGATAGGAGCGGTCGAGCCGCTCGATCGTCGCGTAGAGCGGAAGCACCATGAACGGCATGAAGACATAGACCAGGCCGGCGATAACGGCGCCATTGTTGTAGAGAAGCTCCAGGGGAACGAAGCTCTCGCCGAACAAATGGCCAAGCCCGAAGAGGCCAAGCAGCGCCTTCGATTTCAGCCACAGCCATTCGAGAGTGAAATTGAGGTAGCCACGGGTGCGGAGCACGGCGATGAGCGCGTAGGTGCGGATCAGGAGATTGATCCAGAACGGCAGGATCATCAAAAGAAGCAGCAGTGCCTTCCAGCGCGCCGGAGCAAACACGATCCCGAAGGCAATCGGATAGGCAAACAGCAGGCAAAGGGCAGTCGCCAGCACGCTGATCCATACGGATTTCCAGAGTATCTGCAGGTATACCGCATTTAAGCTGCGCAGATAGTTGGAAAGGGTGCCGGTGACGGCATAATCAATTACCGACGTCTTCTCGGCAAAGGACATGATCCAGACGAGGCCCAGGGGCAGCAAAAAGAAGGCCACCATCCAAAAAGTGCCGGGAAGCGCGAATATCCAGAATACTGCCGGATTTTTCCGCCAACTCTCCAAGACAGCGACCCAGCCCTTTCGAAGAACCGAGCGGCCGGTGAGGGCCGCCCGGGAGCACGTAGATTAAGCGAGAGACAAGGCGCGGCACACAACCGCCCGCGCCCCTGAATTCATCAAGCCGCAGTGATGCGGGTCCAGGTTTCGTCGCGCAGACGCGTTCCTTCCTCGCCCACGTAAATCGCCGCTTCGCATTTCGCGACGACCTCGCTCGGCGGGAAGATGGCCGGGTTTTCCAGATATTCCTTGTCCATCAGCTTTTTCGCGGCAGCGTTGGGGGTGGCATATTGGATCGTCTTGGCTATCTTGGCGCCCGCCTCTGCATCGAGGACGTAATTGATGAAGGCATGGGCATTCTCAGGGTGGGGGGCACCCTTGGGGATCGCGAGGGTATCCTGCCACAGAAGACTTCCCTCGGTTGGAACGGCATAGGCCAGATCCTTGTCGTCGCCCATCACCTGAATAATGTCGCCGTTCCATTCCTGGGAGAGGTCGACCTCGCCCGAGGCGAGCAGATCCTGGCCATTGTCGTCGGCATAGACCTTGACGTTCTTCTTGCCGGCGATCAGCAGTTCCTCGGCTTTCTTCAGCTCCTCCGGCTTTACGGAATTGAGAGAGTACCCAAGATATTTGAGAGCTGAACCGATGACACTGGCTGCGTCGCCCAGGAGAGAAATTCGGCCGGCATATTTCGGCTCGTCGAGCACTAATTTCCAGCTGTCGACCGGCTCGGGAACCTTGCTCTTGCGGTAGCCTATGCCGAGTGTTCCCCACATATAGGGCACCGAGTGCTTGCGGCCGGGATCGAAGGTCGCGTCCTGGAACGGCGTGTCGATGTTCGACATGTTGGGGATTTTGGAGTGGTCAAGCGGGATCACCATGCCGGCGATGATCATGCGCTCCAGATTGTCGTTGGTAGGCACGATGACATCATAACCGGGATTGCCTTCCTTGAGCTTGGCGAAGAGCTCGTCATTGTCGGCGAAGAGATCCATCTTCACGTCGATGCCCGTCGCTTCCTTGAAATCGGCAAGGGTGGTTTCGCCGATATAGGTATCCCAATTGTACAAATTGAGCTTTTTTTCCTCCTGGGCGCGCGGCAGGCGCGGCACAAAGGTCAAGCCGGCAGCGAGCGCACCTGAGCCCAATAGAAACGAGCGGCGGCTCGGCCTGAAACGGGGACTGTTGATCTTCATATTTCCTTCCTCATCTCCTGTTGCACCTCAACGGCCCTCTCGTCGAAAAGGCCTTTCTTCCGCATTCTTCGTGACCCTCGGGCAGGCGGGAAGCCCCTGCCCCGGGCTATTGCATTTCCGATAGAACATCGGCGTGCGTAAGGTCAAACGACTTCCGTGCACGCTCAACCATGTCGTCGATCTCACCCGGTTCGATGCAGAATGGCGGCGCGAACACCATGGTGTCCCAGCAGGCCCGCATGACGAGCCCGTTCGCAAGGCAATGGTCGCGGCAAATGGTGCCGACCCGGCCCGGCTCGGCGAAGCCCGTGCGGGCGCGCTTGTCGCTCGCTAGCTCGATGGCGCCGATGAGGCCCTCCGTGCGGACCTCGCCGACGAGGGGATGATCGCAAAGCGTCATCATGCGCTCGCGAAGATAGGGAGCGAGCCTGCGCACCCTGTCGATCATCTTCTCGTCCTCAAGAATGCGGATATTTTCGAGCGCCACCGCACAGGCGGCCGGGTGACCCGAATAGGTGTAGCCATGATAGAACTCGCCACCCCTGTCGAAGAACTCACCGATCAATCTTTCGGAAACGGCCATCGCACCGATGGGAAGATAGCCCGAGGAAAGGCCCTTGGCCATGATCACGATATCGGGCCTGAACCCCATGGTCTCGAATCCCCACCAGTTGCCGGTGCGTCCGAAGCCGCAGATGACCTCATCGGAGACCATTAGAATCCCGTATTTCCGGCAGATACGCTCCACTTCCGGCCAGTAGGTTCCAGGCGGGATCAGAACGCCGGCAGCGCCCTGGATCGGCTCGCCGACCAAGGCCGCGACATTGTCGGGGCCGACCTCCAAGATTTTCTTTTCGACCTCGGCCGCGGCGTTGAGGCCGAAATCATCTGGAGAAAGATCGCCACCGAACCCATACCAATAGGGCTGCTGGACATGCACGAAACCGGGGAGCGGCAGGCCTCCCTGCTCGTGCATGCCGATCATGCCGCCGAGCGAGGCCGAGGCAAGGGTAGACCCGTGATAGGCGCGCGTGCGGGTAATGAAGATCTGGCGATAGTTTTTGCCCTTGAGCGCCCAGTAATGGCGCACGAAGCGCACCATGGTATCGTTCGCCTCCGAGCCGGAGTTGACGAAGAACACCCGCTTGAACTCATCGGGGAGAAGGGAAGATATTTTCGCCGCGAGCGCGGTTGCCGGCACGGTCGAGGTTTTGAAAAAGGTGTTGTAGTAGGGCAGGTCGAGCATCTGCCGGTATGCGGCCTCGGCGAGCTCCTTGCGGCCATAGCCGATGTTCACGCACCAAAGGCCCGACATGGCATCGAGGAACCGGTTGCCGGCGGCGTCCCATATCCAGATGCGATCGGCATGCGTGATGATGCGCGCCCCTCCTCCGGCATGGAAGGTCTTGTGATCGGTGAAGGGATGGAAATGATGATCGGTGTCTTGCGCGACGAGTTCGTCGATATCGAGGTTCTTGATCTGTCGGTTCATGGCGGCTTTACATTGCTGGAGGGCTTTTTGCCGATCTCCCGGTAGGGAAGACGAGCGAATGGAGAGAACTACACGCTTAGGGATTGAAGCCGATCCGGGCGCAATGCAGCAGCATCTCGTCGTGCAGACTGCGCGACCAGACGGCGAAGAGCGTTCCTGAACTCGTTATGCGATAAAACATGGGATGGTGCGACCAGAAGCTGAATTATCGCATTTTCAAGCGCAGTAGGGCAAGGGGAGGGTCGGCTGGGGCAAATCATGCGTGGACCACATCTGTGCATGACGAGGAAAGGACCGTAAACCGTCATGATCGAACGGCTGACATTGAAGAGCATCCGGGCACGGCCCGTGGTGCTGACGCTCAAACGACCCATCGTCGCGCGGATCGCAAGCATCACCGACTGGCCGGTGATCGTCATCGATCTTTACACGGACGAAGGCGTCGTCGGACGCAGCTACCTCGAGCCCTATGTCACAAGAGCGATGCGCTATCTCATACCCGCCATCCATGACCTCGGAGAGCTGCTCAAGGGGCGGAAACTCGCCCCGCTCGACATGTTCGATGCCGCGCGGAAATCGCTGCATTTCGTCGGATATGAAGGGAT
>Ga0126306_10002169_pt1 | contig 10962 bp, 8 predicted proteins | sample Plot27_FD_92592 | JGI IMG/M metagenome (GOLD analysis project Ga0126306, IMG submission 92592) | Serpentine soil microbial communities from UC McLaughlin Reserve, CA, USA - Plot27 | ecosystem: Environmental > Terrestrial > Soil > Grasslands | place: USA: UC McLaughlin Reserve, Lake County... | reverse complement strand
ACTCCAAAGGTAAAGACTGACTTGTGCATATTTTGATAACAATAAAAAAATATATTTAAAGTGCGAAAAATAGTAGAGTAACAAATTCTATATAGCAGATTAGGGAATAATATTTAAATTTCTCATGAACTGATCATATTATTCACGATAATACTGAAAATTGTTTCTAATATTGATTCCTACTTTTATTAAGTATCTAGTATAATAACTTATTTTATCACATTTTTTTTATTATTTTGCACAATTTCAATTATTTGGACTTTATCTATTTTTGCAAGTTCATAGGCAGTACCCATATACTGAACATAATTACGATAATGACGATTTGGGTTCATTTGACCTTTATTTTCTTTTTTCATTTTATTATTTTGGGTCTAATATTATTTCATAGAAATATTATTTCATGGAGGAGGTGGGATTCGAACCCACGAACCCCTGAGGGACGGGATTTATCATTAATATTTATTGGTATCTTGAGTCCTGCGCGTTTGACCAGGCTTCGCGACTCCTCCACTCAAACTAATAATATACTGAGATATTAGAATTATCATATTTAATTATATAATATATAAATTATTATTTATCGTACAATTATCTTAAGATAAATTTAAGAACCAATATATCATACTAAATCCAACGAGTTATTTCTAGATAGTATTATCAATATTCATCTTCTTATTCTTCTTTTGAAGAGATATCATTTAAGAAATAATAATCTCTTTGATTTTTTACATTAAGTATATTTGTGAAATTAATTTTAGTTTAATAAATGGATAGCTGAAATAACTAATACTTCATAAGAGGACTTAATTTCCTCACTTTGGGCAATAATTTTATAGCAGCAGTTTATTCCTTTCTAAAATTAAAATACAGTTAAAATCATTGTAATTAATTTCTCTTAAAAGAGTAAATTAAAGTATAATCTATCACTTTCACAGTTTGAACTATTAAGAAGTATCAAGCCTACAAATTCATCAATAAAATAAATCTTTTAATTAACAAACTTATTTGTGTATAGATACAAATTGTTCTATTTTAATTTAATTAAATTTCCAATAATTTAATAAACATATCGATACTCGTAATAATATTGTCACTATCCTACAATGAAAATAATAAAAAATCTATACTACGAGAAGACTTTGCTAAAGAGGTAAAAAATGGATTAGGAAGAAAAAAGAAAAAATTAAATCCAAAATTTTTTTATGACAAAAGAGGTTCAGAGCTTTTCGAGCAAATTTGTGTACAACCTGAATACTATTTAACTATAACGGAATATAAAATTATAATAGAAAATATTAATTCGTTATTAAAATATTATGAGAACAAAGATATTTGTATTATAGAATTAGGAAGTGGAAGTTCAAAGAAGACAAAAGTTTTATTAAATTACTTTTTAAAAAAACAAGAGGGAAATCTCCATTACTTTCCCATTGACATTTCTCAAGAAATGTTATATAAAAGCTCTTTAAAATTGCAAAGTGATTTACCACAAATTATCAATCATCCGATAGCATCTGATTATTTTGAAGGAATAGCAACAGTAACAAAATTTATTGATTCTCAGCATAATATCCCCAATAAGAAATTAATGCTATTCTTAGGATCAAGTTTAGGAAATTTTGAACCAAAAGGAGCAATAACATATTTGAGCAAGCTAAGAGAAAATATCAAGAAAGAAGATTCATTATTAATTGGGTTCGATTTACAAAAGAAAAAAAATATTCTCGAGGCTGCATACAATGATGTAGAAGGAATTACTGCAAAATTTAATTTAAATATTTTAGAGAGGATAAATAAAGAATTAAATGGAGAATTTGATTTAGAGAATTTTGAACATTTAGCATATTATAATCAAGTCAAAAATAGAATTGAAATGCATTTACTTTCAAAAGTGAAACAAAAAGTTAAAGTTAATAAACTAAATCAACTTTTTGATTTCGAAAAAGGGGAAACCATCCTTACAGAAAATTCTTACAAATACACATTAAAATCAATAGAACAATTAGCTAATAAAAGTAATTTAAGAGTAGAAAGAAATTTTTTGGACAAAAATGAATGGTTTACTCTAGCATTATTAACCCCATTTTAAAACAATACTATACTACTTTGCACATCGAAATCCTGAAAATTGTATTCGTTCATGAGGCTTGAAGTAGTTTCTATAACTGTTTCTTATCTGTCGTCTAGGTGTAGCAAACGACCCTCCTCGTAATACTTTTTGATTTATTGCCCACTTATCGGTATATTCAGAGAATCTAGACTTAAAACCAGGATATAATGAATATTCAGAACTAGTCCATTCCCAAACATCACCCATCATTTGATAGCAGCCATAAAAACTCTTTCCTTTTTCATATGAACCACACAAAGAAGGTCTCCAAAGAAAAGATTCTAACAAGTTAGCATGTTCTGAAGTGGGTAGAATTTCATTGCCCCAGGGATATCTTGTTTTTCTTTTTAAATCTTCATTCCAACTAGCGGCTTTTTCCCATTCTGCTTCTGTAGGTAATCTTTTCTTTGCCCATTTTGCATATGCATCAGCTTCATAATAGCTAACGTTAATTACTGGTTCATCTGGATTAATAGCGGACGTTCCAAAGAAATCTTTTTTCATCCAAACATCATCTTTTTTAAACCAATAGAGAGGCGAATTCCATTTAAATTCTTGAACCATATCCCAACCATCTGAAAGCCAGTATTCATATCTTTCGTACCCCTCTTCTTCTATAAATTTTATAAAATCAGCGTTAGATACAGGAGTTGAGTCAATTTGATAAGGATAAAGATATACCTTATGTTCTGGTAGTTCATTATCATATGAGAAACCATCTCCATAAAATCCTATGTCAAAAATTCCTCCAGGTATTTTTACCATCTCTTTAGTATGTCTTTTATTTTGGGCTTTTTTATCAAAATTATCATTTATTTTAAAAGGACGATAATTATCATCAGAATCAGGAAATCTTTCGAAATAATTTTGAAAATCATATATCATTAGTTCTTGATGTTGCATTTCATGTTGATTTGCAAGCTGTAAATCATATTGAATTTCTTTAGTTAAAGAATTAAATACTTCAATTTTTTCAAGAAATAACAAGACTTTTTTATCTAAATATTTTCTGTACTGAAGGCTCTCTGAAACAGTAGGTCTTGGAAATTTACCTCTGTCATTTTTAGGCAGAATTTTTTCAAACTTTTGATAGTAGGAATTTAAATAATCTAGGTTAATTTTTTCTAAGTTTAATTCCCCGCCATACTTTAGTAGTATTTTGTGAAAAAACCATGTTACATGTGCTATGTGCCAATTTGGAGGACTCCCAAAAGGATCCGATTGAATAACTGCATCTTCAATACTAAGTGTTTTAAAAAGATCATCGGTTAGCTTTCTGACTTCGGTAAATTCTGAGATGAGATCTTCTACTACTTTATTTATTACCTTAGTCATAGGCTTTATAATACTATGGGATGCAATAAATATTACTTTTCTTTACGGATGATTATTAATTTACATAATAGATATAATAGCAAGTTGATGTTTGTTATTTAGGTGTGTAGTTCGAACGAGTAAATTTTTTTCTTCTAATAGTGAAAATATGATCAAGAGTTTAGTTAAAAATTCTTTTAAGAGTATAGATGAAGGATTATACAATATAACCAATATTGATTATTCTCATGAAGCTCTCAATTTAAAGAAAAATATTTTAGATATAAAGGCAAAAAACAAAATACCACTTATCACTGAAATAAAGTTTTCTTCACCTTCAAAAGGAATAATTATGAATAGAGAGAATGCAGACTTGTTAAGCATATCAAGAGAAATGATAAAAGGAGGTGCTGCTGGTCTTTCAGTGTTAACTCAGAAATATTTGTTTAATGGATCGTTAACCAACTTTATCATGATTAGACAGGATACATCCATTCCAATGTTAATGAAAGATATTATTGTAAGCGAAATACAATTAGATTGCGCTAAAAAAATTGGAGCAGATTATATTTTATTAATTATGAGTATTTTTGATAAAAATTTGGCAGAAGGTGATTTAGATAGATTTGTTCAATACGCACACAAAAAAGGCTTAAATGTTTTATTTGAAGTTCACCATGAACAGGAATTTAACGACATTCTAAAATTTAATTTGGGAAAAGAAGATTTAATAGGAATTAATAATCGTAATCTAGATAATTTAAAAATTGATTTACAAATAACAGAAAAACTATTAAAGAAATTTAATAAGGCAAAAAATGTGATTATTAGTGAAAGTGGAATAAATAATTCAAAGCAAATAAAGCAACTGAAAAATGCCGGAGCTGACGCATTCTTAATTGGAACGAGCATCATGGAAAAGAACGAACAACAACAAATTACTACAAAGATAAAAGAATTAATTAACCCTATTTAATAATAAAATAATTAAATAGTATTTTTATTATGATATATATTTCCTCAATTGAGATTATACCATTTAATATTTACTTGTTTGTTGGAAACATATATTTTCAGATTCCAGTTAGTATATTTTTACTTTGGAGAAAAGAAAGAATAAGAGTAGTATGATTATCTATCTAACTAATATAAATATAATAATTAAAATAGATTGAGTTATATTTATATAATTTTACAAAATTCATTAGTCTCTAGTAATATAGCTCTAATAATAATTAAATAAGTTTAGCAAACAAATAACAATACTAAACATTGTATATTGTATTGATAATGATAATCCATAACTTTTTATTTATATTCCTATAATGAAGAATATTATTTTTCGACTGTATCAAGGAAAAAAATATGTTTATTCACTTTTTTAGAGTAATATTATATTGGATTAAAGAATGTTAAAAATTGGATAAACTTCTTTGTTATTATTTTGTACTGGTGGGCTATGACAATTAAATTCTTTCCAACTATTAAATATTGAATATAGATTTGAATTTGCTATCAGAAAGCAGACAGAAGGTTTGATTCACCATAGCATTCTATTCTCATTGATTGGCTCATTGGAAGGCTATGGTTTTTCCTATCAATAATAATAATAATAATAATTAATTTATTTTATGCTTAAATATTTGTCATCATAAACCTTAATACAGTTCAAAGCATTATAAGGCTTGATTCACCATCACTGTAATATAATTAGAGGTCAAAAAATTAACATATTGAAGAAAAAGCTTTATGACTACAACAAATAAACGTTACAATTATTATGCTTGTTTTGTTTTTTATCAAGTAGATAAATGAAGAAATATAACTTTCCGTTTAATGGTAAATTCGGTAATTTTGGAGGAAAATATATCCCTGAAACATTAGTTCCAGCTATAGAAGAATTAGAAGAATCATATAAAAAATTTACCAATGATTCAAATTTTAAAAAAGAATTAAAGGACTATTTAGAAAATTATGCAGGTAGACCGACTCCCATTTATTTGGCCAAGAATCTTACAGACTATGTAGGCGGAGCTAAAATTTATTTAAAAAGGGAAGATCTACTTCATGGAGGAGCTCACAAAACTAACAATACATTAGGACAGTGTTTGTTAGCAAAAAAAATGGGTAAAAAAAGAATCATAGCTGAGACTGGTGCCGGTCAGCATGGAGTTGGTACCGCTCTTGCCTCAGCAGTTCTTGGCCTTGAATGCGAGATCTATATGGGCTTAAAAGATACAGAAAGACAAAAACTCAATGTATTTAGAATGAAATTATTAGGAGCTAAAGTGCATTCAGTAAAATCTGGAACACAGACACTTAAAGATGCAATTAACGAGGCTTTAAGAGATTGGATAACAAATGTAGAAAATACATATTATGTAATTGGATCCGTAGTAGGCCCACACCCTTATCCTATGATTGTTAGGGATTTTCAAAGTATAATTGGTAAAGAAATAAAAAAACAAATAAGAAAAATTAACGGTACTTTACCAAATGCCATTGTTGCATGTGTTGGAGGTGGGAGTAATGCAATTGGTTCATTTTATCCATTTATAGGTGACCAAGAAGTGTCCCTTTATGGTATTGAAGCCGAAGGAAGTGGAATTAAGACAGGAAAGCATTCGGCAACATTGGCAGCAGGTTCAACTGGAATTCTACATGGAATGCAGACCTATCTTTTACAAGATAAAATGGGTCAAATAAGTACTACTCATAGTATAAGTGCGGGATTAGACTATCCTGGGGTTGGTCCTGAACATTCATACTTAAAGGAAATTAAAAGAGTCAATTATAAATCATGTACAGATGCTGATGCAATCAAAGCTTTTGTGATTCTTTCAGAAAAAGAAGGAATAATTCCCGCCTTAGAATCTGCTCATGCAATAAGCTATGGAATGAAATTAGCTAAAAAAATGAAAAAATCAGAAACTATAGTCATTACATTATCAGGTAGGGGTGACAAGGATGTAGAGGTAGTACAAAATTACATTAATGGAATTAGAGACTAAATATGTATAAGAATAATAGCGTATCTAAAAAGAAGAACAGAATAGACAATAAATTTAATGAATTAAAGACTAAGAATGAGAAAGCACTTATTTGTTATGTAGTGGCTGGTTATCCTGATATAATGACATCTGAGCATATCATAACTTCATTAATCAATGGAGGAGCTGATATTATAGAAATTGGAATACCATTTTCTGATCCTATTGCAGATGGCTCAACAATTCAATATGCAATTCAAAATTCACTGATATCTGGCACTACTCCAGATATGTGTTTAGAATTAGCTTCAAGAATAAGAAAGACTTTTCCAAATATTCCTTTAATAATTATGACATATTCAAACATATTATACAGAAAAGGATACATTCAATTTGCACAAAAAGCTAAAGAAAGTGGCATTGATGGTTTTATAATTCCAGACATACCACTAGAAGAATCTAAAGAATATCTAAATTCAATGCAAAATATGGGAATGTCTACAATTTTTTTAGTATCACCCAATACTGCAGAAAAAAGATTGAAAATGATTAGCAGAATATGTACAGGTTTTTTGTATGCTATATCAGTTTATGGTACCACAGGAGAAAGAGAAGGATTTGATGAATATACCATCGAATCAATAAAAAGGGTAAAGAATATCACTGCAGATAAGCTTCCTCTAGCTGTAGGGTTTGGAATAAGTAATCCCCAACACGTAAAATATATGATTGATGCTGGAGCAGATGCTGTAATTATAGGAAGTGCAATTATTAAAAAAATTATTAAAGAAATAGAAAATAAAGAGAGACTGTTAAATACATTAAATAGATTTATGTATGAACTGAAAAATAGTTGTAGATGATGATGATAATGATGACGATAATATATTGCATCCACTTATTCTAATACTAAACCTGAATTATCAGAAGCAAATAACATATTGTTTACTGTGACTTGATAATTTTTTGCATTTCTATGAACTATTACCTCAAGATTGTCTAACTTTTCTGATTCAAGAGAGCCTTCTATCCTTTTTATGACAAAATGAAGTGATTCATGAGATATTAGTAATTCTATATAAGGCTCAATGTAATAAAAATCAGAATGATTGGCACGAGCACTTAATTTTGATTGAATAATTATCATAGTATCATGATTATCATATGTAAAATAGCTAGGAGAATCGTCTATAGAACATGCTAATACAAAATCACAAACACACATTAAATTATCATATTATTATTCTAATGGATTATTTTATACATCTATCGCTTTGAACTCTAAACATGACAAATCTCTTTTCTAAGAAATTAATACAATACAAATAAATAAATTCACAACGTAAAATATTCTGCTTCTGGATGATGAATAAAAATGGCAGCAGTTGACTGATCAGGAACTATTTGTCCAGCGTCTGTTAATGTCATATCGGATTTAGCAGGATCTAAAAGTTCCCATACTAATTTATGTTGAGTAATATCAGGGCAACTTGGATATCCCCAGCTATATCGTAAGCCTCTTTTTGAGTCAATCTTTAATTCCTTACGAATTAAAGAGTTTATCCAGTCAGCTAATGCTTCGGCAGTTTCAACAGCTAGTCCATGAAGATAGTACGCATCAGTATATTGGTTATCTTCATTCCATTTTTCAATTGTATTAGACGCTTTCTTACCAACTGTAACGGATTGAAATGCAACTATATCATTTTCTCCAAAATAATCAGTCAAACACAAATGCTTTCCTTTTGTAGAACGAGGGAAATCAAAAATAACTTCCTTGCCTTGAGAAGAATCTACAACTAGCTTATTATTCCGATTGTGACAATGAAAATATCCATAAACTATCCTTGGTGAAAAAAGATTTTCATCAATAACTCTTTTTTTCCATTCGATCAGTAATTTTTCTGCTTCTTCTGTTAACCCTGATGCAGCCTTTCCTCTAAAACTCCATGATAATGTAAAAAGTGATTTTTTATTTAAAAAATTCCATACTTCTTCTAAATTTATATTTTCAAGACCTAATCGAATTGGAAGACCTGTATGGGGTGGAATGGGTGGAGGAACAGCTTTGATATCACTATGTTTGGAAACCTCTGATACATTTGTTGAGGCTGGTTTGAACTCTTTCCATAGCTCTACTTTTTCTTTCCATTTGGTAATATAGTGATTCCTTTTGTCTGACGTTAAATTATTCATTACATTCAGACCATCAAAAGCAGTTTTACAATAGAAAACACCTTGTTCATAAATTCCTCCGCCGTCCTTTGCTATTCTATTTATATAGTTAGTATTAATAGCAGCACCTCCACAAAGTACTGGTATTTGTAGATTATGTTCCTTTGCATAATCAACAAATATCTGCATCTGTTTGGAGGTAGAAACAAGTAAGGCTGACAATCCCACTGCATCAGCATTTACTTCACTAATTTTATTAACTATTGTTTGTAATGGTACTTGTTTACCTAAATCGTAAACAGAATATCCATTATTCACTAGAATTGTTTTAACTAGATTTTTTCCTATATCATGGACATCACCGTATACAGTACATAATACAATTTTCCCTTTTGAAACATCTTTCTTTTTAATAAGATATTTTTCTAATTCAGCTACAGCAGCTTTCATACATTCTGCCGATTTAAGAACAAAAGGAAGAATTATTTCTCCCGCACCAAATTTATCACCGACTTCCTTCATTGCAGGAAGTAAAGTTTCATTTAAAGTCTTTACTGCTGCTGTATGTAATTCTTCCTTAGATAAATGAGCGATAACATCATGATTTGATAACAGGGATGATGATGACGAGGAAGAAGAGGAAGAGGAGGATGGTGATGTTGTTGCTTCTGTTAGGGATATTTCAGCTTTTGTGTCCTTATCTTTAACATTATCCAAAATTGCACCTACAACATCATCTTCTATTCCTTCACGTAGTCTATTTACTATTCTATAGTAACATTTTTTATCAAATTTCCAATTTGGATCAATATCAAGTTTTGAATTTCCATCAGATTGTTTTTTTGTTGGATCAATATTTGTTTTATTTTCATAATAGGAAATTAAATCTGATAAAGCTGTATTTCTAAGGTTAAAGATTAAATTTTCTGCAAGTCTTCTTTCTTCTTGGTTAATATCTGAATAGGCAACTATATCCTTTGGATTAATAATTACAGAATCCAAACCAGATTTTATTGCATGATATAAAAATACAGAATTGATTATTTTCCTTGCATGTGTAGGTAGACCAAAGCTAACATTACTTAATCCCAAAGTAGTAAAACAACCAGGCAGGTTTTCCTTTACTAGTTTAATTCCCTCTAAAGTATTTTTTGCAGAATCTAGAAACTCCTCTTGACCCGTAGCCAAAGTAAAGGTTAGAACATCAAATATAAATTGCCAAGGTTTTAGTCCATATTTTTTGCCTGTCTCAAATAAGAGACATGCAGTTTCCAATTTTTCTTGTGGAGTTTTAGCCATTCCATTAGGTCCAATACACATCGCAATAGCAGGAACTCCATATTTTATCATAAGAGGAGCTAAGGAATGAAATCGACTTCCATCACCTTCCAAGTTGATTGAATTAATTATTGGTTTTCCGGGTATTTGTTTAATTGCAGATTCAATGACTTTAGGATCTGTTGAATCTATTACCAGAGGAGCTTCTATTTCTAAACACAGTCGCTTTACAAGTTGGCTCATGAAATCATGTTCATCAGATCTCTCAGTGGTTGCTACACATATATCTAAACAGTGTGCTCCTTCTTCCACTTGACTTCTGGCAAGATTGAGAAGACCCTCAAAATCATCTTTTAGAACCATCTCCTTTGCTTTTCTCGAGCCTTGACTGTTAACTCGTTCTCCTATGATTAATGGGGGAGGGTTTTGTTGAATGTCAACAGCATTTAACGCTGAACTGATTCTTGGAATTTTGGCCATAATTCATTCATTTATTCCTATAATTTTTTTTGGTAATGATCATAATCAAAGGAAAATTTACAAGATAAATATACCTATAATAATTTTTTCCTTCCTATATTATATTACTAGGATTTACGATTATTTATTTTAATATTATTATTATTGTTGTTGTTGTTGTTGTTGTTGTCAATCATTTTCCGTAATTCAGCAATATGCTCTGGAGTTGTTCCACAACAACCTCCAATGATCTTTATATTCTTGTACTTTAAAATGAATTCTTCTAGCTTCTGTGACAATTTATCTGGTGTCATTTTATAAACTGCTTTGCCACCTTCGTTATGAGGCATACCGGCGTTAGGAACTACAAGAATAGGTAAATCTTGTTGTTCATCTAACCAAATAACGCTTGGAGTCATTTCATCTGGTCCTGTAGAACAATTTAGCCCAAAAATATTAACTCCCATATCAGAGACTGTTGTATATGCAGATTGAACATTAGTTCCAAGGAGCATTTTCCCATATTGATCTAAAGTTATATTTGCTATAATAGGTATTTCTTTTTGAACTTTTTTCATTGCATTATGACAAGCTTCTATTACTAGTTTTACTTCTAGGATATCCTGACTTGTT
>Ga0126306_10002168_pt1 | contig 10964 bp, 7 predicted proteins | sample Plot27_FD_92592 | JGI IMG/M metagenome (GOLD analysis project Ga0126306, IMG submission 92592) | Serpentine soil microbial communities from UC McLaughlin Reserve, CA, USA - Plot27 | ecosystem: Environmental > Terrestrial > Soil > Grasslands | place: USA: UC McLaughlin Reserve, Lake County... | reverse complement strand
GCGAGTCTTCCTGATCGACGGCTACGCCCTGATCTATCGGGCGTTCTTCGCGCTCATCTCGCGACCGCTCACCACTGCGCGCGGCGAGAACACCTCGGCTGCGTGGGGGATCGTCAACTTCCTGCAGCGCCTGCTCGTCAATCACCGGCCCGAGTACCTGGGTTGGGTCCACGATTCGGGACTGAGCTTCCGGCACGAGCGGTACCCGGCTTACAAGGCGACGCGCGAGAAGCTGACCGACGAGCTCCAGTCCGACTTCGACACGGGGATGGAGCGCATCTGTCAGCTCCTGGAGGCGTATCGCATCCCGATCCTCTCGCTGCGCGGCTACGAGGCGGACGACGTCATCGGCACACTCGCCCGTCAGGGGACGGAGCAAGGCGCCAACGTCGTCATCGTGTCCGGGGACAAGGACTTTCAACAACTGGTCCGACCCGGGGTCTGGCTGCTCAACCCGGGACGCGGCGGACCGGCGAGCGTCGAGGAACAGTGGGTCTCCGTGGAGAATGGCGCCGAGCGGCTGGGTGTCGAGCCGCGCTATGTGACGGACTACCTCGCGCTGGTCGGCGACTCGTCGGACAACGTGCCGGGCGTCAAGGGGGTCGGCGACAAGACGGCGCGCGATCTCGTGCAGGAGTTTGGCGACCTCGAAGCCATCCTTGCCGCAGCGCCGACGTTGACGAAGAAGCGGCCGCGCGAGGCGCTGCTCGAGCAGAGCGATCTGGCGCGACTGTCGAAGGAATTAGTGACAATTCGCGAAGATTTACCCGTCACACTGCAGCTTGAGGAGATGCGAGTCCGCGAGCCCGACACTTCGCGACTGCGGCAGCTCTTCGTGGAGCTCGAGTTTCACACGCTCGCGCGGTCGCTCGGCGACTCCGCCGCCGCGATCGCCGCCGCCGTGCCGCTCGGTGCACCCGAGCCGACTGCCGAGGTCACGCGCCCTGCCACGCACTACGTCACCGTGGACACGATTCCCGCGCTCGAGCGCATGATCGCGCGCGCGCGCAAGGCGCCGTACATCGCCGTGGACACCGAAACGGTGATCGAGCCCGACAGCCCGCAAAAGGTCGATCCACTGCGCTCGATCCTCGTGGCGATCGCGATCGCGGTCGGCCCGGGCGAGGCGTTCTACCTTCCGCTCCGGCATCGCATTCACCAGCCGGCGCAGGGCGACCTGCTGCTCGGCGACGACGGAGAGAGCGACCAAGATCCAGGCAGCGACGCGGACGAGGCGAACGAGGCCAAATCGAAGCAGCCGCGCGCCAAGCGCGCAAAGTCGGCGAAGAGTGCCGAGCCGTCGAGCATCGCCGCGCGTGCACTCGCCGCAGGGGTGCCTCCGGTGAAGAATCTGCCCGCACTGGACGATCCGTCGATGGCGCCCCTCCGTGCGTTGCTGGAAGACCTGGCGGTGCCCAAGGTCGCGCAGAACGCGAAGTACGATCTGCTCGTGCTGCGCCGCGCCGGCATCACGTTGAGTGGGCTGGTGTCGGACACGATGCTCGCGAGCTACGTGCTCGACCCGGGGCGGCGCTCGCACGGACTCGACCTGCTCGCGCTCGAGTTCCTCGACCACACGATGACGAGCTACGAAGACTTGTGCGGCAAGGGGAAGCAGCAGCTTCCGTACGACGTCGTGCCCATCGCCTGTGCACGAGACTATTCGTGCGAGGATGCCGACGTGACGTGGCAACTCGAGCAGCGCTTTCGACCACAGCTGGAAGCGCAGCAGATCTACGAGCTCTTTCGGGACGTCGAGGTACCGCTCGTGGGAGTACTCGCGGATCTCGAGTGGGCTGGTGTGGAGATCGACATTCCCTGGTTCGCCTCGCTCAAGGAGCGCTTCGCGCGCGAGCGGCAACGCGTCGAACAGGAGATCTACGTGTCGGCCGGCGGAGAGTTCAACATCAACTCCAATCCGCAGCTGCGCGAGGTGTTGTTCGAACGGCTCAAGCTGCCCATCCTGAAGAAGACGTCGACCGGTCCGTCGACCGACGCGAGCGTACTCCAAGAGCTCGCGGAAGCGGGGCACGAGCTGCCAGTCCTGCTGATGGAGTATCGCGAGCTCTCCAAGCTCGAAAGTACGTACATCGATGCACTCCCATTGGCCGTGAACCCGCACACGGGGCGAGTGCACACGTCGTTCAATCAGACTGTTGCGGCGACGGGACGGCTCTCGTCCACCGAGCCGAACCTTCAGAACATTCCGATCCGGCGGCAACTCGGGCGCGACATTCGGCGCGGGTTCATCCCGCGGAAGGGATGGCTGTTCGTTGCCGCCGATTACTCACAGATCGAGCTGCGCCTGCTCGCGCACCTCTCCGGCGATCCCGCGTTCGTGCACGCGTTTCAGTCGGGGGGCGACATCCATCGCCAGACGGCGGCGCTGATCTTCGACGTGCCGCTCGAGCAGGTAACGTCGGAGATGCGTGGCCGCGCCAAGACGATCAACTTCGCGACCATCTACGGGCAGGGGCCACACGCGCTCTCACGGCAGCTGAAGATCTCGCATGCGGAGGCGAAGGAGTTCATTGAGCGGTACTTCGAGCGCTTTCAGCGGGTGCGCCATTATCTGGACTCCATGGTGGACTATGCGCGCGAGCACGGCTACGTGGAGACGATCTTCAAGCGGCGGCGCTATGTCCCCGAACTGCGCGACCGCAACTTCAGCATCCGCGCATTCGGCGAGCGTACAGCGGCGAACTCCCCCATCCAGGGCTCGGCGGCAGACCTGATCAAGATCGCCATGATCCGCATCCACGAGCGCCTGCGCGAGGAGCGATTGAGTGCTCGAATGTTGTTGCAGGTGCACGACGAGCTCGTGTTCGAGGTGCCAGGACCCGAGCTGGAGGTCGTGACCCAGCTGGTGCGCACCGAGATGGAGAGCGCCGCGACGCTCTCGGTGCCCCTCGTCGTGGACGCGGGCATCGGCAAAAACTGGCTCGAAACGAAGCTCGGCTGAGTGGCGACCCAGAGCGGCCCTGGGATTTTGCCATTGCAGAGTGCGGTGGTTCGGGCAAATCGAGCCGGACGACATCACGATCGTGCCGAGCCGTCAATATACATAAGCCGTTGTGGTATAAGCGGTTGCCATTGCAGGGCTCGGCAGGCATTGCCCTTGCCTTGCCTTGATGGCGCGCAGCCTCTCGCTGTTCCCTCCCTAGGCTGCACCATCTCTGCGGCACCCCTGCCGCCCTCCCCTGTTCGTTCAGGACCTTCCGATGCCGCGTACCCGGACCGGCTTCACCCTTATCGAGCTTCTGATCGTGGTCGTGATCATCGGCATCCTCGCCGCGATCGCGATCCCGAAGTTTCAGAATACGAAGGGGCGCGCGAACGCTGCCGCGCTTCGTAGTGACCTGCGAAATCTCACCGTAGCGCAGGAGGCCTACTTCTTCGAAAAGGCCGCTTACTCGACCGACACGGCGATGCTCAGGTTTCGCCCCTCCCCCGGCGTGGAGTTGACGATCTCCGCACCGGCAGTGGGCGAGTGGGTGGCCACGGCGACGCATCCGCTGTCGTATCCTTTGCGGTGCATCGTGTACTACGGCATGGCGACTCCCCCAGCGCCCGCCCAGATCGAGGGCGTGCCGGCCTGTCAGTGATCGCTCGACGCTGAAGCACGATCGATGCACCGCGGCTCGGCGCTGATCCGAGGTCACAGGAGCGCACGCGATCGCCAACGAGACACTGCCGCCGTACCGAGAGTTCCGATCTCGGCGCGAAGGAATGATCCACGCCATGGACGGCGGCCTCTGGCTGCATCGGCACGTCTGGAAGGGCCGGCCGATGGCGCACCTGGTGTCGACCGACCGCGAACGCCTGTTGCGCTACGGCGCGACAATCGGGATCGGCGCATCACGCTTGCAGTTCAAGCCTCTCAAAGATCCGCGCACCGGTATTCGGCGCGATGCCTGGCACTGGGACCTCGGCGGTCCGTACCTCCCGCCTCCTGGCCCCCGCGCCTAGCCGCGCGCCTCGACGGCCGGTGACACGCCCCCACTGATGAGCGCCTGCTCGAGCGCGAGCGCTTCCAGCAGGAGCGCATCGACGACCGCCACGAGCCGAGGTTGCAGGGCCGGATCGGCACGGAAGGCGAGGAACGATCGTGCGCGCTGCAGCGCACGCGCGAGTCGTCCACCGCCGAGCCGGCGTGCGTGCGCGGCAGCGAAGATCACGGTGAGCCAGAGCAAGGCCATCGGCACGCCAGCGATTCGCGCGACGATGATACCCTGCACGATGTACCAGAGCACGACCGCTGCTAGGCCGAAGAGAATGGTGCGCATCGCAGGCTGGTCGCGCGACGCGTCGCGACGCAGCGAGCGCAGGGCGAGAACACGCGCCACTCGCAACGGGATCCAGTGTGTCGCCCACCCGAGCCCCATCGTGATGCCCGCGAGCAGGGCCAGGGGTCCTTCCCTGGCGACGAAGGTCACGGCATCAGGCACGCGCGTCGAGACGCGCACGTCGGTGAGGGCGATGCCGCGTTGCCGGAGCTCGCGCTCGACCGTGTCGAGCTTCGCCACCAACTCGTCCGCCGACTCGATCACCTGGGGTGATGCATCGGCGAGTGCGGCCGTTGCCGCATCGATGCGGAGCGCAAGCTCGGTCTCGGCCTCGAGCGAGCGAGGCTTGTCCACTGGTGCGGGCGACTCGGCGAGCGCCGAAAGCACGCGCGCGAGCCGCACCGCACGTGCCGCTCGCTCCGCGCTGGCGAAGTTGAGCGTGACAGCGCGCAAACGCGCGGTGAGCTCTTTCGTCAGTGCACGGGCGTCCTCGATCGCCCGCTCGGCGAGCCAGGTGTCGAGATCGAGCGCTTCACCGATGCGAACGAGCACACGACTGTCCGGCCGTTCCTTCGCTTCGAAGACGAGTCCCATCGGAACGAGCCGAATACCAGCAACGCCCTCGCTATGCGCTTGGAGCGCCATGCGTGCGGCTCCCGACTTCAAGGGCGCGAGCGCCGGATCATCGTGGCTGATGCCCTCGGGGAAGATCAGCACGACGTTGCACGCCCGGAGGGCGGCCGTCACCCGCTGGAACGCGACCGCGTTACGCTCGGGGGTGGCAGGGGCAGGGACTCCATCGTGCGATTCGTCCTTCGCGCGCCGCAGCGGCACCACTCCCACGGCTTCGAACAGCAATGCGAGCGCGGGATGCTCGAACAGCGTGGCCTTGGCCGTGAGCAGCACGCGCCGATCGATCGCCGTGCCGACGAGCAGGGGATCAATCAACGCGTTGGGGTGGTTCGCCAGGACCAGCAGTGGTCCGTCGCGTGGAACTCGCTCGGACCCCTGCACCGCCACATCCGCGTAGTACCATCGCAGCGCGATGGCCGCCGTGCCGCGAAGGAGCTGATAGAGCACGGCGCGTCAGGCGCGAGGCGAGCGCTCGGGCACGCGTCGGAGCAGCACGAGTGAGATGGCAAACATCAAAGCGACCGTGATCACCGCGGTGCGATACGCGACGCCAGTCCCGACCCGCGGTTCGAGCCCATCGACCGTCGCGGCCCAGATGAGCGGACCAGCGACGGCTGCGGCGCGCGACGAGAGCAACATGAGGCTGAAGAAGCGTCCGGCCTCCGCTTCGGGCACCAACGAGAGAAGCAGTGGTCGCTCCGCGGTGGGCACGCCGCCGAAGATCAGGCCAATGCCGAGCCCGACCAACCAGAACGCATTCTGCGTCGGCACGACTACCATCGCAACGAGCAGGGCGATCCACGCCACGATGATTGCGATGAGCGTTCGCCTGGCGCCGAACCGATCGACCAGACGCCCGATGAAGTAGCTGCCGACGATCGCGGGGATGGTCAAGACGAGAAACAGCGTGATCTCACTTCCCTGCTTGAAGCCCATCGCCTTCACGGCGTAGATCGCCATGAAGGAAACGATCGTGCCGACGGCGTCCTGATACAGAAACGAGGCCAGGATCAATGCCAGTGCGCCTGGGTAGCGCTTGGCGTCGCGCAGCGTTCGGCCAACGTCGGCGAACGCCGCGCGCCACGCGATGGGCTCGCGCTCCGGCCGCGGATGATGGTCGCGGCAGAAGAGAAAGAGCGGTAGCGAGAAGAGCAGGAACAACAGCGCAGTCGGCACGAACGTCGACACGCGGCCGGCGTGTCCAGAGAAGGGCACGATCGCACGGAGAAACGCCATGGCGGCGTCCGGCAGCGCGCCGAGTAGCGGAAGCGCCCCGTTGAAGTACGGCGCCACGAGCAGGAGACCGACGATCGTACCGATGTAGCCGACCGCGGTGCCGATCCCCGAGAGCCGCCCCCGCTCCTCTGGCGGCACGAGGTCCGGCAGCATCGCGTTGTAGAATGGCTGCGCGGCCTGATACGTGTAGTTGGCGACGATGAACGCCACGAGGACCCAGGCGAAGGTCCCGATCGTGGGATGCCATCCGGCTGGCAGGCTCGTCCCGCCGATCGTCTCCGCGCCCGCGACGGGCAGGGTCAGCTGACCGAGGATGCCGATCGCGGCACAAGCGAGGCATGAAGCGATGGTGAATCCTACCACCCACGGCTTACGCCGCCGCCGCGCATCGGACACGGCACCCAGCACGGGCACCGACAGCACCACGAGGATGGACGAGATGCCATTGCCGACCGCATATACGGTGTTCGAGGCCTGTAGATCCGCAATCAGCCAGACGGAGAAGTACAGCGTCGCGACGTTCATCGAGAAGATGGTGTTCGCGAAGTCGTACAGGGCCCAGCTCGCGCGCTCCCGAATTGGTGCGCGCTCGGAAGTCGGAGCGGGCATCATCGGCAAGCGGGGAACATCTCGGTCATGAACGCTCCCAATCGTGTTGACGCCCAAGCTCGGCGACCCAAATTACCTCGCATGGCCCCTCCCCGCCTCCATCGCAGCGTCCAGGCAATCCGGATCGCCCTGCTGCTCGGTGCAACCGTGTCGGGGTGGGCGTGCCGGAACGACGCACCACCGGCGCGCATCGATACGAGCTTCACCACGATCACATCCCGCCCAGAGTCGCTCGGCGGCGCGCCGCCGATTAGCAACGGCTGGAACTCCATGGCCGGGCCCGTGCTGCTCGTGGCTGGTCCTTCGCCAGACGAAGCGCTCGTGTTCTTCGGCCCAGCGAGCAACGGCACGGGCGCGCCGGTCGATACGGGCGCGGTGGATCAGGCCACCGCGACACTGTTTGGGCGCGACAGCGCGCGCTTCAGCGCCACGCTGGAGCTTCCCGCCGGCAACGACAACGCCGAGTGTCGCGTGTGGCCGCTGCGCAACCTGCGCGTGACTGGGACGGGAGGCGCCTGGTCGGTCGGGTTCGTGAGCACCAACGTCACGCCCATCCCGCTGGACTCCGTGAATGCGCTTCCCGCTCGGGATAGCATGGCCCTCGCGGCCGAAGCGTCGCGCCTGGCGTCCACGGTGACGGCCAACACCTCGCCCGCGTTCCAAGGGCTCCGGTTCACGGCACACGACATCAGGCGCTTCGAGGTCAGACCGGGCGTGCAAGCAATGGCCGCGCACCTGATCCGACGTGTGAACCAGGAGGCCGACCCACAAGAGGAGCAGACACTGCTCGTAGCCGAACGCGACAGCGGCGCGACAGCAGGGCGTTTCCAGTTGGCCTACGCCGAGCGATCGTACGGCAAGGAGGAGCAGGTGACTTCGAGCGAGTTGGTCGCGGCGGTCCGCCTGGGCTCGAACGGTCCGCCCTCGCTCGTCGTGGCGCGGGACGGCGAGGAGGGTCTCGCCTACGCCCTGCTCGAACGGACCGGCCCGCGTCAGTGGCGAGTGCGCTGGACCAGCGGGCTCGCCAGGTGCGGCGGATGACGCTCGCCATGCGCTGACTGCACGCCCGCTCACCCTCCCGGTTGGAGCGCGCGTCCGAGCGCTGCGGGTGCCCGTGCGCGGCCAACCGCTCCCGCCAGCGCGGCGAGGGTCAGCAGATACGGCACCAGCAGGAACACCTGGTACGGTGCGTTCCATCCCATCGCCTGGAAGGCGTACTGCAGGGCGCTCGCGCCACCGAACAACAGCGCACCGGCGGCGACTCCATAGGGAGTCCATCGGCCCAGCACGACGATGGCAATGGCGATGAAGCCGCGTCCCGCCGACATCCCTTCGGCGAAGGTCCCCGCCTGTGCCAGCACCAGTGTCCCGCCGGCGAGGCCGCCCAGCCCTCCCCCTGCCAGGACTGCCAGCAGTCGCGCGCGATTCACGGCGATCCCCGCGGCTTCGGCGGCCTCGGGTCGCTCGCCGATGGCGCGGAGCGCGAGTCCGGCGTGCGTGCGCATGAGCCACCACCCTAGCACAGGGGGGATCACGTACGCGACGTAGGTGATGGGCGGCTGCGCGAAGAGCGCGGCTCCGATCACGGGCAGCGACGACAGGCCAGGGATGGCGAGCGGCTCACTCGTTGGGATCCCGAGCGCGGCGCCGCCGCTGCCGTAGAGTGCGCGGTACAGTGTGCCGGTGGCGCCCACGCTGAGGAGGGTGAGCGCGGTACCGGTGATGATCTGATCAGCGCGAATCCAGATCACGCATACCGCGAACACCGCGGCGACCACCACACCTGCCGCGATGGAGGCCGCGAAGCCGAGCCCGACTCCTCCTGCGGACGCACCGACGAGTGCGCCGAACGCTCCGGCGAGGATCGCGCCCTCGAGTCCGATGTTGATCAGCCCAGCGCGCTCGACGAGCAGCTCACCGAAGGCCGCCAGGCCGAGTGGAACGGCAGTTCGCACCGTGGCGGCCAGAAACGGCGCGAGGATGAGGATCTCGTTCATGCGCGCACCGGCGGCGTAACGACACCATCAGAGGGCATGCGGCGCACGCGGATCGCCTGCACCGCGACGACGGCGAGAATCAGCGCCGCCTCGATCACCGACACGAGTGTCGAGGGCACGCTGGCATCGCGCTGCATTGCGCTCGCTCCCGCTTCCAGCGCACCGAAGAGCACCGCCGTGGCCAGCACGCGCCACGGGTCGAGCCGCGCGAGCAGCGCGACCGCGATGGCGGTGTAGCCATAGCCCGGCGAGATGTTCTCATACAACGCGTACGTGATGCCCAGTACCTCGACACCTCCCGCGAGCCCGGCGAGCGCGCCGCTCAGCATGAACACGCGAGTCGTCGTGGCGCGCACGTCGATGCCACCGGCACTGGCCGCCGCATCCGCGCTCTCGCCGGACGCGATCAGGCGAAAGCCGGCCGCGGTGTGCCGCAGCATCCAACCCGCAACCCCAACGAGTGCCAGCGCGATCAGGAGACCCACATGCAACCGTCCGGCGCCGGGGATGCGCGGCAGGCGCAGTGCGTCGGCGAGCGTCTCGCTCTGCGGGTAGATGCGCGTGTGCTCCTGGAGTGGGCCCCGCACGAGAAAGGATACGACGTGCAGCGCCACGAAATTGAGCATGATCGTGCTGATCACCTCGAGCACGCCGTAGCGAGCCCGAAGCAGGGCTGCCATCCCCGCCCAGACGGCCCCGCCTGCGGCCGCCGCACCGAGCGCCATCGGGAGGGTCAACCAGGAAGACGCCTCGCGCAGCGGCACAGCGAGCGCGACGCTCGCCGCCGCTGCGGCACCCACGAGCAACTGACCTTCGGCGCCGATGTTCAGCACGCCGGCGCGGAAGGCCAGGGCGACGGCGCCCCCCGTGAGCACGAGCGGCACCGCGCGCACCAGCGTCGCCGACGAGATGGCGTACCACGAGCCGAACGAGCCCGTCCAGAGCGCGGTGAGCCCCGCGCCGACCGGATAGCCACCCGCCAGCAGGAGCAACGCCGTCGCGCCGAGGATGGCCGCGATGACGACACCCGCGAGTGCGAGCTCACGTAGCAGGTGTCGCATCGTGTTGGACGACGGCACGCGTTGCCCGTCAGCCCTCGACATGCGCGTCCACGCCGAGCATCAACCGGCCGACGATCTCCCGGTCCAGCGGCGCCGCTCGTACCACACCACCATAGACCACGAGCACGCGATCGGCGAGCTGCAACACTTCGTCGATGTCGCTCGAGTAGAGGATGACCGCCGCCCCTTCGTCGCGCGCAGCACGCAGCCGCGCATGGACATCGCGCGTGGCTCGAACATCGAGACCGCGCGTGGGATTCTCCACCACGATCGCCCGCTCACCGGCGATGCCGTCGGCGGTCAGCTCGCGGGCGAGCACCAGCTTCTGCTGATTGCCGCCGGACAGAGTGCGCATCGGAGCTCGGGCACTCGTGCCGCGGACGTCGAACGCGCGCATGAGCGACTCGGTGCGAGCTTCGACGCCACGCCAGTCCATCACGCCACGCCGCGCCCCCGCGCCACGCAGCGCGACGTTCTCGACGAGCGGCCGTTCGACCAGTACCGCGTCTCGATGTCGATCCTCCGGCACGAATCCCACCGCAAGAGGACGGTGCAGCGTGCCCGCCGCCACCGGCAGTCGTCCGGCCAGGGCGCGGAGGAGCTCGCGCTGGCCGCCGCCTTCGACCCCAGCGACACCGACGATCTCACCGGCGGTGACAACGAGCGACGCCTCACGCACGCGGACCACACCATGCGCATCGGCGACGGTGATTCGTTCGGCGCGAAACACGGCAGCCCGTGGAGTAGTCGCTTCACGTGCCACCACAGACGCCGACCGTTGATGCCCCATCACCTCGCGGTCTGCCGTGCCGAGCATCGCCTCGGTCAACGACTCGATGCTGGTCTCCGCGCGCGCAGCGGCGAGCACCGTACGCCCCCGGCGCAGCACCGTGACGTCGTCGGCCACACGCATCGCCTCGGGCAGCTTGTGGGTGATGAGCACCACGGCATTCCCCTGATCAGCGAAGGCGCGCAGCCACCGGAGCAGCTCCGCGCTCTCGGACGGTGGCAGCACCGCAGTCGGCTCGTCGAGCACGAGGAGGCGCGCGTCGCGTACGAGCGCCTTGGCGATCTCGACGCGCTGCTGTGCGGCAACCGACAACGACTCCACGCGGGCATCGGCGTCGAGCGCGAACCCGGTC
>Ga0126306_10002166_pt1 | contig 10965 bp, 11 predicted proteins | sample Plot27_FD_92592 | JGI IMG/M metagenome (GOLD analysis project Ga0126306, IMG submission 92592) | Serpentine soil microbial communities from UC McLaughlin Reserve, CA, USA - Plot27 | ecosystem: Environmental > Terrestrial > Soil > Grasslands | place: USA: UC McLaughlin Reserve, Lake County... | reverse complement strand
CGTGCTCTCGCTCGGGGCGGCGAAGATGGCCGAGCACGACCCCGACGAGGAAGGCACACGCGGCGTCGTCGTCAACACGGCCTCGAATGCAGCCTTCGACGGTCAGATCGGGCAGGCGGCCTACTCCGCGTCGAAGGCGGGCGTGGCCGGGATGACCCTGCCGGTCGCCCGCGACCTGGCCTCGAAGGGGATCCGCGTCGTCACGATCGCCCCCGGCCCGTCCGACACGCCCATGCTGGGCCCCATGCGCGGGGACATCCGTGAGAGCCTCACCTCGCAGATCCCGTTCCCGAAACGGCTCGGCCGGGCGGAGGACTTCGCGTCGCTGGTACGGCACATCGTCGAGAACGAGTACCTCAACGGCGAGGTGATCCGCCTCGACGGGGCACTGAGAATGGCGCCACGATGAGCATTCGCAGAAGCGGATGCTCATCACGCCGAAGATCCCTGAAGAGGCCGCTGACGCAGCCGGCGAACAACAAAGGAGATCGATGGCTGAGTACGTGAAGGTCGAGCAGGACGGGCGCGTCGCGATCGTCATCCTCGACCACCCACCCGTGAACGCGCTCTCGCAGCAGTTGCTGGTGGAGCTGGAGGAGATCTACGACGAGCTCGACCGCGGCGACGAGGTGCGCGTGATCGTGCTTCGCGGCGAGGGCGAGAAAGCATTCGTCGCGGGCGCGGACATCACCGAGTTTCCGGCGCTGCGTGAACAGGTCGAGCAGGCTGCGACCGAAGGCGGCAGCGCACGCGGGATCCAGAAGCTCGCCGGCCGCATGGACGCCGGCCGCACCCCCGTGATCGCCGCCATCCACGGCTACTGCCTCGGCGGCGGCCTCGAGCTGGCGATGGCTTGCGACATCCGGATCGCGGCCGAGGACGCACAGCTCGGGCAGCCTGAGATCAAGCTCGGCCTGATCCCGGGCGGCGGCGGGACCCAGCGTCTGCCGCGGCTCGTCGGCCATGGGCGAGCGCTCCATCTCAACCTCACCGGCGACCCGATCTCGGGATCGCAGGCGTACGAGTGGGGCCTCGTCGAGAAGGCGGTGGCGCGCGCGGATCTGCTCGACGCGGCGCTCGAGCTGGCTCGGACGCTCGCGCAGCGCTCTCCGCACGCGATGGGGGTGATCAAGCAGCTCGCTGCGGAGACACGCGACCTGCCGCTCTCGGACGGGATGCGGCGGGAGGCGCAGGGCTTTCTCGCGTGCATCTCGAGCGAGGACGGCGCCGAGGGCGTGATCGCCTTTCTCGAGAAGCGCGAGCCTCAGTTCACCGGACGATGAAAGCGGCCGTCCTCCACGAGACGGGGAAGCCGCTCTCGGTGGAGGACGTGCCCGAGCCCGAGGCCGGCAAGGGCCAGTCGATCGTGGACGTGAAGGCGGCCGGGGTGAACTTCGCCGACGTGCTGATCAAGAACGGGATGTACCCGCAGCCGCCCGACCTGCCGACGGTCCTCGGCAACGAGGTGGCCGGCGACATCGGCGACCGGCGGGTCGTCGCCTTCGCGCGGCTCAGCGGCGGCGGCTGGGCCGATCGCGTCGCGGTCGACGACGGCTGGGTCTTCGACCTGCCTGCCGGCGCGACCTACGCCGAGGGCGCAGCGTTCCTGACGACGTACCTGACCGCCTGGATCCCGATGGCCCGCCAGACGCGGGTGCATCCGCACTCGAACGTCCTCGTCACGGCGGCGGCCGGCGGGGTCGGCACGGCGGCGATCCAGGTGGCGGCGTTCTGCGGCGCCACGATCACGGCGGCGGCAGGGTCGGAGGAGAAGCGAGAGCTGGCGCGGAAGCTCGGCGCCCACCGCACGGTCACCTACGAGGAGATCGGGGAGCTCGACGACATCGACGTCGCCTTCGACCCCGTCGGCGGCCCGGTCTTCACGGCATGCGTCAAGGCGCTGCGGCCACTCGGCGTCGCGATCGGGATCGGCTTCGCCGGCGGGACCTGGGAGACGGTCGATCCGGCTCGTCTCGTGGGCCGCAACGTCGGCGTGCTCGGCTTTTACCTCGGACGGCTGATGAGCTTCCGTCCCGACCTCGTCAGGCTCGAGGCCCTGGAGCTGCTGGCGCTCTGGCGACGCGGAGTGCTCCGGCCGGTGGTCGGGGCCGAGTTCCCGCTCGAGCAGGCGAACGAGGCGCTCGACCTGATCGGCTCGCGGCGCTCGACCGGGAAGATCGTCCTTGTTCCCTGAGACTGCCCTGGTGACAGGCGCCGCCGGCGGAATCGGTCGGGCGCTCGTCGCGGCGCTCGAGGCGGACGGCGCGACGGTCCGCGGCCTCGACCTCACGAGTGGCTTCGACGTCTCCGACCCACAGGCGTGGCTCGATCTCGCACCCGCCGACCTCGTCTGTCTGAACGCTGGCGTGCTCGCACGAGGCGACGGCACGATCGACGACTACCGCCGCATTCTCGGCGTCAACGTCGACGGTGTCGTCTTCGGCGTCCAGGCGCTGGCACCGCGAATGCAGCCCGGAAGTGCGTTCGTGGTGACCGCATCGCTCGCGGGTCTGATTCCAATGGCGTCGGACCCGCTCTACGTGCTCACGAAGCATGCCGTGGTCGGCTACGCACGCACGATGGCGGAGGTGCTCGAGCCGAGGGGCATCCGCGTCAACCTCGTCTGTCCGGGGATCGTGCGGACGCCGATGACGGAGCCGGAGCAGGCGAAGCTGGACGCGGCCGGCTTCCCCCTGATGGAGCCCGAGCAGGTCGCGGAGGCCGTGCTGGTCGCCGCCCGGAGCGAACTGACCGGGCAGGCGTGGGTCTGCCAGCCCGGACGCGAGCCAACGCTCTTCCGCTTCCCCGGTGTCCCCGGCCCGAGGGTCGAGGGCGCAGAGGGGATGGTGCCGCAGCTCTAGCCGAGGCGCTCCTCGACGAGCCGCACCAGCTCGGTCGTGGCGGGTGTGGCAATGCCATGTCGGCTGCCGCCGCGGAGGATGGGGCCGCCGATCGCATCCAGCTCGAGCGGCCGGCCCGCGTCGAAGTCCTTCTGCATCGACGTCCTCATCTCGCCGAGGGGAGTCCCGAGCAACGTCTCGAGCGGCTCTTCGTCGAGCGTCGCGCCCTCCGCCGACCCCACGGCGACGGCTTCGTGGTGGCAGGCGAAGAGGCGCTCGCGCCACTCCGGTGCGGCCTGCACCGCCCCGGCGGGCATGCCAGCCGCGGTCGTCGTCAGCGCGAGTGGGCCGAGCAGCGCGAGCTTCTCCCACAGCACCGTCGGCTCGTCCAGCCCGACTTCGACCTGCAGCCCCGACGCTCGAAGCTCGGCGGCCACCCTGTCGCTGTCCGGCCCAGGAGCGAGGTCGACGCGGGCGAACGGCGTCGGCTGGCGGAACACGCCCGGCTCGACGCGTTCCGACTCGACACGGAACGCGGCGGCGAGCACGCCCTCGTAGCTCTCGCGCAGCCGCGCCACGTGATCGATCCCGTTCAGCATCGGCACGACCACCGCCCGCCCGACGCGCTCGACCGGTGCGAGCGCGAGCGCCGCCTCGAGCTGCGGCGCCTTCGGCGAGACCCAGAGTACGTCGACGTCCCGGTCGAGCTCCGACGCGAGGGCCACGTCGGCCTCGAAGTCGCCGAGCACGGCGCTCTCGACCCGAATCCGGTGCGGATGACGCGCGAGCGTCTCCGGCCTGAGGAGGAGAACGACCTCGTTGCCGGCCCGTGCGAGTGCGCCGCCCAGCAGGCCTCCGATCCCTCCCGCTCCGAGAACCGCGTGCCGCACAGGGCGATCGTAGTTCTGCGGGGTCTCGTAGGATCGCCAGGCGATGCAACTCGGCATGCAGCTCGGCTACGACGACCCGATCGGGTCGGTCGCGATGGCGCAGGAGGCCGACCGGCTCGGATTCCACTCCGTGTGGACCTCGGAAGCGTGGGGCGCGGACGCCGTCACAGTCGCCTCCTGGATCGCAGCGACGACCGAGCAGATCGGCATCGGGACCGCGATCTTGCAGATGCCCGCGCGCACGCCGGCGCTGACGGCCATGACGGTGGCGACGCTCGACCAGCTCTCCGGCGGCCGCGTCCTGCTCGGGCTCGGCACGTCCGGGCCTCAAGTCGTCGAAGGCTGGCACGGGGTCCCATGGGGCAAGCCACTCGGGCGCACGCGTGAGTACGTCGCGATCGTCCGCGCGGCGCTGCAGCGGCAGACGATCGAGCACCACGGCGAGCATTACGACATCCCGTACTCCGGCGAGGGTGCGACCGGCCTCGGCAAGCCGCTGAAGCTGATCCTGAAGCCGCTCCGTCGGGAGGTGCCGATCTACCTCGCCGCGCTCGGCCCCAAGAACGTTGCCCTCGCCGCCGAGATCGCCGACGGGTGGCTGCCGATCTTCTTCTCGCCGTACCGCTTCCGCGCGCTGCACGGCCCGTCGCTCGTGCATGCGCGCGAGGGATTCCAGGTCGCCCCGCTCTGCGCCGTCCTCGTCGGCGACGACGTCCAGCAGTGCCGCGACATGCTCAAGCCGATGCTCGCCCTTTACATCGGCGGGATGGGCGCCAGGGGGAAGAACTTCTACAACTCGCTCGCGCAGCGCTACGGCTACGAGGAGGCCGCGGCGAAGATTCAGGAGCTGTACCTCTCCGGGATGAAGGGCGAGGCGGCGATGACGGTGCCGGACGAACTCGTCGACGAGATCGCGCTCGTGGGGCCGAAGGAGCGGATCGCGGAGCGGCTCGAGGCGTGGCGCGAGGCAGGAATCTCGACGCTGGTGATGCAGACCCGCCAGCGCGAGGCGCTCCAGGTGATGGCGGAGCTGCTCTTGTGAGACAGGCGTTCGCAGCCGCGCTCGACGCTCCGGTCGAGCGCGCCGTCCTGCTGGCGGGCGGGGCGTCGAAAGAAGCGTGGGCGGTCGACTCCAACGGGCGCGAGCTGCTGATCCGCCGCGCCGCGGGCGGCGTCATCCACCAGGCGACCCTGACGCTCGAGCAGGAGTTCGAGGTGCTGCGCGCGGCACACGAGGCAGGCGTGAAGGTGCCGAAGCCGATCGCCTATCTCGGCGAGGTCGAGGGCCGTGAGGCGTTCGTGATGGAGCGGATCCACGGCGAGACGATCGGGCGCCGGATCGTCAAAAGCCCGCCGCCGGGCCTCGACGTCCAGCTCGCCGAGGAGCTGGCCAAGATCCATGCGATTCCGCCCTCGCGCCTGCCCTTCCTCGAGACAGGCGATGCCGTCGCACGCTTCTATGAGGAGCTGGACTCCGTCGGCGAGCCCCATCCGGCAATCGAGCTCGGCCTGCACTGGGTGAAAGAGCGGCTGCCGACGCACCGCCGGCCGGTCGTCGTCCACGGCGACTGGCGGATCGGCAACATCGCAGTCGACCAGCAGGGGATCGTCGCCGTGCTCGACTGGGAGTTCGCGCACCTGGCGGACCCGGTCGAGGATCTCGCCTGGCCCCTCGTGCGCGCTTGGCGGTTCGGCGCCGACGCGAAGCACCTCGGCGGCGTCGGCGACCTCGACCGCTACCTCGACCGGTACTCCGACCTGACAGGCGTCCAGGTGACGCGGGAGGAGCTGCTCGCCTGGGAGGTGTTTGGGAACGTCAAGTGGGCGACCGGCTGCCTCACCCAGTCGCGCCGCCACTTCAACCGGCAGGAGCGGAGCGTCGAGCTCGCCGTGCTCGGCCGGCTCGCGGCCGAGATGGAGTACGAGCTGCTCGACCTGATCGACCATGCAGCATGACCGGCCGACGCCACAGGAGCTGGCGGAAGCGGTCCGCGAGTTCCTGCAGGAGGAGATCCTCCCGATCCTCGACGACCACCGGCTGAAGTTCCGGACGCTCGTCGCGATCAACGGCCTCGGGATCGCCGAGCGCGAGCTCTGGGCGACCATGCCGCCGAGGGAAGAGGACTGGGAGCTGGCGCGGCGGATTCGCGCCGGCGACATCCCCGAGAACGCGGTCGCGCTGCTGAAGGAGCAGGTGGCCCAGAAGCTGCGCGTGTCGAACCCGCGCGCGCTGGCGAAATACGAACAGTGAGGTTCCTCACGTTCCTGGGACGCCGCTCGCGCTGCGTAGGCCGGTGGGACAGTACGGAGGTACGGCCCGCCGGCTGGAGCGGCGCGAGCGGCGTCAGCCTCCCGCGGAGCCCGGCTCCGCCGGGCGGGAGCGGAAGGCGGCCAGGGCCGTGAGGCGGCGGCTGATCCTGATGCGGCATGGAGACGTCTCGTACGTCGACGAGGCCGGTGAGCCCGTCCACCCCGAGAGCGTGCCGCTGACCCGCGCCGGCCGCGACCAGGCCCAGGCTGCGCGCCAGGCGCTCGCGGGGATCGACTTCGACCTCGTCATCGCGAGCGACCTTCCCCGCACGCTCGAGACGGCCGAGGTGGTCGCGCCGGGACGGAAGGTCGAACTCTGGCCGGAGCTCTCGGAGTGGCGCGGCGGCCGGCTCGACGCGATCCCCGCAGACGAGCTCGAGACGCAGTTCGTCGGTGCGCTCCAGGTACGCGACGAGGCAGCCCGGTTCCTCGGCGGCGAGTCGCTCGGGGAGGCGTTGGACCGCGTCCATCCTGCGTTCGAGCGCCTCCTGGCGCGTGAATGGGACACGGCGCTCGCCGTGCTGCACGGCGGCGTCAACCGAATCCTGATCTCCTACGCCCTCTCCGGCGAGCGCGCCTACTTCGGCACCTTCGAGCAGGCGCCGTCGTGCATCAACGTCCTCGACCGCGGCGAGGACGGCTGGATCGTGCGGACGGTCAACTACGTCCCGTACGACCCGCTCCACCCCGCGCGCGAGACGACCATGGAGCAGCTCTGGCTGCAGCTGAAGCCGTTCGTCGACCGCCTACACGAGCGCTCGTAGCACCTCGATCTCATTCTCGTCCGCGCCGAGATAGGCGCCCCGGATCACCGCCCAGTGCCGCATCCGCTCCTCGTCCAGCCCGGCGGTGGCGAACGCCGCGAGGCGCCGCTCGGTCACGTCCGGCCGCATGCGGTACGGCAGTGGGTTCCAGAGAAACGAGGGGACGTCGAACTCCGGCTCGCCCAGCATCGGCTTCGGGTCGATGGCGAGCGGGCCGCGTACCGACCAGAGCACGTTGTGGTGATGGAAGTCTCCGTGGATCAGCGTGTCGTCGCGCTTCTCCAGCGCGGCGTAGAGCTCGCGGGCGAGCGGCGTGAGGGGGTGCTCCGCCGCGTTGGCGAGCCAGCGCGGGACGTGGTCGTGGATCGAACGAAACGGGGACTGGCCCCGTGTCCACACCTGTCTGGCCACGGCGACGGCTATGGCGGTTGCCTCCTCTTCGGCCGCTGCCGAAAGGTCGCCGCCCGGAGCGGCACGCTCCAGCAGCAGCGCCCGCCGCTCTCGGTCGTGGCGAAGCAGCCGCACCGCCCCGCGTCCGTTCCACACCACGAGTGCGTCCGCCTCCTCGTTGGCTTCGTCGTCCTCCTGCGGTGTCACCTTCAGCACCGAGTCGTTGCCCGCCCTGGCGACGAACGAATAGCGGGAGAGCGCGAACGGCTCGCCCAGCTCGACGCCCCACTCCGCCGCGACCTCGTGTGCGACGAGCTCCAGTCCCGCCAGCTCAGGCTGGTCGTCGCGGCTCAGTTCAGCCGCTCGACCAGCATGGCCATGCCCTGGCCGCCGCCGACGCACATCGTCTCGAGCCCGATCGTGCCGTCGACTGTGTCGAGGTCGTTCAACAGCGTGCACATGATCCGGGCGCCGGTCATGCCGTAGGGGTGGCCGAGCGCGATTGCGCCGCCGTTCGGGTTCAGCTTCTCCCCGAACGGATCGACGCCGAGCTCGCGGCAGACGGGCAGCACCTGCGCCGCGAAGGCCTCGTTCAGCTCCATCACGTCGACATCGTCGATCGTCATCCCCGCGCGGTCGAGTGCCTGGCGCACCGCATCGATCGGGCCGACGCCCATGATCTCCGGATCGAGCCCGGTCACCGACGACGCGAGAATGCGCGCCCGCGGCTTCAGCCCGAGCTCGTTCGCCCGCTCCTCGGACATGATCACGAGCGCGGCGGCCCCGTCGTTGAGCGGGCAGGAGTTGCCCGCGGTGACCTTACCGTCGGGGATGAACGCCGGCTGCAGCTCCTGCAGCTTCTCCAGTGTGGAGCTCGGCCGCGGGCCGTCGTCGGCCGAGACGATGGCGCCATCGTCCTTCGTGTACGGGGTCAGCTCGCGCTCGAAGAAGCCGGACTCCTGCGCCGCCACCGCGCGCTCCTGCGAGCGCTGCGCGTAGCGATCCATGTCCTCGCGGGAGACGTCGAAGCGTTCCGCGACGTTCTCCGCGGTCAGACCCATCGGAATGTAGACGTTTGCGATTGCGCCCTCGCCGACGAGCTGAGGGTGCAGCTCCTCGGAGTCCTTGGGATAGCCGTCGACCTGCGAGATCGACTCGACGCCCGCGGCCACGTAGACGTCGCCCTCGCCGGCCTTGATCGCGTGAAAGGCCATCCGCGCGGTCTGGAGCGAGGAGGCGCAGAAGCGGTTGACAGTCGTGCCGGGGACGCGTTTGGGCAGCCCCGCCAGCAGCGCGGCGCGACGTGCGAGGTTCATGCCCTGCTTCTCCTGCGGGAAGCCGCAGCCGACCATCACGTCGACGATCTCGTTCGGGTCGAGGCCCTCCGCCTGCTCGACCGCCTCCCTGATCGCGAACGCGAGCAGGTCGTCGGGACGGACGTCCGCGAACGACCCCTTGGCGGCGCGGCCGATCGGCGTGCGGACGGCGCTGACGATGACTGCTTCGGGCATCGAGATCTCCTCTTAGGCGAAGGCGGGCTGACCGGTGAGGGCGCGGCCGACGATCAGGGTCTGGATCTGGCTCGTGCCCTCGTACAGCGTGGTAACGCGCGCGTCGCGCAGGTATTTCGCGACAGGGTAGTCATCGACGTAGCCGTAACCGCCAAGCACCTGCACGGCGGCGTTCGCGGCGCGGACGGCGGCCTCGCTCGCGTACCACTTCGCAACCGCGGCCTCCGTCGTGTACGGCCTGCCGGCATCGGCCAGCGCTGCGGCGCGCCAGGTGAGGAGGCGGGCGGCGTCGGTCTCCACGTGCATCTCGGCCAGCAGCTGCTGGACGAGCTGGAAGGCGCCGATCGGCTTCCCGAAGGCCTCCCGCTCCTGCGCGTAGCCGACGGAGGCATCGAGGCAGCCCTGGCCGATCCCGACGCAGCCGGCGGCGAGGGAGATCCTGCCGTTGTCGAGCGCCGACATCGCCACCTTGAAACCCTCGCCGTCGGCGCCGAGCATGGCGTCGGCTCCGACGCGGACGCCGTCGAGCGACAGCTCCGCCGTGTCCTGCGCCCGCAGGCCCAGCTTCCCCTTCATCGGGCGCGCGACGAAGCCCGCCGCGTCCGCCGGGACGAGGAACGCGCTGATCCCCTTCGGCCCCTCTCCGCCCGTGCGGGCGAACACGATCGCGGTCGACGCCCACGAGCCGAGCGTGATGAAGACCTTCGAGCCCGTCAGCCGCCAGCCGTCTCCATCCCGGTGCGCGCGTGTCGCCAGCGCAGCCGCGTCGGAGCCGCAGCCGGGCTCGGTCAGGGCGTAGCAGCCGAGCGCCTCACCGCTCGCCAGCCGCGGCAGCAGCGCCTGTTTCTGCTCCTCCGTCCCCCACTTCGCCACCGTCTTGCCGAAGAGGCCGTTCGAGACGGAGACGATGCCGCGCACGGACGAGTCGGCGCGGCCGAGCTCCTCGCAGAGCAGGCAGTAGGAGACCGAGTCGAGCCCGCCGCCGCCCACGTCTTCCGGCAGCGCGGCGGCGAGAAAGCCGGCCTCGGAGAGGGTGCCGACGAGCGAGCGCGGCAGCTCCTCGGCCTCGTCCCACGCGCGTGCGTTCGGGACGAGCGCGCGCTCGCAGAGCTCGCGCGCCGCGGCGCGGATCAGCTCCTGCTCAGATGTGAGTCGGAAGTCCATGGACAGACGTGGGGGCCGTCTCCAGCCCCCACGATCCTCTCATACGAACCGCCGGTTCTAGCCGCGCGGCCGCCCGTCCACGAGGGGGCCGGCCGCCGCCCAGACGCCGTTGTTGAACCGCATCAGCCGCTGGTGCGAGATGATGTAGTGATCGGTCGTCGACGTCTTCAGTCTCGAGCCGGACAGCAGATACGGCGACGTCTCGTTCAACGAGAGCAGCGCCCGCATCAAGCCTGCTCGAGTCGGATTCTTCCCGGCCTTGTACATGGCCCGGACGAACGTGTGCGCCTTGGCAAAGCCGTAGAAGTTGAGGCCGTCGTTCACGTTGCCACGCGGGTTGTACTTCGCCATCAGCGACAGGTACTGCTTGACCGTCGCGTCGTTGCGCGAAGCCGGTGACGCGGGGTCCTTCAGGTACTGGGCGCTGATCGACCCGTTGACCAGGTTCGCGCCAGCGGAGCGCACAGCAAGACCCATGAAGTAATCGGTCGCGGAAACGGAGTTCAGGTAGATCTGACCCGGATTCCAAGCGATCGCACGCAGGACGCCATAGGACTGCACCGTCGGGGTCGGCGTGACGAAGATCATCAGCGTGTCCGCCCCGCTCGCCTTCAGCCGCGAGAGCTGCGAGGCCGGCGTCGTGCCGCCGACGAGGTCGTACGCCTGCTCGGCGATGATCTGGCTCTTGACCTTGGCGCTGCCGAGCGCCGACTTGAAGCCGTTGACGTAGTCCCTGCCGTAGCTGTCGTTCTGGTACAGGATCGCGATCTTCGCGTTCGGCTTGTTCTGGCGGATGTCCGTCCCGTACAGGCGTCCTTCGGCGACGTAGTCCGGCTGCCAGCCGATCGTCCACGGGTACTTCTTGTAGTCCTTGCCGAACTCGCTCGCGCCCGTCGAGATGAGCACGTGCGGCACCTTCGCCGCGTTCAGGAACGGCTGGACGGCCTGATTGACCTCCGTGCCGAGCGTGCCGACGATCGCGAAGACCTTGTCCTCCTGGACCAGCTTCCGCTGCAGCTGGACCGAGTTGACCGGGTTGTAGCCGTCGTCGTAGTAGTTGAAGATGATCTGCCGGCCGTAGACGCCGCGCTTCCCG
>Ga0126306_10002165_pt1 | contig 10969 bp, 11 predicted proteins | sample Plot27_FD_92592 | JGI IMG/M metagenome (GOLD analysis project Ga0126306, IMG submission 92592) | Serpentine soil microbial communities from UC McLaughlin Reserve, CA, USA - Plot27 | ecosystem: Environmental > Terrestrial > Soil > Grasslands | place: USA: UC McLaughlin Reserve, Lake County... | reverse complement strand
TGCATACCCTCGGGGATGTTATGCGCCATATACGCGGTCCCGGCCACGTCGGCCATGTCGACGTTCTGGTCGGGCGAGCCCGCGACGCTGAAGGTGCCGCCCTCGAACTCTATGTCGTCCTCGGCGGCCTCGAGCATGTGGGCCGCTATCTTCTTGGCCTTCTCCACGACCTTCTGGGACGCCATGTGCACGGCGACGCCGCCGACGGGGAGGCTTCTCGAGCCGTAGGTGTCGCGCCCGTAAGGGGCTATCGCCGTGTCGCCGTGCAGGACTTCCACGTCGTCCACGTCGACGCCGAGGACGTCAGCGGCTATCTGGGACCAGCTGGTGACGTGGCCCTGCCCGTGGGGTGTCGTGCCCGTGACCACCTCCACCTTGCCCGAAGCCAGCATCTGGACCTTCGCCATCTCCCACCCGGCCCCCCCGGCCCCGAGGGCCGAGAGCACCTGCGAGGGGGCAAGGCCGCAGATCTCGGTGTACGTAGAGAACCCGATACCGAGCTGTACGGGGTCACCGTTCTCCCGCCTCCGGCGCTGTTCCTCGCGCAGCCCATCGTAGTCGGCCAGCTCAAGCACCCGATCCAGCGTCAACTGGTAGTTGCCGGAGTCGTACTGGATGCCGGCGGGGGTATCCGTCGGCTCGTCGAAGGGCTCGTAGAAGTTGCGGCGGCGCACCTCGGCGGGGTCGATCCCTATCTCGGCGGCGAGAGCGTCCATGATGCGCTCGACAGCGTAGGCGGCCTCGGGACGACCGGCCCCACGATAAGCATCGGTAGGCGTCTTGTTGGTGTAGACGCCGATACACTCGAAGTAGTACGCGGGGAAGGTGTAGACGCCGGGGTACATGAACGCGCCGAGCAGCGGTATACCCGCCGTGTTCAGGTGCAGATAGGCGCCCATGTCAGCGAGAAGATTGACCTTCATTCCGAGGATCTTGCCCTCCGAGTCGGCGGCGACCTCGATGTCCTGCACCTGCCCGCGTCCGTGGATGGTAGCCAGGTAGTTCTCGGAGCGGTCTTCGATCCACTTGATCGGCACGCCCATCCTTCGCGCCAGAACGAGCGCGATGACCTCTTCTGCGTAGACGTTGAGCTTGGAGCCAAAACCCCCTCCCACGTCGGGGGCGACCAGGCGGAGCTTCTGCTCGGGCACCCCGAGGTACGACGAGAGCACGGCCTTCGTGATGTGCGGCACCTGCGTCGAGGTATAGACCGTGAAACCGCCGCTTACCGGGTCGGGGGTCGCGACCACACCCCGCGTCTCGATCGCGTTGGGGATCAGGCGCGGCTGCAGGTAGTGGCCCTTTACGGTGACGTCGGCCTTGGAAAAGGCTTCATCGATATCTCCCGTCGCGAGGTCCCAGGTGTAGGCTTCGTTCGTCCCGAAGCCCTCGTGGGATAGCGGCGAGCCTTCGGTCATGGCCTCTTCCAGGTCCGTTACCACGTCCATCGGCTCGTAGTCGACCTCGATGAACTCGAGGGCATCCTGGGCTTTGTAGCGGTCGGTCGCGACCACGACCGCCACGGGTTCGCCCGCGAAGTTGACCTCGTCGTGGGCCAGCGGGTCGTGGTGCGGGATCTTGAGCTCGTCGTGAACGATCCAGGAGACGAACGAACGCGGCTCACCGGCGTCGTCGCCGTCCCCCCCATCCGTCTCGCCCGTGACGGTGTGGCCCTGCCTGCGATCATGGAGGCTCAGGTCGTAGCCGGTGATGGCTGCGGGGTTCTCCCTGGGGTGCTTCTCGTACTCGTCTATGAGGTCTGCGCCCGTAAAGACTGCGACGACGCCTGGCTGTTCTTTGGCGGCCGAGACGTCGATGGACGTAATCTTCGCGTGCGCGTAGGGGCTGCGCATGAACACCGCCTGCAGCATCCCCGGTAGCTTGATGTTGTCCGTCCAGGTGGCCTGCCCGGTTACGAGGGCAGGGTCTTCCTTACGCGGTACGCCGCCTCCGACGAACTTCTCCGGTGCTTGGGTCACTTGTGCTCCTCCTCTAGGACGCCGCGTGCTGTTTCATCTCGTCCTCGTGCTGCTGGACGAGCTGGACGGCCTTGACGATGTTCTCGTAACCCGTGCAACGGCACAGATTCCCTTCCAGGCCTTCCCTTATCTCCTGCTCCGTCGCGTCGGGATTCTCCTTGAGGAGGCTGATGGAGGCCATGATCATGCCGGGCGTGCAGTAGCCGCACTGCAGGCCGTGCGCCTCGTGAAAAGCCTGCTGCATCGGATGCCACAGTCCGTTCTCCCTGATACCCCTGACCGTGGTGATCTCATGCCCGTCGGCCTGCACCGCAAGGACCGTGCAACTCTTGACCGACTCACCGTCGATGTGTACCGTGCAGGCCCCGCAACTGGTAGTGTTGCATCCAGTATGCACGCCCCCGATCCCGAGGTTCTCCCTGAGATGGTGTAGCAACAGCAACCTCGGCTCCACCTCAGCCACGTGGGCGTTCCCGTCCACCGTCATCTGGATCCTACGCAACCCTCTCTCCTTTCCCTGAATTGGACACAGCGCCTTTACGACTCGTCCAAAAACTACGTTCTACCGGCCTTCCCCGGGCCGCTGTCAACGTATTTACATACGCAGCGTTTTTCCTTTGTGTTCGGAGGTTTTGCTCTCCTTTCCCCTTTCTAGTCGAGCGTGCGAGCAGTCTAGCACGGTGGGTTTTCTTGTGCACTTTGCCGGTCGTACACGCCCGCGCGGGATGGCCAGATGTTTCCACAGGTCCCGGCGCGGTCCACGGCATCCTCTGCGGGGCTATAGAATCTTTGCGCGAATGGGTAGGCTGCCACCCGTGCGGATGGAGGGGATTTTTGGATCTGGAAGCGATGTTCGAAGGGTTGGCGCGTTCGGCGGAACTAAGGCCCTTCCGGGAGCTGATCTGGCGCCTCGAAGCCTACGACCGCGAGCACAACGGCGATCTCGTCCGTACCCTGCGGGTCTTCTTCGCGGCCAACGCCAACGCGAGCGAGGCCGCTGACCGGCTCTACCTGCATCGCAACAGCCTCCCTTACCGCCTGGCGCGCGTGCAGGATCTGACAGGCCTGGACCTGAAGGACCCCCAGGCCCGCCTCGCATTGCAGCTCGGGCTCTTGGCTAGCGGGCCAGGGAAGGGTTGACTCCGGTACGATCTCGGAGATCCTGGGCTAGTCATCGTACTCGGTCGCCTTCCTGGTCAGGTACCTGACGGCCAGGATCACGACGAAAGCGAAGCCCAGGACGAGCACGGAGAGCGCTACCGCGGCATCTATATCGCTCTGGAACTCGGCGAAGATAGCGAGCGGGATGGTCTGGGTGATACCTCTGAAGCTGCCGGCGAAAATGATGGTGGCCCCGAACTCGCTCAGGGCCCGCGCCCAGGCCATGACCGCGCCGGCGACCAGGGCAGGGAACGCCAGAGGAACGGTGATCCTGGTGAAGACGGAGAACCTACCCGCCCCGTCCACCAGCGCGGCCTCCTCCACGTCGCGCCTCACCGCGGCGAACCCGACGGAGGCCTGGCGCACGTAGAAGTGGGCGGCGACGAAGATCTCGGCCAACACTACCGCCGCGGTGGTGAAGCTGATCGTCACCCCGAAGGCGTCGAAATACTTCCCCACCAGCCCGAACCGCCCGAAGGTGAGCAGCAGCGCGATGCCTGCCGCCGACGGCGGGAGCACGGCCGGTATGTCCACCAGGGCGTCCAAGAAGCGCTTGCCGCGGAAGTCCGCCCGGGCCAGCACGTAGGCCGCCGGCGTCCCTACCAGGACGATGATGAACATCGAGATCGCGGTCGTCCTCATGCTCAATAGCAGGGCGTCTACCGCCACGGGCGAGGTCATAGCTCGCCAGGCCCCCCTGTCCACCGTCCAGACCACGAGGCTCAAGATGGGCAGGCTTATAAAGCCAGCGACCAGGGCGAGGGCCGCTATGGCCAGGCCGGAAGCGAGCCTGTCCCCCCAGGGGAAAGTCCTCGGCGAGGAACCTTCTTTGCTGCGCTCCTTCAAGCCGCGGGCTCGAAGTTCCACTTCTTCAACACGCGTTGCCCCTGTTTGCTCGTTACCAGCTCGACCCATTTCTTCGCGAGCCCTGGATGTTCGGCGTCCTCTAATGCGGCTATGGGGTAAGTCGCGATGATGTTGAGATCCGGCGGGATGGGGACGACTTTCACCCTGTCCCTGATGTCGACGGTGTAGTCGCTCGCGTAGCCGAAAGTGGCGTCGGCGTCACTTACGACGACCCGATTGACGGAAGCCCGCACATCGGCCTCCCTGGAGACCACGTTGGCGAGGACGTCCTTCTTGAAATCAGGTCCGTACTGGGCGTTGGCTTTGTCCAGTATCTGCAGGGCGTAGTCTGCGGCGGGCACGTCTTTCTGCGCCAGCGCCAGCTTCACGCCGGGGTTGGCCACGTCCTCGAACTCGGTTATGTCAGCGGGGTTGTCATTGGGGACCATGATGATCTCCCGGTTCTTGACGAAGACCTGGGGTTTCCCGGCCACGAGGCCATCATCGACGGCCGTGTCCATCTCCTTCGTCGCGGCCGAAGCGAAGACGTCGGCGGGAGCGCCCTGCTGTATCTGGGTGAGCAACGTCGAGCTCGACTCGAAACTCTGTTTCACCGCTACGCCCTCGTTCTGCTTCTCGAAGGTCTTCCCCAGCTCCCCGAAAGCGTCGATCAAAGACGAAGCCGCGAGTATGGTCAGCGTCCCTCCCTGCTTCTTTCCTCCACCTGACCCGCTTTCCGACCCCGCTCCACCACAAGACACAGCTCCCAGCAACATCAGAAAACCGCACGCCAGTGCCACGAACCTCGAGCGAATCAAAGCCACTACCAATCCCCTCGTCTACGAAACAGTGCGTGGCACACACCGAACTTTCTGTTCCTGGGCGTCCATCTTAGGGAACGGTAGGTCCCTGGTCTTTATGCAAAGTGCACAGAATTGCGGATCTCGGCGCAGCGACGGTATGATGCGGCTGGCCTTCGATCAAGGGTCTCTTCTCCTACCCGTGGATTCCCGCTTGCGCGGGAATGACGTGTGGGGCGAGCGGAAACGACGGCTAGGGGATGGTCCCGGCCCACCTGCAGACTGGATGCAGCCTTTTTCAAGTGGACTTGATGTGGCTGGCTGAAGTGCTGACCAGCTGAAATGCTTACGAGGATGCACCTGGCCGCGATGGGTGGCATCATGCATGTGTGGAAAAGTTTGCCCGAAGGGCAACAGAAAGAACGGAGGAAGGACATGACTGAGGGACAGAGGCATGCGCCCGACCGTCCTGAGGCCGAGCGCTACTACGCGCAGCACGCTTCGCTGGACGTCGGCGAGGGTGTCTCCGCGGAGGCTGCCCTGCAGGAGGCGATCAACGGGGGAGCGCGCCACAGCTGGAAGCTGGTCGGCGTGACCCAGGACCCCACGGGCAACGGCGTCATCCTGGTGTGGGATACGTCGGGGTTCTTCTCCGGATAGAGCGGTTCGTGTTTGGGTGGGTTTGAAACCTGGGCGGGTTTGAAACCCGCCCCTACAGGGTTTCGGGATTTCTATCCGGGGCGGCGTTATCATGGGTGGGAGACGTTCCAGATACGGAAGGATTCCATCGATGGGTGAGAAGACGGGTCTTCGGGAGGATTTGAGATCCGAGGTGGAGGCGCTCGTGGCCTCCGGCGCGGCGGATGAGGAAGTGTTGAACGAGGTCGTGCAGAAGGTGCACGAGGCGCATCCTTCGTGGGACTGGAGCGGCGTCTATCTGCTGGTGGGGGATACTCTGGTTCTGGGTCCCCGCACGGCGCCGGTGGATCACTCGCGCATCGGGATCGGGGAAGGCGTCTGCGGCACCGCCGTCTCAGAAGACCGCAACCAGATCGTCGAGGACGTGCGCGAGGTGGAGAACTATCTGGCGTGCTCGATCCACACCCGCTCCGAGCTGGTCGTGCTGATACGCGACGCCGGTAAGATAGTGGGCGAGTTCGATATCGACTCGGATACCGTCGGGGCCTTTACAGAGGAAGACGATGCTTTGCTCGGGGAGATGGGGGCCCTGATCTCGGGCCGCGTCGCCTCGCTGGCCGCCTCGTACGCGTCGCGCTAGCGGTTACTCGCCGGCCAGTAGCTTCTCCAACGCCGCGCGCATCTCGGGCGGCAGTGCGGTCGCCTTACGAGACTCACGCTCGACGTAGACGTGGACGAAGTGTCCCTGGGCAGCGGCGGTCTCGTCGTCGTTTCTGAACAGCCCGATCTCGTACCGCACGCTACTGCGTCCCAGGCGCGCCACCCGCAGGCCCGCGTGAACAGTGTCGGGGAAGGTCAGGGACTCGAAGAACCGGCACTGTGTCTCTACGACCAGACCGATGACCGAACTCTTCTCGATGTCAAGTACGCCTGAGTGGATCAAATATTCGTTCACGACCGTGTCGAAGTACGAGTAGTAGATAACGTTGTTGACGTGCCCGTAGACGTCGTTGTCCATCCAGCGCGTCGGTACGCTCAGGAAGTGGGGGTAGCGTCCCCTGACCTCCGGCTCCCCTCTCTTCACACTCTTCTCTTTCGCGATTCTTCCATCCGCACTCGGCCTTCGCTCCGACGGGCATGTTAACTCATATGCGGGGAGCAGTTGCCGGTGCTTCGGAACCGATCCTGTTTCTATATCGAAAAGTTCGCGCCCGAACGTCGCTCCAAGAGGATACTCGGATTCTCGAGGGGGCTCTACCTTTCGTAACGCTCTCCGTAACGTTCGAGAGACGGCAATCCTGTAGAGTAAAGCTGTGACAACGGGAACGAGGCAGCAGGATAGGAGAGTCGGTGGGATGCGTGCCGCCGTCTGGCTTGCGTGGTCGCTCGCCGCCCTCTCTGTAGCCATGTTCTCTATCAGCGTTGCGCTGGCCGTACTCGCACTTTACTCTAGTCCGACCACGCAGGGTCCCAGCGAGTGGGGTACCTCGGGACCCCTCAGCAATCTGCTGTTCGTCTCTCCCTTCCTGGCCTTCCCCCTGGTTGGTGCCCTGATCTCCTCCAGGCGTCCCGGGAACCCTATAGGTTGGATCTGCCTGGTCGCCGGCCTGTTCTGGATGTTCATCTTCCTGTCCAGCGCGTCCGGCGCTTACGAGCTCGCGAAGACCGGTACGACAACGTCTTCGGTGACGCTCGACGCGTTATTCCAGTGGATCTGGGTGCCGCCGGTGGGCCTGCTCGGGATCTACATGATCCTGCTCTTCCCCGACGGGAGACTTCCATCGAGGCGGTGGCGTCCGTTTGCGTGGTTCGCCGGGGCGGCTATGATCCTGACGAGCTTGGCCGTCACGCTGAGCCCTGGGCCTTTGGAAGATCACCCGGGGGTGAGTAACCCGTTCGGGCTGGAGGGGCACTCGATAGTGGTGCGGGCACTGTTGATGTCCCCGGTGCTGCTGCCCGTATGCATCCTGATCTCGGCGTTCAGCCTGGTGTGGCGCTACCGGCATTCCGGCGGAGAGGTGCGGCTGCAGATAAGGTGGGTGGCTTTCGCCGCCTCCTTGGTGAGTATTACGTACGGGGTCGCCCTGGTCGGCGGACTCTTCCTCATACCGGAAACCTCGTCCACGGAACAGGGAGCGCCGTTGTGGCTCGCGCTGATACAAAACGCCGTCCTGATGAGCTACGCGGGGGTCCCGATCGCCGTCGGCTTCGCCGTGCTCCGCTACCGCCTCTACGACATAGACATCATCATAAACCGCACCCTCGTCTACGGCTCGCTCACGGCCATGCTGGTCGGGTTCTACGTCGGCGGAGTGGTCGGCCTGCAAGCCCTCTTGCGCCTTCTCAGTGGCCAGGAGTCCACCCTCGCTGTAGTCGCCTCTACGCTGGCCATAGCGGCGCTGTTCAGCCCACTGCGCCGCCGGGTGCAGGCGTTCGTGGATAGGCGCTTCTACCGCAACAAGTACGACGCGAGAAGGACCTTGGAAGCCTTCTCGGACAAACTACGCGACGAGACGGACCTCCAGACGTTGAGCGGCGACCTGGTAAGAGTAGTCACCGAGACGATGCAACCGGCCCACGTCTCGCTGTGGGTGCGCCCCGGACCCCACGACGACTCGTAGACGGCGAACCAAACCCAGCCGACGATGTGGCCGGGATACGCTGGATCTCGGTCGAAGAGATCGACGATACCGATTTCGCCTGGGAGCACGACCGCAATCTAGTGAGGATTGCCCTGGAAGATAGTGTGTAGGGGCGGGTTTGAAACCCGCCCAGGGAGCGAACCGAGGCATCAGGTTCTAATTCAGGAGATGGCCTGGTCCATGGCCCTTACGTTGGGCTCGCGGCCGGTCCAGAGTTTTTGTGCCAAAACGCCCTGGTAGAGCAGCATCCTGTCGCCGGCGACGACGGGGACGTTTCGCTCGCGGGCCAGCCGTACCAGGGGCGTGTTTGTGCCAGGACGGTAGACCGCGTCGCAGAATGCTTTGCCCTCCCGCACGTAGTCGGGTGATACTGGCATGGGATCATCTTTCTTCATCCCCAGGGGTGTGGTGTTGATGACGATCTCCGCGTCGGGTAACGCGTTGAGGGGACGAATGGCGAGTCCTCTTATGCCCGTGCTGTGCAGCTTGTCCCTGAGGCGGGCGGCGCGCTCGACGTTCCGGTTGGCGATGTGGAGTTCACCTATCCCTGCTTTGCCGAAGGCGACCGCGATGGCTGCGGCGGTACCCCCGGCGCCGAGGAGCAGGATGCTCTTGCCCGCGAGTTCTATGCCGGCCTCCTGGCAGGCCATCACCATCCCGCCTCCGTCCGTGTTGAAACCGCGCAATCTTGAGGCTTCGACCACCACGGTATTGACGGCACCGGAGACGCGGGCTTCCTCATCCAGCTCGTCTACGAGCGGGATCATCGCCCGCTTGTGCGGCATCGTGACGTTGAAGCCCCGGAGCCTTAGAGCTTTCAGGCCCCTCACCGCCGTTGGCAGTTCGGCAGGTTCTATGTCCAGGCAGACGTAGACGTAGTCGAGGTCGTCCGCGACGAAGGACGCGTTGTGCATAGCCGGACTGAGACTGTGACCGACGGGGTGCCCGATCAGGGCCAGCAACCTGGTCCTACCGCTGATCCTACCGCTCAACCCAGCGCCGCCCCGACGTAGTTCTCGGCGATGGTCGTAGCGGCGGCCCGCGAGCTCGTGACGTAGCCGAGCTCGGCCTGCTGCACCTTGAGTTGGAAGGGATCGCTCCTGTAGAAGCGGTGCAGCATGGAGGTCATCCACCAGGAGAACCGCTGCGCCCTCCACACGCGGTGGAGGCAGGTCTCGGAGTAGGCATCGAGTAGTTCTCTGTCTCCGGATCTGTAGAACTCCGCCAGGGCGTGGGCCAGGACCCTGACATCTGCGACGGCCAGGTTCATCCCCTTCGCCCCGGTTGGTGGAACGATGTGAGCGGCGTCCCCGGCGAGGAAGAGCCTGCCGTGCTGCATCGGCTCGCAGACGAAGGAGCGCATCTGCACGATGTCCTTCTGGAAGATGTTGCCGCCGGCCAGCTCCCACCCGTCATGGGTGGCAAGCCTCGTGGAGAGTTCGTCCCAGATCCTCTCGTCGGGCCAGTTCTCCACCTCGTCTTCGGGGTCGCACTGGAAGTACAGGCGTTGGATCTCGGGATTGCGGGTGCTGACGAGCGAGAAACCGCGGTCGTGGAGAGTGTAGATCAACTCCTCCGTCGAAGGCGGCCCTTCGACGAGTATGCCGAACCACGCGAAGGGGTAAGTTCTCTGGTACTCCGTGCGCGCGTTCTCGGGGATTCCGGTCCTGCAGACTCCGAGGAAACCGTCGCAGCCGGCGACGAAGTCGCAGGAGATCTCCTCTTCTACGCCGTCCTTGTGGAAGTGAATACCTGGCGATGCGGTATCGAGGTTGTGGAGGCTCGCGGCTTCGGCCTCGAAAAGAATTCTTCCGTCAGCTGCGAGCCTGGCCTGGATCAGGTCTTTGACGACTTCCTGCTGGCCGTAGATCGTGATCGAAAGCCCGTCCGTCAGGTCGGCGAAGTCGATGCGGTGCCCGCGGCCGTCGAAACGAAGCTCGATCCCATTGTGGACGGAGCCTTCCCGCTCCATCCTCTCCCCCACACCGATCTCCTTTAGCAGCTCCGCCGTGCTGTGTTCGAGCACGCCGGCCCTGACCGTCTTCTCGAGGGCTTCGCGGCTACGGCGTTCGATCACGACGGATGCGATCCCTTCCAGGTGCAGCAGGTGCGAGAGCAGCAACCCCGCCGGACCGCCCCCGACGATCCCTACCTGCGTGCGCATCTACTCTTCTTCTCCGCGTTCGGAGAGCACGCGTCGGGCCACGGCGAAGGCGGAGTTGGCCGCGGGTACTCCGCAATAGACGGCGCTCTGGAGGAAGACCTCCCCTATCTCTTGTTCTGTCAGACCGTTGCGGATGGCAGCGCGCACGTGCAATTCCAGCTCCTCGAGGTGGCCCAGCGCGACGAGGGCGGTGAGGGTGATGCAGCTTCGCGTTCTGCGGTCCAGGCCGGGGCGGGCCCAGATCTCACCCCACGCGTACCTGGTGATGAAGTCCTGGAAGTCCGCGGTGAACTCCGTGGTGCGCCCTACGGCGGCGTCTACGTACTCGTCGCCAAGGACCTCCCGACGGTTCCGCATGCCGTGATCGTAGGCAGAGTCTTCCGGGGTCATCTCCCCTCCCCGGCGACCGGCTTTAGATGGTCCAGGATCTCCTGCGTAACGGCCTCGGGCTGCTCGATGTTCGCCAGGTGCGCAGCGTTTTCTATTACGGCGAGGCGCGCGCCGGGGATAGAGTCACGGATCTCCTCCGCCTGTTCTACTGTCGCCGCGGGATCTTCTGCGCCCGCGATCACGAGCGTGGGAGCCCGGATATCTTTGAGTCTGTCGCGCACATCGGTGTCCCTGAGAACTTCGCAACAGCCCGCGTAGCCCTCGGTGGGCGTGCTGCGCAGCATGATCCCTGCCGATTCTACAGTCTCGGGACGGGAGGCGCGGAACTCGGGCGTAAACCAGCGCTCG
>Ga0126306_10002164_pt1 | contig 10969 bp, 14 predicted proteins | sample Plot27_FD_92592 | JGI IMG/M metagenome (GOLD analysis project Ga0126306, IMG submission 92592) | Serpentine soil microbial communities from UC McLaughlin Reserve, CA, USA - Plot27 | ecosystem: Environmental > Terrestrial > Soil > Grasslands | place: USA: UC McLaughlin Reserve, Lake County... | reverse complement strand
GCCCGGAGGCGAAGCCGAGGACGCGGCATTTGTTTGATGCTTGTGTGCCTGTCGGCCCGACTCCTGGGGCCGGGGGGCCTACTCCCAGTCCGATACGACCCCACGAAAGAAGGGGAATGAAGGTCCGAGCGTCCGTCAAGCCGATTTGTGAGAAGTGCAAGGTGATCCGCCGTGGCGGAGCCGTTCTCGTGATCTGTTCTAACCCTCGCCACAAGCAGAGGCAAGGTTGATGCCGGCCACCATGACCGCGCACACCTGGATGACGCGCGTGGCGCGTCGCACCTCTGCGTCCTCGGGCTCGCCTTTGGCACCACCAAAGGCTTCGCCCTGCGTCCTTGAGCTGCTCGGCCACGCGCGTCCCCAGGCGCACGCGGCCACGGAGGCCGGCATCTGATGGCGCGGATCGCGGGAGTCAACATCCCCCTCAACAAGCGGACCGAGATCGGCCTCACCTACGTCTTCGGGATCGGCCGCTCGACGGCCAACAGGATCCTCGCCGAGACCGGCGTCGACCCGAACACCCAGGTCAAGGACCTCACCGAGGACGAGATCATCAAGCTTCGCGATGCGGTCGAGAACCGCGAGGTCGAGGGTGACCTGCGCCGCGAGCGATCGCAGAACGTCAAGCGCCTCCAGGAGATCGGCTCCTATCGGGGCCTGCGCCACCGCCGCGGGTTGCCGGTGCGTGGTCAGCGCACCAAGACCAACGCGCGCGCCCGCAAGGGCCCGCGCCGGATGAGCGTCGCGGGGCGCAAGAAGGCCCCGCAGCCCAAGTGAGTCACGGAGGAATTCGCTAGATGCCGCCAGCTCCGAAGAAGGGTCGCTCGCGCCGCAAGGTCCGCAAGAACGTCACCTATGGCCAGGCCCACATCAAGACTTCGTTCAACAACACCATCGTCACCCTGACGGACACCGAGGGCAACGTGCTCGCCTGGGAGTCCGCCGGCTCGGCCGGCTTCAAGGGGTCCCGCAAGTCGACGCCCTTCGCCGCCCAGGTGACGGCCGACTCGGCCGCCAAGAAGGGCATGGAGCACGGTCTCGAGCGCGTCGAGGTGTTCGCCAAGGGCGCCGGCTCCGGCCGCGAGACCGCGATCCGCTCGCTGCAGGCCGCCGGCCTCGATGTGACGACGGTGAAGGACGTGACTCCGCAGGCCCACAACGGCTGCCGCCCCCGCAAGCGGAGGCGTGTCTGATGGCCCGCGACACCGGAGCCCAGTGCAAGCAGTGCCGCCGCGAGGGACAGAAGCTGTTTCTGAAGGGCGCCCGCTGCTTCACGGACAAGTGTGGCGTGGAGCGCCGCTCTTATCCGCCCGGCGAGCACGGCCGCGGCCGGATGAGGCAGTCCGAGTACCGGGCGCAGCTGCGCGAGAAGCAGAAGGCCAAGCGCTACTACCAGGTGCTCGAGAAGCAGTTTGCGGGCTACTACGACAAGGCGAGCCGCCAAGAGGGAGTCACCGGCGAGAACCTGCTGCGGCTGCTTGAGTGCCGCCTGGACAACGTCCTCGTGCGCCTCGGATTCGCCGCCTCACGCCGTCAGGCCAGGCAGCTGGTCAGTCACGGCCACTGGACGGTGAACGGCCGCCGCGTAGACATTCCCAGCTATCAGGTGAAGCCGGACGACGTGATCACGATCAAGCCCAACAGCGCGGCCACCGACGTGGTCCGCGATGCGACCGAACTGACGTCCGGAGTGCCCGCGTGGCTGCAGGCCGACCACGACTCACTTAACGCCAAGGTGCTGAGGCTCCCCGAGAGGAGCGAGATCTCGGCGCCGGTCGAGGAACAGCTCATCGTCGAGCTGTACTCGAAGTAACCCCCACCAGGAAGAAAGAGAAGTGATGGAAGCGATGACCACCCTGCCAGATTTCCAAGTCCCGAAGATCGCGGGCGAGGATGCCGACGACAACAAGGGGACCTTCACCATCGAGCCCCTCGACAAGGGCTTCGGCTACACGTTCGGCAACAGCCTCCGCCGCGTGCTGCTCTCGTCCCTCGGGGGCGCAGCGATCACCAGCGTCCGCATCGAGGGCGTGGCCCACGAGTTCTCGACAATTCCGGGGCTGAAGGAGGACGTCACCGACCTGGTCCTCAACCTGAAGGATGTCGTCGTCCGGATGCACACCGATGCCGATGAGGTCGAGACCCCACTGGTCGCCACCGGCCCGGGCGAGGTCAAGGCCAAGGACATCGACCTGCCCGCGGGCGTGGAGATCCTCAACCCCGAGGCTCCGATCGCGACGCTCGAGAAGAAGACCAAGCTCGAGATGTACCTGACCATCGGTCGAGGCCGGGGCTACTCCCCGGCGGACGAGAACAAGTCGGACGACAAGCCGATCGGCGTTGTCCCGATCGACTCGATCTTCTCGCCGATTCGCCGCGCCGCCTACTCGGTCGACTCCGCCCGAGTCGGCCAGCGGACCGACTTCGACAAGCTCACGCTCGAGGTCGAGACCGACGGCTCGATCGAGCCGGGGGCCGCGCTGCGCGAGGCCGCCGAGATCCTGATCAAGAGCCTGGCGATCTTCACGACCGCCGACCGCGTGGATGAGCTGCGCGGCGAGGGTGCGATCGCAGCGTCCGACGGCGCGGGCGCCGGCGAGGCGGCCGCAGTTCCGGGCGCCGACGGGCTCGATGAGATCCTGATCGAGGAGCTCGAGCTGGGCGTCCGCTCCTACAACTGCCTGAAGCGGGCCGGCATTCAGACCGTCGGCGAGCTCGTGCGGAAGTCGGAGTCGGAGCTCAACGCGATCCCGAACTTCGGTCGTAAGTCGATCGAGGAGGTCCAGGAGACCCTCCGCGCACGCGGCCTCTCGCTGCGCCAGGACTAGGGCACCAGAGTCCCGGCCGGAGCGACGCGATGAGGCACCAGCGCAAGAGAGGCAAGCTGAGCCGGGACGCGGCTCATCGCAAGTCGCTGCTTCGCACGATGTCGAAGCAGCTGATCGAGCACGAGCGAATCCGCACCACTCAGCCCAAGGCGAAGGCATTGCGGCCCGAGTTCGAGAAGCTGATCACCCTCGCCAAGCGGGGGGATCTGCACGCTCGGCGCCAGGCGCTCTCGGCGCTCCACAACGACAAGTTCGCTGTCCACAAGCTGTTCGAGGAGATCGCGCCGCGCTACTCGCAGCGGGCGGGCGGCTACACGCGGATCGTCAAGCTCGGCCCGAGGCGGAGCGACTCCGCGGAGATGGTCTTCCTCGAGCTGGTCTAGCCCTCGCTGATACCGGCTGCATCGAGTCCCAGCACGGGCTCGACGGCCGCGTCGCAGCGGAGCAGCACAGCTCGCTCGAGTCCGTCCAGCCTGTGCGTGCGGGCCTCGAGGATCTCCGGGTCCGCCACGAGCAAGAGGAAGGCCGCTGCGCTCGGGTACCAGACAGCGATCAAGTCGTCGAATCGCTCCTCGCCCTCGCCGATAACGGTGCCCTTCACAGGGGCATGCCAGAGGATGCGGCCGCCGACGCGCTCCACGACCCGCTGGGCGACCTCGCCGTACCGCCCGTAGGCGGCGGGATCCCGGTAGCGGTTCAGGTTGAGCATCACCAGCGGCCCGTCCTCAGGCCCGCTGGCGATAGCCTGCATCTCGGCGAGTTGCTCCGGGCTCGGCTCGAGGGGCATCAGGCGTCTCCGGCGCGGGGGGCGCTCCGGTCGAGAAAGGCCGCCCAGATCTCGGTCAGGGTCTGCACGGCGGACTCGGCCGATACTCGGGGCTCGCGGCCGAAGGCGTCGCGCAGGTAGGCCTCGTTCAGCAGGTTGAGCGCCCGCGCGCTCTCGGCGACGTCGGCGGGCGGGTTCTCCCGCAGACCGGGCAGTCCGCCGAGCGAGTCGGTGGCGAGCTCGTTGAAGCGACGGCGCAGCTCGGCGCCGCCCGCGGCGATCCGAGGGTTCGAGGCACCTGCCTCGGTCACGGCGCGAAGCACGGGACCGTGGCGCTGATACACCCGGACGGCCGGCTCGATGGCGGCTCGGACGGCCTCGATGTCGCCCTCCTCTCGTTCGGCGTCCAACTCGACCTGGGCCGCGTAGAGGCTTCCGATCGCGTCGGTCGCCGCGCGCAGGAGCAGGTCGGCCAGATCGTCGAAGTGGCGGTAAAAGATCGTGCGCTCGATTCCCGCGTGCTCGGTCACCTCGGCGACGCTGAGCTCGTAGAAGGAACGGTCGCGGACGAGCTCGGTGGTGGCGGCGATCAGCCGCTCGCGGACCTCGTCGCGGCTGAGGCGCTGGCGCTGGGCTCGTGTAGGAGTTTGGGTGCGAGGCATTGGCGGGAGTGTTGACAGCGTGTGACACACACCGTAGCATCAGGTCGCGATGCGTGGAGGAGGGAAGCTCACGGCGCTGCTCGGCCCGGTTGCCCTGATCCTTGTGCTGGCCGCGGGATCCGCGCACGCCCGGCCGGTCGGAACCGGGAACGATGGCCGCCCGAACATCCTCGTCGTGATGACCGACGACATGACCCAGGGCGACCTCGTCTTCATGCCGAAGACGAGGAAGCTGCTCGCCAAGCAGGGGACGAGCTTCACCAACACGATCACCTCGTTCCCGCTCTGCTGCCCCTCGCGGGCGACCTTCCTCACCGGCCAGTACGCCCACAACCACGGCGTGACGGGGAACTTCTTCCCCGAGGGTTGGTACGGGATGGAGGGGCGAAAGAACACGCTCGCAACCTGGCTCGACCGGGCGGGCTACCGCACCGGGCTGATCGGCAAGTGGCTGAACGGCTACGGGGCGCTGGACGGCCGCGGCGAGGTTCCGCCCGGGTTCGATCAGTGGCACGCCCTGCTCGACGTCTCCGCCTACGACTACTACAACTTCGAGATGAACAGCAACGGCCGGCTGCTCACCTGGGGCGACCCCGACTTCGCCCAGAAGCTGGTCGCGTTCGGAAACATCCAGGTCGTTCCACCGGACGCGAAGAGTGCGGCCGACGTGCTGGCCAAGCTCCGCGCCGTGATGGGGCCGCCTCCCTACACCTATTGGGGGGCTCGAAACCCGGACCAGTATTCGCCCGACGTGACCGGTCGAACCACCGAGCGCCTGGTGCGGCGGCAGAAGCGGGCGACGCGGCCGTTCTTCATCTGGTGGGCGCCGGCCTCACCACACCGAGAGGACGTCGCCACCACCTTGATGGGGCGGCCCGGCCCCGATCCACGGCCGCCGGAGCGCTACGAGGAGCTCAGCAAGCGCTTTCAACTGCCGCGGCCGCCGAGCTTCAACGAGGCCGACCTCGGCGACAAGCCCTCGAACGTGACCAGCAAAGCGCCGCCGCTGACCGACGCGCAGATCGCCCAGCTGCAGCTCGACTACGAGGGACGCGGCGGGTCGATGCGCGCAGTCGATGACTGGGTCGGACGGATCGTGAAGACGCTGCGCCGCACGCGCCAGTTGCGCAATACCGTGATCCTCTTCACGTCTGACAACGGCTGGCTGAACGGTGAGCACCGCATCCCGGGCGACAAATTCCTTCCCTACGAGGAGTCGCTGAGGGTGCCTCTGATCATGCGCGGGCCCGGCTTCGCCAGGGGCAAGCGGGTCAAGCAGCAGGTCGCGAACATCGACCTGGCGCCGACCCTGGCCGCCCTGGCCAAGGCGAAGCCGCGACGGAGAATGGACGGGGTCTCGCTGGTCCCGGTGCTGAGGCGGCACCGGCGGCTACGCGAGCGCGCGCTCGCGATCGAAGCGCCACGGCCGCTGTTCACGGGGGCCATTCCGAACAACGCCTGGGATCGGCCCTACGTGGGGGTGCGCACGCCGCGCTACACGTATGTGTTCTGGACGGAGACCGCCGAGGAGGAGCTCTATGACCGTCGGACCGATCCCTTCCAGCTCCAGAACGTCGCGCCGGACCCCGCCTACGCGACCGTGAAGGCACACCTGATCGCGCTGATGCGGTGGCTGGAGAGCTGTCGCGGCCGCTCCTGCGATTTGAAGCCGTAGTGAGGAGCGTCAGGTCGCCGAACTTCCTGGTCCTGATCACGGACCAGCAGCGAGCACCTCGGCACTGGCCCGAGGACCCGGGCTGGCTCCGGGAGTTGATGCCGCACGACACCGAGCTCGCGGGCACCGGTCTCGGCTTCCGGAACGCCTTCTGCAACACCGCCATGTGCTCGCCCAGCCGGGCGAGCCTGTTCACGGGGCTCTATCCGGCGGGGCACGGAATGAAGCTGACCCTGACCGCCGCCGATCTGAGGCCGAATCCGCGCTACGCCCCGGCGGTGGCGGCCACAATGGCCAGGATCCTGCGCCGCCGCCAGGCGCCCGCTCGCCGGCTGCTCACCCAGTTCGGGCGTGGCCTGCTGCGGATCGGCGAGAGCAGGGGTCACGAGCCGGAGCTCCCTTCGGCGCTGCCCAATCTGGCCACGGTGCTTCGCTCGGCCGGCTACCACGTCGCCTACAAGGGCAAGTGGCATCTCACGCACCCCTCCACAGGTGAGGACGGCCTGCTGGGCGGCTGGGGCGAGCGCGACGAGCGCAGGATCGAGCGCGACTACGGGTTCTCCGACTGGGAGGCACCGGACGCGGGCGAGAACACGAAGGCGGAGCACTTCGGCGGCGGCAACGCCGGGGAGGGACATGGCTGGGACGAGGTCTATACGGGCCAGGTCGAGCGCTGGCTCTCCCGAGCGGAGCTGCCGGAGCCCTTCTGCCTGGTCGTTTCCCTGGTCAACCCGCATGACGTCCTGGGCTACCCGGCCTCCTACGAGCGCGGCGGGTACTCAACGGCGGAGTTCCGCGAGCTCGGCGTCGAGCTGCCGCCCACCGTCGATGAGGACCTGACCGGAAAGCCCGCCGTCCACGCGCTCATGCAGATGGGAATGACCGCCTATATGGGCCCGCTGCGCAACCGCCGAGAGCAACTCGACTACGTCAACTTCTACGCCTACCTCCACCGGGTGGTGGATGCCAAGATCGGCCGCATCCTGCGGGCGCTCGGGGACGCCTCGGATCCGGCCTCGCTGCGTTCGCGCACCGTCGTGGTGCGCAGCGCGGACCACGGCGAGATGGGGCTGTCGCATGGTGGCCTGCGCCAGAAGACCTTCAACGCCTACGAGGAGACGATCAATGTCCCGCTCGTGATCTCGAACCCGGTGCTGTTCCCAAACGGCGCCGAGACCGACGCGCTCGCCTCGCTGGTGGACGTGCTTCCCACGATGCTTCGGCTGGGAGGGATCGAGGCTCCGGACGTCCTGCGCGGCCGGGATCTGACCCCCGTGCTGGCCAAGGCGGCGGCGCCCGAGCGAGAGGCGCTCAGGCTCGCCCGGGTCGAGCTCTCCCCGGTGACCGATCACGTCGCGCCGGCCGCCTCCGTCCGCGACACCGTGCACTTCACCTACGACGACCACCAGGCCGGTACCGCCATGACCGAGGCGCCGGGTCAGCCGAATCGGATTCGCGCGATCCGCTCAGATACTGCGAAGTACGCCTTCTACTTCGACCCCGCCGGCCGCAGGGCGACCGAGTACGAGCTCTATGACCTCGACCGCGATCCGCTTGAGGTGGAGAACCTGATGGAGGTGCGCTCCGGCCGGCCACGCGATGCGGCGGCCGCGGCGCTTCGGCGCGAGCTGGCTGAGGGCCTCGAGGAGGCGATGAAGGAGTGCGGGACGGCTCCCGCTATCTCCCGACCTTGAACTGCGAGCCCGACCCCTTGCGGTTCGGGCCGATGGCGACCATGAGCGCGACGGTGAAGGCCACGATCACGCCGAGCACGAGCCACTGCGCCCAGTTATCGATCGTCGCCAGCGCGGCGACGGACAGGGCAACGCCCACGATCAGCGCAATCACGGTGTAGACCGCTGCGCCCTTCTCGGACCCCCTCCGAAGCCCCTCTCCGCCGGCGAGCAGGTCGCTGCGCTCGTACTGAGCTCGCTGGGTGATATCGGTGTTCGCCATTTTTCTCCCTCGTCGAGGCCGGTCATCGGACACCTTACGCCGACCGGCCTCCGCCGTGCCGTGAGAGCGCTCACATATAGGGTCGCGCGGTCGTGACCAGCGTGCGACTGGACCTCGCCTATCTCGGCTCCCGCTTCGCGGGTTGGGCGGCGCAGCCGGGCGTGCGGACGGTGCAGGGCGAGCTCGAGGCCGCGCTCGAGCGCATCCTCGGCTCACCGGCGCGGCTCACCGTCGCCGGCCGGACCGACGCCGGGGTCCATGCCTGGGGACAGGTGGCCAGCTTCGTCATCCAGCGCGAGGCGCCGCCGGAGCTCGCGCGGGCGCTCAACTCCCTCACCGGCCAGGACCTCGCGGTGCTCAGCGGCCAGGCCGTCCCCGATGGCTTCGATGCGCGGCGTGATGCCCGCTCGCGAACCTACTGCTATCGCGTCCTGGCCGAGCGAACGTCCAATCCCTTCGAGGCTGGGGTCGCGCTGCACTGGCCGTACCGCGTCGACGAAGGGGCGCTGGGGGCGTGCGCCGACGCCGTGATCGGTACCCACGACTTCACGGCCTTCACCCCGACCCAGACCGAGCACGTCCGCTTCGAGCGGGACATCCTGCGGGCGGAGTGGCACGAGAAGCCGGCCGCCCTCGGGCACGGTCGGGTGCTCGAGCTGTGGATCGAGGCCGACGCGTTCATGCGGAACATGGTCCGCGTACTGGTCGGGACGATGCTCGAGGTTGCGAGCGCCCGTCGGCCGATCGAGAACTTCGCCGCGCTTCTCGAAGGCGCGCCGCGCGAGCGGGCCGGGGAGACCGCGCCCCCGCACGGACTCCATCTGGCTTCGGTCCGGTATTGAGCTGAATTAGGGTGCCCTAACTGGTTCTGTTATTCTGCCGCCCTCGTGTCATTTGGGGAAACAGTCCTGCTCGGCGCCCTGGCCGGGTTCACGATCTATCTCGGGCTGCCCCTCGGGCGGATCGAGTTCGTCTCCCAGCGCGCGAAGGTCGCCCTGGCCATGTTCTCCGTCGGCGTGCTCGCCTTCCTCTTCGCCGAGGTCCTCGTGCACGGGGTCGAGATCGTGGAGGAGCACTTCGAGGAGCTCGGCGACGGCGAGGGCTCGCTGCTCGAGGGACTTGGTCTCGCGCTGATGCTGGGCGGGGGCTTCACGGCCGGAAGCGCCGGCCTGGCACTGGTCGAACGTCGAATGCGTCCCCCGAAGCCGCCGATCTCCGGGGGCGCCACCGACGCCATGACCGTGGAACAGGCCGAGATCGCGGCTGGGGATGAGTACAGCGCGAGGGCGTTGGCCCTGCGGACCGGGATGACGATCGCCGCGGCGATCGGCTTGCACAACTTCGCCGAGGGCCTGGCGATCGGCGTCTCCGCCAGCACGGGCGAGATCGGCCTCGCCACCGTCCTGATCGTGGGCTTCGCCGTTCATAACGCCACGGAGGGCTTCGGCATCGTGGGCCCGCTCGGCGACGTCCGCCCCAGCTGGAGATGGCTCGCGCTGGCCGGCTTGGTGGGCGGTGGCCCCGTCTTCCTGGGCGCGATCGTCGGCTACAACGTCACGTCAGAGCCGCTGGAGCTGCTTTTCTACTCCGTCTCCGCAGGGGCGATCCTCTACGTGATCGGCGAGATCTGGGGCGCGATGAGGCGACTGGGCCACCGTGAGCTCGGCCTACTGATGCTCGGCGCAGGCGTCTTCCTGGGCGTGGCGACCGAGATGGTCATCGCCTACGGGGGCGGTTGATCCGGCGGCGGTGTTTGTGGCCGCCGTTTAGGGCGAAGCCGTCAACCTAGAATCGTTGGCGTGAGAGTTCTGATCACCAACGACGACGGGATACACGCCGGGGGCCTGCAGGCCCTGCGCAAGGAGCTGATCGGAATCGACGGTCTCGAGGTCCATGTGGTGGCCCCCGATTCCAACCGCAGCGCCACCGCGCGCAGCATCACCACCCGCTCGCCGCTCTGGGTCGAGGAGATCCCATTCGAGGACGGGTCGAATGGCTACGCGACCGACGGAACCCCGGTCGACTGCGTGCGGTTCGCCGAGCTCGGGTTGATCGGAGAACGTCCCGAGCTGATCGTCTCGGGCATCAACCACGGCTCCAACCTGGGCGACGACATCACCTATTCCGGCACCGTGGCGGCGGCCCTGGAGGGGATCGTGCTCGGGATTCCTGCGATTGCGCTCTCCCAGCAGTCGGAGGCCAGTGGCGCCGATTACTACGCGAGGCGGGAGTACGACTTCACGGCGTCCGCGGCGTTCTCCGCCGAGCTGGTGCGTCGCGTGGCCGAGGACCCCCTTCCCGCGGACACTCTGCTCAACGTCAACTTCCCATCAGGAGAGCCGGCAGGAGTGGAGGTCACCCACCTCGGCAAGCGGCTCTACAACGATGAGATGAAGCTGGTCGACGAGGATCCGGACACCGGGCGCCACCGGTATCAGATCTACGGCTACGAGCCCTCGTTCGAGGACGAGCGGGGGTCCGATCTCTCCGCGATCGCGCATGAGCGCATCTCGGTCACGCCCGTCCACTTCGATCTCACTGACCGGCCCAGCCTGGACCGGCTCCGCGCGTGGGACTTCGAGGGGATGCTGTCCGCGGCAGTCACCACGGAGGCCCCCACCCAGCGGTGAGCGTCACAAAGGGGGCAAAGAAGCGGGCCGAGGAGCTCCGGCGGCAGATCGCGTACCACGACCACCGCTACTACGTCCTCGACGACCCCGAGATCTCGGATCCCGAGTACGACGACCTGCTCCGCGAGCTGAAGGGCATCGAGGAGGAGCATCCCGACCTGCTCACCCCCGACTCGCCGACCCAGCGGGTGGGCGGCACGCCCCTCGACAAGTTCAAGCAGATCCCCCACCACGAGCCGATGCTCTCGCTCGCCAACGCGCGCGACGAGGATGAGCTCCGGGCCTGGGCGAAGCGGGTGGAGCGCCGGCTCGAGCGCCTCGACATCTCAGGCCGCGAGATCCGCTACGTCACCGAGCCGAAGGTCGACGGCCTGGCGATCTCGCTCACCTACGAGAACGGCGTCTTCACCCGCGGCGCCACTCGCGGCGACGGCCGGATCGGCGAGGACGTC
>Ga0126306_10002162_pt1 | contig 10974 bp, 10 predicted proteins | sample Plot27_FD_92592 | JGI IMG/M metagenome (GOLD analysis project Ga0126306, IMG submission 92592) | Serpentine soil microbial communities from UC McLaughlin Reserve, CA, USA - Plot27 | ecosystem: Environmental > Terrestrial > Soil > Grasslands | place: USA: UC McLaughlin Reserve, Lake County... | reverse complement strand
GGAGCACGCGGAGTTCCTGCGCGACCTTCGGGACGGCTGGACCGCAGTCCGGTCGCGGCGCTGGGTGTGGACTTGTCTCGCCCACTTCGCGGTAGCCAACCTGATGTGGGGAGCGTGGGTCGCCCTTGGCCCGCTCGCGAACCGGGTCAGACGTCAGATCAAGGCCTACGAGTAGGGTCGAGACCCCATTCTTTCGTCTATGGGGTCGTGACCCCATAGGACGATTGGCCTATTCAGCCGACATTCTGGACATGGCCCACTATCTGTGTCCACATTGCGAAGACGTGGTCGACCTGGACGGCCTCGCGCGCGTTACCTGGTGCAACGCCTGCGGCCAGCCGCTCAGCATGTACGACCTGCAGCCCGTCCGGCCCGCCATCACGGCTGACCCGGCCCAGTCCCAGGAGGACATGCCCCCCGCACTGGCGTAGAGACGTCATGCGTCCCGCGGCGGCACGTGCGCATTGCGTGCCGCTCCGGCAGTGGCGGCCACCACGAGCAGTATTGCGACCAGCTCGCGGGTGGCCAGGCCCTCATCGAGCACGATGAATCCGGCGAGGGCAGCCACTGCCGGCTCGATGCTCATCATCACCCCGAAGACGCCCACGGGCAGCCGGCGCAGCGCCTCCATCTCGAGCGTGTAGGGAATCGCTGAGGACAGCACCGCCACGGCCACGGCCACGGCGAGCACTTCCGGCACGAGCAGGTCGCCCCGTGCATCCGCGATGCCGACGGGCGCCAGCATCACGGCGCCAGCGGCCATGGCGAGCGCCAGCCCGCTCGCGCCCGGGAAGGTCCTCCCCACGCGCGCGCTGAGCAAAATGTAAGCGGCCCAAAAGCCGCCGGCCAGCAGGGCGAGCGCCACGCCGAGGCGGTCGAGGTCCGCGCTGCCGAAGTCGGAGAGCAGCGCGATGCCCGACCCGGCCAGCACGACCCAGACGAGGTCGACCGGCCGTCGCGAGCCTGCGATCGCCACGCCGAGCGGCCCGACGAACTCGAACGTCGTGGCTATCCCGAGTGGGATGCGCTCGAGCGACTCGTAGAAAGCGAGGTTCATCCCCGCGAGCGTCAGGCCGAAGACGGCGATCAGGCGCCAGTCCGCGGGCGAGCGGCCAGCCAGGGCGGGGCGCCAGACCGCCAGCAGCACGAGCGCGGCGAACAGCACCCGGAGGAAGACCGTGCTGCCCGCGCCGACCTCGTCGAAGAGCGACTTTGCGAGCGCCGCCCCGAACTGGACGGACGAGACCGCGACCACCACGAGCAGCGTCGGCGGTATACGGTCGGCCCGGAGCATGGCGCGGGACCGTACCTACGAGGAGCTCGAGGGCATCTTTGCCGACGTGGACGCTCCGTTCGCGTTCGTGGACCTCGATGCCATGTGGTCGAACGCGCGCGAGATGCTCGGCCGGGCCGCGGGGAAGCCGATTCGCGTGGCCAGCAAATCGGTCCGCTGCCGCCCGCTGCTGGCCCAGATCCTCGATGGCGACCCGGGCTTCCGGGGACTGATGACGTTCACGCTGCCCGAGTCGCTCTGGCTGCACGCGCACGGGTTCGACGACCTGCTGATCGCCTACCCGACCGCCGACCGCGGCGCGCTCGCCGAGCTCGGCCGGGTCGACAGCGAGCGCCCCCCGATCCTGATGGTGGACTCGGTCGCGCACCTGGACCTGATCGAGAGCGCCGTCGGGCGGTCCGCCCGCCCCGTTCGGGTTTGCATCGACCTCGACGTGAGCTGGTGGCCGCTCGACGGCCGGCTGAAGATCGGCGTGAAGCGCTCGCCGGTCCGCACGCCGGGTGACGCGCGCGAGCTGGCGCGGGAGATCGTGCGGCGGCAGGGGCTCGAGCTGGCGGGCCTGATGGGCTACGAGGCGCACATCGCCGGGCTCGGCGACAGCCCGCTCGGCAAGCGGGCGCAGGCACCGGTGATCAGGCAGATCAAGCGCCGCTCGGCCGCCGAGATCGCAGAGCGCCGGGCCGCGGTGGTGGCCGCCGTGCGCGAGCTGGCACCGCTGCCGCTCGTGAACGGCGGCGGCACGGGCAGCATCCACACCACGCGCCGGGAGGACGTGATCACCGAAATCACGGCGGGCTCGGGGTTCTACGCCCCGACGCTCTTCGACCGCTATTCCTCGTTCCGGCTCACCCCGGCCGCGATGTTCGCGATGCCGGTGGTGCGCCGGCCGAGCCCCTCCGTGGCCACCCTGCTGGGCGGCGGGTACCTCGCTTCGGGCGCGGCGGGGCGCGACCGCCTGCCGGCACCGCACCTCCCGCCCGGCCTCCGTGTTGACCCCCTCGAAGGAGCTGGCGAGGTGCAAACTCCCGTTACGGGGTTCGCCGCCGCTAGCCTGCAGATCGGCGCGAACGTGTATTTGCGCCATGCAAAGGCCGGGGAGCTGTGCGAGCGTTTCAACACCCTCTATCTGGTACGCGGCGGCGCGATTGCCGACGAGGTGCCCACCTACCGCGGCGAAGGACGCTGCGAGCTGTAGCGAGCGCGATAGCGGCCGCCACGGCCGCCCTGGCGCTCGCCGCACCCGCGCTCGCGCGCGAGAACGTCGTCGTGATCATGACCGACGACCAGACGGCGGCCTCGCTCTCGACCATGCAGAACGTGAACACGCTGCTGGCCGGCGGCGGCACCAGGTTCGACCAGGCGATCGACAGCTTCCCGCTCTGCTGCCCGTCGCGGGCCACGAACCTCACCGGCCAGTACGCCCACAACCACGGGGTCCTCCACAACAACCCGCCCTTCGGCGGCTTCATCCAGCTCGACAGCACGAACACGCTGCCGGTCTGGCTCGAGAACGCGGGCTACCGCACCATGCACGTCGGCCGCTACCTGAACGGCTACGAGGCGAAGTACGGCATACCGCCGGGCTGGACCGACTGGATCGGGCTGCCCCACTCCGCCGCCTTCAACTACGTGACCTGGAAGGCGTTCGATCACGGCGTGCTGAAGAGCTACCCCGACGCGGCGCACCCGGGCGAGTACCTCACCGACTTCGAGACCCGCCGCGGCGTGGAGCTGATCGAGGAGGCGGCGCCCGGCGATCAGCCCTTCTTCCTGTCGCTCTGGTACACGGCCCCGCATCGCGGCGGCCCGCGCGACCCGGACGACCCGCGCCGCCCCGGCACGCCCTCCCCCGCGCCGCGGCACCGGGACGTGTACGCGGGCGTGCGCATGCCCCGGCAGCCGAACTTCAACGAGAAGAACATGTACGACAAGCCTCAGGTGGTGGCCGACCGGCGGCGGCTGTCACCCGAGTTCGCAGCGGGCGTCGAGGAGAACTGGCGCCAGGAGATCGAAGCACTGATGGCCGTTGACGAGGGCGTCGCCCAGATCGTCGACGCGCTCACGCGCACCGGCGAGCTCGACAACACGCTGCTCGTGTTCATGTCGGACAACGGCTTCATGCACGGCGAGCACCGGGCGCTCGCGGAGAAGGTGCTGCCATACGAGGAGTCGATCCGCATCCCCCTGGTGATGCGCGGGCCGAGCGTTCCCCGCACGCGGATCGACCACCGGCTGGTCGGCAACATGGACGTGACGGCCACGATCCTGGATGCCGCCGACGTCGCGCCGGGCCGCGTGCTGGACGGACGCTCGCTGCTCGAGCTGCTCGCGGACCCTGGGGCGGAATGGGGGCGCGACATCCTGATCGAGAACGGGAACGGCGCGAACGGTGTGCCCACCTACCGCGGCATCCGTACCTACCGCTACCTCTACATCGATCACCGCACCACGGGCGAATACGAGCTGTACGACCTGGTGGAGGACCCGTACCAGCTCGAGAGCGTGGACGGGCACGCGCGCTACGCCAAGGTCCAGCGCGACCTGGCCTCGCGGCTCAGGGAGCTGACCCACTGCGTGGGAGTGGATTGCCTGGCGCGTCCTCACCTGACGCTCGTCGTCCGCTCCGGGGGCAGGCCGGTGCGGGGGTGCTTCCGGCATGACCTGCGCGTTCAGGTGCGGGGGTCGAAGCGGGCGCGGCTCATGCACGCCGACGTGATCGTCGGCGGTCGCCGGGTCGAGCGGCTGCTCAACATCCCCACCTCTCGGGGCCGTGGGGCCGGCCCCACGCTCCTGACCGGCAGGGTCTCGCGTGAGCGGATCCACCGGCGTGGGCCGTTCCGCCTGCGGGTGCTGGCCGAGACCGAGGACGGCCGCAAGCTCACGCTTGACCGTGTGCTGCGCCCCTGCCGCTGAACACCCGCTCGAGCAGCTCCCATAGCGGCCGCCGCCGAAGCTCGGGTTGCAGCGCCACGATGTACTCGGCCAGCGCGAGGCTCGAGGCGATCGAGAAGTCGGGGCTGCGGAGCTCCTCGCCGTTCAGGACCCCCTCCGCGATCCAGGCGTCCACCCGGTCGAGGATCTCGCCGGTCCGCTCGCGGTCGTCGCGCAGCTGCTCCTTGGTCACGCGGAACGCCACCAGGACGAGCCGCGCGGTCACGCGTCGGGGCTGCTCGAACGGGCTCAGCAGCTTCCCGAGCCTGCCGTCGGCGCCGCGTCCGGCGAGCGCATCGGGATTCCGTGAGCCGGTGGAGGCCACCATGCGCCGCGCCCACTGCTGGAGCACGTCGTCCGCCCAGCGCTCGGCCTCGAGCGCGCGCGGGTCGTCGAGCACGAGGCGCGACTCCGGCACGAGCTCGTCGAGGACCCGTGGCAGCTCACGCGTGCCCTGGGCGCGGCGGCCGTCCTCGAACTTCACGGCCGGCACGCGGTCGCCGTTGAAGCCGATCAGCCTCACGAGCACGCGGTGGGGGCCGGCCGGAAAGTTCACACGTTGAAAGTCGATCCCCTTGTGCTCGAGCATCAGCTCGCCGCTCCGGACCGCGTGCGAGCCGGGGATCCCGTACAGCGTGGCCGTCGCGGTCATCCCAGCACGCGCCTCAGGTAGTCGTTCTCGAACTTGCGCTCCGGGTCGAAGCGCTCGCGCAGCTCGGCGAACCGGTCCCACTCGGGGTAGCGGGGGCGCAGGGTCGCCTGGGACTGGTAGTGGCGCTTTCCCCAGTGCGGCCGTCCGCCGTACTCGTCCATGATCGCCTCCACGGCGCGGAAGTAGGTCTCGAACTCCATGCCAACGTACTGGTGTATCGCGATGTACGCGGTGGGGCGCTCATACGCGGTCGAGAGAAGCGCGTCGTCCGGCGCCACCACGCGCAGCTCGATCGGGAAGCCGATCGGCAGTCGCCGCCGCTCGATCAGCGCGAGCACTCGCTCGAGCGCCTCGGCGGCCGACTCGCGCGGGATCGCGTACTCCATCTCCGTGAAGCGGACCAGGCGCGTGTTGGCGTAAACGCGGTTGCTCGCGTCCAGGTGCTCGGAGGGGCCCATCAGCCCTGCGAGCCGGCGGTTGAGCAGCGGGATCAGCCCGGGGAAGCGCCGCCCGAGCCGGCAGAACGCGCCGAGCACGGCGTTCTCCAGAACCACGTCGTGGAGAAACGCTGCCGCGCGCCCCGGCGGCTCGGGGGTCCGGTCCGTGCGCTCGGACGTGAGCGTGAGCGCCCTGCGCGTGTACGGCATCACGAACGCCTCCCAGTGGTCGTGCGAGTCCACCAGCGCGTCCAGCCTGGGCAGCACGTCGTCGAGCGGCCGCGGCTCGTCGATCCGGTGGATGGTGAACGCCGGCACGCAGCGCATGGTCACCGCGAAGATCGCCCCGAGCGCGCCGAGGCCTACACGCGCCGCCCGCAGCTCGTCGCCCTCGCGGATGTCCATCACCTCGCCCGTGCCCGTGACCAGTCGCACCCCGCTCACCTGCGAGGAGAGGTTCCCGAAGCGCCCGCCGGTACCGTGCGTGGCGGTCGAGATGGCGCCCGCCAGCGCCTGCGGGTCCACATCGCCCTGGTTCTCCATCGCCAGGCCGCGGGCGCGCAGCTCCTCGCCCAGGTCGTGCAGCGTGATGCCGGCCTCAACCGTGACCTCGCGCCCCTCGACGGCCAGCACCCGCCGCATCCCGCACATGTCCACCATCACGCCGTCGGTGCAGGCGATGTCGGTGAACGAGTGCCCCGAGCCGGCAACCTTCACCCGGCGCGCGCCGGCCACGGCGCGCACGAGCTCCTCCTCAGAGCTCGGTGTCTCGATGCGCTCCGGTGCACAGCGCTGCTGGCGGGCCCAGTTGGTCCAGGTGGGCAACTAGCCGGCGGCTGGCTCGGCCGCGACCCAGTGCGCCTCCGGATCGACCGGGGTGTCGCGCAGGTAGGCCTCGGCGTCGAGCGCGGCCATGCAGCCCGTGCCGGCCGCCGTGACCGCCTGGCGGTAGACGTGGTCGGTCAGGTCGCCGGCAGCGAACACACCCGGCCGCTTCGTCTTCGTGGAGCGCCCCTCGACGAGCACGTAGCCCTCGTCGTCCAGGTCGAGCTGGGCCGCGACCAGATGCGAGTTCGGCTTGTGCCCGATGGCCACGAAGGCGCCCGTGACCGGCAGCTCCTTGGTGGAGCCGTCCTCGGTGTTCTCGAGCACAGCGGTGCCGAGCGCGTCGTTCTCGCCCGCCTGGAAGCTCTGCACCACGTAGGGGGTGACCAGGTCGATGTTCTCGGTGTCGCGGGCGCGGTCGAGCATGATCGCCGAGGCGCGGAACTCCGGACGGCGATGAACGATGCTCACCTTGCCGGCGAACTTCGACAGGAACGTGGCGTCCTCCATTGCGGTGTCGCCGCCGCCGACCACGACGGTATTCGCGTCGCGGAAGAACGCTGCGTCGCAGGTGGCGCAGTACGACACGCCGCGCGCGGCCAGCTCCTCCTCGCCCGGAACTCCGAGCTTCTTCGGCTCGGCGCCCATGGCGAGGATCACGGCGCGCGCCCTGATCTCCTGGCCGCCCACGTGGATCACGTGCACGCCGCCGTCGTCCGGGCTGAGCTCGATCTTCGTGGCGTCGTCGGTGATGAAGCGGCTGCCGAAGCGCTCGGCCTGGTCGCGGAAGTCCTGCATCATCTCCGGACCCATCACGCCCTTGGGATAACCCGGGTAGTTCTCCACGTCGGTCGTCTGCTGGAGCAGGCCGCCCCAGGCGAAGCCCTCGATCATGAGCGGCTCGAGGTCCGCGCGCGAGGTGTACAGCGCGGCCGTGTAGCCGGCCGGGCCGCTGCCGACGATCACAACGTTCTCGATGTCCTTGATCTCCACGCTCATCCGATCTCCGAGCACATTACTTTACTTTCTGAAGTGTAGTCATCCTGGCGGCGTCCGCGGTCGCCCGTTCGCGCTCCCAGACGACCACGGTCTTGCGCAGCTGCACGAACGCAACGATTCCCGGCGGGATCGGCAGCCAGAACGCGATCACCCGGTACGTGAGCACCGCGGGGAACACGACCGACTCGTCGATCCCGAAGATCGAGAATGCCCCAATCATGCCCGCGTCGACGGCGCCCACGCCGCCCGCCGGCGACGGGATCAGGTTCGCGGCCATGCCCAGGAAGAAGCCCTGCACCAGCACGGCGAACGGCACGTGGCCTCCGAAGGCCTCGAAGCTCGCCCAGAGAATCCCGATGTTCGCCGCCCAGAAGCCGGCCGCGCCGCCCACGGCGAGCAGGCCGCGCTGCGGGTGGCGAATGTACGCGATCGCGGTGCGGGTGCCCGTGGCGAGCGTCGCCGGGCCCTTGGCGATCCGTTGGAGGTAGCGCACGCGCCGGTACCCGCCGGCGTAGTGCTGGATGCGCCGCTCGAAGTCCTGTGGGATCAGGGCGATCATCAGGAAGAGGATGATCAGCCCGGCCGAGATCGCGGCCGGCACCACCGTGCCCGCCAGCGGCGCCCGTCCCGGAAGCACGCCCACGCGCAGCAAGACGCCGAAGCTCACGAGCGCCGCCATGTACACGAAGTAGGTGAGCACGAGGAAGGCCACCATCCGGCAGGCCGCGCGCCGGCGCGGCATCCCCGCCTTGCGCAGCGCCCAGTAGGTGAGCACGATTCCGCCCGCGCCGGCAGCCGAGAAGATGCGCGTGGCCGCCAGCCCGGCCATCGTGATCTGGTACGAGGCGCGCAGGTCGAGCCGGCGGTGCACCTCGTCCTCGTGCGTGCCGCCCAGGACACCGCGGAAGAGCGCCACGTACGCGACGAAGGCGACCACGTTGAACCCGATCGCTATGAGGATCCAGTACCACTGCGCCTCGTCGAGCTTGTTCACGGCCTCGTCGGCGCCGACGATCTTCGGGAAGAGCACGTAGATCGCCACGACGAGCAGCAGCACGAGCAGGACGCCCGAGAAGATCTTGCGCCGATCCTGCAGGAGCGCCTGGAAGCGGCTTACCTCGAGCTCGTCGGCCTCCTCATCGGCGGCTTCCTCGTCGGCCGCCTCGAGCGCCAGCTCCTCATCGGAGGGGCGATCCCACTCATCGGGTGGGCCGCTCTCCTCGCGGACGCGGCGGCGCTCCTCCGCCGCCATCAGCCCGCCTGCGGCTCCAGTCGATGCACGGCCGCGGCGATCATCCGGATCGCCGGCTCGACGCGCGGTGCCGCGCGCCAGATTCCCTCGGCGAGCGCGATGCCGGCGAGCAGGTCGATCACGTAGTGCTCACCGAGGTACACGAGGCCAAACCCGAGTGTCAGCGCATACACCCAACCGGCCGCCGCGTGACCGGGGCCGACCTGCGACAGGATCCGGGCGGCCATCACTGAGGTGCCGAAATGAAGGGAGGGCATGGCTGCAAAGGGGTTGCCTTGAAGGGAATGGTAAAGCGGGTGCCAGAGACGTTTCCAGAAGCGCTCGCCCGCCTCGGCCATGATGCGGCGCACGGGCGGCATCTGGCCGGTGGCGCCGGCGTACCAGGGCGGGGCGGTCGGCACGAGCCAGTAGACCACACAGCCGAGGTCGAAGCAGGCGGCCATCAGCACAGCCGAGCGCGGGAACTGGTCGCGATGCCGCAACAGCATGTACGCGAGCGTTCCGTGGGGGACGAGGAACCAGCTCCAATGCACGGCCGAGAGCGTGTACTCGAGCGGTCCCACGTGGTCCTCGCGGCCCAGCGCCCTCTGGAGCCTCGTGGTCGGGCACGTCCCCAGGCCGATCACCCGGTCGCAGCGGACCGGATAGGTCACCTTCAGCCGCGCTAGCAGCGTGTCCGGGTCGTCGTCCGGCATGTCGAAATGCGCGAAGTACACCCACATCTGGAGCGCGTAGATGGCCGCATCGCGCACCGGGGTGCGGCGAGCAGCGAGCGCGAGCGCGGCGGGGGCCGGCCATGACATCGCCGACACCGCCGGAGGCCGGAGCCGCAGCCGGTGCCGGACCAGGGGTGTGGCGACGCCGACCGCCACCGCGCCCCACGCGAGCGTTCGCAGGACGCGAGTACTTCGCAAAGCTGGGCCAGCATAGCCCTCGCAGGGTTCGGTGCAACGAAAAGGAGCAGGCGAGCAGACATCGAAGAGCGCGCCAGAATGACTTCAAAGCGCGCGCTCCTGATCCTCTCCGCCCTGCTGTCGCTGCTGCTCGTGGTGGCGCCTGCCAGCGCCGACGACTCCGGCGGCGTGCCAGCTCAGACCTTCACGCAGGCTGACGGCGGGGGTGTCGTGGCCCCCGCGCCTGACCCCGTGGTGCCCGAGGCTGAGGCCGCGGCCAAGGTCGACGCGGCCCAGGAGACCACTCCCACCACCCCGGGCGGCGAGGAGCAGCCGGACGGGGACACCGAGACGGACGACGGGACCACCACCGAGGGCACGGGCGGAACCAGCCCGGGCACGGGCGGGGGTGGCACCGGCGGCGAGTCAGGTGGCGGCCTGCCGAGAACGGGGCTCGAGCTGGCGGCGCTATCCATGATCGGGCTGGGCCTGCTGATGGCCGGCCTGGCGCTGCGCCCGACTAGCTCGTGGCCGCCGCCTCGAGATCGCCTGAGCCGTTCGATCCAGCGCCGTTAGTTCTCCCTTTGGGCTTAGCGGCCGGCGGGCTCGCGGGCGCGGCGGCAGCCTCGATCGGACCGGGCAGCAGCTCCTCCGGCGGCGGGATCTCGATCCCCAACACCTTCATGCGCCGCTTCAGCGTGCGGTAGGCGAAGCCGTAGATCTGTCGCGAGCTGTAGCCGTACGAGACGAAGGCCGAGGCGTCCTTCACGTACGGCGGGACGAACACGTAGGCCGCCTTCGGGGCCAGGTCGAGCACCACGCGCTCCACGGTTTCGCGGTGGCGCGGGTCCTGGTCGATCGCGTCGCGCAGGAAGCGGACGCCGAAGGCCACGTGGCGGTGCTCGTCGCGCTCCACCAGCCCGAAGCCCTCGCAAAAGCCCGGGTACATCGAGTGCTCGATCATGTAGTCGCGGATCAGGGTCTGCCCGGTAACCGCCAGGAACCCCTCGACGACCATGTGGTAGGTCGTGACGCCCTCCACGAACAGGTCGAAGTCGTCCGGCTTCGCCTGGATGCGCTTCGACACGTCGCGCAGCCCCTCGTCAAACACCTCGCGCCAGGGTGAGAGCAGGATCTGCTCGACCTCGCGCATGCGGCCCCTGAAGTCGTCCGCGGACAGGCACATCACCTCGGCGCCGAAGCGGTCGAAGAACGCGGCGTGGCGCGCCTCGTCCACCAGCTGGGTGGCCAGGAACAGCTCGATCTCGCCGCTGGGCGCCGCCTGCAGGAAGGGCGCGAGGTCGGCCGTCACGCGCTCCTCGCCCACGTAGAAGGAGCCGAGGCTCCAGATCGTCGACTCCTGCGCCTCGCGCGGGGTCGTGACCCACTGCTCCTTGTCGACGCTGAAGTCGAGCTCGGTGGCCTTCCAGTTCTGGCGCTCCCAGAGCGCGTAGAGCTGGCGGTAGTCGAGCAGCCCGCCGCCGTCGCGGACGCCGCCCTCGGCGTCGTGGCCGGGATCGCCCTGGCCGGGGCCGCCGACGCCGCCGCCCGCCGCGTACAGGTTGGCGCGCTTCTCCTGGAGCTTGCGCTGCTTGCCCTCGCGCTTCAGCTCGGCGTTGTCCACTCCCTGGGCGCGCGCGATCCAGCGTCCGAGCAGCGTGACCGGATGGATCTTGCCCTCCACCTTGGTG
>Ga0126306_10002161_pt1 | contig 10975 bp, 8 predicted proteins | sample Plot27_FD_92592 | JGI IMG/M metagenome (GOLD analysis project Ga0126306, IMG submission 92592) | Serpentine soil microbial communities from UC McLaughlin Reserve, CA, USA - Plot27 | ecosystem: Environmental > Terrestrial > Soil > Grasslands | place: USA: UC McLaughlin Reserve, Lake County... | reverse complement strand
GCCTCGCTGACCCGGGTGTGGCAGCTCCAGCCCGGCCCGCCCGATCAGCCCGGCGTCGTCTGGGCCGGCGTCGAGCCGAGCGCCCTGTTCCGCTCCGACGACGGTGGCGAGCACTTCGAGCTGATCCGCCCGCTCTGGGATCATCCGCACCGCCCGGAGTGGACGCCCGGTTTCGGCGGCAAGGCGATCCACACGGTCCTCCCGCACCCCACCGACCGGAACCGCGTCATCGTGGCCATGTCGACCGGCGGCGTCTACCGCACCGAGGACGGCGGTGCGAGCTGGGTCGCCTCGAACACCGGCATCAAGGCGTACTTCATGCCTGACAAGTACCCGGAGTTCGGCCAGTGCGTGCACAAGATGGCGCGCAACCCCGAGGCACCTGAGCAGGTCTTCCTCCAGAACCACCACGGCGTGTACCGCAGCGACGACGACGGCCGGTCCTGGAGCTCGATCGCCGACGGGCTGCCGTCCGACTTCGGCTTTGCGATGGTCACGCACCCGCACCGCACCGGGGTCGCCTACAACTTCCCGCTGGTCGCCGACGGCGAGCGAATTCCGCCCGAGGGCCAGTGCACGGTCTACCGCACCGAGGACGCCGGCAAGACCTGGGCCGCGCTCAGCGACGGGCTGCCCAGCGGCTTCTACGCCACCGTGCTGCGGGACGCCATGTGCGCCGACGACGCCGACCCGGCCGGCATCTACTTCGGCACCCGCAACGGCGAGGTGTACGCCAGTGCGGATGAGGGAGAGAGCTGGCGTCAGGTCGTCGCCCACCTGCCGGACGTGATGTGCGTCCGGGCCGGCGTGGTGGGGTGAGCGCCGTGGCCGTGACGGTGGTGCTCCCGGGCGCGCTGCGGCAGTACTGCGGAGGCGAGTCCACCATCGAGGTCCAGCTGGCCGACGGCGGATCCATCGCCGATCTGCTGGACGCGGTGGCCGATTCGCATCCGGCGCTCGTCCGGCGGCTGCGGGATGAGCAGGGCAGTCTGCGGCGGTTCGTGAACGTGTACGTGGACGGGGAGGACGTGCGGCTGACCGGCGCCGAGTCCTGCTCCGTCCCCGCCGGCGCGGAGGTGCTGGTGCTCCCGTCCGTTGCCGGCGGCTGACGGCCCGTCGAGCCGGCGCCACCGGCTCACCTGGTGACCTCCTAAACTGGCGGTACCGTCCCTGCCCCGCTCGCTCGCCTGGCCGACGATCCTCGGCCGACGGGTGGTGCCCCCTCTCCGCCGAGGACACCCGATGACCGACCAGCCCAACCTGAAGCCTCGCAGCACCGACGTCACCGAAGGCATGGAGCGGGCCGGCGCCCGGGCCATGCTCCGCGCCGTGGGCATGACCGACGACGACTTCTCCAAGTCGCAGATCGGCGTCGCCTCGTCGTGGAACGAGATCACCCCGTGCAATCTGTCGCTGGACCGGCTGGCGAAGGCGGCCAAGCAGGGCGTCCGGGCGGCCGGCGGCTTCCCGATGGAGTTCGGCACGATCTCGGTCTCGGACGGCATCTCGATGGGGCACGAGGGGATGCGCGCGTCGCTGGTCAGCCGTGAGGTGATCGCGGACTCGGTGGAGACCGTTATGTTCGCTGAGCGACTCGACGGCTCGGTGCTCCTCGCCGGCTGCGACAAGTCGCTGCCCGGCATGCTGATGGCCGCCGCGCGCCTGGACCTGGCCGCCGCCCTGCTCTACGCCGGCTCGATCCTCCCCGGCAAGCTGGGCGACAGGGACATCACGCTCATCGACGCGTTCGAGGGCGTCGGTGCCTGCGCGATGGGCAAGATCACCCGCGAGCAGCTGGACGAGATCGAGCGGCACGCCTGCCCCGGCGAGGGCGCCTGCGGCGGCATGTACACGGCGAACACGATGGCCAGCGCCGCCGAGGCGCTCGGGATGTCACTGCCCGGCAGCGCAGCCCCGCCGTCGGTGGATCGCCGCCGCGATGAGTACGCGGTGCGCACGGGCGAGGCCGTGGTCGAGCTGATCCGCATGGGCATCACCGCCCGCGACATCATGACCAGGGAGGCGTTCGAGAACGCGATCACCGTCGTCATGGCGCTCGGCGGCTCGACCAACGCCGTCCTGCACCTGCTGGCGATCGCGCACGAGGCACGGGCCGACCTGAGCCTCGACGACTTCAACCGGATCGGCGACCGGACCCCGCATCTGGCCGACGTGAAGCCGTTCGGCCGGTACGTGATGACCGACATCGACGGCATCGGCGGCGTCCCGGTGGTAATGAAGGCACTGCTCGACGCGGGCCTGCTGCACGGCGATGTGATGACGGTGACCGGCCGGACGATGGCCGAGAACCTGGCCGAGATCGCTCCGCCGGACCCGGACGGCAAGATCATCCACGCGCTCTCCGAGCCGATCCACCGCACCGGTGGCCTGACCATCCTGCGCGGCTCGCTCGCGCCGGACGGCGCCGTGGTGAAGAGCGCCGGCTTCGACGACGACGTGTTCACCGGCACCGCCCGGGTCTTCGACGGCGAGGAAGGCGCGATGGACGCGGTGACGCACGGCCGGCTCCAGGCCGGCGACGTGGTCGTGATCCGGTACGAGGGGCCGAAGGGCGGCCCCGGCATGCGCGAGATGCTGGCGGTGACCGGGGCGATCAAGGGCGCCGGTCTCGGCAAGGACGTGCTGCTGCTGACAGACGGCCGGTTCTCCGGCGGCACCACCGGGCTCTGCGTCGGTCATGTCGCGCCCGAGGCGACCGACGGTGGCCCGATCGCGCTCGTGGCAGACGGCGACCAGATCCGCCTCGACCTCACCAACCGGACGCTCGACCTGCTGGTGGACGAGGACGAGTTGCAGCGCCGGCGCGCCGGCTGGAAGCCGCTCCCCGCGCGGTACGAGACCGGCGTGCTGGCGAAGTACGCCAAGCTGGTCGGCTCCGCCGCGAGCGGGGCGGTCTGCGGCTGACGCCGGTGCGGTCGGATCGCGCCTTCGATGCCAGGCGCGATCCGACCGGCGGAGGGAGCCGGTCGGCGGTGGACGGTGGCGGGCGCCACGGTCCACATGATGGGATCGACGTCCCGTACAGTTGACGCGTGATCAGCGGGAAGCCTACGGTGACGCCATGCGCTTCGACGTTCTCGTACTCGAGTAGCGCGTCGGCCTCCGGTCGACGCGCTAACCCCCCGTGCCTCGCACGAGGGGTTTTTTGTTGCCCTCGCTCAGCTTGACGACAGACACACGTAAAGGTGCCGACATGACCCAGAGTGCCAGCACTCCCGCCACCGGAGCTCAATCGCTCGTCCGTTCACTCGAGTCGGTCGGCGTCGAGGTGGTATTCGGCATCCCCGGCGGCGCGATCCTGCCGGCGTACGACCCGCTGTACGACTCGACCGCGCTGCGCCACGTGCTGGTCCGGCACGAGCAGGGCGCCGGGCACGCCGCCGAGGGATACGCGCAGGCCACCGGGAGGGTCGGCGTCTGCATGGCCACCTCCGGCCCCGGCGCGACCAACCTGGTGACCCCGATCGCGGACGCCTACATGGACTCGGTCCCGATCGTCGCGATCACCGGCCAGGTCCCGAGCGCCGCGATCGGCACCGATGCCTTCCAGGAGGCGGACATCTGCGGCATCACGATGCCGATCACCAAGCACAACATCCTGGTCCAGGACGCGGCCGAGATCCCGCGCGCGATCGCGGAGGCGTTCCACCTCGCCGCCACCGGCCGGCCTGGCCCGGTCCTGGTCGACCTGCCGAAGGACGTCCTGCAGGCGCAGACCACGTTCTCCTGGCCGCCGACGCTTGACCTGCCCGGCTACCGGCCGACCCTGCACCCGCACGCCAAGCAGGTCCGCGAGGCGGCCCGGCTGCTCACCACGTCCCGCAAGCCGGTGCTCTACGTCGGCGGCGGGGTGCTGAAGGCGCGCGCGGCCGCCGAGCTGAAGGTGCTCGCCGAGCTGTCCGGCGCCCCGGTGGTCACCACCCTGATGGCGCGCGGTGCGTTCCCCGACAGCCACCCGCAGCACCTCGGGATGCCCGGCATGCACGGCACCGTGGCCGCGGTCACCGCCCTGCAGAAGGCCGACCTGATCGTCGCGCTCGGCGCCCGCTTCGACGACCGCGTCACCGGCAAGCTCTCGACGTTCGCGCCGCACGCGACGATCGTCCACGCGGACATCGACCCGGCCGAGATCTCCAAGAACCGGACCGCGGACGTGCCGATCGTCGGCGATGCACGCGAGGTGATCGCCGAGCTCGTCGTCGCGCTGCAGGCCGAGCACCAGGCCGGGCACCGCGCGGATCTGGCGGCCTGGTGGGGGTCGCTCAACCGGACGTTGGAGACCTACCCGCTCGGCTACGAGGAGCACGCCGACGGCACGCTGGCGCCGCAGTACGTGATCAAGCGGCTGGGCGAGATCGCCGGTCCGGACGCGATCTACGTCGCGGGCGTCGGCCAGCACCAGATGTGGGCCAGCCAGTTCATCTCCTACGAGAAGCCGTACACCTGGCTCAACTCGGGCGGCCTCGGGACCATGGGGTACGCCGTCCCGGCCGCGATGGGTGCGAAGATGGGCAAGCCGCACGCGACGGTCTGGGCGATCGACGGTGACGGCTGCTTCCAGATGACCAATCAGGAGCTCGCGACCTGCGCGCTCGAGGGGATCCCGATCAAGGTGGCCGTGATCAACAACGGCAACCTGGGGATGGTCCGGCAGTGGCAGACGCTGTTCTACCAGGAGCGCTACTCCCAGACCGACCTCAAGACGCACAAGCAGCGGATCCCGGACTTCGTGAAGCTCGCCGAGGCGATGGGCTGCATCGGAATGCGCTGCCAGACGGCGTCCGAGGTCGACGGGACGATCGCCAAGGCGATGGAGATCGACGACCAGCCGGTGGTGGTCGACTTCACGGTCGGCGCCGACGCCATGGTCTGGCCGATGGTCGCCGCCGGTACCAGCAACGACGAGATCTTGGCCGCGCGCGACGTGCGGCCGGTGTGGAACGAGGACGCGGTCTGATGACTACTGCATCGAGCACCCGGCACACGTTGTCGGTCCTGGTGGAGAACAAGCCCGGCGTCCTTGCCCGGGTTGCCGGCCTGTTCAGCCGTCGCGGCTTCAACATCGACTCGCTCGCGGTCGGCCCCACCGAGCATCCCGAGATCTCCCGGATGACGATCGTGGTGAACGTGGCGGGGCTGCCGCTGGAGCAGGTCACCAAGCAGCTGAACAAGCTGATCCATGTGATCAAGATCGTCGAGCTGGACCCGGCCAGCTCGGTCCAGCGCGAGCTGCTGCTGGTGAAGGTCCGCGCCGATCTCTCCACCCGCTCGCACGTGCTGGAGACCGTCCAGCTCTTCCGCGCCAAGGTCGTCGACGTCGCCACCGACGCGGTCACGATCGAGGCCACCGGTACCGCCGACAAGCTCGAAGCGCTGATCCGGGTGCTGGAGCCGTTCGGCATCAGGGAACTCGTCCAGTCCGGCATGGTCGCGATCGGGCGGGGCGCCCGCTCGATCACCGGCCCCACCACCGCGCTGCGCAGCGCGTCCTGAGCCCGCAACCCGATCCGAGAGGAACGTTCACCCGATGGCCGCAGAGATCTTCCACGACGACGACGCCGACCTGTCGATCATCCAGTCCCGCAAGGTCGCCGTGCTGGGCTACGGCAGCCAGGGCCACGCCCACGCGCTGTCGCTGCGCGACTCCGGCGTCGACGTCCGCGTCGGCCTGCCCGAGGGGTCGAAGAGCCGCCCGAAGGCCGAGGCCGAGGGGCTGCGCGTCGTCACGCCGGCCGAGGCGGCCGCCGAGGCGGACGTGATCATGGTGCTCGCTCCCGACACCGCCCAGCGCACCCTGTACCAACAGTCGATCGAGCCGCACCTGTCTGGCGGCACAGTGGGCAAGGCCTTGCTGTTCGGGCACGGCTTCAACATCCGGTACGACCTGATCCAGCCGCCGGCCAACGTGGACGTCGCGATGGTCGCGCCAAAGGGCCCCGGGCACCTGGTGCGCCGCCAGTTCGTCGACGGCAAGGGCGTGCCCTGCCTGGTAGCCGTCGAGCAGGACGCCAGCGGTTCGGCGTTCGACCTGGCGCTGTCCTACGCCAAGGCGATCGGTGGGGCCCGAGCCGGCGTCATCAAGACCACGTTCACCGAAGAGACTGAGACCGACCTGTTCGGCGAGCAGGCGGTGCTCTGCGGCGGCGCGTCGGCGCTGGTCCAGGCCGGCTTCGAGACGCTGACCGAGGCGGGGTACGCCCCCGAGGTGGCCTACTTCGAGTGCCTCCACGAGCTCAAGCTCATCGTCGACCTGATGTACGAGGGCGGCATCGCGCGGATGCGCTACTCGGTCTCGGACACCGCCGAGTACGGCGACTACGTCTCCGGCCCGCGGGTCATCAACGCCTCGGTCAAGGAGGAGATGAAGAAGATCCTCGGCGAGATCCAGGACGGCACCTTCGCCCGCAACTGGGTGGCCGAGGACGACGCGGGGCGCCCGAACTTCACCAAGTTCCGTGAGGAGGGCGCCAACCACCCGATCGAGAAGGTCGGCGCCGAGCTGCGCGGCATGATGTCCTGGGTGGACCGCCCGATCACCGAGACCGCCTGACGCTTGCACCCCTGCCGTTCAGTGTCGGAATTTTGCGTGTTTGGGCGCGCTCCCACCTAGCGAAATTCCGACACTCAACGGGGTGGCGGGCGTGTGGCCGGCACCGGCTGATGGACGACAGCTGGCGTGGGCGCCGCAACGCGCGTGGCATCCTGACGGCATGCCGCACTTCATCACCGACGACGGGACGCGTCTGCACTACCGGACGCAGGGCTCGGGCTCGCCGCTGATCTGCGTGCCCGGCGGGCCCGGCCGCTCCGCGGTGTACTTCGAGAACCTGGGCGGACTCGATCGGCACCACACGCTCGTCCAGCTCGATCCGCGCGGCACGGGGGAGTCGGCGATGCCCACGGACGCCACCACGCTGGCCTTTCCGGGGCTGGCCGAGGACATCGAGCAGCTCCGCGGCCACCTGGGGCTGGACCGGATCGACCTGCTCGGCCACTCCGCCGGCGCGGTGGTCGCCGAGGTGTACGCCGCGCGGTACGCCAAGCGCCTCCGCACGCTGGTTCTCGTCACGCCGTCGGCGCAGCTCCAGGCGGTGCTACCGGACACGTCCGGGGTGCGGGCGTCGCGGTTCGCCGAGCCGTGGTACCCGGACGCCGCGCAGGCGATGGCGGCGCTGGACGCGGTGACTTCGCTCGAGGAAGCGATTCCGCTGCTCGTCCGGATGGCGCCGTTCTTCTACGGACGCTGGGACGACCGGGCCCGCGCGCACGCGAGCGGGTACGAGCGGCAGGTGAGCCTCGGCGCCCAGGTCGCGTTCGGGGCCGGGCCGCTGGCGCGGGACTTCGACCGGGTCGGGGCGCTGGCCAACCTGCTCGCCCTGCCGGCAGCGACGCTGGTGGTGGCAGGCACACTCGACGGGGGCAGCGGCGTGCCCGGTGCGGAGGCGGTGGCGCACAGCGTCACCGGCGCGGAGCTGGTTGTGCTGGAAGGCTGCGGCCACTACCCCTGGATCGACGAGCCGGACGCCTTCGCCCGCACGGTCGCCGACTTCCTGGCCCGCTGAGGGAGCGCCGATGAGCCGGGTGGCGCTGACGTTCGACGCCGAGCATCCGGAGTACCCGGCCGGACCGCCGGCGCAGTGCGGCGCGCTCCTCGACACGCTCGCGGCAGCCGACGTCCGCGCCAGCTTCTTCCTCCAGGGTCGCTGGGCCAGCGCGCAGCCGGTCGAGGCGCGCCGGATCGCCGCCGACGGCCACCTGGTCGGCCTGCACTGTCACAGCCATGTCCCGTACCTGTGGCTCACCGCCGAGGGCGTGGCCGGCGAGCTCGCCCGCGGCCGCGACGCGGTGGCCGAGGCGTGCGGCGCCGACCCGGCACCGTGGTTCCGGTTCCCGTACGGGCTGGGCTCCAACGATCCGCGGCTGCTGGGGTTGGTCGGCGCGGCCGGGTTCACCAATGTCCACTGGGACGCCGATCCGCGTGACTGGGACCCGCGCACGCACGCCGACGGTCTCGTCGCGTTGGTATGCGATGCGGCCGCGGCTGGCGACGCGGTAGTGCTGCTGCACACCTGGCCGCTGGTGACTCCCGAGGTGCTTCCGGTCCTGCTCGAGCGGCTGCGGGCCATTGGGGCCGAGCTGGTCACCGTCGACGAGCTCGACCCGGCGTACCTGGCCGGACTGGCCCCTACTGGCCGGGCCGGCGCGCTGGACTAGACCCCTGAAGCATCGTTCAGCCTGGTAGTGGAGGTGATGACCATCACGGTACCGTCCGCGTGACGGTCATCACGAGTCCGCGTTCCAGGCGGGACGCGGGCGCCTCGCGACCGTACGATCGGTCGCATTCCGCGTAGAGCTGCACCGTGGCGCCTCTGCCCGGTCGCCCGCCGACAACCTCCCAAGGGATGAGAAGTGTCGAAGCCCGTAGTCCTCGTCGCCGAGGAGCTCGCCCCGTCCGCACTCGACGTGCTCGCGCACGACTTCGAGGTACGTCATGTTGACGGCGCCGACCGTGCCGCGCTGCTGCCGGCCCTCGCCGACGTCGACGCGATCCTGGTGCGCAGCGCCACCAAGGTCGACGCCGAGGCGCTCGCCGCCGCGCCGAGGCTGAGCGTGGTCGCCCGCGCCGGCGTGGGCCTGGACAACGTCGACGTGCCGGCCGCCACCGCGCGCGGCGTCCTCGTGGTCAACGCGCCCACCTCCAACATCGTCAGCGCCGCCGAGCAGGCCGTCGCGCTGCTGCTGGCCACCGCCCGCAACACGGCGCCGGCCAACGCCGCGCTGCGCAAGGGCGAGTGGAAGCGGTCGAAGTACACCGGCGTCGAGATCGCCGACAAGACGGTCGGCGTGGTCGGCCTCGGCCGGATCGGCGTGCTGTTCGCGCAGCGGATGTCCGCCTTCGGCACCCGGCTCATCGCCTACGACCCTTACGTGCAGCCGGCCCGCGCCGCGCAGCTCGGCGTCCGCCTGGTGAGCCTGGAGGAGCTGCTCACCGAGAGCGACTTCATCTCGATCCACCTGCCGAAGACCCCGGAGACGATCGGCCTGATCGGCGCCAAGGAGCTGGCGCTGGTCAAGCCCAGCGTCCGGATCATCAATGCCGCCCGCGGCGGCCTGATCGACGAGCAGGCGCTCGCCGACGCGATCGCCGAGGGCCGGGTCGCCGGTGCCGGCATCGACGTGTTCGCCACCGAGCCGTGCACCTCTTCGCCGCTGTTCGGGCACGAGAACGTGGTGGTCACCCCGCACCTCGGCGCCTCGACGGTCGAGGCGCAGGACAAGGCCGGCCTCGCGGTCGCCAAGAGCGTCAAGCTGGCGCTGCAGGGCGAGTTCGTGCCGGACGCGGTGAACGTGCAGGCCGGCGGGGTCGTCGCTGAAGACGTGCGGCCGGGTCTCCCGCTCGCCGAGAAGCTGGGTCGGGTGTTCACCGCGGTCGCCGGCGGGGTCGCGTCGACGATCACCGTCGAGGTGCGCGGCGAGATCGTCGAGTACGACGTCAGCGTGCTGCAGCTGGCCGCGCTCAAGGGCGTCTTCGCGGACATCGTCGAGGAGTCGGTGACGTTCGTGAACGCCCCGCTGCTCGCGAAGGAGCGCGGCGTCGAGGTCGACCTGGCGACCAGCCCGGACAGCCCCGACTACCGGAACCTGGTCACCGTCAAGGGCGTCCTCCCGGACGGCCGGACAGTGAGCGTGTCCGGCACGCTGACCGGCCCGAGGCAGGTCCAGCGGATCACCGAGATCGACGGCTTCGACATCGACCTCGCGCCGGACGGTCACCTGCTGTTCTTCCGCTATGACGACCGGCCCGGGATCGTCGGCACGCTCGGCCGGATGCTCGGCGACGCCAACGTGAACATCGCCGGCATGCAGGTCGCCCGGACCGACGCGGGTGGCGACGCCCTGATGGCACTCTCGGTCGACCAGGCTGCGCCGACCGACCTGCTCTCGGCTATCGCCTCGGCGATCGGCGCGCGGGCCGCCAGCGCGGTGGATCTCAGCGAGGTCTGAGCCGCCGCCGGTGGTTATGCCCGCGTGGGCGGGCGTGTCGCGGCCGGGTGGGCGTGTCGCCCGCGGCCGCGGTTGGGTGGGCGTTGCCGGTCGTTGACTCCGGGGTTGTGGGGTGTGTCGGTCGGCGTGTCGGCCCCGTAACCGCGGAGTCATGGCGGGCGTCGGGGTGGGCGGGGGTTGACTCCGGGGTTGTGGGGCGTGTCGGTCGGCGTGTCGGCCCCCACAACCCCGGAGTCTGGCCGGCACGCCGGTAGCTGGGCCACTGTGCCGTTCATAGACTGGGACGTGCGTACCGGCACGTGGGAACGAACCGCTACGCTGGCCGGACACGCGGCAACCAGAGGAGGCGTAGGCGGTGGGGACGACCCGGCTCGCGGTGATCGGCGGCGACGGCATCGGCCCGGAGGTGGTTGCCGAGGGGCTCAAGGTGCTCGACGCGGTCCTGCCCGGAGTCCAGACCACCGAGTACGACCTCGGCGCCCGGCGCTGGCACGCGACCGGTGAGGTGCTGCCCGACAGCGTGCTCGGCGAGCTCGCCGGCCACGACGCGATCCTGCTCGGCGCGGTCGGCGACCCGACGGTCCCGTCCGGCACACTCGAGCGCGGCCTGCTGCTCAAGCTGCGGTTCACGTTCGACCACTTCGTCAACCTGCGTCCGGCGCGGCTCTACCCGGGGGTTACCAGCCCACTGGCGGGCGTCAAGCCTGGCGACATCGACTTCGTCGTGGTCCGCGAGGGTACCGAGGGGCTTTACTGCGGCGCGGGCGGCGGGCTGCAGGTCGGCACCGCGCACGAGGTGGCCACCGAGGAGTCGCTCAACACCCGGTACGGCGTCGAGCGGGTGATCCGGGACGCCTTCGCGCGGGCCGCCGCGCGTCCGCGGAAGAAGGTCACGCTCGTCCACAAGAACAACGTGCTGGTCAACGCCGGCGGGCTCTGGACCAGGGTC
>Ga0126306_10002160_pt1 | contig 10976 bp, 9 predicted proteins | sample Plot27_FD_92592 | JGI IMG/M metagenome (GOLD analysis project Ga0126306, IMG submission 92592) | Serpentine soil microbial communities from UC McLaughlin Reserve, CA, USA - Plot27 | ecosystem: Environmental > Terrestrial > Soil > Grasslands | place: USA: UC McLaughlin Reserve, Lake County... | reverse complement strand
GTTCCGCGCGGTCAATGCAGGAGACACAACCGTTGTGCTTGGATATTATCCGCCCGGCAATGATACAAACCCAGAGGAACATGTCACGTTCTCAATTCACGTGGAATAGTATTCCCTTCTCCCGCTCCACCCGGGAAATTTTTGTTCTGCATGGGATATGCAATTTAATACAGGAATAAAAAACACATTCACCCCGCTTTATAGGAGCGAGGTGAATGTGGTCAGGAAATGCTCAATCATTGAGGAGGAAAGCCGCACTCCAGTTCATTGATCGGGCCATGGGATACCCAAAAGAAACCATCCACCCACCCATCAGCCTGATCCTGGACCTCCTGCAGGGTGTCGCCGGGGACAAACTCGTTATAGCTCTTCCCCTCGTTATCCTCAAATACAACGCTGGCGCCCAAAACTTCAGGTTCCTCACAGACCAGTGGTTCTTCCACCATGAAGACCGGCTCTGGCATCACCCGGTCAGGGACCGTGACGTAGAAGATCTGCCCCGCCAGATAAATAATACCGGTCTGCCCTGCGTATTGGGTAAGCCCGCCTCCTGCCACACAGACAATGTTCTCTTTTTCCTTGTCGACCGTGCAGTATAGATCATGGAAATTCGAGCCGACAAAAATCCTTGCATCTCTGACGTCTTTGTTGCGATAGCCTGTTGCCGCAAACACGAACACCACTCCCTTCCCCCATACAAAGCGCCCGTCCACATACATGATCAGATCGGCAGCTTTTGCGTTTCCTGCGCTAACCCCCAACCCAACAATAAGTACAATCATTGCAATTACCAGCGATAAAAGCTTCTTCATTGTCTTGCTTCTCCTTTGGTCGATAGTGAGCCGTACGCCCTGATTTCAGTTACATGACGGAGATTGAGAGGCTTGAACATTACAGTTCGATGATGAATCGAATATCACACGTCCTTCCTGTTCATGCTATATACTTACGCCTGATTTTGTCTTTGCAAAGGATCCGTCCATGCTTTCACCGTTCATGACCAGGATGAAGAATGCACACATTTCAGGGGTTGAACTCATCTTCGTTCTGATTTTGTTAATCTTTGGTATTCCCATGATCCTATTGATTCCCCCGGGTGCAGGCTACGATGAGGAGGATCATCTGATCCGCGTCTGGGAGCTCTCCGCATTCTCCCTTTTGCCGGGGCAAATGTCGCCGCAGGAATTGAGATATCCAATCATGTTCCGGGACCTTGCCTACAGGCAGCAGGCGAATGCCGGGATTATCGATAAAGATTTCTGGAGACAAAACGTGGGGTTGTCCCTGTCCGAACGCGGCTTCGTGCGCCGTGAGCTCGTTACTAAATCTGCTTATTCGCCCGCCCTGCTTTTGCCGCAGGGAATCACCATGTGGTTATTGGGCCGCCATGCGGATCTGCCGGCCCTGCCTGTGTTTTATGCATGCCGTTTTGCCGGGCTATTAGGTTATTTGCTGCTGGTCTGGCTGGCGATCCGTTTGCTACCCTTTGGGAAATGGATCCTGCTGGTGCTGGCTGTCTCGCCTATCGCCTTATTTCAAGCCACCACGATCACTGCCGACACGATTTCCAATGGCATAGGCTTTTTGTTCATTGCCGGGGGTCTGAGGCTGGCAGAGTCGAAGGAATTCGGCTGGAGGGAATGCGGGAATCTCATCCTTCTTATCTTTCTGCTTTTTCTGGCAAAGGTCAACCTTGTGCCGCTGGCCCTGCTCCCCTTCCTGCTGATCCCCCCATCACGATTTCCGAAAAGGGGAATGTATGTATTCCTGATCGCCATGACTGGACTCCTCTTCATGATCGAGGTGGCAGCCTGGAACGTGATTGCCGCCCGGGGCTATGAATTCCAGTTATCGAACGAAGCCATGCCGGGAGCACAGCTGCTCTACATACTCCGACATCCATTCCTCTTTCTGCAAACCCTGTTCCAGGACCTGATCAAAAATGGGTGGGCTTACGTACATGGGTGGATCAATGGATACGGCTATTACTTTTGGACGCCGCCTCTGGTGGTTTCGATCCTCTTCCTGCTGAGCCTTATCTCCGTTCTTTGGATCGACTCTCGCTTTGCGCAGATGGACAGGAAATATCGTCTTGCCTTCGTGTTAGTTTTCCTGGCAGGCTATCTCGCCACGATCCTGTCACTTTACATCTCATTTACACCGGTTGGCTCTGATCAAATCCTGGGCGTGCAGGGACGGTATTTTCTCCCACTCGTGCTGCCGCTTTTGCTGGCGTTGTTCAGCGTACTCGTGCCAAAAAATGTCACCGGCACTGCCTCTGGTTGGACAATCGGCTTTCTCGCGGCGGCCCTGGCACTTAATATCATCGGGATCGTCCTTGCGTTTTACGTTCCCTGCGGCACGACCTTTTATCAAACCGGATTATGCTACCAGCCGTTTTACAAGGATTTCTCCGGTGAGACCCGCCTCTCTCCACCACTTCCAGAGGGAAGCTCGCTCACCCAGGAGGTTACTGTTTCTTGTAATGGCTTTACGGAATTGCGCGTATTACTCAGCCCATCCGCGCCGGGAAATGGAGGGTCGACACGTTTTCTTGTCGAGGATACGTTGAGCGACGAAACCCTCCTGGACACATCCGTGCTGAACAATAAGATCACCGAAGAAAGCTGGTATCCATTGAGGTTCGATCCCGCCTGGGGTTCTGCCGGGAATCGATATCGTTTGAATATTCTCACTGGCGGCGGGATCAGACTTCTCTACACCACGCAGTCTGAGTTCAACCTGGGAGATTTCCAGGAAAACGGACAACTGCTGGAGGAGGATATCGTCCTGCAATATGGCTGCGCGACAGGCTTGCGCAAGCTTTGGCTGACAGGCAAGCCATAAAATTATTCTGCAACGAATGGGTCAATGCCATGAACGAGCTTAGGATCAGCCGCGATACACAACTAGAACCGAAGGTATACATACTCCCTGAAGGGATCACCGTCGATTCGGATGATGTGACCCTGGACGGTCACGGGGCAACCATTATGGGTACCCATAAAACAGCCAGCCAGGGCATCAACGTCTATGGTCGGAAAAATGTGATCATAAAAAACATACGTGTCCTGAATTATTACCATGGGATGTCCATCAAACAATCTACCGGCGTAGAGATCCATCACTGCACAATTACCTTGACCACCGAGAGCCAATCCAACACGCTGTTTCTGGACATCTGGAAACCCGCCGAGGAGGCTTATGGCGGTGCCATTGTTCTGGAACAGGTAACGGATGCCAGGATCCATGACAATGATCTGCAGCATCAAATGAATGGATTTCTCAGCTACCAGTGCAAACAGCTCACGGTCACCAATAACCTGGCGAATTACTGTAGCGGGTTTGGGTTTCATTTATTCGAAACCTGCGACAGCACCTTTGCAGATAACTATGCCGATTTTTGCTGCCGGTATCATCTGAGCGAGGCTGGCTCCCACCTGGGCGCGGATGCGGCAGGGTTTCTGATCATTTTCAAGTCCTGTAATAATATTTTCAGGAACAATTTTGCCCGGTTGGGCGGCGATGGTTTTTTCCTGGCAGGACTCACCCCCAACGGGATCGATGTTGGATGTAATCACAATTTATTTGAAGAGAATGATGCCTCCTACAGTCCAAACAATGCCTTTGAAGGTGTATTCAGCAGAGGGAATGTTTACCGGGGAAATAAGGCGAACCATTCCAATTATGGGTTCTGGCTGGGGTTTTCAAGCGATTGCACCCTCCAGGATAACCAGATCTACAACAACCGGCAGGCAGGGATCGCTGTGGAAAATGGAGTGGGTTTCCAGGTCCTCAATAATGATATCCAAAACAACCAGCACGGTATCCTCATTTGGACCCGATCTTATGATTTTTTAAAGACTGTTCCGGATATTAATGCGACCAGCAGTGCATGGCTCATCGAACGTAATAAGTTGATCCAAAACAAAAAAGCGATCCGGATCGCAGCCAATCAGGATCACGGCGTAGGAGGGCTCCGGGAAGGACGGTCGGCTGTTCCCCCTCACAACCATATTATTCAAAACAATCAAATTCTGGGCAACAACATTGGAATAGAGCTGGATGGAGCAAAAGACACACAGCTTGATCAGAACGACTCGAATAATCTTGGCGCCGATATCGATGAAAAATAAACTGCTCAGGAATATTTTGCTGATGATTGGACTGTTGCTACTCTGCGGATCGGCGGCGATCATCGAAACCCGGTTTAAAGTCATACAACGTAGCTACGATCATTTGATCATGGACAACCGCAACCATTACCTTCCCTGTCAGGCTCTTCCAACCAGGATCGAAGTGGAAAGAATCATCGAGCAGCATAGCGACGTGATTCAACAAATACAACAGGTTGATCAGGGGTTTGTCGGTGTCGAGATCGATTCCATAACCTGTGAGGGGAAAGCAGACCTGCTTATTTGGTATGGAACTCATGAGCAAAGGATTGCCATCGAAAAGATCATAGGTGGCGACACGTTCTTTGGGATCCCATACCGGCTGCAAAACCGTTAGCGTAAGCCGCCTCGTTTACGCTGCTGATTTCGAAGGGATTCGACTAGAATTATGGTCTGCGTGTGACTATCATGGGAGAAGATGATCCGATCTACAGTAAACGTCTCTCCCGGGATGGGTAGGAACTTAAGCAGGAGTGGCTGACGGAACTACGAGAATACCCCGTCAATTATGTGACTACACAGCCCGAAATCCGTGTCAAGAATAACTCTTCGAAACCATACATGTTGACCATGACACGGCGTCTCGATAATTTGACGCATAAAGAAACATTTCAGGTGACAGATGGGGATGGACAGTCCCTGCTTGGTCCGCACGATGCAGCCTGGCTGGATTGGGACCAGCGAAACAGGCTGGTCTTATGTAGCGAGGGAAAACTATTCGCTGCCCACGAACAGGACAGTCTGTCTTTTCAATTAAGAGAGCTTGCAGATTTCAACGTACAGAAACCACAATCCATCGTTGCGCCTGAATGGGCAACGCATTGGTAAATAGTCTCTCAGAAGCTTTTCTGTCTTTCATTCTTGTATTCAAGAGTCCTTCAAAAGGAAATCACCCTCGTTCAGCAAGCCGTCGAAGATTGCTTCGATGGCTTTTGAATTCTCAGGCGACAACTCCTCCAGTGCAAACGACTTCAACCTTGTCTGCGTGGTGCGGACGGATGGTTCCAAGAAGTCAACAAATGGCAGAGATGTGCGAAATAACTGGTAATACAAAAACCTGCGCGCGTTGCGTTTGAACTCAGGTGGGATAGCCAGCTTTTCAACATCCAGAAACTCTTCCATCTTTCTTCTTACTTCTTCTACTGTCTGCGGAAAGAACACTGTCGGACGCGTAGCGTGAGTGAAGCGTGCTTTGCCTGCACACAACACCGCCGCGCCCATGATCGAAGCCTCCAACCCGATCGTCGAGTTATAGATCATCACAAATTTCGATCTTTGGATCAACTCATATGAACTCAAGGTTTCACCTGGACTCACGAAGACCACGTTCGGTTCCCTGTCCGCGCGGCTGGCTTCCACCCAGGCTGCCACCGTCTCGCGGCTGGCTTTGCGCACCCGCAGCTCATCGGGGTGGGCGCGGATGACGAACAATGTTTCGGGATGGGCACGAATGACTTCCAGGGTCATATCAAGCCAGTCGAACATGTCTTCAAAGACCGTGTTGGCGTGCGGCTGGCTGGTATCGAAAATGACGTTGGTAAAGATGGGCACGATCTGTTTGAAGCCTGCCGCCTTTTGCAGGAACGACTCGTCGAGTCCTTTCATGTTTGCCCAGAACTTGATGCCCGCCATCGTGAAGTCCCCCTGGAAACGCCTGGCTAAATAGGCGTCGAGTTTTGCGTTTTGTTCGTCATTCAATTCAAACTCAGCAGGGATATGGATTGGGTAGGCGGTCGCTTCGCCATCGGTGAAGAAGGCGGAGGTGGGCTGCAGCCCCACTTCGTGGGTGATGACGCGCAGCCCGCGTTTTTGCGCCACGTAGCGCGCGGTCGCTTCCGGGTAGAACTGCCCGTTGAACACGACCACAGCTCGCGGCTGGACCTGATCGAGAAAGCCCCCAAACTTCCGCGCCACATTCCATGCCGACAATATGTATTCACGCAAAAGATAACGCGTGGATTCGTCATCGTTCAAGTGATGGATGCGCAGGATCCAGCGCAAGCCCGGCAGGCACAGGGACCCAAGCGGGACGTTTTGCCATTCGAAGGTCATCAAATCTTTTAATGGGAGATGTTCGATAGCGGCGGTGAGTTGTACGTCGAGTTGATAATCAAACCAGTTTACGTTCGATGTTTGAACGCGTTGTCCTGAGCCCCCCGAAGGGTTTGAACGTTCCAACACTGGAACGTTTTTATACAATGTGCGCGATTGATAAATACACGATTTACACGGCGGCGGTTTGCGGACATTGTCACGGTTCGTCCCCAGCACGCAGTGGCTCATGCCAGAATGACACGCGAAATACGCGACAGGAATGCCTTTTAGCCGCAGTGCCCAGGAGGCGAGCAGATGAAAGCCGCTGTTCCAGGAGAGATCATCGATCCCGGTGGAGGCTTTGAAGAAGACGATCGGTGCCCCCGAAGGAGGTGGCGATTGACGGGCGACGCGACGCGCCAGACGTGCGATCTTGAGGTTGTTCAGCCTGCGGACGAGCCCGCGCTTAATGCGTTGGGCGAAGAATTCGTTCATCCTACCAATCATTATTCTTTTCATACCCCAGCTTCACCAGCAGATCCCCAGCGATATCCTTGAACAAATTCTTATGATCTTCCGTGAAATGCTCACGCCAGCCGCCAGTCTTCCCAGAGCGGAACGTATGACTCTTCCTTGGCTGGATCGCCTCCACCAAAATGGCAAGCGCCTTTTGGCGCGGCGTGGGAATGTGATACCCAACACTTTCCACCTCATCAAGCATCGCATCCAGTGTAGCATCCTGATAGTTGATCAAATCTTCGAAGCGGATGCACATCACGTGGGGCTGCTCGAGCCATTCGAACACGCTGGCGTACCGCTGCTTCACACTCACCATGTAGAGTTCATCGTGATCGATACCTGTAATGGCGACCTTGAGCCGCTCGCCAAAATTGGGCAACGACTTGTAATAGTCGTGCATGCCATGCTCTTCATGCATATCCGTCGCGAAAAAGACCTGAGAAACGAGCAGGTCGCGTGGGTCGCGATAGATGAAATAATTCACTCGATTCGGCTGGCACAAAAACGAGATGTTCTCGGGCGTGGCTTCCACATAGCCCCAGCCGATCACGCCGCGAGGAATCCTCTTCAACTCATGCAGTACTTCCTGGTTGGGCTTTCGTCTCCCCTCTTTTTCAATCGTCCGGACCGGGTCTGCTTCCACGTACTTATAGGGGATGATCTGCGTAAAGCCGTTCAAAACCTGCAGCAGCAGGTGCGATCCGCTCTTCGGTTTGGAATTGCCGAAGATGGGCGGTGCGTCATTGAACGATAGCCGCTTCCAGCGCGCAATCGCCTGCACGGATTTCCCGGCAGGACGGATTGCACGGCGGATGGTTTTCATCAGTGGCATCAAAATACCTTATGAATGACCAATTACATTATTCTGTCATTGGTCATTCGCGATACGCAAATTAATCCTCGCCCGTCACGCGGCGAAGCCTCTTCATCGAGCCCATTTCCGAGGAATAGACCTTCTTCACACCGTCACCCAACGCTGCCTCGGAAACGCGGATGTACTTGACGAGGCGCTCAAACCCGCCCGGCTCCACCGAAGCCGCCTGGTCACTGCCCCACATGGCGCGGTCGAGCGTCAGATGTCTTTCCACCACGCTCGCACCCACCGCGACCGCCACCGCTGAAGGGACGAGACCCACTTCGTGACCGGAATACCCGATGGGAACATTTGGGAACTCGCGGCGCAGCGTCTCCACCATTTTGAGGTTCAGTTCCTCGGGCTCGCATGGATAGGTGCTTGTGCAGTGCATCAGCACCAGATCGTCTTCCCCGGCGATCTTTACCGCCTGATGGATCTGCTCCATAGTGGACATCCCTGAAGACAGGATCAACGCCTTGCCGATCGCCCGGGCTTTGCGGATCAAACCAAGGTCCGTGAGCGAAGCGGAGGGGATCTTGTAGGCGGGTGTGTCAAAATTTTCCATGAAGTCCACAGAAGGCTGGTCCCAGACGGAGACCATCCAGGCGATCCCTTTTTCGCGGCAGTGCCTGTCGATCTCGCGGTACTGCTCCTGGTTGAATTCAACCCTGTAGCGATAGTCCAGATAGGTGATGTATCCCCAGGGTGTCTCACGCATTTGATTCTGCTGTTCGAGGGGTGTGGCGACTTCGGGCGTGCGCTTCTGGAACTTGACCGCATCCACCCCAGCGTGGACTGCCGCGTCGATCATCTGCTTGGCAATGCCAAGGTCGCCGTTATGATTAATGCCGATTTCCGCAATAATGTAGGCAGGATGACCATCCCCTACCATGCGATTTCCGATCTTTATTTCACGAGTCATTTTGTTCTCCAATTTTGGTTTCGATGATGGTGCAATTATGGCAGGGATAAATCCGTGATTTCGGTAAAGTCGAATGGATAGCCCCAGGGTGAATAATAATGCCGGTCAGGGATGAGGGCATAATCCGTGTCAAAGAACTGGTTGAGCATCACCCGGAAGGAGTTGACGGGCGAGATGGATGGGTATAACCGGGTGTAATCCTGGTCGGGGAAATAATACGCGTTCAGAATACTGAATCGTTCGGCAGGCAGCGTGTTTTTCAGCGATCCCCAGTGCAGATAGGCGCCGGGACCGTGATCACCCTGAATGATAATAATGGGCGGCGTCTGCGACTGGCTCAGGATGGAATCCACTGTTTCCAGGATCAGGGTGTTCACATATTGGATCTGCTGGCGGTAGCCCGCGATATAGTTTTTGCGCGAATGGTTTTTGATGTAGTGGTTCGCGTCTGCCAGTTTGAACGGCTCCGTGTGGGGCACAGCTTCACCGTTTTTGTCAAAGACAAACGGCGGGTGAGGCGCAATGATGTGAGCATAGACGAAATAATCACCCTCCATCGAGGGAACGTCCCGCAGCCTGGCAACCGTGGATAGAATTTCGCTGCGATGCGTATCGTATGGCATTTCGATCAGGACTTTATTGAAGGCTGGCACATGCGACAGAACCCGCGCCATGGTATGGTCGATCACGATGCTTTCAAAGGCAGTCACGGGATGGGCGAAGCCACTGCCGGTATCGTCGTAATAAATCTCTGCGCTGGGAACCGTTGCCTTATATTCATTCCGAAAGGAAATTAACTGATACCCGTTCTGCGCCAGGGTGGTGCGGACCTTACTTCCCTTAATGAGTTCGATCAGATCTGCCCGGTTTTCAATCGTTGTTCCATTCGCCTTGAGCGATTGTACGTAATCCAGATTGAGCGAGGAGCTTAGCGACAGCATGGTTTGGATGTAATTACTGGAAGACTCTTGCGCTACGTAAAAGCCTCGGTCTCCCAAAGCATCCAAGAAACTCGAATTATCGAACTCATATAGTGTACGCAGGATATCCTCCCGGCCGTAACCATCGAGGATGATGTAATAAATATCCGGGCGAGGCTCATTTGTCTCCACCACAGTCACTGGCATCGGCTCACTTCGATCAAAAGAGAGGCCGTTTTCGCGCAGGCTGTTGCTCATCTTGATCCCGGTATTGAGAAGCAGGAGAACGCTGAGCAGGTTGAAATATAGATTCACCCCGGCCATGTTTTTGATCCGTTTCTGCACAAACCAGATCCAGAGCATCACACAGATGCCTGTAAGCACCAGGATAATAAGGTTCGAGCGGGCAGGTCCAAGCTCAAACGTCTTGGCAGTCCAATCCGAAACATCGCCAAAGAGAAAAAACAGGAAGAGAAACAACGAAGCCACCAGGCTGGACTTTACCCAATCGCGCAGGAAAAGATACGTTCCTCCCAGCACCATGGAACCCAAAAGAAGGGAGACCAGAAGCACTCGGAGGATCTCAGAAAAACTCAGTTCCGCGATATTGAGCAGGTACAACTGCAGGACAGGCTGAATCGAAAGGAGGAACGGGGCGAACAGCCCTCGCTCGAAAAACCGGCTCAGGCCCTGCATGAATGTTCGGTTCGCCTTTCTCGTTTCCTTCATCATCTTCCTTTGGAATTCATCACAGATCTTTATCTTCGGCTCAATAATAGATCGATCAGCTCTCGCAGCGCGCCATGCCCACCCGCCCGGCTCAAAACAAAATCCGCGGCGCCGATCACTTCAGGATACGCGTCAGCCACTGCGACAGACCAGCCGGCGACCTCAAAACAGGGCAGGTCATTCAAATCGTTGCCAACGTAAATGACGTTCTCCGGGTTGATATGTTTCAGGGCGAGGACTTCCCGCATCACGCGCCCCTTATCGTTGATCCCCACCCCGTGGATCGCTTCCACTCCCATCTTCTTCGCGCGCGCCTCGACAACACGATTTGGCTCTGATGAGAGGATCATCACCTCGATACCGGCCGCGCGCAATTCGTTCACCCGCAAACTATCGCTCCGATAGGCAGCAACGATCTCGGTACCCTCCTGGTCCACCCAGACGCGGTTATCGGTGAGGACGCCGTCGAAGTCACTGATGATCAGGTCTACGTTCTCAGGCATGGGTCGTTTCACCCGACCGGGAACAACCATCTCCAACCGGCTGTTCGCAAGTGCTTCATATTTCGCCCAATCCGAAAGGTTATCAATGTCCACGCTATAGCGCGGATCGATCACCAGCGGATAGATCACCTCCCCCGTCAGCGATCTTTTCTGCCTGATCGTCGAAACACGGATGGCATCGATGTGCCCTGTCTGCCAATAGATGGGTGGAAGGATCTGGCGTGGCGCGTTGTAAGGCTCAGCGATCCCGTCCACTTTTAGCAAAGGTTTCATTGGCTGGTCTTCTCCTGAAAAGCGCCACATTTTGTGCGGGTTTTG
>Ga0126306_10002158_pt1 | contig 10984 bp, 9 predicted proteins | sample Plot27_FD_92592 | JGI IMG/M metagenome (GOLD analysis project Ga0126306, IMG submission 92592) | Serpentine soil microbial communities from UC McLaughlin Reserve, CA, USA - Plot27 | ecosystem: Environmental > Terrestrial > Soil > Grasslands | place: USA: UC McLaughlin Reserve, Lake County... | reverse complement strand
GGGGCGTCCGGGCTGTCGAAGTTCAGCGGGTAGATGTCCTGGTAGACCTTGGGCGGGTTCTCGGCGTAGGCGATCGAGCCGTCGGGCCGGATCCGGAACCAGTCCGGATGGTCCTTCACCCAGGGATGGTCGGGCGAGCACTGCAGGGCGTAGTCGAGGGCGATCTCCATGCCCAGCTCGTTGGCCCTGGCCACGAAGGCGTCGAAGTCCTCGATGGTGCCCAGGTCGGGGTGGATGGCGTCGTGGCCGCCGGCCTCCGAGCCGATCGCCCACGGGCTCCCCGGGTCGTCCGGGCCCGGGTCCAGGGTGTTGTTCGGGCCCTTGCGGTGGGTGTGGCCGATCGGGTGGATCGGGGGCAGGTAGACCACGTCGAAGCCCATGGTGGCGATGGCCGGGAGCCGCTCGGCCGCCTGCTTGAACGTTCCGCTGGTGGTGGCCGTGGCCCCCTCGGAGCGGGGGAAGAACTCGTACCAGGAGCCGTAGAGGGCCCGCGGGCGGTCGACCCAGATGCCGAGGCGCCTGGAGCGGGTGGCGTCCTTGGGCGGGTTCCGCTCCAGCAGCTCGACCACGGTCGAGTCGTAGGCCGAGGCCAGCCGCTCGGCCTGGTCGGCGCCCTCGTTGCGCAGCCCGGCCGCGGCCGCGGTCAGCACCTCCCGGCCGGCCGCCGGCACCCAGGCCGTGGCCTCCTCCAGCAGCAGGGCCCCCTCCTCGAGCTCGAGGCCGATGTCACGGCCGGCGTCGAGCTTCTTCTGGGTGCCGATGCGCCAGGTGGCAACCTCGTCGGTCCAGGCCTCGACCACCATCGACCAGGAGCCGGAGCGGGGCAGGGTGATCTCGCCCCGCCACTGGTGCAGGCCGTGGTTGACCTCGGTCAGGGGGATGAGCTGGCCCCGCCGGTCGCCCGGCCCGGTCAGGCGGACGGCCGCGGCCACGACCTCGTTGTGGCCGTCACGGAAGATGGTCGCCTCGACCGGGACCGTCTCGCCGGCGACCGCCCGGGCGGTGAACTGCCCGCAGTCGACCTGGGGACGAATGTCCTCGATCACGATGCGCCCGATCATGTGGAGCACGCTACCACTGCGGGCGGCGAGGGTCAGCGGGCGGATGGAACGTCAAAGCCCCCGTGGGAGCCCGGCGCCGGGTGAGCGCGTGCACCCCGCCCGCGGCCCCCCCTGACTCCCACGAGGGCCTGCCCTGGGAGCTGAGCCCCTGGGCGAGACGAAGTCTTTACCCGGCGCAACCATCCTGACAAGGAGGATCTGTGGGCCACCGGCAAGGCCTACGCAGGTCGTGAAGCGAGCGGGGGACGCGCCATGGTGGACGCTTGCCAGGCGCCGAGGTGCCCGGTAGCCCAGATTGGCCAGAGCCGGTCTGCCTCGTCGGCGTCAGCCGGCATGGCCCCGGCCAGCAGGGCGAGTACCTGGCCGGCGGCGGCCGGCCGGTCGTCCGGGTCGGTGGTCAGCAGGGTCGCGACGGCCAGGTCGAGGGCGGGCGGCACCTCGGGGTTGCGGCTGCTGGCGCGGGGCGGCGGGCCGGCCAGCTGGGGCCAGCGGCGCTCGACCGGGCCGTGGTCGGCCGGGTCGAACGCCTGGGTTCCGGTGGCCAGCTCGAACAGGACCGCCCCGAGCGCGAACAGGTCCATGCCCGGGCTGGCCGGGAGGCGGCGGACCTGCTCGGGGGCCATCCACGGGGGCGAGCCGCGCCGGTGCCGGCCCGCCGGCGCCTCCCCCACCGGCCGGGCCAGGCCGAGGTCGATCAGCACCGGCCGGCCCTCGCGCAGCACCACGTTGCCCGGCTTGACGTCCAGGTGGGCCAGGCCCCGGCCGTGCAGGTGGCCGAGGGCGGCGGCCAGCTGCATGCCGACCAGGAGCACGTCCACCGGGTGGAAGGGGCCGTCCTCGTCCAGGGCGTCGTCCAGGGTCGGGCCCTCGACGTACTCGAAGACGAGCTGCGGCAGGGGCTGGTCGAGGCGGGACTCGAGCAGCCGCCGCATCCCCGGGTGGGCGGTCCTCCCGGCGACCTCGGCCTCCTGGGCCAGGGCGGCCACCGCCCGCTCCTGCTGACCGGGCCGGGGCAGCTTCACCGCCACCGGGCACCAGCGGCCCAGGTCCCAGGCCAGCCAGGTCTCGCAGCGGCGGCCGTCGCCGAGCAGCGCCCAGGCCAGCAGCCCAGGGGCCAGCTCGTGGCCGGGCGGCCAGTTCCAGGACGGCTCGGGCTCCACAGGTATTCCTTTCGTCTGGGTGAGGGGGCGCCGGATTGGTTGGGCGCCCCCTCACCGTCGGGGGTCAGCCGCGGGTGCGGGTGCGGGTCCGCGTGCGGGTCCGCGACTTGGACATCGACGAGGCGCTGTGGCCACCGTGGTGCGAGAACACCTTGTGGCCGCCTCGGACGCGACGACCGCGTCCACGTCCTCTGCTCATGAGCTCACCCCCTCTCCGGAGTTGCCGGACACTGCGAGCTCCATCGGGTGCTGGAGGGCCCAGAGGCGGGCGTAGGCGCCCCCGGCGGCCAGCAGCTCACCGGGAGGGCCCTGCTCGACCACCCTGCCCCCGTCCAGCACCACCACCCGGTCGGCGCGGGCGGCCAGGCTGAGGCGGTGCGACACCGACAGCACCGTCCGCCCCTCGGCCGCCCGGTCGAGGGCGTCGAGCACCGCCTGCTCGGAGGCGGCGTCCAGCCCGCTGGTCGGTTCGTCCAGCAGCAGCACCGAGGCGTCCCGGAGGATCGCCCTGGCCAGCGCGACCCGCCGCCGCTGCCCCCCGGACAGCCGCACCCCGCCTTCCCCGATCTCGGTGTCCCACCCATCCGGGAGCCGCTGGATCAGCTCGTCCACCCGGGTCGCCCGGGCGGCGGCCTCGAGCTCCTCGCGGGTGGCGCCGGGCCGCCCGAAGCGGACGTTGTCGGCCACGGTGGCGTCCAGCATCCACGGGTCCTGGGGGACCAGGGCGAGCTGGCGCCGGAGCGAGCCCAGGTCGAGGTGGCGCAGGTCGGTCCCGTCGAGCTCGACCGCGCCGGCGTCGGGGTCGTAGAACCGCAGCAGCAGGGCGAGCAGGGTCGACTTGCCGGCGCCGGTCGGCCCGACCACGCAGATCCGCTCCCCGGCCGCCACCTCCAGGTCGAGGTGGCGCAGGACCGGCGCCCCCTCGGCGTAGGCGAACCAGACCCCGCGCAGGGCCAGCCCCTGGCGGGGCGGGCCGGCCTGGAGCGGCTCGGCCGCCTCGGGCACGACCTCGCCCGAGTCGAGCACCTCGAGGATCCGCTCGCGGCTGGCCGCCCCCCTGGCCAGGGTCCTGGCCAGGCGGGCCAGGGCCCGGATCGGCCCGTAGAGGCTGGACAGGTAGGCGAGCACGACCAGCAGCGTCCCCAGGGTCATCCGGCCGCTGGTCACCGCCGTCACCCCCAGCCACAGCACCAGCCCACCCCCGGCGGCCAGCAGCAGATCGGCCACCGGCGACCACCGCGCCTCCAGGTCCATCGCCCCCAGGGCCGCCCGGACCGCGCTCCGGCTGCACCCCGAGAACTGCCCGCCGGCCTCGCCCTCGCGGGTGAAGGCCTGCACCACCCGGACGTTGCGCAGCACCTCGGTGGCCTCGCTGGCCAGCGCGGCGTCCGCGTCCCTTGAGGCCCGCTGGGCGACCCGGATCCGCCGCCGCCGCAGTGCCACCACCAGCGCCAGCGGCGGGACCACGGCCAGCGCCGCCAGCCCCAGGGTCAGGTCGATCGCCAGCACGACCACGACCATCCCGGCCAGCGTCAGCACCTCGGGGACCAGCACCGTGAACCACGCCACCATCGAGTCCTCGACCCGGGCCACGTCCCCGGTCAGCCGGGTCACCAGGTCCCCCGACCGATGCCGGTCGTGGAAGGGCAGTCCCAGCCCGAGCAGCCGCCCGAACACCGACTCCCGCAGGTCGGCCCCCACCCGCTCGGCCGTCGCCGAGGTCAGATAGGTGATCAGGTACCCGACCAGCGCCCCGATCCCCACCAGCCCGATCCCGGCCCCGGCGGCCACCGCCGCCAGCCCGGCCGGCTCGAGCTGGTCGAGCACCCCCAGCGGCCCACCCACCGGCTGCCCGCCGATCGCGTTGTCCACCGCCAGCTTCAGCGGCCAGGGCCGCGCCAGGTCGAGCAGGGTCTCCACCAGGATCAGCCCCGAGGCCAGCGACAGGCTCCCCCGGTAGGGGCGGAGGAACCGGCGGAGGGACTGGCGGCGGGCGGGGGCCGGGATCGCGGGGTCGCTGGGGAGCGGGGCCGTGGGGCTGGTGGGGGTCAGGGTCATCCGACCCTCCCGAGGCGGGCTCTGGCCCGGAACCCGGCCGCGACCAGCCCGGCCAGGAGGAGCGCCCCACCGACCACCCCGGCCGCGCGGGCTGTGGACAACCCCGGGAACCCCTCTTGCCGCTCGGCTACGCTCCCCACCGGGGGCGCGGGCGCAGGTGCGGCGGAGGCGGCCGAGGGCGCCCGGGCCAGGGCTGGCGGGGGTGGAGGTGGCGCGAGTGCGCGCTTGGGCCCGGTGGTCCGGCCCGCCGACGAGCTGGGGTCGGAGCTCGGCGCCCGGACGGCGGGGCGATCCTCACCCTGAGGGTCGTCCGACCCGGCGGAACCGTGGTCGTCGCCGGCATCGTCGTGGCCAGATCCGGATCCATGCCCGTGCCCCGACCCCGCCTCGCCGGATCCCGACCCGCCGGAGCCGCTGTTGTCGCCCGGACCGTCGTCGGACCCCGACCCGCCGGAGCCGTGGTCGTCGGCCGAGGCACGCGCGGCGGCTGGGCCCGGGATGGCCAGGGCGGGCACGGCTCCCGCGGCGAGGGCGGGGACGGCTCCCGCGGCGAGGGCGGGGACGGCTCCCGCGGCGAGGGCGGGAGCGGCTCCCGCGGCGAGGGCGAGGAGGGCGGCGAGGGAGAGGAGGGCGAGGCGGGTCCGCACCGGGAGTGGTCCTTTCCGACGTGGTGCTGGGTTCGTCCTCGCCATCGCCAGTGGGCGGGCTTCGTTACAGTGCCCCGGTGGACCTCGCCGTCGTCCTGACCACGTTCGTGGTGATCTTCCCGGCCGAGCTGCCCGACAAGTCGATGTTCGCCTCGCTGGTGCTCGGGACCCGCTTCCGGCGGCTGCCGGTGTTCTGCGGCGTCGCCGCGGCCTTCGCCGTCCACGTGGTCATCGCCGTGGCCATCGGCAGCGTGTTCGCCCTCCTGCCCGAGCGCCTGGTCCTGTTCGTGGTGGCGGCGCTGTTCGCCGGCGGGTCGGCGTTCCTCCTGCTCGGCAAGGAGGACGACGGCGAGGTCGCCGAGGCGTCCCGGGCCGTGGCCGACCAGCACCCCGTGCGGGTCGCCCTGTCCTCGTTCGGGGTGGTCTTCCTCGGCGAGTGGGGCGACATCACCCAGATCACCACGGCCAACCTGGCCGCCAGGTACGGCGACCCGCTCAGCGTCGGGGTCGGCGCCCTGCTCGCCCTCTGGTCGGTGGCGGCCCTCGCCCTCACCGTCGGCCGTGGCCTGGTCCAGCGCGTCCCGGCCCGCCTGATCCGCCGCATCACCGGTGTGATCCTGGCCGTGCTGGCCGTCCTGACCCTGGTCGAGGCGATCCGTTCCTGACCCGCCGGTTGCGCGAGCCGCCGCGGCCGGGCACGCTGATGCCCGTATGGTCCCCCTCATGCTGGTCTGGAACCGCGCCCTCGACTACGGGCGCGTGGTCACCTGCGGCTGTCCCGGGACCCGGGAGCCGAGCTAGCCGAGGAACGCCGCTCCCGGGTCTGCTCTCGCCCGGTGCCCCATCCTCGGCCCCTTCCAGCCGCAAGGAGCGACCATGACGGTCACCGACGAGCTGCTCGAGAACAACGCCGAGTTCGCACGCAACTTCACCAAGGGCGACCTGCCGATGCCGCCGGGCAAGGGCCTGGCCGTCGTCGCCTGCATGGACGCCCGCCTCGACGTCTACGCCCTGCTCGGGCTGGCCGAGGGCCAGGCCCACGTCATCCGCAACGCCGGCGGCGTGGTCAGCGACGACGTGCTCCGCTCCCTGGTCATCTCCCAGCGCCTGCTCGGCACCCGCGAGGTGATCCTCGTCCACCACACCGACTGCGGGATGCTGACCTTCACCGACGACCAGGTGAAGTCCGACATCGAGGCCGACATCGGCCTGCGCCCCCACTTCGCCCTCGAGGCCTTCTCCGATCTGGAGCGCGACATCCGCCAGTCGATCGCCCGCATCAAGCACAGCCCGTTCGTGCCTCACAAGGACTCGATCCGCGGCTTCGTCTACGACGTGCACACCGGCGCCCTCCAGGAGGTCACCTGACCGCCGGCCCCTAGCCCGGGAGCGGGTGGGCGGCGAAGAACTCCCAGACGACCTCCGCGAACGGCCGGCCGGCGATCGCGCGGGGCGCCTGGTGGGTGCCGCCGTTGATGCGGTAGTGGACCACCTCGGTGCCGTCGCGGCAGCCGCTCCAGCGCACCCCGGTCACCTCGGCGGTGTCGAGGAAGACGGCCGGGTCGCCCGGGCAGCCGTCACGGGCGGCCCACTCGCCCAGCCAGGCGGGCAGGGCCGGCAGCGGCAGGGGCGAGGCGACGCTGGCGTCCTGGCCCCCGTACGGGAGCACCTCGTCGGCCGAGCCGTGCATGGACAGCACGGCGATCGGGCGCGAGGGCCGGGTCGACGCAGAGGCGCCCCTGGAGGTCGTCGAGCAGGTCGGTGGTGAAGCGCAGCTCGTCGATCCCGAGCTCGACCCGGCCGGAGCTGGCCCAGAACGGCCGGCCGGCACCGGCCGGTCCTGCCGGTAGCCGGTTGGGACGTGGACCCGGTAGCCGCGCCGCTCCGCGCCGGCGGAGAGCGCCGGGTCGCGGGCCGCCGCGGCCGGCGGCGGTGCCGGCAGGGCACCGGTGAACGTCAGCGTCGCGGGCGACGGGGGCTCGTGCCGGTACTCGAGGCGGCCCTGGCCGCCCGGCGGCCCGTCGAGCCGGTAGGTGAGCTGCGCCCGCTGCCCGCACCACTCCCCGCCGGCCGAGAACGGCGCCGACCAGGTGGCCCCGTTGAGCGAGCCGGTGGTGGTCGCCTCACGGCAGCCGCCGGGCCGGGGCAGGCCGAGGCGGACGCTTTGGTAGACCCGGACCGTGCCCAGCCCGGTGGCGGTCCCGCTCCCGCCGACCTGGCAGCCCTCGGGCGCGCCGGACACGGCATGGCAGCTCAAGGGCACGCTGGCCACCGTCAGCCGGAGCGACGGCGCGGACGGGGCGGCGGGCGCCTCCGACTTCCCGCCCCCGCCGGTGCAGGCGGCCAGGAGCAGGCAGACCAGACCCGGCCACGGTCGGGCGGGCGGCCAGCACGGCAACCTCCCCGAGTCGCTCAGCGACCCCCATCGGGCGGTTCCGACCATGGTGGCCCTCGCCCGCCGGGTGTCAACGGAGATTCTCGAGGTCGCGCCGTGGCCTCAGCCAGGACCGCTCGAACCGCCGCCGTCCGAGTCGCCGCCGGACCGGCCCGAGCCGCTCGAGTCGTCGTCGTCCCGATCGCGGTCGTCGCCGTCGCGGTCGAACCGCCGGTCGTCGCCGGCCCCGGGGTCGGCGACCGCCGGGGCGCCCGGCTCGCCGGCGTCGGGGGCGACGCCGCCAGGGTCCAGGACCGCGAGCGGGCCCTCGACCCGCTCCCGGACCGGCGGCGGGAGCCCATCGGAGAGAGCCGGAAGCGCCGCCAGCAGGGCACCGGCCAGCAGCAGCGCGACCACCAGCCCGCGCCGCCGCGAACGAGGCCGCCGGCGCCCGGCGCCACCCACCGGGAACGGGAGGGTGGGGGGCGACGGGGGGCCCGGGTTCCGGACGAGCTCGGCGAAGGCGGCGGCGGACGGGGGACGGGAGGACGGGTCCTTGGCCAGGGCGTGGAAGCAGGCGGCGACCAGGGACGGCGGGGCCGAGGGGGCGGCCCGGCCGAGGGGTGGCGGGGCGGAGTTGACGTGGGCCATGGCCAGCTCGACCTCGGAGCCGGCCTCGAACGGGCGGTGGCCGGCCAGCAGCTCGTAGAGGACGACGCCGAGGGCGTAGATGTCGGCGGCCGGGGTGGCGCGGTCGCCGAGGACGCGCTCGGGGGCGAGGTAGGCGGCGGTGCCGATCAGGTCGCCGGTGGTGAGGGCGGCGTCCCCGGCGGCGGAGGCGATGCCGAAGTCGAGCACCTTGACCTCTCCGGCGGAGGTCAGGAAGACGTTGCCCGGCTTCACGTCGCGATGGACGACGCCCGCCTGGTGAGCCGCCTCCAGCGCGTCGGCGACCGCGGCCACGACCCGGGCCGCCTCGGCCGGGGGCATCGGGCCGGCGCGGTCGATCCGGGCGGCCAGGCTCTCCCCCTCGAGCAGCTCCATGACCAGGTAGGGGCGCCCGTCGTGCTCGCTCAGGTCGAGGACCCGGGCGATGTTGGGGTGCTCCAGCCGGCCCGCCGCCCGTGCCTCACGGCGCAGGCGCTCGGCGGCCCGGCCGTCGCCGGCCAGGGCCCGGCCGAGCACCTTGACCGCGACCGCCCGGTCGAGCAGCAGGTCGCAGGCGGCCCAGACCTCCCCCATCCCGCCGACGGCCAGCAGGGCCCCCATCCGGTAGCGGCCTCCGAGGCGGCGGCCGTCCACCGCCCCGGTCCGCTCAGTCATCGCCGGACCCGGAATCGCGCGACCCCGACCCCGAGCCGGAGCCCGAGGAGCCCTTGCCCGACCCGGAGCCCGACCCACCGTCGTCGCCACCGCCGGGACCCGAGTTGTCGTCGGAGGGGTCGTCGTCGCCACCGCCGGGGCCGGAGTTGTCGTCGCCCGGCTCGGTGTCGCCACCCGACCCGGAGCGGTCGTCCGCGTCCTTCTGGCGCTCCAGGGTCTCGACCCGCGCCTCGAGCGCGATGGCCCGCGACCGGACGGCCGCCACCTGCGGCCCGGAGAGGTCCTCGAGGGCCTCAAGGGCGTCCTCGATCTTCTCCTCGGCCGCGTCGGCCATGTCCTCACGGCGCTCCTCGCCGGCGCCGGAGCCGGCCCTGATGTAGTCCTCGGCGATGTTCAGGCGCAGGTTGGCCCGGTGGACCGGGTCGTCGGCCAGGCGGTCGCGGACCTGCTGGCCGACCTGGCGGACCGGCCACAGGGCCGTTCCCGGCTCGGCCTGCCTGGCCGTGGCCGGCAGGGCCACCAGCACGACCAGGGCGGCGGCCACGGCGGCGATCCGCAGCGGCAGCGAGCGGCGCCAGGCCGCGCCCGGGCGCCGGCCGCCACCAGCGGCGTTGGCCAGGAAGGCGGCCCGGCCCCGCTCGGCCGCTCCGGGCGGCGGGGCCGGCGCGGCCGCGCGCAGCTCGGCGGCCAGCGTGGCCAGGGCAGCGGCCTCGCCGCCGGCCCCCTCGGCCGGCAGGTCGCGCCCGGCGGCCAGCTCGTCGAGGGCCAGGTCGAGAGCGCCGGGCCCGCCGGCTGCCAGCTCGTCGTCCGGGTCCATGGGCCCGTTCCCGTGGGGCTCTGTCATCCGGCCGTCACCCCCATCGCCTCCCGGAGCGAGCGCAGGGCCCGGTGCTGGGCGACCCGCACCGCACCCTCGGACTTGCCCAGCACCTCGCCGACCTGGGCCGCCGACAGGTCGCCGAGCACCCGCAGGGCCAGGACCTCCTGCTGGTCGACCCGGAGCTGCCGGAAGGCGCCGGCCACCTCGGCCCGCCGCTCGGCGGCCAGCACGGCCTCCTCGGGCCCGCCGACGGCCGGGTGGGCGGCCTCGTCCAGCTCCACCTCATGCCGGCGGAACCGGCGCCGGAAGTGGTCGGCGACCCGGCGGTGGGCGATGGTGAACAACCACGCCTCGAAGTCGGTGCCGGCCCGGTAGGACCCGAGGTTGCGAAGCACCGCCTCGAACGTCTCGCTGGTCACGTCCTCCGCCTTCTCCGCGTCGCCGAGCCTACCGGTCGCGAACCGGGCCACCCGGTCGCGATAGGTGTCGTAGAGCTGTCCGAGGGCAGCGGAGTCCCCGGCCCGGGCGTCCCGGACCATCGCCTCCACGTCGACCTCGGTCAGCTCGGCCATCCCCCCCTTCATCGCGGACCCCGGCGATTCGTTACCGCCCGATCCTGCGCGCCGTTATGACGCTGTTGTGACAGTGCGTTCTGATCGGTGTGAACGCCCGCTCCGGGCATCGGACCGCACTTGTATGATCGTTCAATCATGAGACCTCTACACCGATTCACGGTGCTGCCCACCGTGCCTGACGCCCTCACCCCACTGCGCGTCCTCGCCCACAACCTCCGCTGGAGCTGGCACCCCGCCACCCAGGAGCTGTTCCGCACCATCGACCCCGCCGGCTGGGAGGCCTCCGGGCACAACCCCCTGCGGATGCTGAACGAGACCGACGCCCACGTGCTCGAGCAGGCGGCCGCCGACCCCGACTTCCTGGCCCGCCAGCAGGCCCTGCTCGAGGACCTCGAGGTCTACCTTGACGAGCCCCGCTGGTACCAGACCCTGGCCAACGCCCCCTCCCGGATCGCCTACTTCTCTCCCGAGTTCGGCGTCAGCGAGGTCCTTCCCCAGTACTCGGGCGGCCTCGGCGTGCTCGCCGGCGACCACCTCAAGGCGGCCAGCGACCTCGGCGTGCCGGTGGTCGGGGTCGGCCTGTTCTACCGCTCGGGCTACTTCCGCCAATCGCTGACCGCCGACGGCCGCCAGCAGGAGTCCTACCCGGCCTTCAACCCCCACGAGCTCCCCTTCGAGCTGGTCCGGGACCGCGACGGCAAGCCGCTGCTGGTCTCGGTGCGCCTGCCCGACGGGGTGCTCCACGCCCAGATCTGGCGGGCCGAGGTGGGCCGGGCGCCGCTGCTGCTGCTCGACTCCGACGTCGACGAGAACGGCCCGGCCGAGCGGGCGGTCACCGACCGCCTGTACGGCGGCGGCGGCGAGCACCGCCTGCGCCAGGAGATCCTGCTCGGCATCGGCGGGGTACGGGCCCTGCACGCCCTCGGGATCGAGCCCGAGGTGTTCCACACCAACGAGGGCCACGCC
>Ga0126306_10002157_pt1 | contig 10987 bp, 12 predicted proteins | sample Plot27_FD_92592 | JGI IMG/M metagenome (GOLD analysis project Ga0126306, IMG submission 92592) | Serpentine soil microbial communities from UC McLaughlin Reserve, CA, USA - Plot27 | ecosystem: Environmental > Terrestrial > Soil > Grasslands | place: USA: UC McLaughlin Reserve, Lake County... | reverse complement strand
GTGATCGGCAGGGGGCCGGAGGGCTACAAGGAGGCGCTGGAATTCCTCGCTCGCGGGTAGGGCGGCTGCGCGAGCTCCTGCAGGAGCCGCTGCTCGTCTCCGCTCCGGTCAACGTGCGCTATCTGACCGGGTTCGAGAGCACGAATGCCGCCGTCCTCGTCGAGCTGGAGCGGGTGCGGCTCTTCACGGACTTCCGCTACGCGGAGCGAGCCCGCGAGGTGGAGGGCGTCGAGTTCGAGGAGACGAAGCGCTACCTCTACTCGGATCTCGCCGAACGTCTCGCCGAGCGGGTCGCGTTCGAGGCAGACGCGCTGACCTATGCGAACTTCGAGTTCCTGCGCGAGGGCGGCGTGGAGCTCGTGCCGAGGCGCGGCCTGGTCGAGGCGCTGCGCGCCGTCAAGGAGCCCGAGGAGCTGGAGGCGATCCGCCGCGCGACGGACGTGACAAACCGGGTCTACGAGCGTTTGGTCGAGGAGCAGTTCGCGGGTCGCACGGAGAAGGAGCTCGCGTGGCGCATGGAACAGCTCTTCCACGACCTCGGCGCGGACGGCCTTGCGTTTACGGTGGACATCGCTGCGGGACCGACTGCCGCGAGTCCGCATGCCGTGCCGGGTGGCCGGATCGTCGAGGCGGGCGACCTCGTGTTGGTGGATGCAGGCGCAATGGTCGACGGCTACTGCTCGGACTGCACGCGCACCTTCGCCGTCGGCGAGATCTCGGACTCGCTGCGCGAGGTCTACGAGATCGTCCGGCAGGCGGAGCAGGCGGGCCTCGAGGCGATTCGCCCCGGGGTGTCGGGGCGAGACGCGGACGTCGCTGCGAGAGCAGTCATCGAGGACGCGGGCTACGGCGAGAGTTTCGGGCATGGCCTCGGCCACGGCGTCGGATTGCTCGTTCACGAGGCGCCGGTCCTCCGTCTCGAGTCCGAGGACGTGCTCGCCGCCGGCAATGTCGTCACGGTCGAGCCCGGCATCTATCTGAGCGGCGTCGGGGGGATCCGGATCGAAGATCTGGTCGTTGTCACCGACGACGGTTGCGACGTGCTGACCTCGTTCCCGAAGGAGCTCACGGCTGTCGCCTAGCGCACGACGAGTCGCGCGGCCGCATCACCGGCGTCTCGGAAGACGTCTGATGGTGGCGCTCGGGCTCGTCGTCGTCGCGGACGCCGTCGGGACGATCTCGATGTGGCTCCTCGAGGAGGACGCGCCGCGCAGCGAGATCCACAACCTCTGGGACGCGTTCTTCTTCGCGACGGTGCAGCTCCTGACCGTCTCGTCGCAGATGCGGAATCCCGTGACGACGGGCGGGCGAATCGTCGATCTCGTCCTGGAATTGACCGGGATCGTGCTCGTCGCCGGTATCGCTGGCGCCTTCGCCTCGTTCTTCTTCCACGTCGACCGCGGGAGGGAGGTGAAGACCACCGTTCGCTAGGCTCGCGCCGTGGCTGAGACAGTCAGCACGAATCAGTTCAAGAACGGCATGCACATCGAGCTCGACAGCAACGTCTGGCGCATCGTCGAGTTCCAGCACGTGAAGCCCGGGAAGGGCGGCGCGTTCGTCCGTACGAAGCTGAAGAACCTCGACTCGGGCTCGGTCGTCGACAAGACATTCCGAGCCGGCGAGAAGTTCGCGCGCGTGCACACCGACACGAAGAGCGTTCAGTACCTCTACGACTCCGGCGACGAAGTCGTCTTCATGGACGAGCAGAGCTACGAGCAGATCAGCCTCCCGCGCGAGACCGTCTCCGACGCGCTCGAGTACCTCGAGCCGTCGAGCTCCGTGCAGCTCCTGACCGTGGACGGCCGACCCGCGGGCATCCAGATGTCCGCCTCGGTCGAGCTGACCGTGTCCGAGACGGAGCCCGGAGTCCGCGGAGACACCGTCTCGAACGTGACGAAGCCGGCAAAGCTGGCGACGGGCGCGGTCGTCCAGGTGCCGCTCTTCGTCAACCAGGGCGACCGGATCAAGGTGGACCCCCGCGAGGGACGCTACATCTCTAGGGCGTAGAGCGCCGCCGAACGGCCTCGGAGATTCCTGGCGCGACGACGTCGCGGACGAGCGTCTCGTCCGGCGTCGGGTTCTCCAGCAACCGGTCGAGGTCGTCGGCGTCGATCCAGTCGTACTCGATGTGCTTCGGATGCTCGAGCCGAGGTGAAGTGAGGTCGCCCTCGACCTCGATCAGGTAATCGAACTCCCGCCGCCGGACTCCGTCGTCGCCGATCCAGATGGATTCGCCGAGGTCGGCGACAACTCTCGCCAAACGCCAACCGGTTTCCTCGTAGACCTCTCGAGCGAGAGCCTCGAGTGGTGTCTCTTCGCCTTCCACGTGCCCGCCCGGGATGTCCCAGCCGCCCGGAAAGAGCGCACGGTCGTAAGCGCGCCGGTGGACGAAGGCGCGGCCCTCTTCGTCGACGATCACCGCCCCGACGGCGACACGCTCTGATTTCTCTCCCGTCACCGGTGGCCGCCGGGCATCGTGCCACGGCGTACTTACACTTTTCGGCAATGAGCGACCGCCGCGCTCTCGCGCTCTTTTCGCTCGCCCTGGCATCCGCGCTCTGCATCGGGGCGCTGCTCGCGCGCTGGGTCTACGGCGAGGCCGGCGCGTACGACTTCCTGCCCTGGAACCTCTTCCTCGCCTGGGTCCCCGTCGTCGCCGCGGTCGCGGTGTACGACGGGCAGCGCCGCGGCACTAGCATCATCCGACTCTTACCGCTCGCTGCGGTCTGGCTGCTCTTCCTTCCGAACGCGCCTTACCTGCTGACCGACTTCGTGCACCTGGGTTCGCGGGACGATGCGCCGGTCTGGTTCGACATCGTCCTGTTCGCCTCGTTCGCCTGGACGGGGATGCTGCTGGGCTTCCTTTCGATCTTCGTCATGCAGGGCGTGGTGCGGCGCGCGTTCGGGCCGCTCTGGAGCTGGGCGCTCGTCGGCGCGAGCCTCGCGGCGAGTTCGTTCGGTATCTACCTCGGCCGGTCGCTCCGCTGGAATAGCTGGGACTTCCTGATCCGGCCGGGCGCGCTGCTCGAGGACATCTGGGCGCGGATCGCCGATCCGCTCGCCTATCCGCGCGGCGTCGGGATGACGCTTGCGCTCACCGCTGTCCTCTGGACGGGTTACCTGACGCTGTACGCGTTCGCCCAGCTCGGCCCGACCGAGCGGTCTCACCGTTAGGCTCGGGCCATGCCCGCGCTGATCGACACGACCGTCCGCCTGCTGAGCCAGGAACCGCTCGCGGGACGGGTTCCCACGGCCTCGCTCCTCGAGCTCGCGGAGCTCCTCGACGGCGCCGGCTTTGCGGCGCTCGAGGTCTCCGGCGGCGGCGTCTTCGACTCGGCGGTGCGACGGGGCGTGGAATCTCCCTGGGAGCGAATCAGAGCGATCGACGGGCGTACGAAGACCCCGCTCGGCATGGCCCTTCGCGGACGGTTCCTCGTGGGTTCCCGACCGGTCGGAGGCGACTTCGTCCGGCGCTTCGTGATGACCGCCGCCGAGAACGGAATCAGCGTCTTTCGCCTCCACGACCCACTGAACGACGTCTCCAACCTCCGTGAGGCCGGCGAGGCGATCACCTCCGCCGACCGTGAGTTCGATGCCGGCCTGATCTACAGCCCGGGCCCGACGGGGGAGACCGACACGCTCGTCGAGCAGGCGAAAAAGCTGCCCGAGCTCGGGGCGGCTCGGATCCTGCTGCACGATCCCTCCGGGTCGCTCGAGCCACACCGCTCGCACGAGCTGGTCTCGGCGCTGGCGGAGGTGAGCGGGCTTCCGGTCGGGATCTACTGCCAGGGCTCCGGCGGTAGCGCTTTGGCAACCGCGCTCGAGGCCGCCCGTGCGGGCGCGGATCGCATCGCCTGCACCACGTACCCGGTGGCGCTCGTCCTTCACCGGGTCGCGGGCGAAGGGCTGGCGGAGGCCCTCAGCGGGCTGGGTCTCGACCCCGGGGTCGACGTTTCCGTCCTCTGGAAAGCCGCGCAGCTCGTGGACGAGCACATCGGCGACGAACCGGTGACGCCGCTGGCCCCTCGCGTCGCCGTCCGCGCTGCCAGGCACAACCTGCCGGCCGGCCTGGTGGCAGCGCTCGACGCGCACCTGCGGGTCCAGTCCGCCGGCGACCGGCTTGACGAGGTGCTGGCCGAGCTCGAGACCATCAGAGCGGAGTCGGGCTGGCCGCCGCTGGCGGCGCCGATCGGCCAGATCTTCGGCAGCCAGGCCCTGATCCACGTCCTCTCGGCAAGCCGCTACCAGCTCGTCGTCGACGAGCTGCGCGCCCTCTATCGCGGTGATTTCGGCACGCCGCCGGCCGCGTTCGACCCGACGGCGCAGCGCGCGATCGAGCTCCTCTCCCACGACGCCGCCGAACACGAGCCGGCCGCCGATCTCGACGAGATCCGAGGCGAAGCGCATGGTCTCGCCGCCAGCGACGAAGAGCTGCTGCTGCTCGCACTCTTCGGCGAGGAGGCCGAGCCGCTCCTCCATGCCGTCAGAGGCCGGGCGAGGGGAGACGAAGGCCTCGTCGGGGGCGCGGTCGATCAAGGCCGCGCCGAGCGCATCCGAGAGCTCGTTCGGATTGTCCAGGAAAGCGGTGTCGCCGAGATCGCGATCGAGGAGGCCGGGATGCGCGTCTCCGTCCGCCGCCGCGAAGAGCCGGAGGCCGCACAGGCGCCGACCCCGGCGCCCTCGGTCCCGACGCCGTCCGAGCTCGCCACGCTCCAGCCGGCGGGCGAGCCGGCCGCCGACGGATTCGTCCGTGTCGAGGCGCCGATGGTGGGTACCTTCTACCGGGCGGCCGCGCCCGGCGCACCACCGTTCGTCGAGGAGGGAGCGCCCGTCGCCAGGGGCCAGACGCTGTGCATCCTCGAGGCGATGAAGCTGATGAACGAGATCAAGGCAGAGCTCGACGGCGTCGTACGCCGGATTCACGTCGCGAACGGCGATGCGGTCGAGTTCGGGCAGCTCCTGTTCGAGATCGAGCCCGTGCTGGGGCGGCCGCTCGATGCCGTTTAAGGCCCGCTCAGGGTGGTGCCTCGTCGCCCGGCGGCACAGGTCTCCATCGTGAGCGGGCCTTTTAACCGGGTCCTGATCTCGAACCGCGGCGAGGTCGCCGTGCGGGTGATCCGCGCGCTCCACGAGCTCGACATCGAGGCGGTCGCTGTGTATTCGACCATCGACGAGGACTCGCTCCACGTGCGGCTCGCCGACCGGGCTGTGTGCATCGGCCCAGCACCCGCCGCCGAGAGCTACCTGCGGATCCCGTCGATCATCGCGGCCGCGAACACGACGGGGTGCCAGGCCGTCCACCCGGGCTGGGGCTTTCTGGCCGAGAACCCGGCCTTCGCCGAGGCCTGCGCCGAGAACGACCTGGTCTTCATCGGCCCGTCCCCCGAGGTCTTGGCCCGAATGGGCGACAAGGCCTCCGCCCGCGAGGAGATGCGCTCGGCCGGTGTCCCACTCGTTCCGGGCGCGCCGCCGCTGGAAGGCGCCGACCCGGCCCAGACGGCCGAGGAGCTGGGCTACCCCGTGCTGCTGAAGGCGACTGCGGGCGGCGGCGGCAGGGGAATGCGACTGGTCGAGGCGCCCGATCAGCTCGAGCGAGCGTTCGCTACGGCGACGGCCGAGGCGGAAGCGTCGTTCGGCGACGGCCGCCTCTATCTGGAAAAGGCGATCGTGCCGGCCCGCCATGTCGAGATCCAGGCGCTCGGAGACTCGCACGGCGGCGTGCTCACGCTCGGCGAGCGTGAATGCTCGATCCAGCGCCGCCACCAGAAGCTGATCGAGGAATCGCCGTCGCTCGCCCTTACGCCGGCGCTGCGAGAAGAGATGGAGGAGACCGTCGAACAGGCCGTTCGCTCGATCGGCTACACGAACGCCGGCACTTTCGAGTTCATCCTCGGTCCTGACGGCTCGTTCTACTTCATCGAGTTGAACGCCCGGCTTCAGGTCGAGCACCCGGTCAGCGAGCTCGTGACGGGGATCGACCTCGTCCACGAGCAGCTACATATCGCGGCGGGCGAGCCGCTCGAGCAGACCGGCAGGGCGCCGCGGCGCGGACATGCGATCGAGGTCCGCATCAACGCCGAGGATCCTTCCCGCGGCTTCCTGCCCACGCCGGGGAAGATCACTCGCTTCCGGCCGCCGCTCGGGCCCGGAGTCCGCGTTGACACGCATGTCGTCGAAGACGCGGTGATCCCGCCGCAGTACGACTCGCTGCTGGCGAAGGTGGTCGCCTGGGCCCCCGACCGGGACCGCGCGCTCGCGCGCTGCCTGCGCGCGCTGAACGAGTTCGAGGTCGTCGGAATTCCGACCACGATTGCCGCCGCCGCCCAGGTGATCCGCAGCGAAGGCTTCGCGCGCGGGAACTACTCGACGAGCTACCTGGACGAGGTCGCCTCATCGCTCCCGGCGCTTGCGAAAACCACGGCGTGACCAGCCGCCGAGAAGCGAGGCGCGCCGCGCTGTTCATGCTCTTCCAGTGGGACGTCACCGGCAAGCCGCTGGGCTCGACCTACGAGGGCGAGGTCGACGAGTTCGCGCGCGAGACGGCCGAGGCCGTCGCCGAGCGGGCCGCCGAGCTCGACCGTCGCATCGACGAAGCGACCGAAGATTGGCCCGCCGACCGCCTCGGGGCGCTCGAACGGAATGTCCTTCGAATCGGCATCTACGAGCTCGAGGTTGGCCGTGTCCCGATGGAGGTCGCAATCGACGAGGCCGTCCGCCTGGCGAAGCGCTACGCCTCGGACGAGGCGGGCAAGCTCGTCAACGGCATCCTCGGCCGGATCGCTCGGGAGGCTGCCGCCAAGTGACAGCTGAAGAGTCGCTCAGGCATGCGGAGGAGCTGATGGAACGGCTCGAGCAGACCCGCGCCCGCCTCGAGGCCACGTCTGACCCCGACACGGCGATCGAGGTGCTGACCGAACTCGCCGAGATCGCGAAGGAAGTCGAGGCGGCGCTCTCGCAGGCGAAGCGCGAGGCCGATGCGCAGGCCTGACGAGCTCCGCAGCGCGATCGAGGCCTACCTCGACGGCCTGCAGCTCTCGCCCGACCTCGGAGGTCTCGAGGAGGCGGTGCGCTACGCGCTCGCGGGCGGAGGCAAGCGAGTGCGTCCGGTCCTCTGCCTCGCGACGACCGAGGCTGCCGGCGGCGATCCGGAGCAGGCCCTGCCTGCCGCCGCGGCGCTCGAGCTCGTCCACTCGTTCTCCCTCGTCCACGACGACCTGCCGGCGCTGGACGACGACCTCGAGCGGCGCGGCCGACCCACTGCCCATGCGCACTTCGGCGAGGCGCAGGCGATCCTGGCAGGCGATGCGCTCCTGACGGAAGCGTTCAGGCTAGCCGTCGCCCGGCCGGAGGTCGCCGGCGAGCTCGCGGCGGCAACCCTCGGGATGATCGCCGGCCAGTACCTCGACATCAACGGCGGGGGCCGCGATCGGGCCGAGCTCAACCGGTTGAAAACGGGGCGGCTCTTCGAGGCCTCCGTCGGCTGTGGGCTCTGGGCGGCCGGCGTTCCGGCAGAGGAGCAGGAGCCGTGGCGTGACTTCGCCGCCGACTACGGCGCCCTGTACCAGGTGGTCGACGACCTACTCGACGACGACGGGCTCGTGCTCGAGCTGGGACGTGAACGCACGGCTGAGCTTGCTGGGCAGACGACCGACCGGGCTCGCGCCCGTCTGCTGGAGATCCCCGTCGACACCGCCGTCCTCCTGCAGCTGGTCGACGAGCTCGCGGCCCGCGCCCGCTAGCGCGTGCCGGCGATCGGTGCGTACACGCGGCACTAGCCTACGCACCATGAAGAAGCGCCTCGACGTGCTGCTCGTCGAGCGTGGGCTGGCCGAGTCTCGTGCGCAGGCGCAGGCACTCGTGATGGCCGGGCGGGTCCCCGGCTTCGCCAAAGCCGGCCAGCAGGTCGACGAGGCGGCCCCGCTGGAGCTGACCGAGCCGCAGCGGTTCGTCTCGCGGGGGGGCGAGAAGCTCGACCACGCGCTCGACGTCTTCGGGGTCGATCCCGACGGCAGGCGTTGCCTGGACGTCGGCGCCTCGACGGGCGGCTTCACCGACGTCCTCCTCCAGCGGGGCGCGGTCGAGGTGATCGCGCTCGACGTCGGCCGGGCGCAGCTCCACGAGCGTATGCGCGGAGATTCCCGGGTGGTCGTGATGGAGGGAATGAATGCGCGACATCTCGCCGAGCTGCCGTTCCCGCCCGAGCTCGTCACCTGCGACGTCTCCTTCATCTCGCTGCGCCAGGTGCTGCCGCCTGTGCTCGGCCTCGCTGAGCCGGGCTGGGAGGCAGTCGTGCTCGTCAAGCCTCAGTTCGAGGCCGGGCGGGAGCAGGTCAAGGGCGGCGTTGTGCGCTCGCCTGAGGTGCAGCGAGCAGTGCTGCGCGAGATTGCCGAGGCCGCGGTGGATTGGGACGCTGCGACGGTCAGCGTCGCCGACTCGGGTCTGCCGGGCCCGAAGGGGAATCGTGAGTTCTTCCTGCACCTCGTCCACCAGACGAATCCGGCGCTGCCCGCTGAGCTGGACGCCTGGATCGAGGATGCCGTCGGTTAAGCGCGCAACTGTCGTCACCCACGGCCGTCCGGAGACGGTGGCCGCTGCGCTGGCGCGGGTCGAGCAGCTCGCCGCGAAGGACGGGGTCGAGCTGACCGACGTGGACGACGTCGACCTGGCGATCGTCCTGGGCGGCGATGGGACGATGTTGCGGGCGCTGAAGCGCTTCCTCGGCACGGGTGTCCCCGTCCTCGGGGTCAACTTCGGCCGGGTCGGGTTCCTGGCCGGTGTGCCCCAGAACGACCTGGAGGGCGGTCTTGCCCGTGCGTTTCGCGGCGACTTCGTCACCATCGAGCTCCCGACGCTCGAGGCCGAGCTCGCAGGAGAGCGCCATCCCGCCGTGAACGACGTCGTCGCCTCCAGCGCGCTGCTCGGCCGGATGATCGAGCTTCGCTGGGCGATCGCGGGCGAGGAATTGGGCTCCGTCCCGTGCGACGGCCTGATCTGCTGCACCCCCTCGGGCTCGACCGCCTACAACCTCTCGAACGGCGGCCCGGTGCTCGTCTGGGGGCTTGACGCCATGGCGATCACCTTCGTGGCCCCGCACTCACTCGACGCGCGCCCGCTCGTCGTCCCGCGCAGCCGCGACCTCGAGGTCACGAACGAGACACCCGCCGTCCCGGCCGCCCTCATAGTCGACGGTCACCAGGTCGGACAGCTCGCTGCCGGTGACGGCGTGACCGTACGGCTCGCCGAGGCGCGCAGCCTGCTCGCGACCTTGCCGGAATCGACCTTCTTCCGTCGCTACCGCGACACGTTCGCGTCCTGACCCCTGCGTAACCTGCGGGCGATGCTGCGACGGCTGCGCATCGGGAACCTGGTCCTGATCCGGGAGGCCGAGCTCGAGCTCGCCTCGGGCCTGAACGCGATCTCCGGCGAGACCGGCGCGGGGAAGACGATCCTCGCCCAGGCAATCGGCTTGCTGCTCGGCTCGAAGGGCGACGCCAAGTCGATCGGCCCAGGCGCACAGGAGGCGTACGTCGAAGCGGAGTTCGACGTCCCGGACGGCTTCTTCGAGGAGGAGGGGCTCGAGGCACTGGCCGCGCTTCGGCCCGCGGACGAGCCCGGGCTCGTCTTGGCGCGCCGGATCTTCGGCGACGGCCGGACCCGAGCGTATGCGTGGGGCCGGGCCGCCGCCCGGGAGGACGTGGCTGCCGCGGGCGAGCTGCTCGTGGGCATGTCGGGCCAGTTCGAGCAACGGCGGCTGGCTCGGCCCGCCTACCAGCTCGACGTCCTCGACTCCTTCGCGGGCGAGGAGCAGCTTCGTCGCCGGGGCGCGCTCCGCAAGGCGTGGCGCGAGCTGGCCGCCGCGCGGAGAGGCTTCGACGAGGTCACCCGCGACTCAGCCGCCGCCGAGGCCCGGCTCGCGGAGCTCCAGGCCCTTGTGGAAGACACCGACGGCTTCGAGGAGAGCACCGAAACCCAACTGCTCGCGGAGCGCGAGCGCCTCCGCCATCTGACCGAGCTCGCCGAGGGGGCGGCAGCCGCAGCAGAAGCGCTGGCGCCGGACGAGGGAGAGGGCGCCGCCGGGCTCGCCGCGCAGGCGGAGCGGGCAATCGCGCCGCTCGAGCGAATCGCGCCCGAGCTCGCCCAGGCCGGCGGCGAGCTCCGCGAAACGGGAATCCGGCTCCGGGAGACGGCGGCCGAGCTGCGCGCCTTCCTCGCAGGGCTCGAAGCGGAGCCCAGGCGACTCGAGCACGTGGAAGCCGAGCTCGACCGGATCGCGGTCGCGAAGCGCCGGTTCGGCTGCGAGTCGTACGAGGAGCTCCTGGCGCGAGCAGAGGAAGCGCGCGGGGAGCACGACGCCAGGGAAGCCGGCGGCGACCCGGCGGCCGAGGCCGAGGCGGTGCTCCAGCAGGCGCAGACGGTGGTCGACGACCTCGCCGCTGCTCTCCGCAAGACCCGCCGCACCGCCGCCGGGCCTTTCGCCAAAGCGGTTGCCGCCGAGCTGCACGGCATCGGTCTTGGCGAAGGCGAGTTTCACGTCGAGCTCAGCGAACGCGAACCGTCACCCACTGGTGCGGAGACCGTCTCCTTTTTGATCCGCCCCAACGCCGGCCTCCCGTTCGCGCCGGTGGCGGAGACGGCGTCGGGGGGAGAGCTCTCCCGCATCGCGCTCGCGATCGCCGCGGCCGCCGGGGGCAAGATGACGCTGGTCTTCGACGAGATCGACGCCGGCATCGGCGGGCAGACCGCGCACGCAGTCGCCCAGACGCTGCGGCGGCTCGGTGAGCGCTCCCAGATCGTCACGATCACCCATCTGCCGCAGATCGCGAGCGTCGCCGACCGGCACTTCAGCGTCGAGAAGGTGGCCGGCGATCCCACGCACACCCGCATCGAGGCGCTCGACGAAGCCGAACGCCGCGAGGAACTAGAACGTATGCTCGGCGGTCGAGAGTTTCTCTCGACCGTCAGATGAGCTTCGTCGAGCACACAGGTC
>Ga0126306_10002156_pt1 | contig 10988 bp, 10 predicted proteins | sample Plot27_FD_92592 | JGI IMG/M metagenome (GOLD analysis project Ga0126306, IMG submission 92592) | Serpentine soil microbial communities from UC McLaughlin Reserve, CA, USA - Plot27 | ecosystem: Environmental > Terrestrial > Soil > Grasslands | place: USA: UC McLaughlin Reserve, Lake County... | reverse complement strand
TGGAATCATAATCCGCGTGTCGGGGGTTCGAGTCCCTCCTCCGGCATGTCCGGCTGACGGCCGTTAGCCGCTCTACTTCGGCTTTTCATCGCCCCCCCGGCTGCCGTCCCTTGTTGACGGGCAGGCGTCAGAGTTGAAAGAGTCGGCCGACATCTTCGGAGGAGGCTCGGATGCGATTCGTCGCGCTGCTGGTCGGGATCGTCGTCGTGCTCGCGACAGCGAATTCTGCTGCCGCGCACCCGGCCACGGGGCTGCCGGGTCTGTATCCCGACCTTCAATCCGCTGTTCCGCACCACTTCACGGTCCAGAACGACCACCAGCGGGAACCTCCGGTTCTCCAACCTCATCGCGAACACCGGTGCGGGAGCGTTGCGCCTCCGGCCCGATCACGACGCCGATTCCGGCATCACCACGGGCTACCAGGAGGTGTTCGACATCTTCGGCACCATGGTGGTCGACAAGCCGGTCAGCGAGTTCGTCTTCCATCCGGCCCACAACCACTGGCACATCACGGCGGTGGCACTGTTCGAGATCCGCGAGGCGCTCGACGACGGCACCGACGGGCAGTGGGGCGGGGTGGTCGGAGGCCAGACGATCAAGACGACGTTCTGCCTGATCGACGTCATCCGGCTCGAAGGCAACTCGAACACGCCGAACCGGACCTACTGGGACTGCTTCCCCGACCAGCACCAGGGCATCTCCGCCGGCTGGGGTGACCAGTACCACCAAGCGACCGAGGCGCAGGAGCTGGAGATAACCGGTCAGCGGCGAGGCGTCTACTACCTGGTCTCCACTTCCAATCCAGAGAACGCGTTCCTGGAGACGAGCTACGCGAACAACACGGCGTGGGCGAGCCTCCGGCTGACGCGCGACAGCAAGGGCAGCGCCAAGGTCGCCGCGGTCGGACACAGCCCGTGCACCGGAACGCTCTGCGGGAGCGATATCCCCAACCGCTGACGCCTCCCTACGCGGACTCGCTCGCGGCGTTGATCGCCGACGAGTCCCGATCGAGCCCGCACGCGGTCGAGCCACGGGTCGCGGCGAACGCGCTGCTCGGCGTGCACCGCGCGCTGATCGACTACGTTCGCGAGCGGACGCTCGCCGGCGCAGGCGCGGCGACGATCGGCCGCGGAGTCCGCGCCGAGGCCAAGCGGGCGTTCGCGCGGCTCGAGCGCGGCCTCGACGGCTACGCCGTCAAGACGTGACTTGTCGGCACCATTGGCACGGTGACCGGGATCGTCGAGCTGCTGGCAGCCCGCAGAGGGCACTTCGCGCTGGAGTCGGGGCACCACGGGGATCTGTGGCTCGACCTCGAATCGCTGTTCCTGCGGCCGTCGCGCGTCGCGGGGTTCGCCGCCGAGCTGGCGCGGCGACTCGCCCCGGCGGGCGTCGAGGCGGTCTGCGGCCCGCTCGTAGGCGGCGCGCTGCTCGCTCAAGCCGTCGCCGCGCGCCTCGACGCCGAGTTCCTCTACGCCGAGCCGTTGGCGCCCGCTGCGGGCGCCGGTCTGTACGCAGTCCGCTACCGGGTGCCCGCCGCCGTGCGCGCGCGTGCCGCCGGCCGGGCGTTCGCGATCGTCGACGACGTCGTCAACGCCGGATCGGCGACGCGCGCGACGTACGCCGAGCTGCGCGACGCCGGCGCGCGCCCGGTCGCGATCGCCACGCTGCTGACGCTGGGTGCGGCCGTACCCACGTTCGCGCGCGAGCACGGCCTCCGGCTCGAGTCCTTGGAAGCGCTTCCGAACACGCTGTGGGAGCCCGCCGCCTGCCCGCTGTGCGCTGCGGGCGTGCCGCTCGAAGCGGTGTAGGGCACGCTGTCACGGGCCGGCCGCGTGGCGGGCTAACGCCTCGGCGGTGGTCCTGTCGGCGGGAAAGAACGACTCGATCGAGAGCTCCTCGACCGTGATGTCGACCGGGGTCCCGAACGTTGTCACCGTGCTGAAGAACCGCAGCTCCGCGTCGCCGGCACGGAGCCGGAGCGGCACGACGACGTCGTTGACGGGCGGCGCGTGCTCGCCGTCCGAGCTCGGCGCGGGGTAGCCCTCGAGCTCGTCTTGGAGCTGCCGCAGCGCGGCGTCGCCGGTGAGCGCGATCTGTCGGCTCAGGCGGGCGATGATGTGCGCCTTCCACTCGGCCAGGTTCAGGATCCGGGGTGCGAGCCCGTCGGGGTGCAGGCTCGCGCGCAGCACGTTGAGCGGCTTGGCGACCAGGTCATCGGGCAGGCCCGCCATCAGCAGCTCGGCCCCGTGGTTGTGGGCGACGAGCGCCCAGCCGTGGTCGACGGTCAGCGCCGGGTAGGGATCGTGGCCGTCGAGTACCAGCTGCACTGCCTCCTGCACCGGGCGCATGTCGGGGTCGTCGAGCGCGCGCTCTTCGTAGACCGGCGCGTAGCCGGCGGCGAGCAGGAGCCGGTTGCGCTCGCGCAGCGGCACCTGGAGCTCCTCGGCCAGGCGGAGGATCGTCTCCGGGCTGGGCTTGGATCGCCCGGTCTCGACGAAGCTCAGGTGCCGTGCCGACACACCCGCGTCGAGCGCGAGGTCGAGCTGGCTGAGGCGCCGTTGCCGGCGCCAGTCGCGCAGCAGCACGCCGACTTGGGCGCGAGCGGTCACGGTCATCGTCGACACCGTGGTCAACGATATGCGACCGAACGGAGACCGAGCTCTACCAGTACCTGACCTGCGCCTCGCGCGCTCGCTAGTGCTTGGCGGCGCGACTACCGGGTCCAGCGACGACGGCGGCGAAGGCGGTCGTTGTACGTGGCGTGGAGGAAGTGGGCCTGGAGGTGGGGAGAGAGCATGGCCGCACTGTTCCAGCCGCTCGCGCCGCGGCCCACACGGCTGGCCTGTATCCCGTCGCGGGGGATAGCACCACGCGAGGTACGGATCGCCACACCGGTCGACCCTGCTCGGGCGCGGCTGAGGAAGTCGGTTTGCCGATGACGGCGCGCTGATCGTCGCGCCGCAGCGCGCGGGACGGGCCGGTCAACGCAGGTCGGCCACGGGTTCGAGGGGCGCGACCGGCGTTGACGGCGACTACCGCCGTCAATGCAGGTCGGGCGGCCGATCCGGGGGGCGACCGGCGTTGACGCGGCCGTCGCCGGGCAACGCCGCAACCGCCCGTCGTGCGGCGCGGCGTGCGGCGTTGACGGCATCATCGGACGTCAACGCCGCACGCGCGCATGATCGCGCGCCCCGTGCAGCGTTCACGCGCCAGTTTCGGACCGAGTCCGCGCCCGGCTGCTCGCGCTCTAGACGCCGGCCGGCAGGACCGCGCGCACGACCGTCCCGCCGCCGCGCGGGCTGTCGATGCTGAGCGTCCCGTCGAGCGCGCCGACCCTGTCCGCCAGGCCGCTGAGCCCCGACCCGACGCCGGCGCGGGCGCCGCCGACGCCGTCGTCGCGCACCTCCACCACGAGCCCGCCGTCCTCGTGCGCCAGCCGCACCGTCGCCTGGCTCGCGCGGGCGTACTTGGCGACGTTCGTCAGCGCCTCGGAGACCGTGAAGTAGGCGGTGACCTCGAGCGTCGGGGAGAGCCGCTCGACCGGGCCGCCGACGATGTCGACCGGCACCGGCGCGCGCCCGGCGAGCGCTTCGATCGCCGGCATCAGCCCGCGCTCGGTCAGCACCGCGGGATGGATGCCGCGCGCGAGCTCGCGCAGCTCCGCGGACGCGTCCGAGAGCTCTTGCGCCAGCCGGTCGAGGAACGGCGCGGCGGACTCCGGCTCCGTCGCCAGCCGGCCGCGCGCGATCTGGACGTCGAGCGCGAGCGTCACCAGGCGCTGCTGTGCCCCGTCGTGCAGGTCGCGCTCGATCTTCCTCCGCGCCGCGTCGGCGGCGGCCACGATGCGGGCGCGCGACGCCCGCAGCTCGGCCGTCCGGGCCGCCTCGATCTCGCGCCGCCGCAGCGCCTCCTCGGCCTCGCGGCGCTCGGTGATGTCGAAGATCACCCCGTCCATCCACAGCCGCCCGCCGAAGCCCGAGACAAGCTGGCCGCGGTCGAGCACCCAGAGCACCGCGCCGTCGGCGCGCACGATCCGGTATTCCTGCGCGAACGGTCGCTCGTCGTTGCTGGCGGTCGCGACCTCGCGCATCACCCGGTCCTGGTCGTCGGCGTGGATGATGCTCAGCAGCGTCCGTCTGCTGCTCGCGATGAAATTGTCCGCCGGATAGCCCGAGATCCGCTCGATCTCGTCGGTGATCAACTCGAGCCGGTGCCCCGCGTGCCAGGCGGAGCGGTAGATCGCGCCCGGGACGGTCGCCATCAGCGACCGCAGCAGCGCATCATCGGAGCGCTGGTGCACGGCGCGCAGCCCGGTGCGCGCGCGGGCGAGCAGCTGCACGCGCGTGAACGGCCGGTGCAGGTAGTCGTCCGCGCCGACGTCGGAGATGCCGCCGCGCGCGGGAGTGGTGACCGCCAGCAGCCAGGCGCTCCCGAGCCGCGGGTCCTCGCGCAGGGCGAGGCAGACGCCGGCGACGTCCAATCCGCCGGGCTCGCGGTCGGCGATGACGAGGTCGGCGGGCTCCTCGCCCAGCGCGGCGAGCGCCGCGTCGGCGCCCGCCACCGTCCGGGTGGCATGCCCGGCCGCGTGGAGCCAGGAGCCGACCTCCGGCTCGGTCGCGCCGACAAGGAGCACGCCGGCCTGGCGCCGCCGTACGGATCCGGAGCGCGCCATTGCCCGGCTTCAGCCCGCCTGCTCGAAGCTCATGCGGCAAACCGTACGTCCCCGGGCGGTCGGTCACAAAGCCGGAACTAGGGCCAGCCACACTCGAAGACGCGGGTTCGCCCGCTTCAGGACGAGGCCGAAATCGCCGATCCTTCGTTCATGGCCGCTTCCTTCCCCCGCCCCCCGGTGCTCGCCAACCCCGGACGGCTGCAGACGGTGCTCGCAACGGAGCGCGACATGCACGCCCGGCAGCGTGAACTGGTGCGCGCGAGCCTCTTCCGCTGCCCCGACAAGGGCGGCGCGAAGCACTCCCAGCGCTAGCCGCACGCGCGGCTTACGGCCGCGTGAGCACACGGACGCTCCGGAGCGTCGGGTCCGCACACCCGACCATCCGCACCCCGGCGCGGGCGAGCTCGGCCAAGTGCGCGAGCAGCTCGCGGTCCAGCCGCTCGCCGGGCGCGACCTCCGCGATGCCGGGCGGGTAGGAGGCGATCGTCTCGGCGCTGATCTCGCCCTCCGCGCGATCGGCCGCCAGCGCCTTGGACGGGCGGAAGAACGCCTCGCGCGGAGTGAGCACCTGCTCCGGGAGCGCGCCGCCCCAGCGCGGCGGCGGCAGCGGAGGAGGCGCTGCCGTGCCCCGGTCGATCGCCTCCGCGAGCGCGCGCACGAGCCGCTCGTGCGCGGCGGCCTCGTCGCCGATCGACAGCAGCCCGACCAGATGGCCCTGGTCGGCCAGCGCTAGCTGGACGCCGTCGCGTCGCAGGGCGCGCGCCAGCTCGCGCCCGTCGCGGCCGCTCTCGGTCACGTCGATCACGAGCTTGAGCGGATCCCAGCCGCCGACCGCGCCGCCGGCGACCCACGAGGCGTCGAGCACGCGGACGCCGGGCAGCTCGGCGAGCGCCGCGCGCAACTCGCGCGCCAGCCCGAGCGCGCGGCCGAGCAGCTCCTCCCCACGCGCCTCCATCTGCGCGCGAGCGCGGTCGATGCTCGCCTGGATCGTCGCCGCGGGGCTCGTCGTGGCCAGCCCGTCGAACGCGGTCGCGAGCCGTCCCGGGTCGGCGTGATCGCCCGTGCGCGCGACGAGCGCGGCCCCCTGTGAGAACGCCGCCAGCGTCTTGTGCAGCGACGTAACCATCACGTCGGCGCCCGCCTGCAGCGCGCCCGGCGGCAGATCGGGGTGGAAGCCGAAGTGCGCGGCCCAAGCCTGGTCGACGAGCAGCGGGAGGCCCGCGTCGTGCGCCGCCCGGACGAGCGCCGGCATGTCGGACAGGACGCCCGCGTACGACGGCTCGACGACGAACACGCCGCACGGCTGACGGGCTGTCGCCAACGCGGCTGCGATTCGCTCTCCGCTCTGCGTGAGGACCAGCCCGCGCTCGTCGTGCGCGTCCGGCATCACCCAGACGGGCTCGAGCCCCGACAGCACGAGCCCGGCGAGCACGGACTTGTGCGCCGCGCGCGAGACCACGAGCGAGCCGCCGGGCCGCGCCAGCGCGAGCAGAGCGGCCTGGTTGGCGAGCGTCGAGCCGTGAACCGACAGCCGCGCCCAGTCCCCGTGCCAGGCGCGCGCGAGCGCCGCCTCGGCGCGGCGCAGCAGCCCGCTCGACGCCCACTGGTCCTCGACGCCGGTGAGCAGCGTGATGTCCCCGGCGAGCGGCCCGTCGCCGACCAGCCGCGCGGCGCGCTTGTGGCCCGGCGGAGCGAAGTGCGCCAGGCCGCTCGCGATCGCGGCGTCGACCGCGTCGGCGAGCGGAGCGTCGCCGGGACGATCCTCCGGCGGCGCGCTCAGCTGCCGAGCGGGTCGCGGAGGACGGGGCACGACATGCAGCGCGGGCCGCCGCGACCGGTGCCGAGCTCGCTGCCGGCGATCGGGACGACCTCGATCCCGGCATCCTCGAGCCGGGCGTTCGTCACGGTGTTGCGCTCGTACGCGACGACCAGGCCGGGAGCGAGCGCGAGCGTGTTGTTGCCGTCGTCCCACTGCTCGCGCTCGGCCGTGACGGGATCGAGGCCGGTGTCGATCACCCGCAGGGCGTCGATCTCCATCGCGCGCGCGGCAGCGACGAGGAACGGCTCGGGCCCGCTCACCTCCAGCCCACCGTCGGGGTCCGCAACGGCGCTGTGGGCGACGAGCGTGTCGGCGAGCAGCGGATACATCACGACGGCGTCGCGGTCGACCATCGTGCAGACGGTGTCGAGGTGCATCGTCGCCCGCTCCTGGGAGATCGGCACCGCGAGCACCGCGCGCGCCGCGCCCGCCGCGAAGAGGCGCTGCGCGAAGGTCTCGACGCCCGCGGCGGTCGTCCGCTGGCCGACGCCGACGGCGACCACGCCGGGCGCCAGCACGAGCACGTCGCCGCCCTCGAGCCAGGCGTCTTCACGCTCGGTCCCGCCGTAGAGCAGCTGCGTGCCGGCGAAGCGCGGATGGTGCGTGTAGATCGCGCCGGTCAGCGTCGTCTCGCGTCGCCGTGCGCCGAGCGCGAGCTGGGTGACGGCCACGCCGTCCTGGAGCCAGACGCTCGAGTCGCGCGTGAAGAGGACGTTCGGCAGCGGCCGGATGATGAAGTCGAGCGGCCCGCTCATCCGGTCGACGAGGCCGCCCTCGACCGGCAGCTCGCCGTGCGCCATCCCGGCGATCAGGATGCCCGCCAGCTCGTCCGCGCCGAGCTCGTATAGGTGCTCGCGCAGGGTCGTGGCGAGCGTCGGGCCGATCGCCTCGGGGCGCAGCGCGCCGTCGAGCAGCTCGTCGCGCGCGGCCGGGATCGCGAGCGTCTGGATCAGCAGCTCACGCAGGTAGAGCACCTCGACGCCGCGTGCGCGCAGCGCGTCGGCGAACGCGTCGTGCTCGTCCTGCGCGCGGTCGACCCACGGCACGCCGTCGAACAGCAGCTCGTCGTTGTTGCGCGGCGTGAGGCGTCGGATCTCCTCGCCCGGGCGATGCAGCATCACCGTCCGAAGCCGCCCGACCTCGCTGCTCACTCCATGCCCCGCCTCAGCCATGCACGGTCACCCTATCTCGCCGGCCCCACGCCGGCAGCAGCCAGAGGATCGGCGCGGCCACGATCAGCGTCGCGCCGATCGCCATCGCCGCGACGCCGATCGAGTCGAGCGCGTAGCCGCCGAGCAGCGCCAGCGCCGCGCCCAGCAGCGCCGACAGCAGGTCGTTGAAGCCGAGCAGCTTCCCGCGCTCGGCCGGGCTCGTGCGATCGGCCATCTGCGCGGTCGCCGCGACGAACGACACGTTCCAGCCGACGCCGAGGCCGAACAGCAGGATCGCGGTCGCGACCACGCTCTCGAGCCACAGCAGCCCGATCGTCGACGCCGCCATCACCGCGAGGCCGAAGATCAGCGCCGGCGGGCGGCCGATGCGGTCGATCAGCGTGCCGACGACGATCACGAGCGCGTACATGCCGAAGACGTGCGCGCCGATGATCGGGAACACCGAGTCCTGGCCGTGGTGGTGGTGCTCGACCACGACGTAGCCGCTCAGGTTCATCACGGAGACCATCACGCCGAAGCTCGCCAGCGCCGTCAGCATCGCCGGCCGCACTCCCGGCCGGAGGACGATCTCGCGCAGCGGCGCGACCTCCGGCTGCGCCCCGCCCTCCTCGTGGCCGGCGATCAGCTCCGCGATCCGCTTCGGGTCCGGGCGCACGAGCGCGACCAGGCCCAGCGCGACCACGCTGATCCCGCCGGCCGCCAGCCACGGCACCGTCAGCGCGTCCGCCGCCAGGTCGCGCCCCGCGAACAGCGGGCCGAACACGGCCGGGCCGAGGATCGCACCGAACACGGCGCCGAAGAGCACGTAGGAGATCCCGCGTGCCCGCCGCTCGGGCGGGTACATGTCGCCCGCCGCCGTCCGGATCAGCAGCGCGATCCCGCTCGCGGCGCCGGTCAGCGCGAAGCCGAGGATCACGAGCGGCGTCGAGCCGGCGGCCGTCGCGAGCGCCGTCAGGCCGCAGCCGGCCGCCGCCATCAGGAAGCCGCCGCCGACGACCGGCTTGCGCCCGATCCGGTCCATCGCCCGCCCCGCTGGGACCGCCGCCAGCGCCGACGCGGTCAGGAAGATCGCCGGGCCGAGCCCGAGCAGCCCCTCGACGCCCGTCACAAGCACGAACGTGAGCGACGAGATCGCGGCGACGAGCTGCAGCACGGCCGAGTAGACCGCCATCGTCGCCGCCAGGACCAGCGTGTTGCGGCGGACCGGCAGGTGGGTGGCGGGCGTGGTCAGACGCGCGATTGAATCAGGCGCGCCAGAGCACCGGGAGGAGCGGGTGGCACGCAGACCTGGTCGCCGCCGGAAGCGCGGCCCGATCCCCGCACCGCCCGCGAGGGCGATCGATCGCGATCCGTTGTACGCTCCAGGGCACTCTCTCGTTCGCGGCTGATGCAAGGGGTGGCGCAGGGGTGCCTCCGTGGGAGTTCGAGGTATCCACGATCGACGTCGGTCAGGGGGAGAGCTCGCTCGTCGTGGCGCGCGACACGGCCATGGGCGGCGAAACGCGCACAATGCTGATCGACGGAGGGCGCCCCAACTGGGCCGGCTGGGTTCACACGTACGTCAGCGGCCGGCTCGCTGCGCTGGGGATCGGACGGCTCGACCACCTGCTGGTCACGCACTACGACCTCGACCACAGCGGCGGCGTGATCCGTCTGCTGATCAGCGACAACCTGTGGTCGCTGTGCGACGTCCTCGCCAACAGCGCGGCGGCGGCGTGGGCGGCCGCCAACGGCCGCGGCGGCAATGCCGACCAGCGCGCCTGCGCGGCCGCGGCCGCGGCCGCCGCTGCCGCTCGCGGCGGCTACGACCGGCCCGGCGGCAAGCAGTGCGCGAACATCGCCGTCAACGCGGGCGCCGCCGCCGAGACGATCGCCGTCCCCAACGCCGCCAACGGCGCGGAGTTCGGCCGCCAGTACGCCGACGCCCAGCCGACTGTCAGCGTCAACGTGCGTCTGGTCGTCACGCCGACCCTGGTCCGAGGCGCGGGCGGCGCCGCCGGGACCGCCGCCGACGCCCGGCGGCGGTGCCGCAGCCCCCGTGACGACCGCCGTGTTCGGCGCGCTTCAGAACAGCGTCACCGGTGCCGTCAACACCGGCGGGCTGTACCGCAACGTGAACGTGATCGACATCGGCAACACCAACAACATGCCGGAGCAGTACCGGGAGGCCCTGGTCGGCGTGGTGTACTTTCGGCGCGGCTTCAGATCGCTGCTGCCGGGACCCAATCGCCCACGCACGAGCGTCCAGCCGGCGAACCTCGGCGCAGAGATGCTGTGGAACTCGGGCCTGGCCCCGATCGCAGCGCCGGCCAACTCGCCGGCCGCGTTCCTCGTCGCCAACAACAAGTACATCTGGCGGGCACCGGTGGGCACCTGCCCGATCGCCAGCGGGGAGCCCGCCAACGACGCCAGCATCGCCTTGATCATCCGCTTCGGGCAGTTCTTCTTCTACACCGGCGGCGACCTGCCGACGGTCGGCGAGGACCTCGTCGGCAACGCGGTGTTCGCGCACGGGCTCCCCGACCCGCAGGGGGGCGGCGCGGCGTTCCCCCTGCCGGCGCGGATCGCGGCGTTCAAGCTCGGCCACCATGGCTCCGACGGGTCCACGTCGAATGCGTTTCTCAACCAGATCAACGCCCGCGCCGGGCTCATCTCGTGCGGCTTCAACGGCTTCGGCACGGGCGACAAGCACCCGACCCAGGCGGTGATCAACCGCCTGCAGGCGAGCGCCGGAATCGACCCCTTCTACCTGACCAACTGCAACTACGTCACGACGCACATCCCGGCCTCCAACGGCCAGGACCAGCTCGCGGCGATGAACAGCCGCTCGCGCGTGTGCGGCGACAACGCCAGCCCCAACGTCGCGCCGGGCCGCCATCGCGGCAACTGCCGCCTGTACCTCAACCAGGCCGAGTCGACGGCGGGCCCCGGGGTCGGGCGATCGTTCCACGTCGACTACTGGGATCAGGACGACAACCCGTTCGCACCCGCCGTCGGCGGCGCACAGCCGCCGATCGGCCCCATGACGGAGGACCAGCAGTACTGAGGCAGGGGATGGCCTGGGAGCTCGAGATCTCCACGATCGACGTCGGCCAGGGCGAGAGCTCGCTGGTCATCGCCCGCGACAACGGCGGCCCCGGCGGGACCCGCGCGATGCTGATCGACGGGGCGCGCGGCGGCTGGGCCGGCTTTGGTCGGCCGCATTGGCGGCTCGGCGGCCGCGAGCAGGAGCACCTGCGCCTCCTCCTGCGCCTTATCGGGCGCGGGCAGGAAGTTCTCGGCGACGGTCGCCCAGCCCACCGGCGGCGGCGTGCTCTTCGGCGCG
>Ga0126306_10002155_pt1 | contig 10989 bp, 13 predicted proteins | sample Plot27_FD_92592 | JGI IMG/M metagenome (GOLD analysis project Ga0126306, IMG submission 92592) | Serpentine soil microbial communities from UC McLaughlin Reserve, CA, USA - Plot27 | ecosystem: Environmental > Terrestrial > Soil > Grasslands | place: USA: UC McLaughlin Reserve, Lake County... | reverse complement strand
GCGAACTGGCGCTGCTGGCCGATCTCAGCATGCGCGCTGAGCCCGTCGAAGCGCCGATTGGTGCCCTTCGACAGGCTCAGGACACATAGAGAGCTGACTCCATCGTGCTCGACGCGCTACGGCTCTCAGTCGGGACGCTCACCATCGTGCCGTCCGGCGCGATAACCGAGATCGACCGTCGTACTGCCGGCCGGGCCATGATCATCGCCCCGCTGGCCGTGCTGCCGTTGGCTGTTGCGGTCGTGCTGGTGGGCTGGCTGGGCCGAACCGCCGGGTTGCCTCCTTTGGCGACCGGCCTGCTGGTGGTCGGCGGCCTGGCACTCGGCAGCCGCGCGTTGCACCTGGACGGGCTAGCCGACACCGTCGATGGATTTGGCTCCGGATGGACTGCTGAACGCTCTCTTATGGTGATGCGGCGCGGGGACGTCGGACCGATGGGTGCGGTGGCCCTGATCATTGTGCTGGGCCTGCAGGCCGTAGGGGTCGGGGAGCTGATCCAGGGCCTGCCCGGTGCCCTGCTGGTCGGGGCGGCGGTCTGCTGCTCCCGCGCGGCGCTCTGCCTCACCTGCGTACGCGGCGTACCGGCTGCCAGAGGGGACGGCCTTGGTGTCGCGGTGGCGGGCTCGGTGCCGCGCGTGGCTGCTGCGGGCAGCGGGCTTGCGGTTCTGCTGATCATGGGTTGGGCCGCATGGCTGTCCGGGCACAGTCCCGTCAATGGAGTCGTAGCGGCGATGGCTGCTGCAGCGATTGTCGGGGTGCTGGTCTATCGCTGCGTACGTCGGCTGGGCGGTGTCACCGGCGATGTGATGGGCGCCGGCATCGAAATCGCGTTCACCGTCATGATCACCGTGATGATCATATGAACTCACAACCGCACGGCCCGCCCAGCAACAACCAAGATCACTTCGTTGCTGGCAGCCGCCATCTCCTGGTTGACCAGGCCCAGCAGCTCGGTGAACACCCGGCCGGAGCGGTACGTCGACACCAGTCCCCAACCCACCTCATTGGTCACCGCGATCGCCAGGCCCTGACGGGCTCGCCAGGCCCCGATCAGGTCCTCCAGCTGATCATGAAAGTCATCCTGCCAGCGGGCCATCGGCTCGTCCCAGCTGCCGAGCCGGTCGATCACGGCAGTCAACCAGGTCCCCAGACAATCGATCATGATCGCGCCCGGCACGCTGCGCAGCGCTCCAGCTACGTCGCTGGTCTCCAGCGTGCTCCAGTGCGTCGGCCGCCGCGCTCGATGATCGAGGATCCGCGCTGCCCACTCGGGGTCGGTTGCGGGGTCGGGCACCGGTCCGGTTGCCACGTAGCTGACCTCGGCGCTGTCGGCGAGCAGCGTCTCGCCGTAACGGGACTTCCCAGATCGCACGCCTCCAGTGATAAGGATGCGGTGATCAGGGCCGGTGAGGTCAGAATCGATCAGCGGAGTCATCAGCGATGACTCTATCGAGCCATTGGCCGTCCGCTTTGGGGCTTGCGTTGGGATACCTGGCCGACCGAGTCTTCGGCGATCCGCGACGCGGCCATCCTGTCGCCGGGTTCGGCGCAGCCGCCACATGGTTGGAGGCGCGGTGTTATGCGGATCGGCAGGCTGCCGGCGTCCTGTACACCGGTGCCCTGGTGGGAGCCGCGATCGCGTTGGGCACCGGACTCGAGCGGCTCAGCTCGAAGCGCTCACTGCCCACGGTCATAACAACCGCAGCAGCCACCTGGGCCGTGCTCGGCGGGCGCTCGCTGAGCCGCGAGGCCGCCACAGTCGCCGACCAGCTGGCTGGCGGGCGGCTGCCGGCCGCGCGGGTTCAGGTCAGCCACCTGGTGGGCAGAGACACCGCGGAACTGTCAACGGAGGAGGTGGCGCGCGCCACTGTGGAGTCCGTTGCGGAGAACGCTTCGGACGCCGTGGTCGCTCCGCTGCTGTGGGGGGCTGTCGCCGGCCTGCCTGGATTGCTCGGATATCGGGCCGTCAACACCTTGGACGCCATGATCGGACACCGCACGCCGCGTTATCGGGAGTTCGGGTGGGCGGCCGCCCGGCTGGATGACCTGGCGAACTGGGTGCCGGCACGACTTGCCGCGCTGGCAGCAGCAGCTTGGGCGCCGTTGGTCGGCGGCATCACCGCAGACACGCTCAGCGTGATACGCCGCGACGCCGGCAGACATCCCAGCCCGAATGCTGGCGTCGTCGAGGCTGCGTTTGCCGGCGCGCTCGACATCCGGCTTGGCGGGCAGAACGCATACCACGGCAGGGTCGAGGATCGCGGCATCCTGGGCACCGGCCGACCGGTCTCCGTCGCTGACATTGATCGGGCCAACCGCCTCGCAGGGGCAGTGTCGAGGAGCGCACTGCTTGTGGCCGTCGTCGTTCGCGCCTGGCGACCATGACGATCCTGATCTTGGGTGGTACCGCCGAGGCGAGACAGCTCGCGGTGGCCCTGGACGCAGACGGCGTCGATGTGATCTCTTCGCTCGCTGGACGTGTCAGCACACCAAATCTTCCGGCGGGCCGCGTTCGCGTTGGCGGGTTCGGAGGTGCGGGCGGGCTCGCCGACTACCTGCGCCGGGAGCACGCTTCCGCCATGGTGGATGCGACCCACCCGTTCGCAGCGAAGATCACCAAGAACGTGGTCCGGGCGGCGAGCATGACCGGTACGCCGCTGGTTCGGCTAGAGCGACCCGGTTGGCGGGAACACTCGCGCGCCGACACGTGGACCTGGGTGCCCGACGCAGCGGCAGCCCGAGCCGCTGCCGAGCCGGCTCGCCGGCCGTTCCTCACCACGGGACGGCAGTCGCTGCGAGACTTTGCTGCCTGGGCTGACCGAGACGTGCTGGTCCGGCTGGTCGATCCGCCAGCTGCCTCACTGCCGCAGCGCTGGAACGTCATCTTGTCCCGCGGGTCGTACAGCTACGACGGCGAGCGCACGATTTTGACCGAGCATGCCATCGACGTAATCCTCACCAAGGACTCGGGCGGTACTCATACCGTCGCCAAGCTGGACGCCGCGGGCGATCTCGGCATCCCAGTGGTGATCATCGCGCGTCCAGAGGCTGCGCCGGTCCCGCTTCTCAGGACGGTCGCCGAGGCTGTGGCCTGGTGTCGATCCCTCGGCGCCTTGCGATTCGTGGGACGATCGATCACATGAGGTGGATTCTGAGGCTGCTGGCAAATGCAGCAGCTCTGGCGATTGCGACGTGGATCCTGAGTGGCATCACCCTCACAGGGTCGAGCACCACCAGCCAGATCGTGACCCTGTTGATCGTGGCGTTGATCTTCGGAGTGCTCAACGCGATCGTCAAGCCGATCTTCGCGCTCGTCTCCATACCGCTCCTGCTGTTGACCCTCGGTTTGTTCTTGATCGTGATCAACGCGTGCATGCTCCTGCTGACCTCATGGCTGGCGGGCTTGTTTGATCTTGGGTGGCACGTCGATGGCTTCTGGACTGCTTTGATCGGCGGCATCATCATCTCGATCGTGAGCTTCATCTTGAATGTCTTCCTGCCCGACCCGGGCGACAAGAGAAGTGACTGAGGGAACGACCAGCCGGCCGCTACGCGTCGTCTTCGTCTGCCTGGGAAACATCTGCCGTTCGCCGATAGCCGAGCGGGTGGCGGAGCACGCAGCCGCTGAAGCGGGCGTTACCGGCGTCGAGTTCTCCAGCGCCGGCACCATCTCTGAGAAGTACGACGACCCGATGGACCGTCGGGCGGTAGCGGTACTCAAGGAGCGCGGATACCGGTACGCCGACCATAAAGCGCGCAGGATCGCCGAGGCCCAGATCGAGTCAGCCGACCTGGTGGTGGCGATGGAGGACGTTCACCTGCGCAGTGTTCTGGAGCTGGCGCCTGATCCGAGCAGGGTGTGCCTGCTCACCGAATTCGACCCCACAGCTGCGCCTGGCTCTGGTGTGCCGGATCCCTGGTTTGGCTCTGATGCGGGCTTCTACGACACGCTCACCGCAATCGAAGGCGCCATGCCCGGCCTGCTCGACCGCATCCGCGAGCTCCAAAACTCGGCGTAACCCCAACCTCTCTCACCGGTCTCTCATCGCCGGGGTGTGATGCTCGCCGCAATGGGACTACTCGGGGGAGGAACTCAAAATGAAACAACGCGCGCTGCCGCTGATTTCTGCGGCCGCGATCCTGTGTGCAGGTTGCGCAAGCGCGACCACGCCTTCGTCCACGACTCCAAGCACGCCGGCAGTGGAATCCAGCCCTGCGCCCAGCGCCTCAACGCCTGACTCCACGCTGCCCACCGGCGCAGAGCCGGTCAATCTCAACCCGGCAGACTTCACCGCCGACATCACCCACCCGTACTGGCCGATGAAGCCGGGAACCCAGTGGACCTACCGCGACGTGGACGAGAAGGGCGAGGTTCAGGAGGTCGTCGTCGTGGCCACCACGGAGACCAAGGAGCTCGCCAACGGGGTCACAGCGCGGGTGGTTCGTGACACCGTACGGAGCGACGGCGAACTGGTCGAGGACACATTCGACTGGTATGCGCAAGACTCAGCAGGCAATGTCTGGTACATGGGCGAGGACACCGCCGAATTCGAAAATGGCAAGATCGCCAGCCGAGAAGGCTCCTTCGAGGCCGGCGTTGGGGGCGCAATGCCCGGCATCCTCCTGCCCGCCGAGCCGCAGGTCGGCCAAAAGTACCGTCAGGAATACCTGAAGGGTGAGGCTGAGGACAACGGTGAGGTGCTCGGCATCAACCAGCTTGTCGAGGTGCCGGCCGGACGCTACAGCGATGCCCTGCTCACCAGGGACACCACGAACCTTGAGTCGGACGTCGTGGAGTACAAGCTCTACGCCCCAGACATCGGGCCGGTACTCGCCGTGGACATCTCCGGCGGGGCCGCGCGCGAGGCGCTGGTCAAGCTCGAAAAGGCGGCTCCACAAGATGGCACGGGGCCGCTGGGCAAGCCCAATCCGTAGCCTGCATCGGAGTCAGGGCTATGGCCCGCTGTCGATCATCGTGAAATCCTTGATGGTGTGCGAGTCCTGATTGTGGAGGACGAGCCCAAGCTCGCGAGCCTATTGCAGAAAGGCCTTACCGCGCAGGGGCTGGCTGCCGACGTCGCCACCGATGCCAGCGACGCAATGTGGATGGCGACGGCTACCGCGTACGACGCGATCACCTTGGATGTGATGCTTCCGGACACTGACGGATTCAGCCTGTGCCGAGACTTTCGTCGGCATGGCGTCACTACTCCGGTACTCATGATCACCGCACTCGACACCATCCATGATCGGGTTACCGGGCTGGACAGCGGCGCCGACGACTACCTCGCCAAGCCTTTCTCCTTTGCCGAACTGCTTGCTCGGCTGCGCGCGCTGGCGCGCCGACCCCGTGACGTCCAGATGCCAGTGCTGACAGCCGGCAAGCTTCGGTTAGATCCCGCGGCGCGTACGGTGCACCGGGGGGATGTCCCGATCGAGCTGACGCGGAAGGAGTTCGCACTGCTGGAGACGCTGATACGACGGCCCGGTGAGGCGGTGTCACGCTTCGACCTGCTGGAATCCGCTTGGGACGACAGCTACGACAATCGGTCCAACGTCGTTGACGTCTATATCGGATACCTACGGCAGAAGGTCGACCGACCCTTCGGCACCGAGAGCATCGAGACCGTACGCGGCTTCGGCTACCGGCTCAGTACCGAGGAGTCGTGATGAGCCGCCTGCCCATCCGCTGGAAACTCACACTAGCCTTCGCGATTGCGCTGACGATCGTGCTCACCGGCGCCGGCGTTTTCCTACACGCGCGGCTTACTGCCCAAGTCGACCACTCGATTGAACGCGATCTCTGGGCTCGCGCCGACCGCCTCAACGCATTGCTCAATCAGTCGCCAGCACCCACGCTTCCCATCCCTGGGTCTGAGCAGCTGGAGCCCGACGAAACCATCGCCCATATCCTCACCCCGACCGGCGCGGTGGTGGCCGCCAGCTCTCACTCCGACGCTCGACTGCTGACACCGAAGCAGCTGCGAGCCGCGGCCAGCGCCGAGTTGTTCGTCGACCGGCCGGGCGACGCGATGGTCGACGAATCACTCAGAATCTTCGCCAAGCCGGTCCAAGCCTGGGGCCAAACCTTCATTGTGGTGGTCACCGACTCGCTCGACGAGCGGACCAAGAAGATCGCATCGACGCTGGGTGTAGAAATAGCTGGGCTTGCTGCCGCTCTCGTCGCCTCTTGCGGCATCGGCTATTGGGTGACGGGGCTGGCCTTGCGTCCGGTCGAGGAGTTGCGCCAACGGGCCGCCGCGATCAGCGGCGATGATCTTGCTGATGCCAACCGGGCGCCGCTGCCGGTTTCACCGGTTGACGACGAGATCGGGCGTCTCGGCCGCACGGCGAACGACATGCTCGACCGAATCGGGCGCGCCCAGGCGGCGCAGAAGGAGGCGTTGCTGCAGCAACGACGGTTCCTGGCCGACGCCAGCCACCAGCTGCGCACCCCGCTGGCGATCATCAAGGCCGAGGTCGAGCTCGCCCAGTCCGGGGCTACGAAAGGAAATGATCTTCGCGCGACCATGGCGTCGATCGGTGAGGAGACGGACCGGCTCAGTGGGTTGACCGAAGAGCTGCTGCTGCTAGCTGCCGCGGATGAGGAGCGATTGAGCCTCAGCCGGGAGCCGGTGAACGTTCATGATCTGCTGTCCGAGGTGGCCGACCGAGGCCGCGGTCGAGCACAGCTGGAAGGGCGTGTGATCACGGTTCAATCTGATGAGGCCATGATCTTGGCGGATCGACAGCGCCTGGAATACGTCTTGAGCAACCTAGTGGACAATGCGCTGACGCACGGTGCGGGGAACGTAGAGCTGATCGGCAAACGCACCGGCGACGCCGTTGCGATCCGGGTTCGTGATCATGGTGCGGGCTTCGCCGACAGCTATCTGGCCCATCCGTTCGTACGCTTCGCTCCGACCGCGAGCACCGGACGGGGCAGCGGGCTGGGGCTGGCCATTGTGCAGGCGATCACGGAGGCCCATGGCGGAGTCGCCAGCCTCAGCAACGATCATGGTGCAGCCGTCACCTTGTCCCTACCGACTGATCCAGCGCGACCGGTTGCCGTACCTGGTACCGACCCGAGCGCGCCAGCAACGGCCACTGCTCCAGAACAGCAGTCGTCTGCTTATTGAAGCCCCGACCGCCGGAGTATCGGATCAGGATGGTCACCGAACCTCTGCGCAGGTGGTCCAGCGCGAAACGTTGGAAGGCCTGATTGTGGTTGCGCGGCACGTGAGCTCCCGCCGCGGCGCCCATGTCATGGGAGTGGCCGCCGAAATCGGCAATGAAGTGGCAGCCGCGACTCAGGTTGCGGCTCAATGTGTCCGTTGCCACCAGCGCAGTTGGGTCATCGGATGTGATGCATCCTGGGCCGGCAATCGCAAGCGCTCGGAATTGATCGGGCAGCCGGCGATTAAAGGCAACATCTGCCCAGCCAGTCGCGTACACAAACAGCGCAGCGGTGGCGACCACACCAACTGCGATCTGTGCGGATCTGGCTCGGACCAGCGCGATCAAGCGACCCATCGCTGCCCCCGCCGTGAGAGCAACCGGGGCAGCGGTGAAGCCGGCGAAGTGTGGGAACCACACCGGGATGATCAGCAGGTACAGTCCCTGCCCCAACATCAGAAGTACAGGAAGTCGGGCCTCACGGTAGCTCCAGGCCAGGGCTGCACAGCCGAGCAACACAACAACCGCAGCGACCGTGATGGCCGGCGGGTACGACCGACTAAAAATGTCTAGCCCCACTATCCGATCGAGCCGCTCCAGGGTGGGGACAGCCCTGGCGTCCCGGATGAGCTGGTCGCGTACGATCTGGTTCCACATCGCCGTCGGCGCCGCGGCAAAAAAAGGCAAGCAGATGATCGTGGTGGCGGCCGCGCTAGCGATCAGGACGCGCAGTGCGACGCGGGACCGGCGGAGCAGCAGCAACCAGCCAAGAACGATCAAGAGGGTTATTACTCCCCAGATCTTGATCGTCATCGCTAGCCCAAGCAGCGCCCCGGCGACAATAGCCCTGCCAGGGGGCAACGAGTCGGCGCGAGCGAGGGGCTGCAGCAGCAGGATTGCGATCAGCAACGCCGTTGTGGCCGGGCTCTCCAGCAGTGTCGACTTGTCAGAGTAGACCGCCGGGTGAAACACGGCATAACCGAATCCACCGAATGCGGCCGCGACAAAACCGATGGGCCTCAGGATTTTCCAGATCAGTATTGCGTTGGCCGCTCCCAGCAGCATCCACCCGACGCGTGCGGCGGCGAATCCGTACGAGTCGCTGGTCAGCTGCGCGACCAGGGCGAATGGGGCCAGAAGCAGTGGCATTCCCGGTGGATGAAGCAGCAGGAAGTCACGGTAGGGAAGTAGGCCGTGGACTAGGCCGGTGGCTGATGCGTAATACACCCCATCGTCGTAGTTGCCCATACCGACCAGCCCGCCGCCGCGCAGCACCGGAACCAATCTGAACAAGAAGGCAGTCACGGCCACAGCGACGGCCCATAACCAGGCGCGGCTAGCGGATCGGTCGGGAGCGACACTTTGGGCGCCGGGGATGCCCACGGATCAAGGATTCCCGCTCGCCGGTGTGGTGAAACTGTGCAACACGCGGATACAGCTGATTACTCCGGCTGGACGCGCTCACTGCGTTTAGAGTCTGGCACGCTTGAGGGATGCACATCCTGGTGGTCGACGATGATCAAGCCGTCCGCGACTCCTTGAAGCGCTCGCTGGAGTACAACGGCTATGACGTAAGCGCGGCCGAGGACGGAGTTCAGGCGCTAGCGCGGCTAGCCGCCACCCGGCCCGACGCGGTGATCATGGATGTGATGATGCCGCGGCTCGACGGACTCGAGACGACACGCATGCTGCGCGCAGCTGGCAACGATGTGCCAATCCTGGTGCTCACCGCGCGCGACGCGGTTGGCGACCGAGTGGACGGCCTTGACGCTGGCGGCGATGACTACATGGCCAAGCCCTTCGCGCTGGACGAGCTGCTCGCTCGGCTGCGGGCCCTGGTCCGGCGCGCCGGAACGGTGGCCGACTCCACCGACCCTTCAGCACAGAGTCTGTCGTTCAGCGATCTGGTGTTGAACACCCAGACCCGTGAGGTGTTGCGCGGCACCCGGTCAATCAGCCTGACCCGGACTGAGTTTGCGTTGCTCGAGGCTTTCATGCGCCATCCCCGCCGAGTGTTGGAGCGGAGCTGGTTGCTGAATGAAGTTTGGGGGTTCGACTTCCCGACTACGGCTAACTCGTTGGAGGTCTACATCGGCTACCTGCGCCGCAAGACCGAAGCTGCTGATGACTCTCGGCTGATCCATACCGTACGCGGGGTCGGCTACGTACTACGTGAGACGCCACCATGATCAGCCGACGTCGGCCGGTGGAGCGCCGATGGTTGCTCGGCTAAAGGCCTGGCTGCGAGCGCTGCCATTGCAACGCCGCGTCGCCTACCTGACTACCGTCGCGGTGGCCCTGGCCGTGGCGGTGACGAGTGTCGCCGGTTACATGACGTTGCGTATCTCGCTCTACAACGCACTGGACGAGGAGCTGGTCGAGATTGCCTCGTCGCTGGCGGCGGTGCCGGTCGCCCAGGACATTCGAACTCTCGGTGGTCTCACCGAGCGTGCGTTGCGGGTGGGCAATGTCAGCGTCGCTGCGATCCGGACCGATGGCGAGATCTTCTACGTCCCCGACGAGCGCGACCACCTGGTAGTCGGCGCTGAGGAGCTCGCCGTGGCTCGGTTGCAGAGCGGCTACTCGGCGCGTTCCGGCGTGATGACTGACGGCGAGGAGTACCGGATCGTTGCAGTGCCGATCACAGACCTGGGGAACTACGCCCTGGTTCTGGGTCGGCCGCTGGAGAAGACCAATGAGATCCTCAGCTCGCTGTGGCTGGTCTTGATCATCTTCGGGGTGGCAGGTGTGATCGTTGCTGCAGTGGTGGGCGCGTACGTGGCCCGCTCTAGCTTGCGACCGGTGCGCGAGCTCTCTGCAGCCGTCGAACACGTCAGCGTCACCAAGGAACTCACGCCGATCAGCATCAGGGCCTCAGGCGACATCGCGGTCCTCGCAGAATCGTTCAATCAGATGCTCCGGTCGCTGGCCTCATCAAGGGAACGGCAGGCCCAGCTGATCGCCGACGCTGGTCACGAGTTGCGTACCCCGCTCACCAGTCTGCGCACCAATATCGAACTTCTGGCAGCTGATGCCTCGAGTGGCATGTTGAAGCAGCAAGATCGGATCGACATCCTGGCCGACGTGAAAGCTCAGCTCGTTGAGTTCACCGACTTGATCGGCGATCTTGTGCAGCTGGCCCGCGACGAAACCGCCTCCTCACCGGAGCCGTTGGACTTCCGTAATGTGGTGAACTCGGCGCTGGATCGGGTGCGACTGCGGGCTCACGGATTGCTCTTCGACGTCGAGCTCAACCCGTTCTATGTTGTGGGCGACTTCGATTCGCTGGAGCGCGCGATTACGAACCTGCTGGACAACGCAGTGAAGTGGAGTCCACGGCGCGGGACCGTTCGGGTGCAGCTCGAGGGCGACCGACTCCGGGTTGCCGATCAAGGTCCCGGGATAGCCGAGGCCGACATGCCGTTCATCTTCGACCGCTTCTACCGTGGCGACACCGCCCGGCAAACTCCCGGTACCGGACTCGGTCTGTCGATTGTTGCCCAGACGATCACTCAGCACGGAGGCTGGATCCGAGCCGGCCGCTCGGCTCAGGGCGGGGCGGAGTTCACCATTCAGCTGCCTGGGGCAACCAGCCTCGAGGAGCTCACCGAGCATGCGGAATCCAGCGGCTCGGGCGCCCCACCCGTCCCACCCGCGCCTACTGCCCCAGCGACTCCCGCCTCTACTCCTGCCTCAGCCACGGCCCCCGCTGCCTCTTCGTCTACTCCGCCACCTGTCGGCCCCTCTCTTGCCGAAACCGGTCGCAAACAACAGGGCTGAATCGATTCAGCCCTGTTGTTCGTTACCACTTTT
>Ga0126306_10002154_pt1 | contig 10991 bp, 13 predicted proteins | sample Plot27_FD_92592 | JGI IMG/M metagenome (GOLD analysis project Ga0126306, IMG submission 92592) | Serpentine soil microbial communities from UC McLaughlin Reserve, CA, USA - Plot27 | ecosystem: Environmental > Terrestrial > Soil > Grasslands | place: USA: UC McLaughlin Reserve, Lake County... | reverse complement strand
GGGTGGCTGTGCTCGACGGTGTTCGACGTGACCGACAACGAACGCGCCGCCGAGATCGCCGACGCGTTCGCGAAGCCGGTGCGCGTCGTGCTCATCCTCCTCGTTGCGTGGATCGTCACGCAGTTTGTGGGTCGCGTCATCCGTCGCCTTGTCTCCGCACCCAGCAAGCCCAACAACAAGGCCAAGAAGACGCCGTTCGGATTCATCGACACGGGCAGTGTGGCCACCGCGCGCCGCGCGCAGCGGGCCAAGACCATGGCCGACGTTCTGGGCAGGCTCGCGAACGCCGCCATCTGGGGCATCGCGGTGCTGGTCGCGCTGGGAGAGCTCGGGATCAATCTCGCGCCGCTGATCGCCGGCGCCGGCGTGCTCGGGATCGCGCTCGGCTTCGGCGCCCAGAGCCTCGTGCGCGACTTCATCTCGGGGTTCTTCATGCTCGTCGAGGACCAATACGGCGTCGGTGACGTCATCGACGTCGGCGGCGTGGTCGGCGGACCCGCCTCCGGGGTGAGTGGCACCGTCGAAGGCGTGAGCCTGCGAACGACTCGCCTGCGCGACGTCGAGGGGGTCGTCTGGCACGTCCCGAACGGGGAGATCAAGCGAGTGGGCAACAAGTCTCAGCAGTGGTCTCGCGCCCTGCTCGACATCGAGATCGACCGCGACACCGACATCGCCACCGCGATCAACTGCATCAAGCAGACCGCCGACGCGATGTGGCACGACGAAGGCTGGCGCGATGCCATCCTCCAGGAGCCCGACGTGTGGGGGGTCGAGGAGCTCCGCGCGCAGAGCATGAAGATCCGCCTCGTCGTGCAGACGCTCCCGCTCGAGCAGTGGCGAGTGGCCCGGGAGCTGCGGGCACGCGTCAAGGCGGCGCTCGACGAGGCAGGGATCGAGACGCCGCGCGAGACGATCACGTACCGCCGGGGCGATCCGCCCCCGCCCGCCGACGAGGAGCACTGATGTCCGCGACCCTCGCCGCCGTGCTGCTCATCGGCATCTTCGTGCTGGCCGCCGTGCTCATCTGGCTCGGGCTGGGCCTGGCGCGGCGCGCCCAGAAGCTCGAGGAACCTCCGCCGACCGGCGCGCCGCCAGAGGCTCCGCCCGCCGCCGGCGTGGACGAGAGCTCCGCCGTCGCGGCGCCGCCGGCGCCGGGGTTGCGCGACCGGCTGGGCAAGACCCGCGCCGTGCTGGCCCGGTCGCTCGGCGCGCTCAGGGGGCGGCGCGCCATCGACGACGAGGCGTGGGACAGCGTCGAGGAAGCGCTGCTCGTCGCCGACGTCGGCGTGTCGACGACCACTCGGCTGGTCGACGAGCTGCGGGCGCGCGCGTCCGCAGCACGTGCCGACGACCCGGAACAGCTCGTCACGCTCTTGCGCGGGCAGATCGTCGACGACCTCTCCGGCGTCGACCGGACCCTCCACCACGCGCCCGGCGGGCCGACGGTGTGGCTGTTCGTCGGCGTGAACGGGACGGGCAAGACGACGACGATCGCCAAGCTCGCCCGGCGCGAGATCGACGACGGGCGTCCGGCGTTGATGGCTGCGGCCGACACGTTCCGGGCCGCCGCCGCCGATCAGCTCGCCCACTGGGCCGAGCGCGTCGGGGCCGACGTCGTGCGCGGGCAGGAAGGCGCCGACCCCGGCTCCGTCGTCTTCGACGCCGTGGACGCCGCCGGTGGGCGCGGGGCGGGGGTCGTCCTCGTCGACACCGCCGGGCGCATGCACACCAAGGTCAATCTGATGGAGGAGCTCAAGAAGATCCGGCGCATCGCCGAGCGGACGCCGGGCGCGCTCCAGGAGGTCCTCCTCGTGATCGATGCGACCACGGGGCAGAACGGCCTGGCGCAGGCGCGTCAGTTCGCCGAGGCCGTCGGCGTGACCGGCGTCGTGCTGACCAAGATCGACGGCTCGGCGAAGGGCGGCATCGTCCTGGCGATCGAGGCCGACCTCGGCATTCCCGTCAAGCTGATCGGCATCGGTGAGGCGCCCGAGGACCTCGTCGCGTTCGACCCCGAGGAGTTCGCCGCCGCGCTGTTCGCATAGCGTGGCCACATGTTCGACGTACTGTCCGATCGCTTCGACGGCATCTTCAAACGGCTACGCGGCCGCGGCCGGCTCAGCGACAAGGACGTCGACGAGGTCGCGCGCGAGATCCGCGTGGCGCTGCTCGAAGCCGATGTCAACGTGTCGGTCGTCAAGTCGTTCATCAACCGCGTCAAGGAACGCGCTCGCGGCGCCGAGGTCGCGAAGAGCCTGAGCCCCGCCCAGCAGGTCATCAAGATCGTCCACGAGGAGCTCATGACGACCCTCGGCGGCGAGACGGGCAAGCTCACGATGAGCTCGAAGCCGCCGACGGTCGTGATGCTGGCGGGCCTCCAGGGTTCGGGAAAGACCACCGCCGCCGGCAAGCTCGCCCGCCATCTCGTCGCCGACGGGCGCAAGCCGCTGCTGGTCGCGGCCGACCTCCAGCGACCGGCGGCGGTCGAGCAGCTGCGGGCGCTCGGCAAGCGCATCGACGTGCCGGTGTTCTCCGAGCCGACCGATCCGGTCAAGGTGGCGCGGGGCGCGCTGAAGGAAGCCGACCGCACCGGGCGCAACGTCGTGATCCTTGACACCGCGGGGCGGCTCCAGATCGACGACGCGCTCATGGGGGAGCTGCGGCGTGTCCGCGACAAGGTCGGGCCGCACGACACGCTGCTCGTCGTCGACGCCATGACGGGCCAGGAGGCCGTCAACGTGGCGGGGGCGTTCGACGACGCAATCGGCCTCGACGGGGTGATCCTCACCAAGATCGACGGCGACGCCCGCGGCGGCGCGGCGCTGTCCGTGAAGGAAGTGGTCGGGAAGCCGATCCTCTTCGCGGGCACGGGCGAGAAGCTCGACGACTTCGAGCCCTTCCATCCCGACCGCATGGCCAGCCGCATCCTCGGGATGGGCGACATGCTCACGCTCATCGAGAAGGCCGAGGCCGCGTTCGACGAGGAGGAGGCGGTCAAGGCGGAGAAGAAGCTCCGCAAGGGGCAGTTCACGCTGGAGGACTTCCTCGATCAGATGCAGCAGGTGCGCAAGATGGGGCCGCTGCAGAACCTCGTCGGGATGATGCCGGGGCTGCCGAAGGAGGCCCGCGACGCCGAGGTCGACGAGTCGCAGCTCGGCCGGATCGAAGCGATCATCCGGTCGATGACGCCCGAGGAGCGACGCAACCCGGCCGTCATCAACGGGTCGCGCCGCCTACGGATCGCCCGCGGGAGCGGCACGAGCACCCAGGACGTCAACGGGATGCTCAAGCAGTTCAAGATGGTCCAGCAGATGATGCGGTCGGTGGCCAAGGGCAAGATGCCGCGGCTCCCGGTGCCCGGTCGCTGAGTCGCTACCCTGGTGCGTTCTGCGGGCGTCTGCCGATGCCCGGAGTCGAACCCGATCCCGAACCCGAACCCGAACCCAGAGAGGAACGGTCGACAGCGTGTCCGTGAAGATCCGCCTGATGCGGATGGGCAAGAAGAAGCAGCCGACGTACCGCGTGGTCGTCGCCGATTCGCGTTCGCCCCGCGACGGTCGCAACATCGAGACCATCGGCCACTACCGCCCCCGCCAGGACCCCTCGGTCGCCGACATCGACGGCGAGAAGGCCCTGGCCTGGCTGCGCAAGGGCGCCCAGCCGACCGAGCAGGTGCAGAAGCTGCTGACGGTTTCCGGCGTGTGGGCGCAGTTCGAGTCCGAGAATGGCGGTCGCGTCGACACGAAGCTGGCACGCCGTCGCCTCGACGACCCGAAGGCCGCCGCCAAGAAGGCGAAGAAGCAGACCGACACCGCGGAGGCGGCGGCGCCGGAGCCGGCACCGGCGCCTGAGGCCGAGGCGAGCGCGGGCGACGGAAACGAGGAGGCGGGCGATGAGTGACGACACGCTCGACGAGCGCGACGACATCGACGACGAGCTCGACGACGAAGACGACTACGACGACGAGATCGCGCCCGAGGGGAACCGCATCATCGGCGCCCGTGCCCGCGCCGTGGTCGAGCACGTCACCCGCAACGTCGCCGAAGAGCCCGACGCGGTCGAGGTCGACGTGACCGAGCGTCGCGACGACGTGCAGCTCCTGGTCCACGCGAGCCCGAGCGACATGGGTCGTCTCATCGGCAAGCGGGGCCGGGTCATCCAGGCGCTCCGGCAGGTCGTGCGCGCCGCCGGTGCCGCCGAGGGCATCAAGGCCAACGTCGACGTCGTGGAGTAGCCGGGCCGTTGGGTGCGGCCGGCCTCGAGCTCGGCCGGATCGGTCGTCCCCACGGCATCAAGGGTGAGGTCGTGGTGACGCTCCACACCGACCGTCCCGAGCGCACCACGCCGGGCGCGGTCCTCCGGGCCGGCGACCGCACGCTGATCGTCGCCAGCGCTCGCCCGCACCAGGGCCGGTGGCTCGTCCGCTTCGAGGGCATCACCGATCGCGACGCCGCTGAAGAGCTGCGCGGCGCAACGATCCTCGGTGAGCCGCTCGACGACCCGGGCGAAGGCCGGATCTGGGTCCACGACCTCGTCGGCGACGAGGTGCGCGACGTGCGGGGGAACACGCTCGGGCGCGTCACCGGCGTCGAAGCCAACCCGGCGCACGACCTGCTCGTCCTCGACGACGGCACGCTCGTGCCGTACGTCTTCGTCGTGGATCAGCAGCCCGGCGTCCTGGTCGTCGACCTGCCCGACGGTCTCCTCGACGTCAACCGATAACCCGCTGGTCGCATGCGCGTCGACGTGTTCACGATCTTGCCCGAATACCTCGAGGGGCCGCTGCGCGCGTCGCTGCTCGGCCGGGCGCGCGAACGAGGCCTGGTCGACGTGCGCATCCACGATCCTCGTGCGCACACGACGGATCCGCATCGCAGCGTCGACGACACGCCCTTCGGCGGCGGCGCCGGGATGGTGCTGATGCCCGAGCCGCTGTTCGCCGCCGTCGAGGCCGCGCAGCCTCCACGTCCGCTGCTCCTGCTGTCCGCCGCCGGCGCCCGGTTCGACCAGCGCATGGCGGCGCGCCTCGCAGCGCGCGACGGCTTCTCGCTCGTGTGCGGCCGGTACGAAGGCGTCGACCAGCGCGTCGCCGATCACCTCTGCGACGACGAGATCTCGGTGGGCGACTACGTCCTCGCCGGCGGCGAGGCGGCGGCGCTCGTCGTGATCGAGGCCGTGGCCCGGCTCGTCCCCGGCGTGATGGGCAACACGGAGTCGGTGGACGACGAGTCGTTCGGCCACGGCCTGCTCGAGCATCCGCAGTACACGCGCCCCGCCGACTTCCGAGGCTGGTTGGTTCCCGAGGCGCTGCGCTCCGGTGACCATGCCCGGGTCGCCCGGTGGCGGAAGGCCCAGGCGCTGCGGCGGACCCTCGATCGCCGTCCCGACCTTCTTGGGCCCCGAGCATTGACGGAGGATGAGCGGCGGCTGCTGGACGAGTTCCCCGAAGGACCAGCCGACCGATAGCATCGGGTGCTCCGCCCCCCCGAGACCACTCCCTCGAGAAGGCGAACGATGAACGCAACCGATCTTGTCGATCGCGCCAACCTTCGTGAGGACATTCCGGACTTCGCGCCCGGCGACACCCTGAAGGTGCACGTCCGGGTGGTCGAGGGCAACCGCGAGCGCGTGCAGGTGTTCCAGGGCGTCGTGATTCGGCGCAAGGGCAGCGGCGCCCGCGAGACGTTCACCGTGCGCAAGGTCAGCTTCGGCGTCGGCGTCGAGCGCACCTTCCCCGTCCACTCGCCGATCCTCGCCCGAATAGAGGTCATGAGCCGCGGCGACGTGCGCCGGGCGAAGCTCTACTACCTGCGCGACCGGATCGGGAAGGCAGCCAAGGTCAGGGAGCGGCGGGCCTGAGCCCGCGAGCCTGACGGCGATCGGGAGAGTTCGTGAGCTCCGAGGACCTCGAGCGGTACGAGACGGAGATCGAGCTCCAGCTCTACAAGGAGTATCGCGACGTCCTGCCGATGTTCGCGTACGTCGTCGAGACCGAACGACGCTTCTATCTTACGAACGGCGTCCAGATGGACGTCAAGAACGAGCAGGGTCGCGTGTACTTCGAGCTCAACCTTCAAGACGCGTGGGTGTGGGACATGTATCGACCCGCCCGGTTCGTCGCCAACGTCCGCGTGGTGACGTTCAAGGACGTCAACGTCGAGGAGCTGGCGGGCAAGGACCTGTAGCGGTGCCCGCCTCGGGCCCGCGCCGCCGGGTCGATCCCCGCCGTCGGCTCGGAACCGACGGCGAGGACGCCGTCGCACGATGGTACGAAGCCGCCGGCTACGACCTCCTCGATCGCAACTGGCGTTGTCGCGACGGTGAGCTCGACCTGATCGTCCGCCGCGGCGCCACGCTCGTCTTCTGCGAGGTGAAGACGCGCGCCAGCACGAGGTTCGGCACGCCCGTCGAGGCGGTCACCGTGACCAAGCAGCGACGACTGCGCACGCTCGCCGTCCGCTGGCTCGCCGAGCACGACGCGCGCCGCCGAACCCTGCGCTTCGATGTGGCGTCGGTGAGGCGCGCCGCGGACGGTGAGCTCGTCGTCGAGGTGTTGGAAGGCGCGTTCTAGCGCTTCGTCGCCGCGCGACGCGCCTGTTGCGCCTGCTGGGCGATGCGCTGCACCTCGTCGACGACGCGACCGACCAGCTCCGAGTCGAGCTGAGGCACCAGGTGGCCGCCTTCGGCTTCGGTGAGCATCGCAGGAAGCCGCGCGCGCAAGCACTCGATGGCCCACGGCAGCATCTCGCCGTGCGCGGAGGTATCGAAGTCGATGACGTTGTTCACTGCCTCGGCGCCGTTCGGGGTGCGGTGGATGTAGTGGTAGTGCGGTTCGTCGTCGAAGACGTCGAAGCGGACGTACTCGTGTCCGTCGTCGGTGCCGCACACATGAATCGACACGCCTTCGTCGGAGAAACCGCCTTCCGGCGATTTCTCCTCGAGCTCCGCCAGCTGGGCCGGGTCCTTCGCGTATGTCGCTGTCAGCGACTCGGGATCGACGTCGCGGTACTCGATGCCGAACGTGAGCGCGCCGGCGGGCAGGTAGCGCGTGTTCTCCGGGGCAGGCGGCTGGGGCGGGATGTTGTAGACCTTGCCGATCATTGCGACGATCCTCCTTCCCCTGACAGTCGGTTGAAGACGGCGCGGGCGGTGCCCTCCAGCAACGCGCGCTCGACGCCGGGATCGAGCGAGAGCGCGCTGAGCTGCTCGAGGGCGTGTCGGTGCCCGACCGTCGGGAAGTTCGTGGCGAACAGCACCTTGCCGCGGCCCGGGCCGCGGAGGAAGTCGGTCACCGATGACGCCCAGTAGCGGGGCGGGTACGCGCCGGTGCCGAGATAGACGTTGGGGAACTTGAGCGCCATGGCCACGGCCTCGTCGACCCAGGGCCAGCCCAGGTGCGAGAGCACGAAACGCGTCTCGCGGAAATACAGGGCGGCCCGGTCGATCGTGATGGGCCGGCCGCATTCGCTCGGCAGCAGACCGCCCGATGTCCCCGCTTGCATCGCGACCGGCACGTCGGCCTCGGCGCACACCGCGTAGTAGGGGTAGAAGTCGGCGTGGTCGAGGCGACGATCCCAGCTGTGGGTATGGAGGTAGCACCCGACGACCCACGGCTCGGAGAGGCGCACCCGCATCTCGTGCACGCCCGCCATTCCCCGGTCGGGATCGATCAGCGCGAGGGCGGCGAAGCGGCCGGGCCATCGGCTCACCAGCTTCTCGGTCTCTTCCCATCGGGCGATGACGTGGTCGAAGTCGAACGGGTCGAGCCGGCCGTGGTTCCCGAGATCGGCGGTGATGAGGAGCAAGGTCGCCACACCGAGCTTGTCCATCCGATCGACCATCGCCTCGGGCTCGGCGAAGCTGTCGCTGTCGTCGCGCCGGATCTTGACCTGCACGCCGCTCGCTTCCAGCGCGCCGTCCCACACTCGGCGCCGGTCGGGCGTGAACGCGTTGCAGAGCGTGTCGATCACCCCGGTCCGCGCGGCGCGGTCAGCGCTCATCGCGGAATCTCTTGAGCTTGGGCGATACGTCCACCTCGGTCCAGGCATCGAGCTCCCCGGGCCTGACCACGTCGGCGGCGATGCGCACACCGAGACGCTCCTTGAGGCGTTCTTCGACGGCTGCAGCGATGGTCGCGAACTCGGCCGGGTCGCGGTCGCTGACCACCGACACGATCAGCTCGTCGCGGTTCTCGGACCGCACCGCCCGGACGAACCAGTCCGCTGCGACGCCGGGGACGGAGAGCGCGATCTCCCCGACGGCTTCGGGCCACACGTTCACGCCCCGGAGCTTCACCATGTTGTCGCCCCGACCCCCGAACGGGCCCATGCGGCGCAGCCAGCTGCCGCAGCGGCACTGCTCGTGCGGGTACAGGAACGAAAGGTCCATGATGTTGTACCGGAACTGCGGGCTCCCGGTCTTGTAGAGCTCGGTGATGCAGATCGCGCCTTGCTCACCGTCCGGAAGCGCCTCGCCGGTCTCGGGATCGACGATCTGCACGACGAACGCGTCTTCGAAGATGTGGAGGCCGTCGTGGGCCGGGCACTCGACCGACACCCACTGCACCTCGTGGAAGCCGTACGAGTTGAACCACTCGGCGCCGAAGGTCGGCTCGAGCAGCTCGCGATCACCGATGTTCGGGAGGGCGCAGATCTTGAGGTCGGTCGAGGGGTCGTAGCCCATCTCGCGCGCGACGCCGGCCAGTCGCAGCAGGTAGTCGCCGGTGGTGAGGATGGCGGTGGCGCCGTACTCGATGGCCAGCTCGACCTGGCGCTCGCTGCTGGTGACGTTGCCGCTGCCGGTGGTGAGCACGACGCAGTTGAGCCAGTGATGGAGCGCCTCGTCGAAGGCGAACGCCCCGTTGTGGGTGCCGTACGCCCACGAGTTGAGGACCACATCTCCGGGCCGGATTCCCTGCATGTACAGGGCGCGGGCGGTGAGCACCGCACCGACCTCGCGATCCCACTGCGTGTAGAAGGTGGGCCGCGACTTCCCCGTCGTGCCGCCCGACATGTACACCCGCATCGGCTCGCGCAACGCGTCGGCCGGCGTCACTCCCTGGTAGTCGCCCCACGGCGGGTGGGCGTCGATGCTCTTGCGGATGTCCTCGACGGTGTAGGCCGGCGCTCGCCACAGATCCTCGACGGTGCCGATCGACCGCGGGTCGAAACCGGCAGCGGCCCAGCGTCGCTCGAAGAACGGGACGCGGGCGGCAGCGAGCGCGCGCTCGCGGAGCCGCGCCAGTTGCACGGCCTCAATCTCCTCCGGTGGACCGAACCAGGCGGTCTCGAAATACTCCGGCGGAGGGGGATAGGCCCGGACCAGCGCTTCGTAGTCGACCGCCGCGAAGGGCCGACGGATCATCGTCCCCCGCTCACACGGCGGGGACGTCGTCGTCGGAGAACCGGTACAGGTCGACGGCGTTGTCCCACAGGATCTTGCGCTTGCTCGCTTCGGGCACGACGTTCGGATCGAGCGCGAGGAAGTGCTCGGTGGCCTTCGGGTACTTCGAATCAGGATGCGGGTAATCGGTCTCGAACACGATGTGGTCGTCGCCGAGCCAGCGGATGACGTCGGAGACGTACCGGTCGTCGCATTCGGTGGAGATCCAGCAGTTGCGCCGGAAGTACTCGGTGGCCGATGCCGTGAGCTCGGGTGCTTCGGCGGCGCCGGCGAGCTCGAGGTGCTCGTCGATGCGGTGCAGCCACGATGGCAGCCAACCGCAGCCCGCCTCCATGTACGCGACGCGCAAGCGCGGGAACCGCTCGAACACGCCGTGCACGATCATCGACAGCAGCGCGCACTGCGCCTCGTGCGGGTGCACGACGGTGTGCCACTCGGTGAAGGTGTCGAAACGGTCGGAGCCCGCCGTCGGGGCGTTCAGTCCCATGTACTCGTGGGTTGCGAAGGCACAATCGAGGCTCTGGAGCAGCTCGTAGATCGGGTCGTAATAGCGGTCGCCGAGATTGCGGTGGTTGAACTGATCGGGCCGGGCCCAGAAGCACCGGATGCCGAGCTCGTCGTGGGCGAACTGGATCTCCTCGACGGCGCGGCTCACGTCGTTGAGCGGCACCGGTCCCGAGGTCAGGACGCGGCCTCCCGACGTCTGCCGCATCTCCTCGCCCCAGCGGTTGTACGCCCGGGCCATGGCGGCCTGGAGCTCGGGGTCGATCCCCTCGAGCCACATGTCGTACTCGGGGCCGTAGACGACCATCAGGTCCACGCCTTCGACCGCGATCCCCTGAGCGACGCGGTCGCCGGTGAACCCCTTGGTGACGATCTCCTCGCCGTACTTGGCGATCATGTCGTCGGCGGTCCAGTTGATGGCCTTCTGGAACTGCCCGTAGATCGACGTGGGGTGCTGGGTCCAGCGACCGTCGACCGTGACCGGGTTGTAGTGGTCGAGGCCGGCCGGGCTCCGGCGTCCGACCCGGTCGCGGAACCTCTTGTCGAGGAAGCGCGACCAGAGGTCCGGGGGGTAGATGACATGGGCATCGGCGTCGAACACCTTGAGGCCGTTCCTCATCTCTTCCCCTCCTCTGTCCGTTCGCTGACTCCCTGCAAGTACAGCAGACCCAACCAAGCGCGCGCTAGGTTGGGTAGCTCACCCCGCCGCCACCGCGGGCTCCTCCCCGAGGTAGGACGCCACGAGCGCGGAGCGGTCGGTGAGCTCGGCGGCCGAGCCCTCCAGCACGATCCGGCCGTTCACCATCACGGCGGCGCGGGTGCAGACCTTGAGCGCCAGCACCGTGTTCTGCTCGACCAGGAGCAGCGGCGTTCGCGTCGCGACCTCGGCGAGCGCGGCGAACAGCGAGCGGGCGATCTTCGGCGCCAGCCCGAGCGACGGCTCGTCGAGCAGTAACAGCCGCGGCCCCGCGACGAGCGCACGACCGATCGCGACCATCTGCTGCTCGCCGCCCGAGGTTCGTCCGGCAGGGCGGGCCCGTAGCTCGTGGAGCTTGGGAAGCAGGGTGTAGATGCGCTCGAGACGC
>Ga0126306_10002153_pt1 | contig 10994 bp, 14 predicted proteins | sample Plot27_FD_92592 | JGI IMG/M metagenome (GOLD analysis project Ga0126306, IMG submission 92592) | Serpentine soil microbial communities from UC McLaughlin Reserve, CA, USA - Plot27 | ecosystem: Environmental > Terrestrial > Soil > Grasslands | place: USA: UC McLaughlin Reserve, Lake County... | reverse complement strand
GGTTCGTGGTCTTCGTGGCCAGCGGGTCGGAGGACCGCGACCTCTTCCCCCACAGCGTGGTCGGCAAGTCACTCGTCGCCCTGCTGGCGCTGGGGTCGATCGGTGCGCTGCTGCTCATCTTCCTCACTCGGTTCGCTGGGCATCGACCTGGGGCGCGAGGGCGGTGGCCGGGACGGACGCGGCGTACGGCGACGCTACCCCAGCGTCTGTTGACCGGACCCGCTGCGCACGGCGCTCGCCGAGCGGCGCCGGCGACGTCGTCGTGGGCCCGGGCACCGGCGCCGGCGGGCATCGGCGGGGCACACTGGCCGGCGTGTCCGACGCAGCGAGGGGGACGACGTCCGACCGGCCGGTGAACGGCGCCCCGCCGGTCCGACCGGCCGCTCTGCCGCCCGTGGTGGCCGCCGAGGAGGTGGCCCGGTGGCTGGCCGGCGGGCGGGACGACGTCGTTGTGGCGGACGTGCGGTGGTACCTGGACGGGCGCTCCGGACGGGATGCCTACCGTGCCGGCCACGTCCCCGGCGCCGTGTGGGTGGAGGTCGACGCCGTGCTGGCCGCGCCCCCGAGCGCCCCGGGCGGGCGCCACCCGCTGCCGTCCCCCGAGGCGTTCGCCAGCGACCTCGGCGCCCTCGGGATCGGCGACGACGACCTGGTGGTGGCCTACGACGACCAGGGCGGTGGCATGGCGGCCCGGCTCGTCTGGATGCTGCGCCGGACCGGCCAGGGGGCCGCCCTGCTCGACGGTGGCCTGGGCGCCTGGCCCGGCCCGCTGGCGACCGGCGACGAGGTGCGCCCGCCGGCGCGGCGCCGGGTGCGGCCGTGGCCGGCGGCGCTGGTCCGGGACGCCGACCAGGTTGCGGCGGCGGCCGCCGCGCCGGGCGCCGTCGTCCTCGACGCCCGCGTGCCCGGCCGCTACGCCGGCACGGAGGGCCTCCCGAGCGAGCGGCGGTGGGGCCACGTGCCCGGCGCCCGCAGCGCCCCGTGGCCCGCCAACCTGGGCGACGACGGCCGGTTCCGCTCCCCGGACGAGCTGCGCGCCCACTACGCCGCCCTCGGGGCCGACGGCACCGCCGACGTGGTCGTCTACTGCGGGTCGGGCGTCACGGCCTGCCACGACCTCCTCGCCCTCGAACGCGCCGGCCTCCCGCCGGCGTCGCTCTACCCCGGCTCCTGGTCGGCCTGGTCCGAGGACGACGCCCGCCCCGTCGCCACCGGCCCCGAGCCCGGCGGCGACCCGTCCCCCTGATTCACCCCAGGCGCCGCGCCATGCGGACGAGCCCGTTCGCCGGGCCGGTCCCTCGACGAACTGTGCCCGGCGTGCACCCGTACCCCAGCTCCGGCCACGACCAATCACGCACCCAGACGGAGTGACGGTGCGGGTCAGTCGCCGTCGGGCTGGGCGAGGCCGCCCTCGAGCTGCTCGGCGACCGAGCGAAGGTTCGCGGCCAGCGCCCGCAGCAGCGGCCGCGGGTCGATGCCCTGGTCGGCGAGCGCCAGGGCCTGCGATTCCCAGCTGGCCAGCATGTCGGTCAGCTCCCGGACCATCGTCTCGGCGGGCGACACCACGCCGGAGCCGTTGTCGTCGGGTGCGGAGGGGGACGGGTCCGTCGGAGCCATCGGCCCATCCAACCACGCCCGTCACCACCCGCCGGCCGGCCCTGCATGTCCGGGCGCCCTGACCCCCGCGTGGGGTCGGGGGTTGTCGAAGAACTCATCACGCGATGAAATGGGGGCATGACCGATACGCGCCCCGGACGGCGGCCCGGCAACCCGGGCACCCGCGACCAGATCGTCGCGGCCGCCCGGGCCGCCTTCGCGGCGCAGGGGCTCGAGGCGACCTCGCTGCGGGCCGTCGCCAGGGCGGCCGGCGTCGACGCCGCCCTGGTGCACCACTACTTCCGCTCCAAGCAGGAGCTGTTCGTGGCCTCCACCGACCTGCCGATCGACCCGGCCGCCCTGCTGGCCGGCGTGGCCGCCGACCCCGACCGGGCGGGTGAGCTGATGGCGGGGGCGTTCCTGGCCATGCTCGACGACGCAGACGCCCGCCAGCGGCTCCTCGCCATCCTGCGGGCGGCCGCCACCGACGAGGCGGCGGCGGCCAGCCTGCGCGGGTTGATCCACGAGCGCGTCGCCCGGCCGGCGGCCGAGGCCCTGGCGGCCGACCATCCGTCGCTGCGGGCCACGCTCGTCGGTTCGCAGCTCGTGGGCCTGGCCTTCGCCCGCCACGTCGTCGGCGTCGAGCCGCTGGCCTCCACCCCGGCCGAGGTGCTGGCGGCCGCGGTCGGCCCCACCCTCCAGCGCTACCTGACGGGAGCCATCGCATGAGCACACCGTGGGAGACACACGAGGCCACCGCGGTCCGCACGACGGGCACACGCGCGCCGGCCGGCGCTGTCGACGCCGCCATCGAGGCCGCGGGCGTGAGCGTCCGCCGGGGTGGGCGCGACGTCGTGCGGGACGTGACCGTGAGCGTGCCCGCCGGCACCGTGACCGGCCTGCTCGGGCCGAGCGGATGCGGCAAGAGCACGCTGATCCGGGCGATCGTCGGCGTGCAGGCCGGCGTCCGGGGCCGGCTCACCGTGCTGGGCGAGCGGGCGGGGGCGCGCACGCTGCGGCGCCGGGTCGCCTACGTCACCCAGGCGCCGTCGGTCTACCAGGACCTCACGGTCGTCGAGAACCTCCGCTACTTCGCCGCCCTGCTGGGCCACACCGGCGCAGACGGGGCACAGGAGGTCGCCGACGCCCTGGCCACCGTCGACCTCGAGGACCACGCCCACGCGGTGGCCGGGCGGCTGTCCGGCGGCGAGCGGGCCCGGGTGTCGCTGGCGACCGCCCTGCTCGGGACACCCGAGCTGCTCCTGCTGGACGAGCCGACGGTCGGCCTCGACCCGGTCCTCCGGCGCGACCTGTGGGCCACGTTCCGGCGCCTCGCCGACGCCGGCGCCACGCTGCTCGTCTCCAGCCACGTGATGGACGAGGCCGACCGCTGCGACGGGGTCATCATCCTCCGGGACGGCACGGTCCTCGCCCACGACTCCCCGGCCGGCCTGCGTGCCACCACCCACGAGGATCGGCTGGAGGACGCCTTCCTCGCCCTGGTCGAGCACGCCGGCGGTGACCGGGTCCGGGGTGACCGGGCCCCGGGTGACCGGGCCGGCGGTGACCGGGCGGTGGTGGCATGAGCGCCCGCGCCTCCCTCGCCACGGCGGCCCGGGTGCTGCGCCAGCTGCGCCGCGACCCCCGGACGCTGGCCCTGCTGCTCGTCGTGCCGGCGCTGCTGTTGGTCCTCGTCCGCTTCCTGCTCAACGACGGCGGGCCGGCGTTCGACCGCTACGCCGTGCCGCTCGTCGGCATCTTCCCGCTGGTGTCGATGTTCCTGGTCACGTCGATCGCCATGCTGCGCGAGCGGACCACCGGCACGCTGGAGCGGCTCCTCACCCTGCCCATCGCCAAGGGCGACCTGCTCGCCGGCTACGGCCTGGCGTTCGGGACGGTGGCGGCGGCGCAGGGCCTGCTGCTGGCCGGGGTCGCCGCCGGCCCGCTCGGCGTCGAGCTCGCCCACGGGGTGGTCCCGGTCGTCGCCGCCGGCGTGGCGAACGCCCTGCTCGGCATGGCGCTGGGCCTGTTCCTCTCCGCGTTCGCGTCCACGGAGTTCCAGGCCGTGCAGTTCATGCCTGCGGTCCTGCTGCCGCAGCTGCTGCTGTGCGGGTTGGTCGTCGACCGCGACCGGATGGGCGTCGCGCTGGAGTGGCTGTCGGCGGTCCTGCCGATGACCTACGCCTACGAGGCGCTGGACGCGGCGGCCGGGCTCTCGGCCGGCTCGCTGGCCCTCCCACTGACGGTCGTCCTCGCCGCGGTGGTCGCCGCCCTGGCAGCAGGCGCCGTCACCCTCCGCCGCCGCACCGCCTGAGCGACCGACGGTCGGACGCGACGGTGCCCGGCCGAAGGGCCGGGCACCGTGTCGCGTTTACGTGTGTTGAGGTCCGCCCGGAGGCGGTCAGGCGTCAGGCCCGACGAACGCCGCCTCGATTCACGGCCCGGTACACGAGCAGGGCGACGACGGCTCCGATGATCGAGCCGATCAGGCCCGAGGCCTGGAGGCCGCCCTCGTCGAAGTCGTGCCCGAAGAGCACGTAGCCGAGGAACCCGCCGATGAACGAACCGACGATGCCGAGCACGGCCGTCTGCACGAACGACATGGGGTCACGCCCGGGGACGAGCAGGCGGGCGACGTAGCCCGCGACGATCCCGACGACGATGAGATAGAGGATGAAGCCCAGCATGGCGGAGCAGCTCCTTGGTCGAACATTGCCGCCGGAGTTTCCGGCGGCGACCAATAGCTACCCAAGCGGTGGCGGTCCATACACCTGAACCGCGCTGCGTGCTCGTCGCCCGAGCTCAGCCGGCATACGCCAGCCTGACGACCGGACGGCCCGTCGGTCCGCCCGGCGGTCCGCCGGTGCCGGCGGGGGCGCAGGTGCCGAGGGGTGGCAGAGTGCCGCATGACCACCGTGCGCGTCACCCACGTCGGCGGGCCGACGACCCTGATCGAGGCGGCGGGGTGGCGGCTGCTGACCGACCCGACCTTCGACGCCCCCGGCCGGCGCTACTCGTTCGGCTGGGGGACGTCGTCGCGCAAGCTGGACGGCCCCGCCCTGGCCGCCGACGCGCTGGGCGCGCTCGACGCCGTCCTGGTCAGCCATGACCAGCACGCCGACAACCTCGACGACGCAGGGCGGAAGCTCCTGCCGGACGCCGGCACGGTGGTCACCACGCAGGCCGGGGCGCGGCGGTTGGCGTCGGACGTGGGGCCGTCCGCCCTCCACGGGCTGGCGCCGTGGCAGACGGTCACGCTGGAGGCGGAGGGGAAGCCGACCATCGAGGTCACGGCCACGCCCTGCCGGCACGGGCCGCCGCTCAGCCGCCCGATCGTCGGCGACGTGATCGGCTTCGCCCTGCGGTGGGATGGCCAGGAGCACGGCGCCCTCTGGGTCACCGGCGACACGGTCCTCTACGACGACGTGCGCCGGGTGCCCGAGCGGGTCGACGTCGGGACGCTGGTCGCCCACCTGGGCAGGGTGCAGTTCCCGATCACCGGGCCGCTGCGCTACTCGATGACGGCGGCGGACGCCCTCCAGCTGGCCCGCCTCGCCCGGCCGCACACGATCGTGCCGGTCCACTACGAGGGCTGGGCGCACTTCCGCGAGGGGCCGGACGCGGTGGGGGAGACCTTCGCCGCCGCCCCGGAGGACGTCCGGGCCACGATCGTCCGCCCGCCGATCGGCACCCCGGTCGAGCTCACGGCCTGAGCGACCGTTTCCGCGCTCGGGGGCGGGGAAGGCGGCGCCACATGGCCGACACGAGCAACGACACGCTCACGATTACGGAGTTCATCCGCAAGCAGCACGGCGAGATCGAGCGCCTGTTCACCGACGTCGAGGGTGGCCTCGGCGACGATCGGCGCCAGGCGTTCGAGTGCCTCGTCCGACTGCTCGCCGTGCACGAGACCGCCGAGGAGGAGGTCGCCTGGCCGGTCGTCCGCCACGCCGGGCCCGACGGTGACGCCATCGTCGACGCCCGCACGGCGGAGGAGAGCGAGGCCAAGCACGTCCTGGCCGAGCTGGAGAAGCTGGGCCCGGACCACGAGGACTTCCCCACGCGGCTGGACGACCTGCGCGAGGCGGTGCTGACCCACGCCCGCCACGAGGAGGACACCGCGCTGCCGCTGCTCGAGCGGACCCAGTCCCGCGAGCAGTTGCTGGGCATGGGCGTGGCGGCCCGGGCGGCCGAGGCGATCGCCCCGACGCACCCGCACCCGCACGGCCCCGAGAGCGCCCTCGGCAACCTGGCGGTCGGCCCGTTCGCCGCCGTCGCCGACCGCGCCCGGGACGCCGTGCGCGCCGTCCGTCGCTGACGCCCACCACCGGCGAGCGGGCGGCCGCGTGGCGGCCGGCCCGTCGACCGGTGCGGCTACCGCCGCCCGGGCCGGCGCTGATCGGTCCGGGCGACGAGCGGGTCCCCGGCCCCGCCGGTCGGGGCAGGTGCGCCCCGACCGGCGTCCACGGCCCGGAGTGTGACCAGGCCGTAGGGAAGCCGGGGGGAGACGATCTCGGGCGGCATCGAGCCCCGCCGCCCGGCGGAGACCCACCCGCCCCAGAGCCCACCGAGCGGCCGGGGCAGGGCGCACACCCGCTCGACCGTGACCTCGATCGGCCCGACCAGCAGCCGGGTCGTCGCCGGCCGGGCCTCCACGTCGGGGTCGTCCTCCGGGACGGGCAGGTCGCCGCGGGGGGCCGCCACGAGGCAGCGCCGCACTTCCGCCGCCCCGCCCGGCGGCAGGAGGGGGTGGAGCGACCGCCGCATCCCGTGCTCGGTCCCCCGGCCGAGCAGCTCGGCGGCGGAGGGCGAGGCCAGCCGGACGAACAGGTCGCCGTCCACGACGGCCACCGGGGTGCGGGCGTGGCGCACGACGGCCTCGAGGACGGCGGTGACCTCACTCAGCCGGTCCTCGCAGTCGGCAAGCTCGGTCACCAGCTCCTCGCAGAGCTTCCGCCCCTCGGCGTGGGCGTCCTGGAGGTCGTCGACCATCCCCTGCAACGCGTTCACCTGCGCCGCCGCGCGCTGGTCACGCCCGCTCGCCGTGTCCGTCGCCATGGCCACCTCCCGAGCATCGGGGCGACCTCGGTCGCCTCTCGGCTTCACGGCTGCGGCTTCAACCACCGTGCGTTCTACCCCATGTCGAGGAATTCATCCACGGGTGTCGCGGGCGCGCCCCGTCGGGACGAAACCGCTGGCCTGCGTGGCGTCGTCGGCCACCCGGACGCCGTAGTGGTAGGAGAGCTTGCCGCCGAGCCAGCCGGAGGCGCCGAGCAAGGCGAGCGCCACGGCGGACAGGACGAACGCCGGCACGGTCACGTTGCCCTCGTCCAGGTGGTCCCGCCGCAACAGGAACGACACGGCGTAGAGCACGACGATCACGGTGTTCAAGGCCATGTGGGTCAGGCCGGTGGCGAAGGCGGGCGTGCGGCGGGGGATCGTGGAGAGGTCCATCAGGCCGAAGAGCGCCGCGACGAGCGCCCCGACGATCCCGGCACCGATGAGCCAGAACGACGCCTTGACGAAGACCTCGTCCTCGCCCGCCCAGCGGGACACGAGGTCGAACACGAGGCTGAGCGTCCAGGCGCCGATCGGGATCGTCACGGCGATGGGGTGGAAGGGGTGGCCGTAGGGACCTGCGACCGGGGTCAGGGGCCGCTTCGCCCGTCCCTCGACGGGGGCGCCCGCCGCCGCGGCCGGGGTGGGAGTCGTGGTCATGCGCGCCTCCTTCCCGGACGTACCGGTTTGAACCGCCCGGGCGGCACCGGTGGCAGCCCTCGGGCCGGGGCCGTCGTTTGCGGACGTCGGCGGTGGGAAGGGCCCGGCCGCGTCCGATGCGGACGCTCGAAACGGAGGTGTCCCGCAATGGCCCAAGCCCACCCACGGCCGACCCAGGCCTGGCGAGCGACGACGATCCAGACGGCGACGATGATCGTCGGCCTGACGTTCCTGCTCGTCGGCATCGCCGGGTTCATCCCCGGCATCACCACCAACTACGACGAGCTCGCCTTCGCCGGCACCGACTCCGAGGCCGAGCTGTTCGGCATCTTCCAGGTGTCGATACTGCACAACATCGTCCACCTCGCGTTCGGCGTGCTCGGCGTCTACGCCGCCCGCACCGCCCGGACGTCGTACCTCTACCTCGTCGTCGGCGGGATCGTGTACCTGTTGCTGACGCTGTACGGCGCCGTCGTCGACTACTCGTCCGACGCCAACTTCGTGCCGATCAACACCGCGGACAACTGGCTCCACCTGGTCCTCGGCCTCGGGATGATCGCGCTCGGCCTCGCCCTCGGCCGCGACGCCCGGCAACCTCGCACCGCCGTCCGGTGATGCGCTGATCGTGGTGGACGGATCGCCGCCGGAGGTCCGAACCGGCCCGATGGGCCGGTAGGCGGCGACCGTCCACCATGTGCGCGCCCGGATGGCTGGCAATCGGTACCGTTCCGATTCGACGACTCGCCCTGTTTGGCTGCGCGGACGACGGAAAGGATCGAACGTCATCGAACCTCATGCCTCCGATCCGAGGGAGCCAACATGGCCTTCAATCCGCTCGACCACGAGGGGATACCGGTCGCGGACCAGTTCCGTAGCTGGTCGGAACAGAACATCGAGCCCTACGACAAGAGGGCCGTCGACCCCTGGACCCGATGCCGCGTCATTCTGATGAACGGCATCGAAGTGGAGTCGATCATCTTCAGCCATCAGTTCCACCGCCACATCGACAACCCCGAGCTGGCGGAGGCCCTGGCCATGGGCCGCCGGGCCGACAAGCAGCAGCAGACGACGATCAACCTGCTGAACCCCGGCGAGCAGAGTCCCCTGGAGACGACGATCGGCTACGAGCAGGTGGCGGTCGACCTGACCGCCTGGCTCGCCCGCAACGAGCCGGACCCGAACCTCAAGCAGGCACTGGACTTTGCCCTGCTGGAGGACTTCGACCACCTGTACCGGTACTCGAACCTGTACGACCTGCTCTACGGCGGCCACGCCGACGAGCTGACGAAGCACCTGACCGAGATCACGCCGGGACGCCCCACGTTCCTGCACCACCGCGACCCGCGCGACACGATCCGGCGGCACTACGAGACCCACACCGTCGACCCGCTGTCCCGCTGCAACGTGATGACCATCACGTCGGCCGAGCAGCAGACGATGAACTACTACATGAACCATCAGCCCGACTTCGTCGAGCCGATCGCGCGTGGCCTCTATGCCGAGATCTCCGAGGTCGAGCAAGAGCACGTGACGCACTATGAGTCGCTGCTCGACCCGCTCGATTCGTGGATCGCAATGTGGCTCTTCCACAAGTACAACGAGTGCTGGCTCTACTGGTCGATGTTCCAGCAGGAGAGCGACAATCGCATCAAGTCGCTGTGGGAGCTCCACCTCAATCAGGAGCTCGGCCAGCTGAATGTCGTGGCCGACGTCATGCGCCGGTACGAGGGCCGCGAGGCCGCGGAACTGCTGCCGCCGTCGCTGCCGGAGAAGCCGCTGACCTTCGAGGACAACAAGGCGTACGTCCGCCAGGTCCTCGAGGCGACGGTCGAGCTGCGCCCGGACGGTCGCGGCTACACGTTCGCCGACGAGTTGCCGGACGACCACCGGTCCACGAGGTACCAGGAGCTGGTCAACCGGCCCAGCTACGGCGAGGAGATCATCGAGGAGAACCGCGAGAAGAACGGCACCGAGTACCGCGACGAGACCGAGGGCCCGAACCCCGTCGAGAGCCTGCGGGCCCCGGCGCACAGCTGAGGAGCGACGATGCCCACACTCAGTCCCACCGCCACGGACGGCGCCACGACGCTTCCGATGGAGATGACCTCGCCGGACCCGGTCCGCGCGGTCACCGAGGAGCAGCAGGACGCCTTCCTCGCCGACAGCGGCATGAACGGCTCGTTCCTCGCCGGCTTCCTCTCGATGACGCTCACCCACGAGCGCTGCGGCGTCCACCTGGCCCGCTCGCTCGCCGAGCGCACGAAGAACCCCATCCTCAAGGCCCGCTACACCGCCTTCGGGGAGAAGGGCCTGAAGCACGTCGAGGTCCTGGAGCGGGCCGTGACCGACCTGGGCGGCGACCCCAACTACGTCGCCCCGATCGCCCGGGCGGTCGAGGGCTCCGACGACCTGATGCTGCTCTCGACGTTCAAGCTCAACGGGTCCATCGATGTCATGACCCAGGAGGCCGTCATGCTCGACGCCTTCCTGCTGGCGTCGACCCGGTCCCACGAGAACTGGTCGACCCTGCAGGACATCGTCGACAAGCTGCCGGGGGGCGCCAACCACGACACGCTCGGGCGGGCCGTGAGCTCGTGCGAGGACGACAAGGACGAGCAGCTTGCCTGGGCCAAGGACATGCGCAAGAAGATGATCGAGGCCCAGTCCTCGTCCAAGTCCACCGCCGCCGTCGGTTCGAAGGTCGAGGAGGCGGTGGCCAAGGTCAAGAACTGGTTCTCGTAAGCCGCCGGGGCTCCTCCCACCCGGCCGTCGCCCGCCGCCGCGCCCCGAACGCGGCGGCGGGCGGCCGCGTGTGGCCCGATGTGGCGTCCCCGGTTGTGGCCGGTGTCGCCGGGAAGGCGGGCGGCATGGTCGCCACGACGGACCCGACCCACTCGGCCCCCGCCCGCGGCGTGGGGGAGGCCGCCCGACTCGCCCTCGGAGTGCCGGTGGCGCTGGTCTTCGGGGTGGTCGCGCTGGTCCGTCGCGCCCGGGCCCTGCACCCGGTGGGCGTGGCGTTCTGGGCCACCTTCACGCTGGACGGCCCGGCCGCTGGCTCGGTCCCCGAGCTGGGCCCGCCGGGGACATCCCGGCCGGGCGTGGTGCGGCTGTCCCGGGGCGGCGGCTTTCCCGAGGACTGGCCCGACATCCACGGCATCGCCCTCGAGCTGACGCCGTCGTCCCACGCTGCAGGCGATGGCCGGTCGGGCCGGGAACAGGACCTGCTGTGGTCGTCCGCCGGGCGGTCCCGCCTGGGGCGACGGCTGCTGCGGCCGTCGCGCTCGTTCGACGGCCTGTGGGCGACCTCGCTGACGTCGTTCGCCGCCGGCGGCCGGACGGTGGTGTGGGCGGCGGAGGTCCTCCCGGCGGGCGCGGGTGGTTCGGGGGCGCCGGCTGGCGGGCCGCTCACAGTCGAGGCCCTGCAGGCGGACCCGGGACGGGCGCCGGCCATCGCGGTCCTCGTGGCGACGTCGTCCGGGCCGTGGGAGCGCGTGGGGACGATCGTGCCCGGCGCCCGCCTGTCCCCCGAGGAGGAAGAGGCCCTCGCCTTCAGCCCCTGGGACAACGGCGACGGCATCGTCCCGGTGGGCCCGCTCAACCAGCTGCGCGACGCCGCCTACCGGGCCAGCCGCCGCGCCCGCCACCCCCGGGACGCCTGATCCGACCCGGTCTACCGTTGC
>Ga0126306_10002152_pt1 | contig 10995 bp, 13 predicted proteins | sample Plot27_FD_92592 | JGI IMG/M metagenome (GOLD analysis project Ga0126306, IMG submission 92592) | Serpentine soil microbial communities from UC McLaughlin Reserve, CA, USA - Plot27 | ecosystem: Environmental > Terrestrial > Soil > Grasslands | place: USA: UC McLaughlin Reserve, Lake County... | reverse complement strand
GCGACGCTCCGCCTCGCCGTCAACGCTGCGGCATTCCACTTCTTCGACGCCGAGACGGGCATGAGCCTCGCGGCGGCGACGGAGGAGCGCGAGCTCCAGACGGCCTAGGGCGGTGGTGCGCTCTTCCCGCCGAGGCCGAGGCGGGGGCGGACGGCGACGAGTCCGAGCGCCACGAGTCCGCACAGGAGCAGGCTCCGCATGCACCGGCAATCGGCACGAGCTGCCGACGACTTGAAAGCATGGTCGGGTGCTCGTCCCGCTCCCGCAGCCGTACGACTTCGCTCTGTCGACCGCCCGCTTCGACCTCTACGGGCTCGACCGCGCCACCGTCTGGCGCGACGGCGGGATCGACCGCGTCTTCGCCGGCCGCGAGGTGCGGATCGAGGCGGTCCCGGGTGGCGTCGACGTCGAGCCGCACGACGACGAGATCGAGGCGCACGTGCTCCGCTTCCTCGGCCTGCCCTTCGACCTCGACGGCTTCACCGCCTGGGCAGCGGGCGAGCCCACGCTTGCACGACTCGCCACCGCCCTCGCCGGCTTCCGGCCGCCGCTGCAGCCGAACCCGTTCGAGGCGCTCGTCACCTCGATCACGGCGCAGCAGGTCTCGCTCCAGGCCGCCGCCGCGATCCGCAGCCGCTTCATCGAGCGCTACGGCATCCCACACGAGCACGCGTATGCCTTCCCCGAGCGGGACCGCGTCGCGCAAGCGACGGAGGACGAGCTTTTCGCAGTCGGCTTCTCGACCCGCAAGGCGGAGTATGTGATCGGCTTGGCGCGGAGCGACCTGGACCTCGACGAGCTCGAGACCCTCCGGGACGAGGAGGTGACGGCGCGGCTCGTCGCCGTCCGGGGCCTCGGCGATTGGACGGCGGACTGGTTCCTCGCCCGTCACCTCGCGCGCCCGCACGCCTGGCCCGCCGGCGACCTGGGACTACGGAAGGCGGTGGCTGCGTTCTATGGTGACGTCCCCGACACTCGCTCCTTCGGTCAGCGCTTCCACCCACACGCGAACCTGAGCGCCCACTACCTCCTCACCGGCCTCCGCGTCTTCCCGCCCCGATGACCACCCGCCACGCCACCGCCGACGACTTCGACGCCCTCCAGACGCTCTGGGAGCAGTGGCAGGCGGAGAGCCCCGCGCCACCGCCATGGGCCGACACGAGCTGGGAGGCGAACCGACCCGAGTTCGAGCACTCCCTCGACGCGAACGCACTCTTCCTCGCCGAGGAAGAGGGCCGGCCGGTCGGCTTCGTCACCGCCTGGCTCGACGGGCACTTCGCCAGGATCGGCGACGTCTACGTGGTCGAGGCCGGCCGCATGCGGGGCGTCGGGCGGCAGCTCGTCGACACGGTGGTCGAGAACCTGCGCGCCCGCGGCGCGACGCACCTCTTCGTCCACGCGAACCTGAACGCCCTCGATTTCTACGAGCGGCTCGGCTTCCGTGAGGAGTCCCGCCACCTCGTCCTCCCGCTCGAGGTCAAGGACGTCCTCCGCGGGCGCTCCTACGGCTCGATCCACATCCAGACGGACGACCTCGGCGGCGTGGAGCGGGCGGTCGCGCAGTTCGTGCCGCGGTTGCCGGGTGGTTCGCTCGGCAGCGAGGTGACCCAGCCCCGCAACGGCTGGATCACGGTGTACGACGACGCCGGCGATCGAGACCCCGCCTTGCTGCGCCGGCTGGCGAGGGAGCTGTCGGAACGGATGGGCGCGGTCGTGATCGCCATCGGCGTCGAGCACGAGCAGGTCGTGCGCTTCGTCCTCCACGAGAACGGCCGCATCGTCGACGAGTACCTCTCCGTGCCGGAGCACTACGGGCCGCTGCCGCCCGGTGACGCAATCGCGCTGGCGGCCAACCCGCGCGTCGTCGCGCGGCTCACGGGTGCCGACCCCGCCACGCTGCGGGCGGCCGCGCGGACGGCCGCTTCGCCGTCGGAGCTCCCTCCGGCGCAGGAGCTCCTCGAGTCGATCGCGGCGGCGATCGGCCTCGAGGGCGCCGACAGGGGTTGGCAGGAGTGACGACGCTCTACGACGCTGCCCGCTGCCCGTTCTGCGCCCGCGCGCGCATCGTGCTCGCCGAAAAGAAACTTTCCTACGAGACCGTCGAGATCGACCTTACCGACCGACCTGCATGGCTGTACGACCTGAACCCGGTCGGCAAGGTGCCGGTGCTCGACGAGGACGGCTGGATCCTGCCCGAGTCGGCCGTGATCGCCGAGTACCTGGACGAGCGCTACCCGGAGCCGCCCCTCTGGCCGAAGGATCCGGGCGAGCGGGCAGCGGGTCGGCTACTCGTCTTCCGCTTCGACGAGTTCTCGCAGCCGTACTACGCGCTCCGGCGCGGCGAGGATGGCGCGCGGCAGCGCTTCGAGGAGGAGCTCGCGGCGCTCGACTCCGTCCTCGCCGGCACGCCGTGGCTGACCGGCCGCGCCTTCGGGCTCGCCGACGTCGCCTTCCTGCCCTGGCTCCTGCGCACCCGCGACCTCCTCGGCATCGAGCTCACGCGCTGGCAGGCGCTCGACGACTGGCTTGCGCGGGCCTGTGAGCGCCCGTCCGTCGCCGCCGAGCGGGCGCTCGTCGCGGCGCTGTGACTGTCGTCTTCCTGCACGCCTTCCCCCTCGACGAACGCATGTGGGACGCAGGCGTGGCCGCGCCTCGCCTGTACGGGCTCGGCCGCTCGATGGACGACTGGGCCGACGCGGTGCTGGAGTCGCAGCTCGGAAAGCTCATCCTCGTCGGCAGTTCGATGGGCGGCTACGCGGCGCTCGCGGCGGCTCGGCGCGCTCCAGAGCGCCTCGCGGGCCTCTTGCTCGTGGGCTCGCGCCCCGACCCCGACACGCCCAAGCGTTTTGCGAAGCGAGCCGAGACGATCGCGATCGCACGCGAGCGCGGCGCTGAAGGAGTGTGGGAAGCCATGCAGGCGACCCTCTTCGACGAGAGCAGCGATCCACATGTTGTCGCGCGGGCGCGGGACCTGGTGCTCGACCGCAGCGAGGACGAGCTCGTCCACGCGCTCGAGGCGATCCGCGACCGGCCGGATTCGACCGACGCGTACCGGGCGCTCGGCGACCGCGCGCTCACCGTCGTGGGCGATCGCGACCCGTTCGTCCCCGTCGAGGACGCGAGGCGGTTCGAGCCGGACGCCGTCGTCATGTCGGGCACCGGGCATCTGGTCAGCCTCGAGCGGCCGAAGGAGTTCCGCCGCGTCCTCGACGAGGCGGTGGCGCGGTGGACGTAGACAAGAACGAGATCGTGCAGCGGCTCGGCGAAGAGGGATTCGTCGTCCTCGACGTCCGCAGTGAGGGCGAGTACCGCGGCGAGACGGTGGCGCCGTGCGACCCACGGCCGGGGCGAATCCCGGGTGCACAGCATCTCGACGTCCAGCTTCTGCTTGCGCTTTCACCGGAGGAGATCCGCGAGCGCCTCGGGCGGCCCGAGGAGGCGGAGCTCGTGGCGTACTGCCACTCGGGCTCCCGTTCGCAGCTGGCGGCTGACATCCTCAGCTCGCTCGGCTACCGCGCTTCCAACTACCGCGGCTCGTGGCACGAGTGGTCGCGGGACGAGTCGCTTCCCGCCGAGACCGGCTAGACCGTGTTCAGAAACGCCGCGCAGAGCCGGCGGCCGAGGTCGTTCCAGCCCTCGATCCGCTCGCGCGTCGCCTCGCGGAACACCGCCGGGTCGGGAACGTCATCGGGATCCTCCGCGAGCCACGCCTCGACCTGCTCCGCCCGCACTTCGGGATGGAACTGGACGCCCCAGGCGCGGCCGAGCCGGTAGGCCTGCGTGCAGACGCTGCTGCGCGCGAGCTCGACGGCTCCGCCGGGCAGGTCGTGCGTGTAGTGGTGCCACTGGAATGCGTCGAAGCGCGCCGGAAGCGACGCGGCGACGGGATCGGCAGCGGCGGCATCGGTGAGCTCGACCGGGAACCAGCCGACCTCGGCTTCGTCCGCGCGAAAGACCCGGGCGCCCGCGGCGCGCGCGATTAGCTGGGAGCCGAGGCAGACGCCCAGCATCGGCGTCCCGCGCTCGAGCTGCTCCTCGAGATACCGGAGCTCCGGCAGGAGCCAGCCGTGCCGCTCTTCCTCGTCCGGGTGCATGGCGCCGCCGAGGACGACGACCGCGTCGGGCTCGTCCTGCGGCACGCCCCCGACGGGGAGCTCGTGCTCGACGAGCTCGTGGCCGCCCTTCCGAACGGCATCCGCGAAGACACCGGGGCCGACGCTCGGGCCGTGCGTGAGTGCGAGGACACGCACGGCCCGAGCCAATCGTCCTACTTCTTCTTCGCCGGAATCACGACGCGCACGGTGTTGCTGCGCACGATCGCCGCAGCTCGGGTGGCGCTGACGCACGGCACGCCGAACGTCGGCGTGCACGTGGTCGTGCCGGCGGCGAGCGTCGCGCGCGCCTGCACGTAGACCACCTGCGGCCTCGACGTCTGTGTGATCCGGAGCGTGCCGCGGACGCCGGCACCGGCGCGCGAGAGCGTCACCGACGGGCTCAGGCCGGCGGCGGACTTGCCGCGGTAGAGCCGGACCGTCGTCGCGATGCCGGCTGGCAGCTGCGCCGACCCCGCGATGGTTACGGTCGTGAGGCCCCTCGACACCTTGACCGCCGGCCTGCGCAGTGTCAGGACGCGCGGGAACGAGATCACCGACTGCGCCTCCACGGAGCCCGCCGGGTTGGGGCGTCCCGTGTTCGGCGTGTACGGCGTCGCGAGCACGCGCCAGCGCGGCAGGCCGGTCCCGGCGCTCGTGAAGACGTTGTTCACCTTGAAGTCGACCTGCGTCAGCTTGAAGCCGAACGTCGCGCGGCCCGGCGTTCCGGCCGGCACGTCCGGCGGGGGCAGGCAGGCCTGGATCGAGACGGAGGCGAAGGCGCTGGCGTTCGGGCCGGCCGCGGGTGCGTCGACGAAGACCGGCAGCTCGAGCGTCTGGCCTGCGGCCTGCAGGATCAAGACCCAGAAGGCGGTGTGGGCCGCCGTGCCGGTGCACTGAGTCGCGGCGGCGGCCAACGGCGCCGGAGTGCTCCCGGGCGCCGACGTGAACGTCCCGTTTGCGGCCCGCGCCTGGACGGTGCCGGCCAGCGGTAGCAGCGCCCCGCCGAGGTCGGTGGCCGTGCCCTGCGCCGTCACCGTGCCGAGCGCCGTCCCGGCGGGCTGGGTCAGCGACGCCGTATAGCCCGTCGGGGCGAAGAAGTGCAGCTTCGCGGTCGGGTCGTCCGCCGCGGCCACCGTGTACCGGATCGTGACGGCCGTGCGGTCGTCGGTGACACGAAGCTGCGGGGACGTGTACGCGGCGAGCCCCGTGCCGGCGGTCGAGAGTGCGAGCCCGCTGACGAGGCCGAGCAACACTATGCGGATCGAGGTTCTCATTGGTGTTCCCCCAGTCGATGGTTGTGGTGCCCCGGCAAGCTACCCGCGAGCGTCGAGCAGCGAACTCGTCTTCACCCACTGGCGGTTGTCGTAGCGGTACAGGTAGACCTTGTCGAGCGGGAAGTAGCGAGTTTTCGAGGTCTTGAGCGCGATTCCGGGGAGGAGGAAGGGGTTGTTCGAGAGGTTGAGGCTCTGCGCGGCCCGAAGCAGGGTCCTCCGCGTGGGCGTCTTCCCGGCGCGCTTCAGCGTCTCGACCATCGTCCACGCGACCGTCATCCCGTACCAGTTGTAGACGTCGCTCGGCTTCCCGCGCGGGTTGTGCTTGGACATGATCCGCCGATAGAGCGCGAGCGCGGGGTCCTTGCGCCAGATCGGGTCGTTCGGGTTCTTGACGAAGGCGATCGAGAGCGCGCCCTTCGTCAGCACAGGAGCGTTCAGGCGCGCGATCGACATGATTCCCGGCTCGATCGAGATCGAGGCGACGTAGACCTGCGGCTCCCAGCCCAGCCGGCTCGCCGACGCGAAGCCCTGGATGGCGTACTTCGGGGTTGCGAAGAGCATCAGCGTGTCCGCGCCGGAGCTCTTCAGCTGCGCCACCTGTGAGGAGACGTCGGCGTCGGTCAGCTCGTAGCCCTGCTTCGCGACGACCTGCGGTCCTTTGCCGCGGACCCAACGCTCGAGTCCTTTCGTCATGTCTGTGCCGAGCGGCGTGTTCTCGTACAGGACGGCGATCTTCGCCCGCTTCCGCGTCGCGGCGAGATGGCGGCCGTAGACGGCGCCTTCGCCGACGTAGCTCTGGAGGAAGCCCATCGTCCACGGGTAGCGAGCCGGCTGCGAGGCCGCCTGCGCGCCGTCGCCGACGAAGAGCTGGGGCACGTTGCGCTGGTTGAGGTAGGGCTGGATCGCGGCGTTGTTGGCGGTCCCGACGGAGTTGAAGATGGCGAAGACCTTGTCCTGCTCGACGAGCTTCCGCGTCAGCTGCACCGTCTGCGCCGGGTCATAGCCGTCGTCGTAGTAGCGGTACGCGATTCGGCGCCCGTTGACGCCGCCGTTCGCGTTGACGTAGTCGAAGTACGCCTTCGCGCCGGGGCCGACCGAGCCGAAGGCGGAGGCCTCGCCCGACAGCGGCACGGTGCCGCCGAGCAGGATCGTCCTCGCGGTGACCCCGGGATCGGTGCCCGCCGCACCCGCACTCGACGCGAGCACGAGCGCGAGCAGCAGCAGCGCTGCGCGCCTCACCTGGAGACCGGCTTGGCGAGCGTCGAGAGCCTCAGCGTCACGCCGCCGATCGTCGCCGAGCCGGATCCGGCGAAGCCGAGATACGCGATCTGGCCCGGCGGTGAGGCGGGTCCGATCGTGATCCGGAGGCGCGTCCCCTTCGGCACGTACACGCAATAATTCGCGAGCTTGATCACGTTGGCGCCTGCCTTGGGCTTCAGGCCGCCGTGTGCAACGACCTTCGAGCCTGCGAGGACGGTGGCGACGAGCCTCGGGTAGCGCGCCAGCTTCGGCACGTTCACTGTCACCGTCCCGCCGCCCCAGCTCTCGAGCGCGGCGCGGAGCGGCGGCGTCCGGCGCGAGACAATTGAGTTGCCCCGAACGGTCGAGCGGCCCCGGAAGGCGAACGTCTGGGTCTTGCGCGCGGGGAGCGCCACCGGCGCAGAGCGGCCGCCGTCGGGGGCGACCAGGATGCCGTCGGCCGGGCCGCCGCTGCCGGAGAGGTAGGTGCGGAACCAGCTCAGGCTCTCCTTCAGCACGTACGCGATGTCGGGCCCGGGGAACGTCGACGGGCTGTGCCCGAATGCGCCGACGTAGAGCTTCTTCGGCCCTTTGAGCCCGGCGAACGCGGTGGTCGCCTGCGAGATGTCGAAGACGAAGTCGACGCGGCCCTGGAAGAGGTACGTCGGCGTCCTGATCGAGCTCGCGCGGCCGAGGGCGGAGCGCTCGGCCGCGAGCCGGCCGAGCGCCGCCGGGTTCGTGCTCTGGACGGCGGCATCCCGAAGGCTCGCGATCAACGGCGAGCGGGGTGCGACCGACGCCGCGAGGCCGGCGACGATCCCCGAGCGCGCCAGGCCCTGCGGCCACAGCGCGTCGTAGAGCGACGTCCACGTCTGCAGGACCTCGGCAGCCGCGAACGGCACGCCGGCCGCGAGCGCGTTCCAGATCTGGCCGCCGCCGTAGGAGATCCCCCAGGCGCCGATTCTCGCGTCGCTGACGTCGGTCCTGGCCGCGAGTGCGTTCCGGATCGCGCGCAGGTCGGCGACCTCGCGCGGCCCCGCGAGCGTGATCACGCCGCCGGACGAGCCGTGGCCGCGCGCGTCGTAGGCGAGGACGGCGAAGCCGGCCTCGGCCAGGGTGGTCGAGACGAGCTCAACCGACCCGCGCGTCCCGGCGAGCCCGTGCAGCACGACGACGGCGGGCCAGCCCCCGGCCGGCATCCGGCCGTCGGGCAGGTAGAGCGAGGTCGCAAGCGAGACGCCGTCGTCCATCACCTGCGTCCCGTCCTGCTTCGAGAAGGCCTGGGCCGGCGAGGCGACGGCGAGCGCGGCGAGGGAGACGACGAGGAGGCGGCGAAGCACGGCTGGGAAGGTAGCCGACCTGATGGCCGACCGGCAATCGGCGCACTCCCGGATGATGAGCCCGCGAAAGCACGTCGATCACCGGTCGGCCATCGCGCTGCCTCCCTACAATCCCGCAGATGGACGAGCGGCCGATCGGCGTTTTCGACTCGGGCGTCGGCGGCCTGACCGTGCTGCACGAGTGCCTCGTCACCCTGCCGCACGAGAACTTCCTCTACCTCGGCGACGGCGCGCGGCTGCCGTACGGGCCCAGGCCGCTGGCCGAAGTGCGCCGGTTCGCCCGGGAGATCGGCGCGTATCTGGAGGCGCGCGGCGTCAAGCTCGTCGTCGTCGCCTGCAACTCCGCGACCGCGGCGGCGCTGCCGGAGCTGCAGACGGAGCTGCGCGTCCCCGTTCTCGGCGTGATCGCGCCGGAGGCCCATGCCGCCGTGCAGGCGACACGCAACCGCCGGATCGGGCTGCTCGCGACGCACGCGACCGTGACGAGCGGCCGCTACCAGCAGCTCGTGCATGCGCTCGATGCCGGCGCCGAGGTCGTCCCGATTCCGTGCCCGCGGCTCGTCCCACTGATCGAGGGCGAAGACCCGTTCGCCGCGGAGACGTCGGAGGCGGTGCGCGAGTACGCCGCGCCGCTGAAGACCGCCGGCGTCGACACGGTCATCCTCGGCTGCACGCACTATCCGTTGATCCGGCCGATCCTGCAGCGTGTCTTCGGCCGCGACGTCACCCTCGTCTTCTCGGCGGAGGAGACCGCGCGCGAAGTGGCCGAGACGCTGCAGCGGAAGCGGATCGAGAACGACCCGCGGCAGGAAGGCGCCTACACCTTCCTCACCACCGGCGACACCGGCGCGTTCCGCGCGATGGGTCGCCGCTTCCTGCAGCTCCCGATCGGCGAGGTCGAGCGCGTCGAGCTCGCGACGCTCGAGGCGGCGGCGGCATGAGTTTGCTCACGGTCCTGGCGGGTTGCTCGCGTCGCGTAGGCCGGAGGGACAGTAGCGTGGTACTGCCCGCCGGCTGGAGCGCCGCGAGCGACGCGAGCCTTTCGCGGAGCCCGGCTCCGCCGGGCGGGAGCGAAAGGCGGCCAGGGAGGTGAGAGCGGATGGGCGGCAGCGCGACGACGAGCTCCGCTCGCTCGAGCTCGTGCCGGACTGGCTCGAGCTGGCGCACGGCTCCGTCCTCTACAGCCAGGGCAGGACACGCGTCCTCTGCACCGCAATGGTCGAGGACGGCGTGCCGCGTTGGCTCTACCGCTCCGGCCGCGGCTGGATGACTGCCGAGTACTCGCTCCTGCCGGCGTCGACCGGTGAGCGAGTCGCGCGTGAGGCGGCAAAGGGGAAGCAGGGCGGCCGCACCGTCGAGATCCAGCGGCTGATCGGCCGTGCGCTTCGGTCTGTCTGCGACTTCGAGGCGATGGGCGAGCGGACGCTCTGGCTCGACTGCGACGTGCTCCAGGCAGACGGCGGCACACGCTGTGCCGCGATCTCCGGAGCGTGGGTCGCCGCTTCACGGGCGCTCGACCGGTTCGGGCTCTCGAAAGCGCTCGGGGGCCAGATCGGGGCCGTCTCCGTCGGCGTCGTCGACGGCCGCCCGCTGCTCGACCTCGACTACGCCGAGGACTCGAGTGCCGAGACCGACATGAACGTCGTGATGACGGCCGACGGCAGGGTGGTCGAGGTGCAGGCGACGGCGGAGCGGGAGCCGTTCACCCGAGCCGAGCTCGACGGCCTCCTCGACCTGGCAGCAGGCGGGATCGACGACATCGTGGCGGCGCAGAACGCGGCGGTCGCCGCCGAGCGTGCCTGAGCTCTCGACGGCGGAGGCGCTGCTGCGGCTCTTGGTTGCGGCCGGACTCGGCGGCGCGATCGGCCTCGAGCGCGAGCTGCGCGACCACGAGGCGGGCTTCCGCACGCACCTGCTCGTCGCGCTCGGTGCCTGTGTCTTCACCCTCGTCTCTGCCTACGCCTGGACGGACTGGACTTTCTCGACTCGTGCGGGGATCGTGTTCGACCCGACCCGGATCGCGGCTCAGATCGTGACGGGCATCGGCTTTCTCGGCGCGGGGGCGATCATCGTCCGCGGCATCTCCGTCCGGGGCTTGACGACGGCGGCGACGCTGTGGGTGGTGGCGGCGATCGGGATGGCCGCGGGTACGGGCTATTACGAGGTCGGCATCGGCGCGGCCGCGCTCGTCCTCGTCTCGCTGGGGCCGCTACGGCTGATCTCGAAGCGACTCGTCGCCCGGGTGCGGCCGGAGGAGGCGGAGCTGGCGATCCAGCTCACGCCGGGCGGTGAGGCCTCCCGCGTCCTCGCAGTGATCGAGGAGTTGGGCGGCGAGATCAGCCAGGTCGAGTTCGGCGACGAGCGCACGATCGACGTAACGCTGCGTGCGTCTCGGCGCGTCGAGTCGGCGCGCGTGGCGGAGAAGGTCAACGTGCTCGACGAGGTCGAGCGCGTGCAGTGGCGGCCGTGAAGGCCAGGCTCGCGTCGGGGAACCCGCACAAGCTGGAGGAGCTGCGAGCGGCCCTGCCGGGGTGGGCGATCGAGCTGCTCGAGACCGACCGCGCCTATCCGCCGGAGGCCGGCGCCGACTACTACGAGAACGCCCGAGGCAAGGCGGCGTTCGGGCGGCAGTCGGCCGACCCGGACGAGTGGGTGCTGGGCGAGGACTCAGGCATCGAGGCAGCCGCACTCGGCGGCGCGCCCGGGATCGCGTCGGCACGTTGGACCGACGACGGGGTGGCGCGCCTGCTCGAGGAGCTCGAAGGGGTGGCCGAGCGCGGCGCACGCTACGTCTGCGAGCTCGTCGCACTCGGGCCGGACGGGGAGGAGCGACGCGGGACGGGCATCCTCGAGGGGGCGATCGGCCACGAGCGCCGCGGCGACGAGGGGTTCGGCTACGACCCGATCTTCGTTCCGGCAGGCGAGCAGCGCACCGTGGCCGAGCTCGGGAACGACTGGAAGTCCCGCAACTCCCACCGAGCGCGGGCCGCCGCGGCGCTCCGAGCAGCGGTCGGCTGACTCACGCCAGGCCGGCGGCTTCTTCGGCGT
>Ga0126306_10002151_pt1 | contig 11000 bp, 9 predicted proteins | sample Plot27_FD_92592 | JGI IMG/M metagenome (GOLD analysis project Ga0126306, IMG submission 92592) | Serpentine soil microbial communities from UC McLaughlin Reserve, CA, USA - Plot27 | ecosystem: Environmental > Terrestrial > Soil > Grasslands | place: USA: UC McLaughlin Reserve, Lake County... | reverse complement strand
TCGAGAAGAGGTGCTGGCCGAAATCAAGAAAGCTGAAAAGGTCCTGAAGATCATCGGGGAGGCACTCGATGGTTCCCGCCCGGCAATGGAATTCCTCGAAGCGGTGCCGATCCTCCACGACGGAGTGTAAGCCTGCTTTGAAGGTAGCATGAGCCCCTCCAGAAGCGCCCAGCGCGCTGGCGAGCTCGTTTGATGCTGAAGTAGGGGAGGAGAAGTTGTTTTCCTCCCTAATCGGATTTACCTTCCTTCCCTGATCCGATTTATCTAATTCCTGTTATTCTCCCTACAGGAAATTCGGCCTTAAACTGCTGGGCGTCCTGCCTGAACTCGACGGCCGGGCAGCGGCTCGAAGCAACGTTCTCGCGAAATTCCCTGTTTTTTCACTGTTTTCGTGATGTCAGGGTCCTGAGACTGGTTGCGGCTGACTACCTCCACCACCACGCAGTCAGGCCGAGAGATAGTCTCGCTGTCGGCGGGGCGGGCATCCGCGCCAGGCTTTCCACCAGCGAGAACGGTTGGATTGCTGACAGAGAGGCCGTTGTGAGCGGCGAGTGATATGCTAGCCTGGGTTGATCCGGGGAGCACATCATGCCGACGACGCCTTCCGCCGAGACCCGTTTGCAGGAGCTGCAGCAGGCGTTGCAGCAACGCGAGCAACTGCTGGGGCGTATCCCCGGCGTTGTCAAAGCGCAGGTCGGCTACCGCACACGCGACGGCCGGTTGACCGACGAGCTTGCGATCCTCGTCACCGTGATGCGCAAGCGTCCGCCCTCCGCCCTCGCTCCGGGCGAGGAGGCCGCGCAGGTGCTAGCCGGCCTGCCGGTGGACGTCGTGCAGGCCTCGATCGCCGAGCAACTGGCCTTCGTCGAGCGGCCGGCGCAGCTCGCCGGTCCCACGAGCCTGATCGCGCCGCCGCCGTGGGAAACGCCGCTGCCGGCCGACCCGCTGTCGTTCATGGACGGCGACAATTACGTGCCGCCGGACGACATCAAGCTTGCCGAGGTCGACAAGAAGATGTCGGTGCTATGCCATGTCAGCCCTGACGCGGGCTGGCCCAACCTCAAGAAATTCATCGAGTCGATCGAGAAACGGCTCACGCTGGCGATGTACGACCTCAGCGCACCGCACATCGTCCGGCGGCTCGGCAGCCACATCAAGAGCATCCGCGGCCAGCTCCACTGCATCGTCGATCCGAGCGACACCAAGAACGGCAAGTTCGACGAGCTGGAGGAGACCGATGCGATCGAGCGGCTCGACCGTGCGATCGCGAAGTTCGACCTGGTGTGGGCCTCGGTGAAGAAGAACGGCAGCCTGTTCAACACCGCCTACCACACCAAGGTCGCCGTCGCGGACGGCAAACGCTTCTGGCTCTCCTCCGGCAACTGGCAGCACAGCAACCAGCCGGAGATCTCCCCGCTGACCAAGCCCGCCGACGTGCCGGAAATGAAGAAGCGCAACCGCGAATGGCACGTGATCGTCGATCACCAAGGCCTCGCCGACATGTTCGAGCGCTTCATCGAATACGATCGCCGACAATCCAAGCCGTTCGACAATATCCCGAAGAAGCTACGGCAGGTCGACCTGTTCGTCGCCGCCGACAGCATCCTGGAGTCGTTCGCGGCGGCGCCGCGCAAGGTGTTCGAGCCGCTGCGCGTCGAGAAGAAGCTGCGCGTACAGCCGCTGCTGACGCCCGACAATTTCCTCGATCACATCATCCCGCTGATCGAGTCTGCGAAAAAGAAGCTCTACATTCAGAACCAGTATTTCTGGATCCAGACCGCCGCCACCGGCCCGGTGCCATTCCGCAAGCTCGCCGACGCGATCACCAAGCGGCTTGAGGACGATGTCGACGTCCGGATGATTTTCCGCGAGCCCGACTTCGGCGACAGCGACGGCAAAGTCAAGGCGATGCTGCAGACCTTCCAGCACCGCGGCTTCAAGATCGGCGAGCACGTCAAGCTGATGCCCAAGACCCACACCAAGGGCGTAATCGTGGATTCAAACTCGGTCGCGCTCGGCAGCCACAACTGGTCGCCGGTCGGCACGCTGCACAATCGCGACGCAACGCTGATCTTCCACGACGCGCCCGAGATTGCGCAGTACTACGAGCGCGTATTCCTGCACGATTGGGGCGTGCTCGCCAAGGACGTCATGCCGACCGAACTGTTCGCGCCGCTGGTCGCGGGCGACGACGAAGAACCGCCGCCGGGGATGCGGCGCATTACGCTGAGCTTCACCGAAGGCGACGACGGACCTCAGTACAGCTGAGGCTTCGGTGCCACCTCGACCTTATCGATCAGGTCGCCGAGTTCCCGCTGCGCCGGCTTGGCCGGCGTCGCCATCGCCTTGTCGGGCGCGGCTTGAACGCCGAGCACACGGGAGAAGTCGTCCTGCTTGCCGGTCACGCTGACGCCATAGCGGCCGATTCGCGTGACCTCGAAGCCGCTTTCCTTAAGCAGACGCGCGGCTTCCTCCAGCTTGGCGCGATCGGGTTTCTCGCTGTCCCCGGGCTTGACGCTGATCGTCGCCGAGACATCCATCCGTCTCTCCCTGTTCGCGCCGCGGCCGGTGCGGCGCAACGACGGTCGGCCAAGGCGTGATTTTCGGTGGAAATCGCGCTGAGCGGAAGATGGTTCCGCGCTCAGACTTGCGCGAGGGCCGCCGTGGCATCGACCAGCCCATGGCCGACCGCCACGTTCGGGTGCCCCACCGCCGGAAATCCCTGCGCGTTGTTGCCCTTCTGCACCGGAACGCCCGTGCTTTGCAGGATCTGGCGGACATCCTGATTGGTGAGCACGCGGTTCTTGCTTCGGGCCTTTTCCACCATCAGCGCGACCACGCCCGCGACCTGCGGCGTCGCGCTGCTGGTGCCGCTCGCGCCGACCCAGCCGTCGTTCTTGGCCGTTTCGTCCTTGTCCGGGAAAGCCTGGCCGCCGAGGCCGTTGTCCAACTCGCAATTGGGCGGGCACGGCATCATGATGTAGATCGCGCGCGGCTTCTGCCCGCACAGTCCGCATACGTCGGGCACCTTGCGATTGGGATAGAGGTCGCTGGTGTAGCCGCTGGCGAAGTTGCTCGCCTCCAGCGTACCATCCCTGTCCGCGAACACGCCGCCGATCGAGATCACCTCCGGCATGCTGCCCGGCCAGGCATGTTGGCCGTTCCCGGTGGCGAAGAGCACGATCTTGCCTTCCCGCACCACGTCGCGGATCGAAAGCTCGAGCAGCGGGAAAGACTGCTCGTGGTCCCAGCCCCACGAACAACTGATGATGTCGACGCCGGCGTCCGCGGCCTCTTCGATCGCGTCCTGCGGCTGCGGCGTGTGCTGGAAGCCGAGCACCGTCGCCTTCGGCGCCACCGCGAATACATTGAACGAGATCGCCGTACCGTGCCCGTTCGCGTCATTGGTCGGATTGGGTGCGGAAGCGGTCGGCGTCGGCACGTAGGCGAACTGGTTCGCGGCGTAGTAGGGGTGCGGGAAAAAGCCGGAATCGACGATGGCGACCTTGACGTTCTGCCCGCTCGCGCCCGCCGGCACTTTCAAAAGGTCACGAATTTTCTGATCGGAGACGCCATGCCAGCTGTGCGCCGGTGCGGTTGCGCTCGGCGCGAAAAAATGCGGCGGCGGGACGAAAACGAAATCGTCGATGTGCTGGCTTACCTTCGACGGTACGGTCAGCGACTCCGTCGGCGCGACGAAAAGATCGCTTGGGCGCGGCTCGGCGAAGTTCGCCGAGAACGCCTGCGTGGCGCGGAATGGGGGGCGCTGCGGCCGCGCCTGCAGCGCGAGCTGAATCTTGAGCACGTCACTGATGAGACGCGCCGGCCCCGACGCCGTGATGGCGAAGCGGCCCTCGCGGCGGATCTCGAAGCCAAGCTGCTTCAGCCGTTCAACGGCGAGCTTCATCGCCTCGGGATCGGGCCGGAACTGGTCGATGTCCTGGTCGGCGAGCCTGCCGCGCTGGTCCTGCACGCGCTCCTTCGAAAGGGTCTTGGGCGCGACCGTCACCGTAACGTTTTCGCTCAGTTCCTCGGTCGCCTTTGTCAAGGCCGGCGACGACGACATGAAGTTCTGCAGGCCCGGCGCCATGGTCATCAGGCGCCTGCCTCCTGCCATCACGGAGTCGCCCGAGAAGCTCAGCGCGGCGGCGCGCGGAGGGACCGAACTGGCGGGCGGTGCGCGTTTGGCGATTCTCTTCGCGGTCGTCTTGACCGCTTTCTTTGCGGCCTTCTTGGCGGCTTTCCCGAATGTCTTCTTCGCCGCCTTGCCTGCCCCCTTTTTCGCCGTCTTCGCCTTCGCGACGCGCTTGGCCATCGAAAGCCCCTGGAGCGATTTCGGAACCACTACTTTACCGATCATAAGCCCGACGCTCAGATACGCGCAATGCCGTTCGCTGGCGCCAGCAGGCTCATCGCGGCAAGCGCGGCTTCAAATGTGCGGCACGAGCTCCGGCCGAGATTGTCGATGAGACGCCTGCGTGTCGCGGAACCCACTTCTGCCACCATTCACTTCCAGCCTGGCTGTTGACGTTTGAATGTCGCGTTCCGCCGTTAGGCAGGGCTGATGATCGAGACAACGCCCGAGAGTGTCGCGGCGCAAGGCCCTCCCCGTTTCCGCCTGATGATGGCCGTGGCTTTCGTCGCCGTCGCGGCTCTTGCGTGCATCGTGGCCGCAGCGTTGCTTCTGTGGCGCGCCGCCGAGGAGCATGCGGATCTTCGGCAACAGTCCCTCAGCGACGCAGTGGCCCTGTCGAATGCGCTCGACCAAGAGGTCGCAGCGATGAACTACCTGCTCAAGGGCCTCTCGACGTCGCCGGCACTCCGGGCCGGCGACTACAAGAGCTTTTACGATCAGCTGACGGCGACGCCCGTTCCGGAAGGTTCTTGGCTGATCCTGCACGATCTCGAAGGACAGGTTCTCAATACCCTGCGGCCCTTTGGGGCCGCCCTGCCTCGACATTCCGACTACCCGACATCGCCGGTCGAGCGTGTGCGCGAGCAGGGATGGTCGGTCTCGGGCCGCGTGATGAGCCTCCTGAGACCCGGCGCCACCCTGGTGGGCCTCGGCCTCAGAGTGGATTCCGCCGGGCCGATGAAGCACTTCCTCACCACGAGCATTTCGGACGTGCGGCTTCGGCAGATCATGACCGAGCTGAGGCTTCCGGGCATCACGCACGCCGGCGCGTTCGACCGTGACGCGCAGCCTCTCTTTACGCCCGCCGAGGGGAGCCTCGTCTCTGACCGCGCCATATCGGAGAGGCTGAGGTCCCGCCTGGTCGGCCTCGAACGGGCACGGCTCGTCGAGAGCCTGCTCGACGCCGCCGATGAACGAGGCAACCCGGTCCTGGTCGGCTTGCGCCGTTCCGCCTTGACCGACTGGACGTCCGGCCGCTGTGATCCGGGCGCGCTTCCGGAGCGCGCTCATGCAAATCGGAGCCGCCCTCGTCTTCCTTCTGCTCGTCGGCGGGCTCGCGGCTCACGTCATGACGAAGCAAGTCGAGCGGCCGATAAACGCCCTCACGACCTCAATGACGGCAGCGAGGCAGGAGCTGGACGCGCTTTCCGAGCAATTGCTGGGGCTGCAGGAGGAAGAGCGGGGGCGCATCGCGCGCGAGCTGCACGATTCGACCGCTCAGCATCTCGTCGCCGGCACGCTCGGGTTGATGCAGATCACCGCCGTCGCCGACGGCAATCCGGCGGTTCTGAAAGCGTGCGCCGAGGTCGAGGCATCCTTGGACAAGGGCCTGAGGGAGCTTCGGATCTTCAGCTATCTGCTTCATCCCCCCAATCTCGAGCGCGAAGGGCTCAGTGCAACGCTGAGAGAGTTCGTCGACGGCTTCTGCCGGCGGACCGGGCTCGCAGCGGCTGTGCGAGTCTCCGGCGCGGTCGACTATCTCCCGTTCGACCTCCAGCGGACGCTCCTGCGGGTCGTGCAGGAGGCGCTGGCGAACGTGCAGCGACACGCCATGGCATCGCGCGTGAGCCTCGTCCTCCGGCAACGGGCCGGGCGCGTGCTTCTGCGCGTCAGCGACAATGGCAAAGGCATCGCCGACGCGACGGCCGGCGGCGAGCCGCAGCGGTTCGGCGTCGGTATCCGCGGCATGCGCGCGCGCGCCTGAAGCAGTTCGGCGGCGAGTTGCGGATCAAGACAAAATCGAGCGGGACCACGCTTATTGCCGTGGTCCCGCTCACGGCGCAGGGTCGCGAGGTCAAGGATTTGGTGGAGCTCGCGGATTCTCGATCTCACCGCAGCAACGACAGCGCGGTGACTGCCGAAGCGTAAATCCGCACTTGGCGCGTAGCGACAACGTTTTGGCGGACCCGCGCAAGACTCAAAGCCGGCAGGGCGCGCAAGAGAGCGCCACGGCGTCATAGGCTCCGGTCGCACTGCATCGATAGGCCTTGCCGTCATCAGCGAACGGCAAGGCAAGACCATGGATGCTCAGGAGCACAAGAAGACCTCTTCGATCGGTCAGCTCGCGCGCGAGTTCGGCGTGAGCTTGAGGACCCTTCGCTTCTATGAGGACCGCGGGCTTCTCATTCCGCATCGCAAGGGAACCGTCAGGCGCTATGACGAGCAGCACAAGACCCGCCTGTCGATGATCCTCAAAGCCAAGCAGCTTGGCTTCATCCTCGCCGAGATACGAGCGCTCATCGAGCGCTGGAAAGAGGACGCTGCGCATTCCGTTGAGCTTCCGCTCACTCCCGAAGAGATCGATCGGCAGATCCTGCACTTGGAAGCGCAAAAGCCGGCGATCGAGTGCGCCATTCAGGAGCTCACGTCGAGGCGCAAAGCAAGTCCTCGCAACGCCTGAGCGGCGTCAGCAAAAGCGTCTTTCCTGCACGGCAGCGAAAATCCTCAGCTGCCTGCGAGGTCCGCTTCCAACCTGGAGCGCAGCGTGAAAGCGTGCTCAAAAGCGTGCTCAAAGCTTGCCGAGAAGCAGGCCGCGGCCGCACATTCAGCGTGGCTGGCGACCTTTTCCAGGGTTTGCATCCTCGATTTCCAGGGGTTTCAGCAGGTGGAATCTCTGAGAATAGGTCTAACATCGTCCCGCCGGATCGGGGCCCTCCGGCCTCAGCTCGCGGCAGGCCAATGACGCGGATCCTGATCGCAGACGACCACGACGTGGTGCGCGCCGGGTTGCGCGCGATCCTGCAATCGCAAGCGGGTTGGGAGGTCGTCGCGGAAGCTTCCGACGGCAAAGAGGCCGTCGAGCTTGCGCTCGCTACCCGCCCGGACGTCGCCGTTCTCGATTTTGGCCTGCCGACGCTCAACGGCGTTGAGGCGACGCGGCAGATCCGCTTCAGGCTTTCGAGAGTCGAGATCCTGATCTTCACGATGCACGACACGGATGCCCTCGTCAGGGACGTGCTCGAGGCCGGTGCGCGCGGATTTCTCCTCAAATCCGACGCCAGCCGCTTTCTGATCTCCGCGGTTGAGACACTGGCTGATCACAAGCCCTTCTTCACCGGCAAGGTATCGGAGGCGCTGCTTGAGAGCTTTTTGCTTAAGAAACCGAGTGAGGGAGCGCTGACCGGACGCGAGAAGTCCGTGATCCAGCTCATCGCCGAAGGGCGTCCGAACCGAAAGATCGCAGAAGTTCTCTCGATCAGCATCAAGTCGGTCGAGATGCATCGCGCTTCAGCGCTGAAGAAGCTCAACGCCGATTCGACGGCGGCGCTGATCCGCTACGCGATCAAGAACAAGCTCGTCGAGGGCTGACGAGGGCCCGAGCGCACGGGCCTTACCCAGCGTCATTTTTAGGGAATGCAGCGCTCGCTTCTAGGGTAAACCCCAATTCAATGTGACAGCCCGTCCTGGCAGCATCCGGGCAGACAGCACAGCGTGCGGCAACATCGTCGCCGGACGCGCTGATCCTGGGAGGCCAGAATGAACCGAGCGGAGGCACAAATGACATCCGATGTCATCGAGCCTTCCGTCCGGCCCGGCACAGGGCCGGCCCCTGCGGACATGATCCGGGTCGAAGGCGGCATGTTCCGCATGGGCTCGGACCGGCATTATCCGGAGGAGGCCCCGGTCCATCGCGTCGCCGTCGATGGCTTTTGGATCGATCGGACGCCGGTGACGAATCGGCAGTTCAAGGACTTCGTGCGCGCGACTGGGCACGTCATGATCGCCGAGATCGTGCCGAAGGCGGAAGACTATCCCGGCGCGCTGCCGCACATGCTGAAGGCAGGCTCTCTCGTCTTCAGCCCGCCGACGCACCCCGTCGATCTGGCCGACTGGTCGCAGTGGTGGAGTTTCATCTTCGGCGCGAGCTGGAGGAAGCCCTACGGACCGGGCTCGTCGATCAAGGGCCTCGACGACCATCCGGTCGTGCACGTCGCCTATCGCGATGCCGAGGCTTACGCGGCCTGGGCCGGCAAGGCGCTTCCGACCGAAGCCGAGTGGGAGTTCGCGGCCCGCGGCGGGCTCGAGGACGCCGAGTTCGCCTGGGGCGACGAGCTCGCGCCCGGCGGGCGGCAGATGGCGAACACCTGGCAGGGCGAGTTCCCACACGAAAACGTCGCACAGCGCGCCTACAAGCGCACTACGCCAGTCGGCGCCTTTCCGCCGAACGGCTTCGGCCTTCACGACATGATCGGCAATGTCTGGGAATGGACCACCGACTGGTTCGCGCAAAGGCATGAGGCCGACGCCTTAAAGACGTGCTGCATCCCGGAGAACCCGCGCGGCGGGCGCGAAGAGGAGAGCTTCGACCCGCGCCAGCCGCAGATCCGGATTCCGCGCAAGGTGATCAAGGGCGGCTCGCACCTGTGCGCGCCGAGCTATTGCCGCCGCTACCGGCCTGCGGCGCGCCACGCGCAGCCGGTCGACACTTCCACGAGCCACGTCGGCTTCAGGTGCATCGTCAGGAGCCGCGGTTGTAGGCGCTGACGTAGCCCTGCGGCTTCAACAGCTCGGCGAGCGTCGGGTCCTTGTCGGACAGCCCTTCCTTGGCGCCGGGAGGCCGACCCTTCAGAAGCCCGGTGCGGAGGAGGAGCCGGAGAACCCCGACTACCCGAAGAACCCCGAGTTCCGCGCCAGGTTCGGCCCGCGCGGCGTGATGAAATGCAAGGCGAGCGACCGCGACGATCCCACCGAGGATCCGCGCTTCGGCCGCGTCGCAAGCAGACCATCGAGGACACCGGCCCGCTCACGCGCAAGCGCATGGAGACGGTGGACGAGGAGTTCCTCGGCGCGACGCTCGATTTCATCGACCGGCAGCACAGGGCGAATACGCCCTTCTTCTGCTGGTCGTCGGCGTGACGATGCGATGGTGAGAATCCGCCGGCGTCCGCGCCGGCGCTTATAGTGCGACCCGCAGGGCTGTTCTCGAACTTCGGCCACTGTTTCCTGAAGCGCGGAGGAATCCGATGTCTCGTCTTACCCTTGCCGTCACGATTCTCGGGCTCGCGACCGGCGGCGCCCCGACCGCCGAATTTCCGGTGATCTCGATCGAGCGCACATGCGGGGCGGCAAAGCCGCTCGACGCGCAGGATACGAGCCCGGTCGAGACCTGCCTGCGGGACGAGCGCGAGGCGCGCGCGCAGCTCGAAGCGCAGTGGGGCAGGTTCGCGGAGAGCAACCGCAACGTCTGCGTCCAGCAGACCTACGTCGGCGGCTACCCGAGCTATGACGACGTGCTGACGTGCCTGCAGATGTACGGCCCGAGTGCGGCCGGCGCGAGCACGCGGACGAGACGCAGGTTCGGGCAGTAGCGGCGATATGAAGAGAGACTGGAAGCGCGTCTTTTCATTCCAAGGCGCGGCATAAGCCCGCGTCTTGTTAACCGTCAGTTTAGATTTCGCGACGCCCGACGCTGTTGAACGAAACCATCGCCGGAGGCCTTGCTGCGGCGCGGACTTGGGCAGCCTGAGACAGCGAATGACTGCGCTTGGGAGCGCTGACCGTCGCAAAAAGCGTTATCACCTCTCAATCAACCCACGGAGGCGGCCATGGCGACAACCAGAAGAAACCTGCTGCAGGGCCTTGGGGCCGCTACGGCTTCGACGATGATTGCGCCTGCATCACCGCTCGCGGCGTGGAGCAGAGGAGGGCAGCAGCCGACCGAAGATGACTACTTCGATGGTACGGCGGTCGACCATGGCGTCGAGTACCGCAGCACCAACATGGCCCTTATTCCGAGGGAGTATCGTCCGCAGATCACGCGCGAGATCATCGATCCTGAACCGGGCCGGCTCGTTATCGATAGCCGTGATCATTTCCTGTACCTGACGCGAGCCGACGGCACCTCCATTCGCTACGCAGTCGGCGTTGGCCGCGAAGGCTTCCAATGGTTCGGATCCGCCCAGGTGATGCGAAAGGCGGTTTGGCCGACCTGGACGCCGCCGGTCGAGATGGTCAAGCGCAACCCCGACATCGCATCAGGTACCATGAAGGGCGGCGCCACCAACCCGATGGGGCCGCGGGCGCTTTACCTCTACCGGGACGGGCGCGACTTGCTCTATCGTATCCATGGCACGCTGGAGCCGTGGACGATCGGCTCTGATGTCTCTTCGGGCTGCATTCGGCTGCTCCCTGAAGACCTGATCGACCTCTACGACCGCGTGCCGACCGGGGCGCAAGTGCTGGTGATGAAGCACCTAGCCTGACCAGGCGAAACGATGCGGCTCCGCCTCGGTTTCCAGCCGTCGATCACGACGCTGTTCGTGACGGCGGTTCTCTTCGTCGGGCTGACCCTGGTCTATCTGAGCTTCGACCGGGCGACGTCGATCACGCGATCGGCGGCCAGCACCTTCGTCGACCGGGTGGCGCAGCACACGACCGACCGGGTCGAGACCGAGTTCAAGATGGTCATCGATCTCGTGACGATCCTCGGGCAGCTGCCGACGGTCGAATCGGCGACGATCTCCGACAATCCGCGGCTCTACGCGATCCTTGCCGCCATGCTGCGCAACACGCCGCAGCTCTACAGCCTCTATGTCGGCTATGACGACGGCGACTTCCTCGAGATGGATGCGCTCGAGCGCGGGAG
>Ga0126306_10002150_pt1 | contig 11001 bp, 12 predicted proteins | sample Plot27_FD_92592 | JGI IMG/M metagenome (GOLD analysis project Ga0126306, IMG submission 92592) | Serpentine soil microbial communities from UC McLaughlin Reserve, CA, USA - Plot27 | ecosystem: Environmental > Terrestrial > Soil > Grasslands | place: USA: UC McLaughlin Reserve, Lake County... | reverse complement strand
GCGGCCCTCGCGGTGGGAGCCTCGTTCTCCCACCACGCCCAGGGTGGAGGGATCTGGCCGGACGGTGCTGGCATGCCCGACCCCCAGCCACAAGCGCGTCGACCAACCAACCCGGCACCCGAGCCGGCCACGGCCGGCAACCTGATCGTGTCGGGCCGACTTCGTTGGCGCTGTCGCTTGCCCCTGGCGGTCTCTCGGCATGCCACGGTGTCCACCGTCCCCCGGTTCCAAGGGCAGGGCAGACCGCCCGGCCAGGCACCAGGAAGGGGCAGACCATGACCGAGGCCAGCGTGAGCTTCGCCGGCAACCTCACCGAGGATCCCGAGGTCCGCTTCCACGCCGTCATACGCTGGACGCCGCAGGTCCACAGAGGACGTGCCGGCCTGCCTCCAGTCAAGGCGTGTCGGCAGGCTCTGGCTGGCCGGCCGGGAGGTAGCGGTCGGCGTGGCCGACCGGGCCGAAGGAGAAGGCCAGCGCGAGCAGGGCGACCAGGAAGCCACCGGCCAGGATCTGCGGCCGGTCCTGCTGGCCGAACCCGTCGGTGATGATCCGACCCAGCCCGCCGCCGCCGACGAGAGCCGCGAGGGTGGCGGTCGCGACGACCTGCACCGAGGCGGTGCGGAAGCCGGCTGCGATCAGCGGGACGGCCAACGGCAGCTCGACCCGCAGCAGCACGGCGGAGCCGGACATGCCCATGCCCCGCGCGGCCTCCACCACGTCCGGGTCGACCTCGCGCACGCCGACGTAGGCGTTGGTCAGCAACGCGGGGATGGCGAACAGCGCCAGCGCGATGATCGTCGCCCGGTTGCCGAAGCCGATCGCCGTCGAGGCGAAGATGGTGAGAAGCGCCAGGGTCGGGATCGCCCGTGAGACGTTGGACACGACGACGGTGAACCCGCCGCCACGGCCCAGGTGTCCGAGGACCAGCGCCAGCGGCAGCGCGACGAGCGCGGCGAAGAAGACCGCGAAGCCGGAGATGTAGAGGTGCTCGTAGGTCAGGTAGGGCACCCCCGTCTTGCCCTCGTAGTTGAGCGGGTCGTTGAGCCAGACGATGGCGTCGCCGAGCGTGCTCATCGGCACCGGCACGACCGCGGCGAGGCTCACGAGCGCCTCCTCGCCCAGGGGGTCATCAGCCTCGTCGCCCCGGCGAGCAGGACGTCGAAGGCCAGGCCCAGCGCCACCGTCAGCAGCGACGCCGTCATGATCTCGGCCTTGTAGGTGTTGTTCTGGAAGCCGCGCAGGATCAGCCCGCCCAGCCCGCCGTAGCCGACCACGACGCCGACGGTGACCAGCGCAACCGTCGAGACCGTGGCCACCCGGACGCCGGCCATGATCGACGGGAGCGCCACGGGCACCTCGACCTGCCACAGCATGCGGGTCCGGCCGTAGCCCATGCCGGCGGCCGCCTCCCGCACGTCGGGCGGCACGCCCTGCAGGCCGGTGAGCGTGTTGCGCACCAGGACGAGCAGGGCGTAGATCACCAGTCCGAACAGCACGGTCCGCCGGGTCAGCCCGAACGCGTCCATCGGGGCGATGAAGGCGAAGAGGGCCAGTGACGGGATGGTGTAGAGGACACCGGTGACGCCGAGGACCGGGCCGGCCAGCCACCGGTAGCGGTAGGAGAGGACGGCGAGCGGGAAGGCGATCAGCATCGCGACGAGCACCGTCTCGACGGTCAGCAGCACGTGGTCGACCAGAGCCTGCTCGAGGTCCCCCCGGTTGTCCTGCACGTACTCCCAGGAGAACCATGGGTTAGCCGCCTCCCCCGCGGCCAACACAGGATGAGACGCAGACGCTCCGGACAGGAAGGGCACGGGTGGACGCTACCCACGATCCGATGATCCGACTCGACGGAGTCGGGAAGCGCTACGAGGACGGCACCGTGGCCGTCCACGAGCTCGACCTCGACGTGCCCGAGGGCGAGCTCGTCGTGCTCGTCGGACCGTCCGGCTGCGGCAAGTCGACCACGCTGAAGATGGTCAACCGGCTGATCGAGCCCACGACCGGCCGCATCCTGCTGCAGGGCGAGGACGTCACCCACACCGACCCGGTGCAGCTGCGACGCCGGATGGGCTACGTCATCCAGCAGACCGGGCTCTTCCCGCACCAGGACGTCGCGACCAACGTGGCGACGGTGCCGCGACTGCTCGGCTGGGACAAGAAGCGGGTCCGGTCACGGGTGGGCGAGCTGCTCGAGCTCGTCGGCCTGGACCCGGAGCGCTTCGCCAAGCGCTACCCGCACCAGCTCTCCGGCGGGCAGCGCCAGCGGGTGGGCGTGGCCCGGGCCCTGGCCGCGGACCCTCCGGTGCTGCTCATGGACGAGCCTTTCGGGGCCGTCGACCCGATCGTGCGCGACCGGCTGCAGGCCGAGTTCGTCCGGCTGCAGCGCGAGGTCCGCAAGACCGTGCTGTTCGTCACCCACGACCTCGACGAGGCGGTGCGGCTCGGCGACCGGATCGCGGTGTTCCGCGACGGTGGCCACCTCGAGCAGTACGACGCACCGCCGCGCATCCTGGGCGCCCCTGCCACCGACTTCGTGCGCAGCTTTGTCGGCAGCGACCGCGGCCTCAAGCGGCTCTCGGTGACCACGATCGACGTCGACGACCTCGACCACCCGCCGGTCGTCCACCTCGACGACCGGATCGCCGAGGCGACCTCCTCGCTGCGCAGCGCCGACGCGCGGTGGGGCGTCGTGCTCGACGACCGCGACGGCCTGCACGGCTGGGTGGCGGCGACCGAGTCCGGCGACGGCACGGTGGCGGAACGGGCCCGGCGCATGGAGGCCTGGGTCCCGGTCGGCTCGACGCTCAAGGCCGCGTTCTCCGAGATGCTGCAGCACGACGCCGGCTGGGTCGCGGTGCTCGACGGCGACCGCTACCTCGGCGTGCTCACGCCGACGACCCTGCACGAGGCGCTGCGCCGCTCCGTGGAGTCCGACCTGCAGGGCGTCGCGCGGGACAGCGTGGACCTGGAGACCGTCCCGTCGGCGTGACGGGCGACGTCACGCTCCTCGATGGAGCCCTGCTCGTCGTGGCCGGCGTCGCCGCAGGTCTGGTGGGCAGCGTCGCGGGGCTGGCCTCGATCGTCAGCTACCCCTCCCTGCTCGCCGTCGGCCTGTCCCCCGTCGCGGCCAACGTCACGAACACCGTCGGCATCACCTTCGCCGGCGCCGGATCCACCCTCGGCTCCGGCCCAGAGCTGCGCGGTCAGACGCCCGCCCTGCGCCGCCTCGGCGTCACCTCCGTCGTCGGTGGCCTCGCCGGCGCCGCGCTGCTGCTCGTGACGCCGTCCACGACCTTCGAGAAGCTGGTGCCCTTTCTCATCGGCGGCGCCGCGCTCGCCGTGCTCGCCCGGCCGCGCGCCCATCTCGACGTGGCGACCGGCCGCGGCACCGAGGTCGCGCAGGTGGTCGGCATCCTGCTGGCCTCGCTCTACGGCGGCTACTTCGGCGCCGCGGCAGGGGTGATGATGCTGGCGGTGCTGACCCAGACCTCCGCCCAGCCGCTGCCGCGGCTGATCGCCCTCAAGAACGTGCTGCTCTTCGCCGCCAACGCCGTGGCCGCGCTGTGGTTCGTCGTCGCCGGCCCGGTCGACTGGGCGGCGGCGGTGCCGATCGGCGTGGGGTTCTTCGTCGGCGGCCGGCTCGGTCCGAGCATCGTCCGGCGCGCCCCGGCCGGGCCGCTCCGACTCTTCATCTCGGTCGCCGGGCTCGTGGTCGCGGCGAAGCTGGCCGCAGACGCCTACGGTTGACCGGCGTGGCGACGCAGCGCTGGGTCCTGCACGTGGACCTCGACCAGTTCCTCGCCGCTGCCGAGCTGCTCCGCCACCCCGAGCTGGCCGGCCGGCCGGTCGTCGTCGGGGGCGACGGCGACCCGACCAAGCGTGGCGTCGTGAGCACCGCGTCGTACGAGGCGAGGGAGCACGGCGTGCGCTCCGGCGTGCCGCTGCGCACCGCCGCCAAGCGCTGCCCCGACGCGGTCTTCCTCCCGGTCGACAAGCCCTACTACGAGGAGATCTCGACGGTTGTGATGGCCACCCTGGCGCGCACCGTGCAGGACGTCGCGGGCCGCGCCGTCGTCGAGGTGCTCGGGTGGGACGAGGCCTTCGTCGCCGCCGACACCGACGACCCCGAGGTCGTGGCCCGCACCGTGCAGCAGCGGGTCCGTGAGGCGACCGGTCTCGACTGCAGCGTCGGCATCGGCCAGAACCCCTTGCAGGCCAAGCTCGCCACCGACTTCGGCAAGCCGGCCGGCGTCTTCCGCCTCACCCACGACACCTGGTGGCAGGTGATGGGCGACCGGCCGACCGACGCGCTGTGGGGCATCGGCGCGAAGACGGCGGCCAAGCTCGCCGGCCTCGGGATCACCACGGTCCGCGAGCTGGCGGCGGGCGACCCCGATGCGCTGGCCGGCCGCTTCGGCCCGGCGACCGGCCCGTGGCTGGTCCGCCGGGCCACCGGCCGCGACCCGTCGAAGGTGGTCGACACCCCCTGGGTGGCGCGAAGCCGGGGACGTCAGGTGACCTTCCAGGAGGACCTCACCGACCGGGCCGACGTGCGCCGGGAGCTGCTCGCCCTGGTGCCGGTCGTCACCGCCGACGTCGCGGCCGAGGGACGGCCGGCGGTGCGGGTCGTGGTGACGGTCCGGTGGCGGTCGTTCCGCACCCGGTCCCATGGCCGTACGTTGCCGCAGCCGACCGGCGAGGCCGCCCTGATCGAGGCCGCAGCACTCGAGGCCCTGGCGGACTTCGACGACGACCGGCCGGTGCGGCTGGTCGGGCTGCGTGCCGAGCTCGCGCCACCGTCGTAGGACCCCGCTCCACCCGGTGACCGCGCGGGCGGCCGGCCTCGACGTCGCCGTGCTGCACGACACGATCCGGCTCGAGCCCGGTCACCGCTACCTCGCGCTGCCGATCGCCTTCAGCCGATCCCTCGAGCCGCACCTGCGCGACGTCGTCCCCGGTCCCGAGCTGGCCGACCTGCGCCGCGCCGCGGAGGCCGAGCTCGCCCCGCCCGGATGCGGGAGGAACCACCTTCACCCTCGTCCAGACCCTCGCCCGGGTCCCCTGACCCACCAACCGGAAGGAATTGCCATGCGCCTCGCCCCACCCGCCCGCTCCGCCCGCCCGTACGACGTCGCCCGGCACCGGCGCCGCCGCATCTCCGCGGCAGAGGCCTCACGACGGGGGCGCTCGCCAAGATCGGCCCCCCGCCGAGCATCCGGTGCGCTCGCCGGCCGCGCGGTCAGAGGCGGTGCGCCGGGTCGTCCGGGTCCCCCGGCAGGTCCGGACCCTCGTCCCCGCCGCGGATCCGGCAGGCCCGCTCCAGGAGCAGCCCGGCGACCGTGAGCAGAGCAGCGCCGGCGAGCGCTACGACGGCGATGACCGCGCGCTCGCGGCGGCTGACCACGTCGACGCCGGGCAGCAGGAGGAGCAGGTAGCCGAGGTAGAAACCGCCCACGATCGGCCCGACGTGCGCGCTCGCCTTCCCGAGCACCGCCATCCTGGCCACGCCGAGCGGGTTGGGCAGCCGGTCGCTGCGCAGCCGGGAACGGAGTGCGACCCAGCTGACCAGAACGGCGACCGCGAGCACGATGATCCCGACCGGGGCCAGCCAGTCGAGGTCGGGCAGGCTCGTGCCGTGGCGGTCGGCGACCCGCAGCATGCCCCAGACGACCGCCGTCACCACGGCGAGCAACGCAACGAGGGTGGACACCCGGGTCGGCCTCATGCAGGCACCTCGAGCACCAGGTCCGCGCGCCGCCGGACGCCGGACCGGTCCACGGCGGCGAGCAGGTCGGCGACCCGACCCCGTCCCGGCACCTGCGCGGCGGGGTCGACGTCGAGCCATGGCACGAGGACGAAGGCCCGCTCCGCGGCTCGCGGGTGGGGCACCGCGAGGTCCGGCTCGGCCACCCGGAGGTCGCCGACGACGACCACGTCGACGTCCAGCGTCCGCGGGCCCCACCGCACCTCGCGCGCCCGGCCGAACGCTGCCTCCACCGCGAGAGACCGCTCGAGCAGCTCCCGTGGGCCGAGCGCGCCCTCGACGAGCACGACCGCGTTGAGGTAGTCGGGCTGGTCCGGCCCGCCGACCGGGGCGGTCTCGTAGACCGGCGAGACCGCCACGACGGTCAGCCCCGGTGTGCCGGCCAACTCCTCGACCGCACCCTGGAGGATGCCCGCCCGGTCGCCCTGGTTGCTGCCGAGCGCGAGGACCGACCGGTGCCGTCGTGCGGCCGGTCCGCCCTGATCGCCGCTCACCGGCTGCGCACGATCGTGACGGCCACGTCGTCGAACGGGACGGTGATGGGCGCCTCCGGCTTGTGCACCGTGACGGCCGCCTCGACCACTCGAGGATCGGCCAGGCAGACGTCCGCGACCCGCTGGGCCAGCGTCTCGACCAACGCAACCGGCTCGCCCACGACGACGGCCAGCACCTGCTCGGCGAGCCGCCCGTAGTCGACCGTGTCGGTGACGTCGTCGCTCCCTGCGGCGGGCCGAAGGTCCAGCGCCAGCTCGACGTCGACGACGAAGAGCTGCCCGGTCGAGCGCTCGGCGTCGTACACGCCGTGGAAGCCGTGTCCCCGCAGACCGCGCAGGACGATGCGGTCACTGCCCTCGGTCACCCGTCCACCTCCTGCGCCGCGAGCACCGGGGAGGCGTGATGCACCCACAGCCGCCAGCCTGCGGCGGTGCGGCGGAACACGTTGGTCGCGACCGCTCTCCCGCCGGCCAGTCCCGGCGACGGGTCGGCCGGCGTCGAGGGCATGCCGGTGAGCATGTTCTCGCCGCAGGTCACGACCGCCGTGTCGCCGGTGACCGAGACCGTCACGTCGGTCAGCACGAACTGGATGTACGACGTGTTGGCCATGATCATCGACCATGAGCGCAGCACCGGGCCGGTGCCGTGCAGCGGCGCCCACCCGGGGTGCACGCAGGTGACGACCTCGGCGGCCGAGTCCTCGAGCCAGACCGCGGTCATCAGGTCTATGTCGCCGGTCTCGAAGGCGTCGTAGAGCGCGGTGTTCGCGGCACGCACCGCCTCGACGTCGCCGGCCCGCGGTTGGCTCTGGTCGGGCTGGTCGTTCACTGGTCGACCCTCGCAGATCGCAGCGCGCGCACGACCCGCAGGGCGTCCGCGGTCGGTCGCGCGGCATGGACCCGCACCGCCCAGACGTCGTCGCGGTCGGCGACGAGCGCGGACAGGACGGCGGTCGCGACGTCGCGCTCCTCGACCGGTCGCAGCTCGCCGTGCGCGTCCGCCAGCAGTGCGCCGAGGAAGCCCTTGCGCGACGCGCCGACCAGCAGCGGGCGGCCGAGGCGGGCGACCTGGTCGAGCGCCGCGAGCAGCGACCAGTTGTGCTGGGCGTCCTTGGCGAAGCCGAGGCCGGGATCGAGCACCACCCGCTGCTCGTCGACCCCGGCCGCGACCAGCGCGTCGAGGCGGGCGCGCAGCTCGGCGGTCACCTCGGGCACGACGTCGTCGTAGTGCGCGAGGGCCGCCATCCCGGCGCTGTGCCCCCGCCAGTGCATGGCGACGTACGGCACCGGGGACTCGGCGACCACCCGTGCCATGCCCCCGTCGGCGAGACCGCCGCTCACGTCGTTGACCACTGCGGCACCGGCCTCGAGGGCCTGTGCGGCGACCCGCGCGCGCATCGTGTCGATGCTGACGACGACGCCGGCGTCCGCCAGGGCGCGCACGACCGGCAGCACGCGCCGCAGCTCCTCGGCCCCGTCGACCCGTTGCGCGCCGGGCCGCGTCGACTCGCCACCGACGTCGACCAGGTCGGCGCCCTCGGCCACCAGGGCCAGCCCGTGCTCGACCGCCGCGTCGGCCGTGAGGTAGTCGCCGCCGTCGGAGAACGAGTCGGGCGTGACGTTGACGACGCCCATCACCAGGGTGCGGCCGGTGTCGAGGTGTGCGGGCAACCCGGCCGGTGCGGCCGGCGTCACCGCCGATGCCACCTGGCGGTCACCGCCGGGCCACGATGAGGCTCATCGCCTCGGCCCGGGTCGTCGGGTCGCGCAGCTGGCCACGCACCGCCGAGGTGACCGTCGTGGCGCCCGGCTTGCGAATGCCGCGCATCGACATGCACAGGTGCTCGCACTCGACGACGACGATCGCACCCCGCGGCTCCAGGATCCGCATCAGCGCGTCGGCCACCTGGGTCGTCATGCGCTCCTGCACCTGCGGCCGGCGGGCATAGACGTCGACCAGCCGGGCCAGCTTGGACAGCCCGGTGATCCGGCCCTCCGGCGACGGGATGTAGCCGACGTGCGCGACGCCGGCGAAGGGCACCAGGTGGTGCTCGCACATCGAGCGCACCTCGATGTCCTTGACCAGCACCATCTCGTCGTGGCCGAGGTCGAAGGTCGTGGTCAGGACGTCCTCGGGCTCCTGCCAGAGGCCGGCGAAGATCTCCCGGAAGGCCCGGGCCACCCGCTCGGGGGTCTCGCGCAGGCCGTCGCGGTCGGGGTCCTCGCCGATCGCGACCAGCAGGTCACGCGTCGCGCGACGTACGCCGTCGTGGTCGTAGGTGCACTCGCGCTCGACGCCCGGCCCGTCCGGGTCGGTCAACGCTGCGTCAACACCTGTCAACGCCCGTCAGCCGTCCCGACCCAAGGGCCGGCCGGGGATGTCGTCGGAGGGCAGCGGGGACTCGGGCACGTCGGTCGGGCCCGCGATGCCCATGCTGTGCTCCTTGTCCTGGCCGTTGACGCCGTTGGGCGACGCGAGCTCCTTGGGTGTCATCACCGGGCCGGCCTGCGGGGTGCGCTTGGCCGAGCCGGTCCACGCCGGCCGGGCCGGGCGCTTGCGGATGTCGGTGAAGATCGCGGCGACCTGGGCCTTGTCCAGCGTCTCCTTCTCGAGCAGCTCGAGCACCAGCTCGTCGAGGATGTCGCGGTTGTCGACCAGGATCTGCCAGGCCTCGTCGTGCGCCGTCTCGATGAGGCGCTTGACCTCCTCGTCGACGACCCCGGCGACCTCTTCCGAGTAGTCGCGCTGGTGCCCCATGTCGCGGCCGAGGAAGGGCTCGGCGTTCTCCGAGCCGAGCTTGATGGCGCCGATCCGCTCGGTCATGCCGAACTGCGTGACCATCGCGCGGGCGACGCTGGTCGCCTTCTCGATGTCGTTGGCGGCACCCGTCGTCGGGTCATGGAAGACGATCTCCTCGGCCGCGCGGCCACCGAGCATGTAGGCCAGCTGGTCGAGCATCTCGTTACGGGTGGTGGAGTACTTGTCCTCGTCCGGCAGCACCATCGTGTAGCCCAGCGCACGCCCTCGGGACAGGATCGTGATCTTGTGCACCGGGTCGGTGTTGGGAAGTGCCGCGGCCACCAGAGCGTGCCCGCCCTCGTGGTAGGCCGTGATCTTCTTCTCCTTGTCGCTCATGATGCGCGTGCGCTTCTGCGGGCCGGCGACCACCCGGTCGATGGCCTCGTCGAGAGCGCGGGCGTCGATGAGCTTGGCGTCGGAGCGGGCGGTGAGCAGCGCCGCCTCGTTGAGCACGTTGGCCAGGTCGGCGCCGGTGAAGCCGGGGGTGCGCCGGGCGAAGGCCATCAGGTCGATCGACTCGTCGATCGGCTTGCCCTTGGCGTGCACCTGCAGGATCTGGAAGCGGCCCTGCAGGTCGGGGCGCTCGACGGCGATCTGGCGGTCGAACCGGCCCGGGCGCAGCAGGGCAGGGTCGAGGATGTCCGGCCGGTTGGTGGCCGCGATGAGGATCACGCCGCCCTTGACGTCGAAGCCGTCCATCTCGACGAGCAGCTGGTTCAGGGTCTGCTCACGCTCGTCGTGGCCGCCGCCCATGCCGGCGCCACGGTGGCGCCCGACGGCGTCGATCTCGTCGACGAACACGATGGCCGGTGCGTTGGCCTTGGCCTGCTCGAAGAGGTCACGCACACGGGAGGCGCCGACACCGACGAACATCTCGACGAAGTCGGAGCCGGAGATCGAGTAGAACGGCACACCGGCCTCGCCAGCGACGGCCCGCGCCAGGAGCGTCTTGCCGGTGCCGGGCGGGCCGTACAGCAGGACGCCCTTGGGGATCTTGGCGCCGATCGCCTGGAACTTCGCGGGGTTCTCGAGGAACTCCTTGATCTCCTCGAGCTCCTCGACCGCCTCGTCGGCCCCGGCGACGTCCTTGAACGTCGTCTTCGGGGTGTCCTTGCTGATCAGCTTCGCCTTCGACTTCCCGAACTGCATGACGCGGGAGCCGCCGCCCTGCATCTGGTTGAAGAAGAAGAGGAACAGCACGATCAGGATGAGGATCGGCAGGAAGTTGATGAACAGGCTCACCACCCAGCTGGTGCGCGGCACGCTGTCGGTGAAGCCCTCGGAGGGCGGATTCGCGTTGAGCAGCTGGATGATCTCCCGCGCGCGGGCCTCGACGTAGTCGGCCTTGATCTTGCCGCTCTCCTCGACCTGCTGACCCTCCTTGAGGGTCAGCTCGAGGCGCTGGTCGCGGTCGATCAGCTTGGCCTTGGCGACCTGGCCGTCCTTGATCGCCTTCAGCGCGTCCTCGGTGTCGACCTGCTTGAAGCCACCCGCTACCGACGACAACGACGTCACCAGCAGGACCGCGACGATGACGATGGCGACCCAGAAGAACGGGCCTCGGAAGTAGCGCTTGACGTCCATCGAAGCGGGGCGGGTCGCCCCGTCCCTCCTGCCGGTTGCGGATACGTGACTTTGGGTCGGTTGGTCGGACTCTGACGGTACACCGGGGGCGCCTGACCTGCGGCAGCGTCCGGAACTCGACCAACGCGCCGGTGCCCGGCAGGGGTTCCCGCAGGGGTCAGCCGGGGTCAGCCGGGGTCAGCCGGGGTCAGCCGGGATCAGCCGGAGTAGACGTGCGGCGCAAGCGTGCCGACGAAGGGCAGGTTGCGGTAGCGCTGCGCGTAGTCGAGCCCATAGCCGATGACGAACTCGTTGGGGATGTCGAAGCCGACGTAGCGGACCGGCACGTCGACCTGGGCCGCCTCGGGCTTGCGCAG
>Ga0126306_10002149_pt1 | contig 11005 bp, 10 predicted proteins | sample Plot27_FD_92592 | JGI IMG/M metagenome (GOLD analysis project Ga0126306, IMG submission 92592) | Serpentine soil microbial communities from UC McLaughlin Reserve, CA, USA - Plot27 | ecosystem: Environmental > Terrestrial > Soil > Grasslands | place: USA: UC McLaughlin Reserve, Lake County... | reverse complement strand
TACCTATGTTGGAAAGGAGATGGGGCCACAGCTCGGTTTCCTCTCCGGTTGGCTCATACAGCTCGACTACTTCTTCCTCCCGATGGTGGCCTGGCTGATCGGCGCAGCCTATCTGTCGGCGCAGTTTCCGGGTGTTCCGAGGGCCGTGTGGATCATCGCTTTCATCCTCATCACGACAGTCCTCAACGTGATCGGCATCAGGGTTGCCACCCGCGCCAACTTTCTGCTCATGGTGCTGCAGCTTCTCGTGCTAGGCATCTTCGTTGCGCTATGTTTCGCATATTTCGTCCGGGGGGACACCGGTGCGAGCCTGTGGAGTCCCTTCTTCAATGAGAACACCACGCCGGCCGCCATCGCTGCCGGAGCAGCCTTGGCAGCCTACTCCTTCATCGGGTTCGACGCCGTCACCACGCTGGCCGAGGAGACCCGTAATCCACGCCGCACCATCCCACGCGCCGTGCTAATCACCGCTCTATTCTGCGGCGCGCTGTTCATCATCGCCGCCTACGCCACCCAACTCGCCCACCCAGGCGCCTCGTTCCGCAACGCGGACTCCGCGGCGTTTGAGATCGCCGGCACGATCGGCGGCAACCTTTTCGCTTCGTTTTTCCTGGCTGGTTTGGTCATCGCCCAATTTGCCGCCGGGCTGGCTATTCAAGCCACATCATCGCGGCTGCTTTACGCCATGGGCCGTGATGGCGTGCTGCCCCGTCCAATTCTCGGATATCTTCAGCCCCGCTTCCGCACTCCGGTGTTCGGGATAGCACTCATTGGCATCGTGGGCCTGGCGGCGCTGTTCCTCGATGTCACCACATCGACCTCGTTCATCAACTTCGGCGCGTTCAGCGCTTTCACGCTGGTCAACCTCAGCGTGATCGTGTACTTCCTACGGCATCGTACCCAGCGTGGCGTTGGCGGGGTGCTCTCATGGGTTGCGCTTCCACTCGCAGGAGCGGTTGTCGACTTTTACCTACTGACGAGGCTGGATATTCATGCCGTCGTCTTCGGCACGGTCTGGCTGGTGATCGGCATCGTCCTACTGACATGGCTCACCCGTGGCTTCCGCCAAGCCCCGCCTCAGATGAGCATCGACGAGCAAGCGGAAGCGACATAATGACATGCGATAATCGTCGCTCGGACGTGCCGACGACTATCACTTCTTTGCTATGGTGTAACCTTCCAGCAAGGTTACTTTTACTGTGAGGAGAAGTGCCACGGCCCCAATCGCGAGGGGAAAGAGGCATCCTATATGTCAGAAATGGTGAGGATAGCGCTGGCGCAACTGAGCCCACGTTTACGTAATACAGAGGCGAACATAGAAACGATACACAGAGTGGTCGCCAAGCACCCAGAGGCCGACTTGGTAGTTTTCCCGGAGCTCTTTCTGGGCGGGTACACGCTGACCGACATCGAGGCGCTTGTCATCCACCTGGGCGGCTCAGAACTGGAAAGCATCGCCGACATAGCGCGGAAGAACTCTACCGCCTTGATATTCGGTGCGGCGGAGCGCGTAAGCGATGGGGTAGCGAACTCGGCCTTCTGCGTAGACGAACACGGGGTCATCGCCGCCGTCTACCGGAAGGTCCAGCTGTACGGGGGAGACGAGAGCGACACCTTCGTCCCAGGCGATGCGCTGGTCGTCGTGGAGCTCTGCGGGCTGAAGATTGGGCTCATGATCTGCTTCGACGTGGAGTTCCCTGAGGTCGCGAGATCTCTCGCGCGTGCCGAGGCAGAGTTGCTCGTCACGATCTCTGCGAACATGGAACCCTTTGGAAACGATCACGCGGTGTTCGCCTCGGCTCGAGCCTTGGAGAACGGGCTGCCGCACGTCTACGTCAATCAGGTCGGTCCGGTAGAGGACCTGACCTTCGTGGGGGGAAGCATGGTCGTCTCCCCGGATGGAGAAATCTATGCGCAAGCGGGCTCCTCAGAAGACGAGATACTCAGCGTGAGGTTGCTTCTCCCAACCAAGAGTAACCTGAGGCAGGACTACCTGAGCGAACTGAGGTCTCCGATGCCTGGCGTCAAGACCGTTCAGTCCGGCGCGAGGCCCAAGTCACGGACGTAAAGCGAGTGACCACGACCCAGGCTGGAAGGAGAATAGTAGGTATCAGAACGACGCACGATGGTAGCGCGAGCTACTCGACCAAAAAGGTCCAGCGGGTCCTTGCATAGAAGCGTCATTATTGACAAACTGAGTGGAAGATGAATTTTCGGAAATCCGTATGCCTTTTTCTATGTAACTCTGCCTCGATAGGGCCTCTCGGGTATCGCCTCGCTGCGTGCCAGTGTGCCTTACAAGCTGTAGGGATTGCAAATAAGTATGCGCTCGGCCGGATACTTACCAGCCTGCCCGCCTCGTGTGGCCTCTCCCCTACCGCTGAATTGAAGCTGCAAAGGGCGTGTTTATGAAGAGGGTGACCGACGGGGCTCGAACCCGCGACCTTCTCTTGAGCCACAATCCGATGCCACCCTTCACAGTTCGTCCTGATACGGCCGGCTATTCGGCTTAGTTATGAAGTTTTTCGGCGATGTCGAGGAATGCGTTTGTCCGCTGCGCACCAGCCTGTATCAGCCCGGTTGCAGTACGCTCGCGCCTGCACGGGCTAGGTTTCCGACGGTGCGGAGGAGATCGTCATCACCTCTACCGGGGTGCTCCCAGGCTCACACCTAAGCATCTGGGTAGGGGGTGGTCTGTGTGATAACCGTGCGCAGGCCTACGGCTCGCCGGAGGTCTTCCAGCGCCCCGTCGACAGCGTCCAGCGCGATGGTCTGTCCGACGAGACGGTCGAGGGGGAGCCGACCCGAGGCGTAGAAGCGGGCCAACCGCGGGAAGTCGACCGAGGGTACGCTGCTGCCGTAATTGCAGCCGAGGATGCGTTTGCCCTGGTCGGCCAGGTCGAAGGGGTCGAAGGTGACTCGCACTCCCTCGGCCGGCATGCCGACGACCACGGCCTGCCCGCCGCGACCTATGAGTTGGGGAAGCAACTCGATAGTTCCAGGTGACCCGATGGCTTCGAAGGCGTGCTCCACGCCCCCGCCGGTGATGGCGCGAACGTGCCCGGCCAAGTCCGGGTCGTCGCCGCGCAGGAGGTGGGTGGCACCCAGGTCGCTCGCGAGCGCGAGCCGCTCGTCGGAAAGATCCATCGCGATGATGGTGTTGGCGCCGACCAAGTTCAGGCCAAGAAGTATCGCCTGCCCGACGCCTCCACAGCCGAGCACGACGGCGGTGTCGCCGGGGCGGACGCGGGCCGTGTTGATCACGGCGCCGACGCCGGTGGTCACGGCGCATCCGATCAGCGCGGCGACCGGGAAGGGGACGTCGCGGGGGATAGGCACCGCCGCAGACTCCGGGACGACCGTCGCTTCGGCGAAGGTACCCAGTCCCAGGAACGCGCGGACGGGAGTGGCGTCGCGGCGGCGGAAACCAGTCGTGCCGTCCGGCAGCACGTGGTCCAGGGCCCTAGTGCCGGTGCACAGCCAGGCTTCGCCTCGCGCGCAGTGCTCGCACCGCCGGCAGGGGGCGAACCAGGAGAGGACGACGTGGTCGCCGGGACGAGTGTCCACGACGTCGGGCCCGACGGCCTCGACGACGCCGGCGCCTTCGTGGCCCAGCACAAGGGGCCCGTCAGCTGTCCATTCGCCGGCGGCGACATGGAGGTCGGAGTGGCACACGCCGCTCGCGCACAGCCTCACCCGTACCAGGTCGCCCCTCACCTCCGTCAGACGAAGCTCCTCGGCGTCGAGCGGCTCGTTTGGTCGGCTGAAGACCCTCGCGCTGACGATGAGGTCAGTCAAACGGAGGGGACGCCGGAGGGGTCGCCTTCTAGAGCTTGCTCGCTGGCCCGCACTTCGCGGATCTCGACGTCGAGGTCGAGCGAGCGGCTCAAGAGGAAGTAGCTTGCGCCCGAGACCACGAGGCCGACGAGCCAGGCGACGTCGACACCCTGGAGGGCGTTGCCCACGGGGCCGGTCCAGATGCCGGGGAGGACCCAGAACGGCACGCTCGCGACGAAGCCGAGGAGGAAGGCGGAGATACCGCGCCAGCCCCATGTGTCGTAGAGACCGTCGACGACGAACAACTCGGTGATCGCGTACCTGCCGCGGCGGACGAAGAAGTAGTCCACGAGATTCACCGCCGTCCAGGGGGCTAGCAGGTAGAGCATCATGATGAGCGTCGTGAAGAGCACGTCGACGGCACCCGCGGAGATGCTCAAGGAGATCGCCACCCAGAGCAGGGTGAGCGCGATGATCGTGACGATGCGGATCCTGCGCGTGGGGGTGACCTTGCGGAAAGCGTCGATGGCGGTGACGGTAGTGAGCATCCCACCGTAGGCGTTCATGCCCATGGTCGCCACCAGGATCGCTACCGACGCGAACGCGAGTATGGTACCAAGGCCACCGAAGACGTTGTCGCCGGCGTCGCGCAGCGAGACGAGGGCGTCGGTGGCGCCCAAGCGGGTGGCAAGCCACGCACCCAGCGCGATCAGCCAGATCGCCGAGCCCGACGCGCCGAAGAAGACCGACGCGATGATGGCCCGTGGCCGGGTGTCGCGCGGAAGGTAGCGGGAGTAGTCGGAGACGTAGGGCGCGTAGGTGATGTTGTAGGAGGCGCTCGCGGTGAACTGCGCCATGAACGCCACCAGGATGAACCCGCCTGGCGTGGAGGCGTTACCACCTGCGTAGCCAAGAAGGACCGCGATCGTGAGGATGGTGTAGAAGGGGAGCGAGATCCAGAACAGCGTCCTGAACACCAGGTGCACCCAGTCGTAGCCGTAGATCGCGACCAGGCAGGCGATTAGCGAGATGACGACGATCACCAGGGTTCGGCTCCAGCCAAAGAGGCCGTTCAGGCCGCTGGCGATCAGCACCGAGTCGACGACGTTGAACGCGACGTAGGTGAAGAAAGTCGCAAAGAGCGGCAGCACGACGCCGCGGTAGCCGAACTGCGCGCGCGATTGCATCATCTGCGGCAGCCCCAGCTGCGCACCCTGGATGGCGTGGAAGGCCATGAAGAGCGTGCCGAAGAGGATCCCGAGCGTCGCGGCGAGGATAGTCCACCCCATCGAGAGCCCGAGCGCCGGCCCGATGAATCCGATGGTGATCGTGAAGAACTGGAAGTTGCCCAGGAACCAGAACGGCCCCTGGTGCCAGACCTTCCCATGACGCTCGTCCTCTGGCACGTAGTCGATCGAGCGTCGTTCGATCCCCCGCTTCAAGCCGCCCTGTTCCTCTACGCCGTGCTCCACTTTCTGCTCCATTCGGTCCTCCGTTCCCTAAGACGTCCGACTATCGTCCTTCGTCCGCTCCGCGAACACCACCGGCAACGGACCGCGCATCTCCTTCAGGTAGTCCGGCCTCAGATCTTCTGGTCTCTCCACGTTCCTGACGGAAAGGTTCAGTTGGTGGCGGATCACCTTCTCCTTTGCAGCGCAGGCCTCGGCCAGGCGATCACCGTCTGCAGAGACGATCATGGTGCCGCCGGCGAAGGTGAACTTCTCTCCCCTCCCGACCTGGTTGACGTAAAGGTGTGGGACGCCATTCTCGAGGGCGCGGGCCGTGGCGAACACGTCGTGGTCGCGCCCGAAAGGATCCATGTTCGCGGAGATCGTCACGAGGAGGTTCGCGCCGGCCTTCACCAAGGCCCTCGCCACCTCAGGGAATTCCACGTCGAAGCAGATCATGATCCCCGCCCTCATGCCGTCGAGGTCGACTATCAAGAGTTCGTTCCCGGCAACGTAGGCGTCCCGTTCACTACCGAACAGGTGCGTCTTCCGGTAAGAGCCCGTGATGTTGCCGTACCGGTCGACGCAGATGGCCGAGTTGGCGACGCCTGCGGACGCGCGCTCCGGAGCGCCGAAGATCACGGCGGTCGAGTTCTCTCTGGCGAGACGCGCGATGGCGTCCACCTCTGATTTCTCTAGATCCAGAGCCAGCTCCTCTGGTTTGCTCGTCGTGTATCCGCTAAGAAATAGCTCCGGGAAGACGGCCAGGTCTGCGTCATCGTTCTCCGCGACGATCTTTCTCATCGTCTCCAGGTTTTGCGGTGTATTCCGCAACGCCGGCCTGAGCTGTGCGAGTAACGTGTTTATCTTGTCGGGCATCTCCACTCCTACCTCTTCACCCCAGCGTGGGAGGCCAAGGCGTCCATGATGATGCGGACGGCCGCAGTCGAGGTGACGATCGTGGGATCGAGAGTAGGAGCGACCTCCACTAGGTCCATGCCGACGAGTCCGCGCGAAGCTACGCCTCGTACGAGCTTCAGCATCTCCCTGCTGGTCAGCCCGCCGGTGCCCGGCACTCCCGTTCCCGGAGCGTAGGCGCCGTCCAGGGCGTCGATGTCCACGCTGAGGTAGGTCCCGTCCGTACCGACACCCGTCGCCTCCAGCGTTCGCTGTAGCGCGCTTTCGATTCCGTTCTCCCAGATGTCTTCTAGCCAGATCACCTCTATGCCGTGCTCCCGGCAGTACGCGAGTTCACTCCTCGGGTTGAGCCAGCCCGTGGCTCCGACTATGGCGATGTTCTGCGGCGGAAAGCCAGCGTCCACCGCGCGGGCTATGGGACAGCAGTGGTTCAGCGTCTCGCCAGCAACATCGGAGGCGGTGTCCAGGTGCGCATCGATCAGGACCAGTGCAGGATTCTCGTGGCGCTCGGCGACCGCCCTGACGGCGGGGATCGTAACCGAGTGGTCGCCGCCCAACACGACCGGCGCCGCACCGGCCGCGAGGATGTTGCCCAGGTCGCGCTGGGCGTTATCGAAAGTCTTCTCTGCGTTGCCCGGGATCACCTCGGCGTCGCCGCAGTCGACCGGATTGAGGAATTCGACGAGATCGACGTCGAGGGTCGCGTTGTACGTGAGGGCCTGCAGCGACGCCTCGCGGATACCGCGTGGTCCGTAGTTGGTCCCCGAGCGGCTTATAACCGTCGAGTCCCAGGGGAGACCGTAGATCGCGGCTCCTACGCCTCCGGAGGAGAGCTCCTCAGTGCTCGGAGGCAGGTGCGGCAGCCGGAGGAAAGAGCTTGCCAGCCCTGCGTGCAGTAGTGTCGACCACATCGTGGGATCGGAGCCCTTCCGTCGCTCGGGTGTGCTCAAACCGACTTCTTTTCTTGTTCATCGGGATCTCCCAAGACAATATCCGCCAGCTGGTCCGTCCGGGAGAAACGGATGTCACCGCGGTCCAGTGCAAACTCTATATACCTTTCTATCGCCTGCATGCGAGAGGGCCGACCCTGAGGATCGGGTGACACGCCAGGACACACAAGGAGTTGGTCCTGCGCATGGCACCGAGCTCGGTCGTCCAGAGTTCGACGACCTTGCGAGGGCACCGCGGCGGCACCCTGACGCCAGTCTCCGGTGGACGGTTGACGAGCCAGATCCTTCACCACGCCCCGCCCCTCGTTGCGCCCCCGTTAGGCTGCACGATCTGACCGACGAGTGCGGCCGATTCCTCGCGCGCGAGGAACGCCACGGTGGCCGCGATGTCCTCCGGGCGCCCGATGCACCCCAAGGGCGTCTCGGCGGCGTAGCGGGTCCTTATCTCCTCCGCAGAGACGCCGGCGTCCTGGGCGTCGTTCTCGAGCTGTGGGGTATCTATGACACCGGGGGCGATAACGTTGGTGATGATGTTCTCTGGGGCCAGCTCCCGCCCGAGCGTCTTGCCGAAGGCGATTAGGCCCGCCTTGGAGGCGGAGTAGGCGGTAGCGTTCGACCAGCCGATTACGCCCCACTCGGAGCTCATGATCACGATGCGCCCGCCCGCCAGCTGGCGCATGCCGGGCAGCGCGGACCGGACGAGGTAGAAGGTCCCCGACAGGTTGGTGTCTATCTGTCTCCACCAGTCCGCCTCGTCCTGCTCGAGGAAGGAACCCATGTACATGTTGGCGGCGTTCGCGACGAGCAGGCCGATGGGACCCATGCTGTTTCCGATGCGGGTCACCATCTCCTCCACCGCCCCGGGGTCCGAGACGTCCGCTATTGCCGCCAAGCCACCGCAGGCCTTCGCGACCTCGTCGAGCTCGGGAGACAGCTCGCGGTCGTTCACGGCGACGGTGGCGCCGTCGGCGGCGAGCCTGAGCGCCGTGGCCCGGCCGATGCCCTGTGCGGCGCCCGTGACGAGCGCCACGGTCCCGTCGAGCGGGTGCGCCTCGCTCATCGCTCGTCCCGTACAGCGTAATCTGCGGAGAAGCTTTGGATCGCGCCGACTTGCTGCATGAGCTCGAGCAGATGCTCGCCGTACCAGAACTCGGCGATCTTGCCGCCTGCGACGCGGACGATGTCGATCCCGCTCATCGCCACGCTCCGGCCCGTAGGCGGGACGCCCATGAACTCGCCGCTGTGGGTGCCGCGCATGGTGAAGCGGCCGACGACTTTGTCCCCTCGGAGATCAGATCCTCTACGGTTTCGCGCATGTCCGAGCAAGCGGTCCGCCACGTGGTGACCAGCGCGGCCAGTCCTTCGAGCCCGGGCGGCGCGCCCAGGAGAGGATGATGGTCGACGAAGTCCTCTGCGACCAGCTCGGGTATCGCCTCCAGGTTATCTCTGCTCCAGAACTCCTCGCAGAAGCGGCGCAACAACGCCTGGCTGCGATCCTCGTCGCTCATCTGCGCTCCTCTCGATCCCCAAACAGCGCCAGCCGGTGTGGGTGGGAGATGGCGGTCTTGTAGCGCGTTGCCGCCATCAGATCACGGCTCCCGCGTTCGGGGAGATAACCTGCCCACAGAAGTAGTCGCCCTCTTCAGCGAGGAAGAGCACCGCCTCGGCAACTTCGTCGGGGCGCACGAGCCTCCGCAGAGGAAGGGTCTCGAGGAAGGTGGGTTCCCTCCACGGCGAGTCCGCCTCGAGGAGCGGCGTGTCTGTCGGACCGGGGGCAACGGAGTTTACCCTTACCCCCCTGCCCGCGACCTCGACGGCGAGGCTCTTGGTGAAGCCGATGATCGCGCCCTTCGCCGCGACGTAGTGGGCGTCTCCGTCCCCGCCGGCGAGCGCCAACTCCGAGGAAATCGTTATTATCCGCCCGTAGCTTCTCTCAAGCATGCCCGGCAGGGCGGCCATGCAGGCATTGCGTGTGCCCCCCAAGTGTACTGCTAACATCCGGTGCCATTGCTCGATCCCAATCTCCGAAATGGGTTGCATTTCATAATATCCGGCTACAGTAACGAGCAGCGAGATCGGGCCTAGTTCACGTGTCGCTTGGTCAACTGCCGCGCACACAGCCGCAGGATCCGTCACGTCGGCGATGAGCGACAAATCGCCCTTGGAGCTACGCAAATCAATCCCGGCAACCTTCCAACTCCGCTTGCTTAGAAGTGTTGTGATCTCAGCCCCGATACCGCTTGCGGCACCTGTGATTAGCGCAACTTTTCGAGCGTGATCTTCGGGCGTCAACTGAGTGCTCCTCTCAACTATCGCCGCGATGATTTGATGGCACCTGAGGTCTGGACGACTTAAGGCGGTCACCGATGGGTGCCTGGATACGCCCACTCACGCTCAAGTAGACCACGATCCCGATGGCTCCGAGGACGAGGGTCGTTATCACCATGCTCCATGTGAAATACCAGGGCGTGCCTGGAGTTTGACGCGGCCAGGCGATGTTGATCGTCTGTAACGTGACCCAAATTGTCGCAATGTAGGTCACCGGAGCGCTCCAGCGGCCGAGGCTGAACGCGCCTGGTGTCCACGTTCCTCTTATGTGCGAGAGTGCGGCACCGGCAACAGGCACGCCGAAGGCGATGTAGAAGCCGATTGTCGTGAAGTTAATGAGAACGCTGTAGAGGTCTGAGCCAGCCAGCAGTACCAGCACGCCGGCAACTACTCCGGTCAACAGGATCGAGAAGATCGGTAGTCGCTCCGGTCCACGCAGTAGGTCGAGGAAACCGGAGCCGGGCAGTGCGCGATCCCTTGCTGATCCCCAAACACAGCGCGACACGGCAGCCTGAACGGCAAGGAAGCTCGAGAGAAAGCCGATCACGAACAAGACTAGCAATGGCCGACCGACTCCGGCGCCAAAGTGCGCGATGAGCGTGTCTGCCACTGGATCACCGCTTTGCGTAGACATAACCCTCGAAAGATTCGGGATAGCGAGTATCAGCGCAAGGCTTGAGTACATGACGACAAGAGCTACGAAAAGCAGGGAAAGAATAATTGCCTTCGGGACGTTGCGCTCGGGCTCCTCCACCTCCTCACCGATTGAGCCCGCAGCCTCGAAGCCAAGGAAGGACCATCCCACGAAGGCTATGGCAACGAGCGCTGGTCCTGTAAGCCAGAGGCCGTTTCCTTGGGTACCGAATCCGTCAAATAGCGTGCTAATCGGATTGACACGATAGAAAGCCAGGAGCACCGTACCTAGACCGACCGAGCCGAGCACTTCGGCGGTAATGCTCGCAACGACCATGACCTTGAGGACGCGGCGACCGACCATGTTTGTCAAAGTACCTACGGCAATGATCAGCAGGGCGACCGAAGTGGTCAACCACCGAGTCGGGCTCTTGACATCGAAGATTTCCAGCAAAAAGCCAGCAGCGCCATAGGACAATGCCGAGAGTGCGATCGTCAGACCCCACATGTATGCCCATGCCGCGAACCAGCCCCACCGCGTGCCCTGGACGTGCCGCGCCCACTGATAAACGCTGCCTGCGTATGGCCACCGTGATGCCAGTTCACCGAAGACAGCCGCTACCAAGAGCTGGCCAATTAGCACGATCGGGAAAGCCCAGAAGAACGCTGGTCCAGCTGAGAACAGACCTAGCGTGAAGATTGCGTAGAGCGCAACGATCGGGGAGATGTCAGCGAAGGCAAGGGCGAACGCGCTGCGGAAGGTAAACCCTTTGCTGAGCCTGTGCTCCTCAACCACCTCGTCGTGAGCGATGCCTCTTGATTCGCCAGCTGTGGAACTCATCCACCCGCTCCTTTGCTACTCTGGTTTTTGACTTCGGCGCTAACTATCTTCTGGGGTTATTTTGCTTTCTCCCAACGCTTTACTCTGATCCGCTGACCGCTTCGCCATCC